>Ga0134124_10000242_pt1 | contig 49130 bp, 35 predicted proteins | sample KB304_FD_96880 | JGI IMG/M metagenome (GOLD analysis project Ga0134124, IMG submission 96880) | Terrestrial soil microbial communities without Nitrogen fertilizer from Kellogg Biological Station, Michigan, USA - KB3-0-4 | ecosystem: Environmental > Terrestrial > Soil > Unclassified ...
GGCGTGGTTGGCGACATTCGTGGCGCCAGTCTCGCGCAGCCAGGCGCGCCTGAATATTACATCCCCGAGGAGGCCATCGCCTTCGGCGACATGACGCTGGTCGTGCGCACGGAGAACGACCCGGCATCTTTGGCAGCCGCGCTGCGCCAGGCCGTCGCCGAAGTGGACAACGATCAGCCGCTCTACGACGTGCGAACAATGGACACGTTCATGGCGAGGTCGGTTGCGCGTCAACGCTTCAGCATGACGCTGGTCGGCGTCTTCGCCGTCCTCGCGGTGCTGCTCGCCGCCATCGGCATCTTCTCAGTGATGAGTTCACTCGTCGCGCAGCGGACGCATGAGATCGGCGTGCGCCTGGCTCTCGGCGCGCAACCGCGAGACATCCTCTCCATGATTGTCCGCCACGGCATGATGCTGACGCTCGCCGGCGTTGCCCTCGGGTTGGCGGCTTCTTTCGCGCTCACGTGGCTGATGTCGAGCCTACTCTACGAAGTGAGCGCTAAGGACCCCGTCATCTACGGCGGCATCTCGGCGCTGGTCGTCGCGGTCGCCTTCGCCGCCTGCTACTTCCCGGCGTGGCGCGCCACGAAGGTCAGTCCGCTGTTAGCCCTCAAGTACGAATGAGGCCCCGGGTGATGACTTCGAGCAGCATGTCCTGTGAAACGTGCAGGAAGAAGTGGTGGCCAGGCAGCATATGAAGCGAGAGACACCCGCCGTCATCTCGCGCCAACGGGTCAGATGCTCGCGCGTCACCTCCTCGTCCTGTAGCCCGCCGACGGCCGTGACTTGAAAAATGCTCGCCCTGCGACGGCCACGGGCAAGCCCCGGTCTAGCGCCCGGCGCCGCTTAACCGGCACTTGGGCGGCCGGATGGGAGACTAAGTTAGGCCTTCTTCCATCTTCTTACGGAGGCTCAGGGGACGCATGTCCGTCCAGACCTCCTCGATGTAGGCCAGGCACTCCTGCTTAGTCCCTGTCTTGCCGACATCATTCCAGCCGAGGGCGTTCTCGCGGTCGGCCGGCCAGATCGAGTACTGTTCCTCGTGGTTGACCACCACCTTGTAGATCGTCGTATCTTCTCTCTCATCCTGGGTCACTTCGTGTTTCCTCCCTTCGTCTGAAGACTTTATTCAACAAGCTCATTCATCCCGCGCAGGCTTTGAGCGTAGTCGTTTGATTTGTGAGCGGCGTGCTTTCTCCTTCAGCGTGCGCTTTTTCGCGCTAAGAGGGATCCGCGTGTGCACGCGTTTCTTAGGACGATAATTCAACTGCGCGACCTTGTTACGAAGTTTCTGTAGACATATCGCCTTATTTCGGTGCTGACTTCGTTCCTGCTGTGAGCCGACGACGATACCTGAAGGCACGTGCTTCAGGCGAACCGCGCTTTCCGTCTTATTGACATGCTGCCCTCCTGGTCCACTGGAACGGAAAGTCTGGAGTTCGCACTCACGCAACAAATCCTCGTCCAATTCAGGCAGGGTAATCATCTTGAGTCGCACGCCAAGGAATGACCTTGCTACACTGCAACACAAAAACATCACATTTTCGCGTCTAGAGGTGACGCTGTTCATCGCAGATAAATTTTCTGAACACGCTAAATCAACGTTGCGCGCGAAACTTGATTACAGTGCCGAGCGCATCCGGTTTGGTGTTGTCACGCTCGAGATGTGGATGGCGTTCTCCATCGTGGTAGTTCAATTTATATGTTTCCTGGAAACTACCGTTTTCAACCAGCAACTCCATCGGAGCAGTGCTGTACTTTGCCGAAGTGATGGCTTCGTGCAGCACGTCAGTGGACACGCCCGCCCGTTGACGGAAACTATTTTCATTCCGGGCGCCAATCCCGATTTGAACGCCACGAGATTCGGATTGACATCCATTACAGTCCCGTCTTCTTTCAATGAAGACTTTCCATCACTATTGATCGCAACTGCCGGAGTATTTTCTGCCGGTGTGGTATGTGAAAAGATGAGAGCCCGCCATCAATTACGATTGATATTGAAAGATGGAATTGCTTTAAGACAGTGCATTTGAAGTTTATGGATACAAAAAGGGCTGATGTCTACCACGGAGAGCCCAGAGATCCAGATTAAATCCGACATGCTTCGCCTCATACGTTCCAAACATTCAAAAATACTCAGATTTTTCACGGATCTCTGCGCACATCGTGCAGTACTTGGGAGCACCAACCCCAGGGCCGGGTTCGATCCCAATCCGAGTGAGTAGACCTCGGGACCACTCTCGTTCGAATCCATTTCAGCGGGTATTCCGGATTTTGCTTACACCTAACCCTCGGCGGCACTCTACCCGGTATGTGGTATGCTGGGCGAGCAGACAACGACGTGCCGCAGCCTTTATATACACATCTTGGCGGATTGCGTGACGTCGAGAGTTTTCGCCGCTATCTCCTCGAACGTCAAATTAACATCCCTTGTGATAACCAACTGATCTCAGGCAGGACTTCACCGCTCGCACAGCGGATCGATATAGGCGGCGCCAAAGTTGGCAATCGGATCGCTGTGCAACCGATGGAAGGTTGGGACGCCACCGCCGAGGGAAGACCGACAGAACTGACGTTTCGCCGCTGGCAACGGTTCGGAGCGAGCGGCGCTAAACTCATCTGGGGATGCGAAGCAGTTGCAGTACGACACGACGGACGTGCCAATCCTAACCAGCTCCTTATTAACAAACACTCACGAGATGATTTAAGCCGGCTTCGAGAAACGCTTGTCACCGCTCATAAGCAAGCGATCGGTTCCGATTCAGATCTCCTGATCGGTCTTCAACTCACTCACTCAGGTCGATATAGCCGTCCGAATATGCACGGTCGTCCTGAGCCGAAGATCGTGTATCACCATCCAATTCTGGATCTTCGTCTGGGTATCACTCCCGAATATCCGGTGCTGACGGATCAGGAATTGAAAGAAATAATCGCAGATTTCCATAACGCAGCCATCGTCGCAGCGCAGGCCGGTTTTGACTTCGTCGACATCAAGCATTGCCACGGCTACCTCGGCCATGAACTTCTCAGCGCTCACACGCGCGACGGCGACTTTGGCGGTTCTTTTGAAAATCGCACGCGATTCTTGCGTGACATTACGCACGGTGTCCGCGCTGCAAATCCGGCACTCTCGGTCGCAGTCCGGTTTTCCGCGTTCGATGTGATTCCCTTCCGCAAACCTGCTTTCGAAACTTACGGAAGTCCGGAACCAATCGATGGCCTGCTTCCCTATCGCTGGGGATTTGGCGTGAATGCAGACCGTCCACTCGAGCCCAATCTACGCGAGCCGATCCAATTCCTATCGTTGCTGCGTGATCTCGGAATTAAACTCATCAACGTGTCGGCAGGCAGCCCGTACTACAATCCACACATCCAGCGACCGGCGTTTTATCCTCCGTCCGACGGTTATGCTCCACCTGAGGATCCGCTCGAAGGAGTTGCTCGACAGATGCGAGTTACACGCGAACTGAAACAACAGTTTCCCGAATTAATTTTTGTCGGATCTGCCTACAGCTACCTTCAGGATTTTTTGCCGTATGTCGCACAGGCTGCAATACGAGAAGGATGGACCGACTTCGCCGGCCTCGGACGAATGATCCTGGCATATCCATCTATATTGTTGGATGTTATCCAGGGTCGAACCTTGCAACGCAAACTCGTATGCCGAACGTTCAGCGACTGCACGACCGCCCCGCGCGCCGGTCTGCCGTCCGGCTGCTATCCATTAGATCCACACTACAAGAATTCTGCTAACGCAGCGCAATTAAAGCAGCTCAAGACGACGAAAAGAACAAACCGTAAAGACAGATGAGTATCGAACAAGTATTGAGACGAATACGCCCGCGTCGTCAGGTGAAAGGAATTGCCGCCGCCTTACTTCCGTTTGAAGATAACGGAGCGATTGCGGTTGAAGCATTTCAAAAGCACTTACTGCGGACGCATTCCGCCGGCTTAACAAACGCCGTGAACATGGATACGGGTTACGTCAATTACCTATCTGAAGAGGAACAGCAACTCGTTTTGCAATGGACCCGGGCAGCGCTACCGGCGCAGACAAAGTTTGTGGCGGGTGCGTACGTCGAGCGGCTTGATGGCGACATCGTTGGACTTTATCGTAGAAAAATTGATGAGATCGTCGCGCACGGCGGAACACCGGTAATCATTCAAACTGCGCGACTGCATCATCAATCAGCAAGCGAAAAGATCAAGTGTTATCAGGAGATTTGTCGGGGTTACGATGAAGTGCTTGCGTTTGAGCTTTCGCCTGTTTTTGCACCCAACGGCGAGGTCTTCGACGACGAAACGATCCGAGGGCTCATGCACATCCCGGAGCTTACGGGCTTGAAACACTCCTCGCTCGATCGAATGAAGGAATTAGAGCGGCTGGCCTTGCGCGATGAGGAACGTCCGGAGTTCACGATTTACACTGGAAACGATCTGGCCATCGATATGATCGAGTACGGTTCCGATTACCTGCTCGGGCTTGCGACGTTTACTCCCGAAAGGTTTGCTGAGCGCGACCGTTTCTGGGAAACAGGCGATCCCGCTTATTACGCACTCTCCGACGCCTTGCAACATCTAGGGTGTGTAGCGTTTCGTCCGCCTGTCCCCGCCTATAAACATTCGGCAGCGATCTTTTTAAACTTAATTGGTCGGATGCCCTCCGCTAAACCGCACGTGCAGAATCCGACTCGACCTGCCTGGGAGCCGGAACTCATGCGCGAATGCGCTCAGCGGTTGAACCTGGATTAACTGCCGCGCGATTGCGCCATAATCCTCTCGTGAAATCCGGAAACTTCACCGGCATACTTCCCTTCGCCACCGAAATTTGACTCAGTGGACCAGGCACACTCCACGCTGCCGCATCGTAGACGTCGATGTCAGGCTCGAGTCCTTCACGCATACACTGGATCAATCGATAACACATGAGGTAATCCATTCCGCCATGTCCACCGAGCTTGCGGGCCATCTCGCCCTGGTTCTTCCAGAGCGGCGATTCAAACTGCTCTTTATATTTATCGAGCGACGTCCACGTGTGACCACCTGCTTGTCCTTCAATAAAAATGCGCGGAGGATAATCGCGGAAAATCCCTTTCGTACCCTGGATTAGGTTTATGCGATCGTACGGGCGGGGCGTACTGACGTTGTGCTGCAACATGATCGTCCGCCCCTTCGCCGTCTTGATGATGCTGGTGTTGTAGTCGCCTGTTTTGTAGATCTCTTTCCACTTCGGGTCTCCCGGGGGCACGTGATCTTTCCGGTAAGCTTCCAAACCAAGATGTGTCGAGCTCATCGATACGATGTGGTCGAAGCGGTCGCCCCGGTTGATGTCCATGTATTGCGCCATTGGTCCAAGTCCGTGGGTCGGATATAAGTTGCTGTCACGGAGAGTATGATGCCGGCGGCGCCACAACCCTTCATCCTTGTTCTCAAATAAGATCTCTCGCAGGTCATGGTTGTAAGCGCACTCGCCGTGTACGAGATCTCCAAACACTCCGGCGCGCACCATGTTCAGGACCGTTGTTTCGGAATCGTCATAACAACAGTTCTCCATGATTAGACAATGACGACGGGCGTGTTCAGAAGCCTCAACAATGTTCCAACAATCTTCGAGAGTGTACGCGGCGGGCACTTCAGTACCGACATGCTTTCCAGCTCGCAGGGCAGCAAGGACTTGCGGAACATGCCATTCCCACGGCGTGGCAATATATACGAAGTCGATATCATCACGAGCGACGAGACGTTCAAAGTCTCGTTCTCCGGCTGCGTAAATACCGGGTATCTTCTGCCCGGCCTTCTCGACAAGTTGAGCAGCTCGCACGCACTTCTCTTTCACCACATCACAAACGGCATTGACGACTACTTTTTCAACGGCAAGAAATTCTCGCAGCACCTCCGTGCCACGCAGACCCACGCCAATGATTCCCAGACGCACCACGTCATGCGGTTCAAACCTTACGCCGTTCATCGTTCGCTGCCGCGCACGACGAGCTTGCAATGCTTCCTCTTCGGACGAATATGCCTCGACAACACTCGAAGTGCTCATTCCTAGCCCAGCGAGACCAGCGGCTTTTAACAAGTCGCGTCGCGACAAAGTTCTATCTTCTTCAGGTTTATAATCGTCCATGGCACACACCTCCGCGTCAGGCTTGAAGCTGTTGTCTACCAATCTCTTTTATTCGTTCGTCAGACCACTTCTCGAGATAACTATATTCAGGATGGTTGGGTCTGCCTTTACACGGATTACGAGCCGCGTTGTAACAGCAGATCAGCGACCAACGCGGATTAGGACTGCGATTCGCGTCTGAGCGGTGTAACAAATTTGCATGAAAGAACAGAGCGCTGCCCGGCTCCATCTCGCAGTAAACAAGTTCCAGATGCTTTAGAGCTTCGTTGACGCGGTCCATATCTGCGCCCGTCTGATCGCCGGTCTTGTTGTGGTCTATCCGTCCCATGAGATGCGAGCCCCTGATCACCTGAAGACAGCCATTTTGTCTATTTGCGCGATCGACGGCTATCAAACAACTCGCCATGTAAGGAAAGAGACAACGATTCGAATACCAGTAGCCGTAGTCCTGGTGCCATTCCCATGAGCCGCCGATGAACGGCTCCTTCAACATCATCTTATGGTGATAATGATAGATTTCTCCCCCGAGTAGCTGTTCGAGCGGTTCGACGATACGTAAACAGCGAACGAACGCGCTGTAGATGTCGTCTTCCAGGACGTCCGTCAACCACAGTTTACTCGTACCGGCATGTGCATCACGACGCTCCAAAGCTTTGCGCTCGAGTCGCTGGTCGTTTTTAGCGACAGTGATCAGCAGATCCATCTCTTCGGCGTCGAATAGATCGCGCTTCATGAGATAACCATCACGATTGAATTGAGCGATTTCCTGCTCGCTTAGTTTAGTCATCTGAGACTTAAGCGGCCACTTCTTCTGCCGATGCAAAAGGCCACTGCTTAGTTTGAAGCGACCAAATCAGGAAACATACGAACCCCAATACGAGCGTACCCAAACCGAAGGCAATGATCTTCCAATCCGTCGTCGCAAACACAAACATCCAACCAAAGAGCGCCACCAGATTTGGTAAAGGATACAGCCAGATTCGATAAGGACGTTTTAGCTCCGGCTCGTTTCGACGCAACAATGTTACGGCGACAATCTGACCAATAAACTGTATGAGAATACGCGTCGTGATCAGCGCGTCGATCACGATTCCAAGTGAAAAGAAACTGCAAATCATTGCGATTACACCGAGCACGACGAGAGAAACATAAGGAAAATTTTTTCGGGGATGGAGCCGTCCGAAGATCTTGAAGAAATAACCATCGATGGCCGCTGCATAAGGCACCCTCGAGTAACCAAGCAGTAGAGCAAACACCGAACCGAATGCGGTCCAAAGCACCATCGCGGTAAATAAAGTTGCTACGCGACCACCGTGTATGCGCTCCATGAAAATCGAGACAATGAAGTTCGATTGTGGATGTTGCTCGGCCGGGACAAACTCGCGCCATGGCACCACGCCTATCACTGAAAAGTTTATGGCTATATAGATCAGCGCCACTGCGATCACGCTGATGATGACTGAGCGGGGAACGGTACGTCCCGGGTCTTTAACCTCGTCACCGATGTAACAAATGTCGTAATAGCCGAGATAGTCGAAAATGCCGATCCGAGTCGCCGCGCCCAAACCTAAAAAGAAGCCGAGTGAAAAGTTGAATGCACCTGGTGGGAAGTCAAAAGCAATCGCTGAATTGAAGTTGAAAATACCAGTAACCATTACCGCAAGAGTCGTCAGAATCGTACCAATCCACAAACTGACTGTTAACTTACCGATGAATGTGATGCGGCGATACAGAAGCGTGATATTTAGAATTCCCAGCGCCACAATCACCGCGAGAGATTGAGCCCGGCCCATGTCTTTCCAGATGTAGCCGAGATATTGCGTGAAACCGATGTAACCGGAAGCAATCTCTAATGGACCGCTCAGAATGAACTGCCAGATAAACAAAAAACCCATGAGCCGTCCAAACGTTTCGCGTCCAAACCCCTCACGCAGGTAGATGTATGAGCCACCGGAACCCGGCATCGCGGCTCCGAGCTCACTCCAGATCATGCCGTCCGAAATCGTTATTACCAGCGCGATCAGCCAACCGAGCATTGCCTGTGGACCACCGAGCGTCGTGAGCAACAGCGGGATCGTGATGAACGGGCCAATGCCGATCATGTTGGTCATGTTCAGCGCTGTTGCTTCCAGCAATCCAAACCGCCGCAACAGGTGCGGTGCTTCCGAGGTATTTTCGTGCCTTGAATGATCAGCGCTCATTTGCTTTCGACAGTTCGAGTGTGACTCCCCTTGCCTTTACTTGCGAACGCGCGGTCGCCATCCACGTCTCGTAACTCGTCCCTGTTCCACCGGCGAGTTTCGGATCAGCGTTGCTGAATCCAGGTTCAAGATTTGGATCCGCGAGCCCGCCGACCGGAACCTCACGCGCGTTGTTGAAAAACGTGTTGTCGCGATGATCGAAGTTACTGACGTTTACGCCTGCGCCCGTCACCTGATAAAGCATCGTCTCGTCAACGACGCCTGAGAGTATGAAGATGTTGTTTTTCAGGGTGAGATTTTCTGTTTGCGTCAATCGCGCGGAGCGTGCGCAACCCTTTGCCGGGCTGTCAACCTCATTGCCGGGCCGAACCAACAGCACGCCACGCTCGCCAATGCCGATGAAGGTATTGTTTTCAATGCGAGCGTTCTTTGCGGCCCAGATCGAAACAGGTTCCACTGGTCGTTCACCGGGACGCGTAGAAACCACGAGATTGTTGCGGGCAGTCATGTCGTACGATTCAAACCTTACAAACGAGCAGGGATCCCCAAAGTGTCCATCAATAAATAGATTCGGATCCGTTGAGCCGCCCGAGAATGCCGCTCCCGAGTTATCAACGAACACGTTTCTCTCAATCAGCACTCGCCTTCCGCCACCTTTGGAAACGACGCCGCGATGGCAGTTGCGAATAAGATTCCGCCGCACGATCACGTCGTCCACGCAAGGAAGATCAATCGCCGGTTTGCGTTGATAGTTCTTGCCTTCAAACAATTCGTTGTCTTCAATTGTGATGTGATGCGACTGGTTGAATTTGATCAGGTACAGACGATCGTCGTCCTGTAGCGGATCGTAAGAAGACGTGCAACCGCCAGGCGGGCATTCGTAATGCACTTTGCAGTTGCGGATCGTGATGTAGCTGGTCCAAAGATTCCGCTCGTACCATGCAGCCGTATAACCACCGGGTGGATCATTTGTTTTTACACGATTGAAGGAATCTTCGGGTTCATAAACACTATCGCCGTGAATTCCGTTGCGACGCGAATTCAATTTCTTTCCTGCGGCATCTCGATAGTATGGATTCGGAAAGATGTCGAACCCATCGATCACGATACCCTGCGCGAGATGAAAACGAATGTGATTGATAATTACGCCGTGTTTCGATTCAGCCCGAATCGTCAGAGGATTCCGCGGATCGTAGCGATAGATACCGGTTGTGTCAGCACGTACAGCAACAGACGGATGCGGATCTTCTTTTGACAGCTCATCCGCGAGTGTAAGTGTTAAGTTTAGTCCGCCCCATCGTGACGCGGCTCCAGCCTTGCGATAGTCGCCATTCTTCGCAACGATCGTATCGCCACTCGCAACATGTTGGAGCGCGACTCGCCACGATTTGAAAGGACGAGCGTAACTCCCGTCCGCAGGACTGGTGTCTGCACTGAGCAGATCTACGTAAACAGTTTTCGCCGCAACCGGCGCGGAGACCGCCAATAACAGGAGTAACTGAATGAAGGAATAACAGCAGAGTCTGTTTCTCATCTGCTGCTCTCGCCTTCGGCTCGTTGCCAGATCCCGTTGAGCATGACCCGCTTGATCCGGCGCATGTTACTGATGTCTTTCGAGGGATCACCTTCAACCAGGACCAGATCTGCCAGCTTACCGGCTTCAACGCTGCCGAGACGATCCGCGATGTGAAAGTAACGAGCGTTTTCCATCGTTCCTGCAACGAGCGCCTCCATCGGCGTCAGGCCCGATTCGACGAGCAGCTCGAGCTCGCGTTGATAGGCCCAGCCTCGCTTTGCATGCGGCACATCCGAGTGCGAGCCGACCACGATCTTCGCTCCAGCCTTATGGGCTAGTCCGACAAACGCTTCCATCTGTTTGAATGCATGAACGTGAAGCTCCTTTGTGTCCTTGTCTCCACGCTGCCTTTCGAAGACAGCAAGTGTGGGCGAGACCACCACGTGATGGTCCACGATCAACTTGAAGAGCGATTCGGCTTGTGGTGTATTCAGGTTTATCGAGTTCCAGACCTGATAGCGACCTTCTCGCCTGGCATTGTTGTCAGCCAATATTGATTGCCGGTATTTTTCCGCATCGCGGAGGGGGAGTAATGCGGTTCCGAAAGATGTAGCATGCTCGATGCCATCAATGCCGGCGCGGATCGCGTCACGTGCATCAAGGATCTCCAGATGGCCCATGACTGGGACACCTCGCGCGTGTGCAGTTTCAATTGCGACTCTCACTAGCGCGAGCGGCAGGCGGTAGTAGACCTTGATCGCGGAGGCGCCGTCATCTACGAAGCGATTCACGGCCAGCCGCGTCTCTTCGGCGTCGCGAACGATGAAGGAGTCCGCGGGATAAGCAGGCGGCGGTGAATCAAGATGCGGGCCACACAGAAACAAACGTTGAACGGGAGCTGAGGCTTTTCGTGCTGCGTCATAAGCTTCGATCCACTGTCCCGGATCGCGCAATGAGGTCACGCCGTGCGAAAGGTAAAGCGCCGGCAATGGATCGTCACCGTCGATATGGAAGTGCGCGTCGATCAAGCCTGGTAAAAGCGTGAGGCCTTTACCGTCGATCACTTCAGCGCCCGACGGAATCTTCACCGCACCTTGCTTGCCCACGAGGAGAATCCGATCGCCGCGAATGACGACAACGGAATCTGCAACAACTGGTCCGCCGCGTCCATCGATCAAACTAGCGCCGACGATAGCGATCACAGAGCTTGCTGGAGCTTGTGCAACTGTGTTGACCTCGCGCAGCGATCTGGTGGAAGCACGTTGCGCAGGCTGCGCACAAACAAGAGCAGCGCCCGCAAGAAGAAAGAATGCCCAAATCGAAAGTCTCATGAAATTCTGTGTTATCTGCGAATTAGTTTTGCTTAGCGACTAGCAAGCATCCGAACCCGAAGTCGTCCGTCTTTCTGTCCTTTGAATGGCACATACAAGACGCCCGATTCATTAGCCGTGCCGATGCTGGTTCCCGCGGGAACTCCATTGAATAAACCGCCACGCCAGTTTGCCCGGCCGCCAGTCATTTGCAGTTCGTACTTTGCGTGCGGCTTCAGACCGCTGATCAGCAGGTTAGCGGTCTCGACGTCGGGAATAGTGGCTTCACCCTCCGTAACAACCCCTTCGCCTGTCGCAAACAACGTAACCGTTCCACCTTCGACGAGAGCGCCAATCAAATTTGAGCCATCAATTAACTCGACTTTCGGTGCACGCGGATCGCCTTTGTCGCCGATCTCCAGAACGTGTAGAAAAAAGTCTTCCCTCGCCGGTTTCGCTGGTGAAACTTCGACACGCCACGTGGCCGGCACGACCGCACGAGTATTCGAAGGCAACAACTTTTCAAAATCGTCGCCCCAGAACGTCTTCCACATCTTTCGCAAGTACGGATCTGTGGGCAGTGGACCACCTGCGGCTGGATCGAGAGGCCAGTTCTTTCCGGAACCCCACGCACCACCGAACTCATCACCCGGCGTCCAAAACTCCCAACCTGGTCCACCACGCGCGATCACTTCCCGTTCGCGAGGCAGCAAAGAGTGGACGCGCAGTTGCCCGCCGCCATCTTCGTAGGTGAAAGTCGCGGCGTTTGCGTAACCAGTACCCCCGTGGCCGACATCTCTTCCTCTTTCAATCGCGCTGACCGACGGCTTCCCGACGCCGTGTAACAACCACACCTTTTTCAAACTCGGATCCGTAGTCCGCACGCGATCGAAAACAACGAGCACGTTGTTTGTTGGCGTGTATGCAACCTCGCGCGTGAAGCGCTCCATCTTCGAAGGCTGATACGCGTTCGTCGCATTGCCACGCGCGTAGACATATGAACCTTCGTTGAGATCCGTAACTTCCATGTGCCCGGTGGCCCACAAGTCACGCGTGCGCTCGAAATCTTCCCGGCTTCGGACCGTGTTCCAGTAGCGCGACGAATCCATTCGCTGGCCGCCGTCGTTTGCCGCAGGCCACAGATTCTCGGCCCAGAAAAACTTCTCGCCCGACTGATAAACGAGCATCGAGTTATGCGCAATCGTTCGCCGGTAGTAGTTTAGGTAATGAGGACTTTCCGTGTCGGTGTAGTCTGCGCCGCTCTCGGTTGCCAAATAACCTTTGTGATAGATGACGAAATGGTTCTGATCGAGGTGGTCGTGTTTCGCGAGATATGGCCCAGAGTTGAATTGGATCCAGGTTGAATCGGGCCCAAAACCATCCCGCATGATCAGGTGACCGATGCCTCGAAAGAAATGTGATCGTGGAATCTCCGCACTCGTGCTTTCAGCGGGATTTCGAGGAATTACGTTTGGATCGTCCCAGAGAAACTGCGTTATCGCGACGCGCCATTTCGGTTGCGCAGGCCAGCCACTCTTGCGCAACAGCCATGCGGCGTACGGATCCTTGAAACGATTGATCGCATAACCGAAACAGATGTTGTCTTCCCACTGTAAGTACGGAAATTCGTTATCGTCGTCGCGCGCTGTGGTGCCGTCAGGCAAAACTTTGTAGAGATAAGTGTCAGTGTAATGGTGAAAGAGGCTGTAACGCAGCGCCGGGTCGCTGTTAGCTGTAGTGCGTAGCAGCTCAGCCATCATTGCGAGCGGCGCAAAGGTAATGCGCTGGTAGTCCATAGACTCGTGATAGCCGCCATCAGGAGTGATGAAGTCTGTGAGGTCGAGAATGTGATCGAGCACCGCCCGTGCATGTTTTCGCATCGGCGCAGCACGAGACTCAACGGAGGGATGGCCCTCAATGGCGGTCAACGCGAAAAGCGCAAGCGTTAAGTAACGAACGGTGTAGTTGTGATACATCGCAAGCTGAACTTCTTTCAGCGACTGGTCCTGCAACATCTTTTCCGCTGCACGTAAAAGCTCGGCCGCGACGCGATCCTTCAGCTCGTTATCGAAACCGGGATACTCGTAAAGCCAATCAAACGTCAGTGACCATTTGACGTATTCCGGATAAGTGCGGGACCCGACCTGTTCGGGCGTGTGAGTTTCGCGGATTTTTTGAACAGCCCGTCTTGCAAATGTTTCGTCACCGGTGAGCAGGTAGCTCAAGGCCCAGCCATCCATATCGTCGGGCGGACGAGCACCAGCTTCAAACCTCGCGCGCAAAACTTTGAAACCCGTGAGTGAATCGTTCTCTCCGATCAACATGCGCGGGCGCGTAATCGAACTGGTTTGCGCGCCAGCCGGCAACACGCAAACGCAAATACAACAAGCTAAAAGGAATGGTCGGGTCAGAATCAGCATCTAATTACTTCCTTCAGCTTTGTCGCCGCGCGCACCCGCCAGGTACTTCAACCACTCCTTCGCCATCAAACGGTGATACGGCTCAGTCATGTGAATACCGTCCAGGCAAATAAACTTCGACCGCTCCGGCGAGCTTTCAAGGATGCTGCCAACTTCAATGATTTCAATACCAGCCTCTGCGGCGGTCTTGCGTGCGCGTTCCACTGTGCCGGGTGTGACCGCTGCAGGATCGTGTACCTCGTCGAACATATAAGTCTTGATGCCGGCAGTGCTGAGGCCCTGGCCCATCTGCTTCAGCGCTTCGTAATCTTCATCAGTTCGCGTCATTACCACGAGCATGACTTTGTCAGGCTTCCAGGCGAGCACGTCTTTATAGAAACGTTTCTGTGAGCGCGAAGCAGTTAAACCACCCGCCGCGTACTGCCTGAATTCGACTTTCGGATTCTCACGGCGAAACACGTCGATGACGATAGGAACGAAACTTGACGGTGAAGACCAGTGCAATCCCATTGTGAATGAGTGACCTACGACAGCGATCCGCTGAGGTGGCAAAGCGCGCAGTCTGGTCGTGAGTAGTTTCACATCCGGTTCCTTCAGCAACTCCGCCGCCAGCACGCGCTCATCGCGAATGTGCAGATTCTTTTCACCCCAGTTCCAGATTTTCCTGCCCGCTATCTGCCATTGAGCCGCGCTCGTACCAACCGGCGCTTCGCACGATAGCTCTTGGAGTTTTCGACCCGTAGTTAGAAGATCTGCGTCTGTCCCAGGCAAGTTGAACTGGCCCACGTAAACGGGCAAGCCAAGTGCGATGTAGAAGGCAAACTCTTCCTGCAAGCGATCGCCATCGCGCTCCACCTCGAGAACTGTTTGATAGAGGCTCGCCACCGCACGAATTTTTACCTCGCTGGCTTTGGTGTTTTGTCGTAAGTAACGAGAAAAGACATTTACAGGAGCGTTGTCGGGGATCTTCAGACCTGACCTCAGGATCGGTTCGAGGTCTGCGGCTGGATCGAACGTGCTTTCACGACCGTTGGCCCACAGCTTTACTTGCTTTAGATCCGATTTAAGCAATTTTGCCTGATGCTCGGATAGCGCACTCAGCGCGCTGTCGGACAGTTCGCCTGTTGAAAAGCATGCCTGGCCCTTACCCGACGTCTTCGCGAGCAGCACCTGAAACGCATGAACGGCAATGATGTTTGCTTCGACGATTTGCGTAAGCCGCAATTGGGAGTGCTCACTGCGTTGTGTGCTCTGCGCCTGCGGTGCGTAGCTCACCGCGAATGCCAGGAGCACTGCGATCAGTGAAAATCGCGTTTTGGTTCTATTCTTCATCAGTGTTGCCAGGTCGCGAGCATGTGTCTGTACATTCGCGTCGCCAGTTCCACTTGTTCGATTTCGACGAATTCGTTAGCGGTGTGGGCTTGAGCGATGTTCCCTGGACCACACACAACGGTCTGAATCCCCGCGCGCGACAGCTTGCTACCGTCCGTGCCGTAATTCGCTCCAACCACTTCCCTTTCGAACCTGAGCGTCTCTTGCTGTGAACGCGCTAATCGTGCGACGACCTCGGCGTCAGGCGCAGTCTCCAGCGGTGGATCAGTCAGGTAGGGGTCTTCAATGTCAAGCTGCACTGATCCCGCGAGCCTTTCGCGCAGAAACTGTTCGCAGTCGTGAAGTGTCTGCTGACCATCTTCACCCGGCAAGAGACGACATTCCACTTCGAGCATGCATTTATCAGGAACGATGTTCACTGCCTGGCCGCCAGCGACTTTGCCGACGTTCAGTGTGGAGTGGCCCAACAACGGATGCGGCTGCTGCTTCGCCATCTGCCGGGCATAGTCCTCTAAGGCGAGCGCCACCCGCGCTGCGTCATAGACGGCATTTCGGCCTAATCCAGGTGTCGCCCCGTGAGCACTCAACCCATGAACGTTGATTCGCCAACGAACGATTCCTTTGTGCGCGATCACACGTCGTAGCTCGGTCGGCTCACCAACAACACAGGCGGAAACAGGCCAGGAGTCTTCAATCAATTTCCATGATCCCGAAAACGCAAACTCTTCATCCGCCATCGCCGCAAATACCACCGGTGCACGACGGTCAGACTGGTTCGCATACTCAATAACTGCCGCCAGCATCGCCGCAATCGAAGCTTTCGCGTCGCATGAGCCGCGTCCAAAGACGCAACCATTCTTCGTGACGGGATCGAATGGCTTGATCGACATGTTATCGACGGGCACCGTATCCATGTGCGAGTTCAGCATCAGACCATTCAGTGCGCTTCCGGTTGCATGAATCATCCCGATCACGTTGTCTCGACCTTCAGCCACCTGCTGACGTTTGCAATCGATTCTGGCGCGCGAAAGCATCGTTTCGATGAAGTTCGCCATTCCTCTTTCGACAAACTCACCACTATTCGCCCGCATCGGGTTCACACTCGGGATCGCGATCATGTCCCTCAGGAGTTGGAGAACTGTTGTCATTAGTTCCGTGCCGCACCCACAGTTGGATTGAGACCGCGTTTTAGTTCGGCAAGTTGGGACAGTGCGAGCTCGTTTTGCGGATCCAGTTTCAGCGCCCGTTCGAGTGCGACACGTGCTTCTCCGGTACGGCCAAGTGCTTTCAAGGCAGCGCCCGCCAGAACAAATCGAATAGCGCCGGACGGAGGCCACGGTTCTGTCTCGAGCATTTTCTGGTCGTTGTTCAATAGGGCGAGACGTTCGTATAGTTTTCGCGCTTCAGTCTTACGCCCTACATGGTCCAGCGCCACCGCCTTGTAGTAGTAGTTTTCAGACCACGGCTCTTCGGGTTGTGAAGGCGGGTTCAATTCCTCGGCAGCAGCTCGTTGCCACCAACGCTCGGCCTCAGCGGGTTTCCCACTCGCCTCGTATTCGCGCGCAGCCGCGACGTAGTACTGCGCTTGCGACTGCATCGCGGGCCGGCCGACACCAAAATTGCGCGGAAACTCAGTGACGGCGGCAAACTCCGCGCCTGCTCTCAAGTGATCACCAGCTTCGCGATATTTGCGAGCGAGACCGAGATGCGCTTTGCGATAGAGTCCGAGTGCGGCGTCTTCGCCCTCGCCCGAGGTGAAAGTTGTCTTTCCGAGTAACTCCGCGGCCTCAGAAAACCGGGCCACATCAATGTAAGCGGCCGCCAGAGACTGGACCACCGGCGATTGGGTACGCACAGAAACCGGCGCACCCTCCAACAGTATGATGCGACGCTCAGTCGCGCCCATCTCTACCAGCAACTTGTCGAATTCGACGTAGAGTCGAAAGTCATTCGGAGACAGGCTGATTGCACGCTGATACTGAGCTGCGGCTTCGTCTCTGTTTTGTGAGACCTGCCACAGCGCCCTGGCGTAATTTCGTTGCGCCACCGTGTTCGCGGGGTCCAGCCTTACGGCTTCACGCCACGCAACGAGTGCTTCCTTATCGCGATTTTTTGAAGCCAGAGCGTTGCCGAGGTAGTAAGCAGCACGGCCATCATTCGGATTAGCAGCGAGGGCCGCGCGCAGCACGTCGATCTCTTCAACGCGATGGGGAAACACAAACGCCGGATCACCTTTCATCCCTAACGCAAATTGATTTCGCGCGCGCTCGCGATCGCCGGCTAGCCCGTACAAATATCCGAGTGTGTAAAAGAGCATCGGGTGAATGCGACTCTGATCCACCGCGAGAATTCCGGATGGACCATTCTTGATCGCATCCTCCAGCACATCGACAGCCTCTCCGCGCCTTCCGATAGCGATGTAATCAAATGCCAGTTCGAGCACCATGTCCGGCTCACGGGATTGGAGACCGCGCAGTTGGTCAGCCGCACGCTTTTGGTTTTCACCATTACGCAAGGCTTTGTTGATTAAATACTCCTCGCGCAGTGCGAAGTAATCTATCGGCAGCTCGTTCACTACCTGATTGATTCGGGTGAGCGCCGATTGCAGGTCTCCATCCAACCGTTCTGCGAGCGCCAGAACCGTGCGCGCCTTCAAATCGCGTGGATCGAGCATGACCGCCTGTCCGAGATGCTCAAGTGCCAGCTTTGTATCGCCCTTCGCCAATGCGATCTCTCCGAGCTCATAGCGGGCCAGCGATTCCCGGTATCCTGCGCGCACCAGCCAGAGCAGATGATCTTCAGCTTCGGAGGTCTGGCCCAACCCCCGCTGCGCGAGGGCGAGGTAATAGTGCGCGTCGCCTGCATCTTTGTTGCGCACGAGCGCCGTTTCCAGATGTTTCTTAGCGACTTCGTACTCGCCGCTTCTATAAAAGGACAGGCCCAGACCGACGTGCGCAGGCGCGAAACCGGGATCGCGTTGCAAAGCCTCGAGGTAAGCCGCCCGCGCTTCACGTTCTTTGCTCTTCTTGTCGAAAGCCAACCCTTCAACGTAGCTCTGTTCGGCGCTGGTGACATTTTTTGGATCGGGAATCGGCCGCGTGGCTGGTTTGAAGTCCGGATTGTCATCAACAGGCGAATCCGTTCGATAACAAAGCAATACACGGCCATCTTTGCTTTTGAGAGTCAAAACTAAAGGTTGACGCGACGCGGCGACTGCGACGCTCGTTGTATAAGTCTTCGCTGGATCCAAATCCACTCTTACTGTATGGACCTGTTTCTCACCATTCGCCAGCGTGAGCTCAACTTGATCGAATCGACGATTTGCCGCAACAGAAATGTGCGCACGACTTCCCTGCAAGTTGAACCTGACCGCTGCGTCTCGTGTCGCTTCATTCCACGCGCCTCCCATCTGGTTGACGCCATACCAGTACTCGAAAAAATGTTCGACACGGTGCGGCGCAATGAACTGGTGCTCCATCTGAGTTTCAAAACGGCCGCCTTGAAACTCGACGTACTGCCCACCTCCGTCAGTCAGCTTATCGATCCAGATGTCGCCGTTATCATCTGTTCCCCAGGTCCAGGTTTTCTTGCCGGGAAGCTCACGATGATCCGCAACATGGACCACACCCCAATCTGACTTCTCGTAATAGATCCCGAAATAGTCTCGCTTGGAATCGCGTGCAAACAGCGAAAGGAAGTTTGGCACTTCACTAAACCGGCCGATATCAACACCCTTTTCGACAGGAAACTTGAAGACCGGCCAGAACGCATGCGGATACGCCTCGCGCATGGGATAGTTAAAACGTAGATCAGGAGCCGCTGCCGCTCCGGCCGTGGACCAGTACCAGTAGCGGCCGGGTACAGGACGACGGTTGTTCAAGGTGACTTCCGATTCGAGCACTCGTGTGCGCGGGCGCAACCGCAGGATCACTTGCCACTGCATTCCCTGAACGCGTTCAGTGTCGCCAACAGCAACCGCCGCACTGCCGTCAGCTTCTGTGCGAATCACATAATCCACCGGAGCCACGGTGGTGAGCGTATGCCCGTCCGGAAAGTTCCACTCGATCCCGCCGGAAACCCACGCACCACGTAAGGCCACCATTGCGTACTTCATCACTGGATTGGAGTAAATGATGTCCCGCTTGAGTGTCTTGTCGAAGATCTGATAGACATGTCCACCGAGTTCGGGAAGTACTGTCACCTTCAGATACTCGTTCTCGAGATAGACGGCCTTCCAGGACTTATTAGTTTTCTCATTGCCGAGCGAATCGAGGAACGGATAGGGATAAACAGGTCGCCATTTGCGTCGCTGCCAATCTAACAATGCGGGATATGGATTCGGCGGATTTAGTTCGTAGGTGGGAATGACCAGCGGCGCCTCCCAAACACGCGGCGTGTCTTTCGCAACCTGTGCGGTCGCCGCGGTTACGATTAACAAAATGCAAATGAAAGCCAACAAGAAACGTCTCATAAACTGAATCTTTCCACTGCCGTCGTATAGCGCTCGACTTTTTCGCGGTTCACCTTGAACCCGGTTCCCGGACCACCAGGCACTGTAATGAATCCGTTCTGATCGATCGTGATCGCGGGTTCGACAATGTCGTCCGCATACCAACGTGACGATGCTTCAATATCAGTGGGAAACGAAAACGCGCTATGCATCGCGAGATGTAGCGCCTGTGCTGACGCGATTCCCAACTCAGGCATTGTGCCGACCCAACATCGGAGGCCGGCGGCGCAAGCCGCTTTCAGCATCAACAACGCTTCACTTAAACCGCCAACACGCTGCACCTTGATGTTTATAACTCGCGCTGCCCTCTGCTTCATCAACTGGTCCAAAGTGGTCAATGATTCCGCGGACTCATCCGCGCACAAAGGCGTGCTCAACTGTATCTGCAGCTCCGCCGCCTCTTCCATCGCATCCGCCGCGAGTGGCTGCTCGATCATCATCAGGTCAAAGCGATCCAACTCACGAAACACGTGGGAATCATCGATTGTGTACGCAGCATTGGCATCGACCATCAACGGCAGTTGCGGAAACCGGGCTCGCACGGCGGCGACCGGCTCGACGTCCCAGCCCGGCTGTATTTTAATTTTCACGCGTTGATAACCTTCGGAGACGTAGCGGCGAACGCGTTCAATCAACGCGTCAATTGTTTCGAAGATCCCGATCGCGACACCAGACGGAACCGGACGTCGTTCAATTCCGAACAGTTCATACAATGCGCGCCGTTGCGCGTTTGCGTAAGCATCCCAAAACGCTCCTTCTACTCCTGCCTTTGCGAATTGATCTGCTTGCTGTTCGCGCAAGAACTCAAAGAACGTTGCGGGATGGACTTCTCCGGCGGAAAACAGTGCCGGCGCGAGTTGCTCCCGCAGTACCGTCCAGGAAGTGTCGGGAGTTGCGGCCGAGTAAAACGACCCGGACATCGGCGACGCTTCTCCCCAGCCAATAATTCCTTCCTTTGTCGTAAGCTCGATCAGAATCGCGTCTTTCTCCGCCACCACTCCATTGCTGATGCGAAAGGGCTCAACAAACGGCACCCGCACTCGGTGTAACGCGACACTCTTAACTGCGATCGACTCAGTCATGTCATCGTCGCCAACATTTCGGTCGTCACACGGTTGAGCGGCGGCAGTCCATTGGCGAACCGAACCACTTCTTCGACCGCAATCGCTCCGATCTCACGACGCATCTCAATGCCGCCCGCAGCGATATGCGGAGTCAGGATTACGTTCGGTAATTTGCGCAGCTCGTGATCTGCCGGAAGCGGTTCCAACGGATCCGTAACATCGAGGGCGACAGTGATTCGCTTCTTTCGTAACTCCTCAAGCAACGCTTCCAGGTCGATCAATCCGCCGCGCGCTACATTAATGAGGTGCGAACCATCGCGCAGCAACGACAAGCGACGTCTGTCAAACATGCCGCGTGTCTCCGGCGTTAGTGCGGCGCACAGAACCACAACTGAACAGGCGCTCAGCAGTTCGTCGAGCTGTACGAGTGTCGCGCCCGATGCAGCGATTGCCTCTGGTTGCGCATATGGATCGCTGACGAAGATGCCGACGCCGAACGGCGTCAACAACTTCGCGAATGCGCGGCCGATGCGGCCAAACCCAACTATCCCCACGCGGCGGCCAAAGAGCGTTTCTCCCTCGCTTACCTGTTCGTTAGTTCTGCTCACTCCGTTCCGCATTTCCGTTGCGTACGCAGGGATTCGACGAACCAGCGTCAACGTCAACGCCAGAGCCATCTCAGCGACACCTCGCGCCATCGGATCTGCCGCATTGGTTATCGTCACGAACTCAAAAATTTCTTCCGCAACACGCGACTTAACTTCTCCGCCACAGTGCGCAATCAGCTTCACGCGCGGCTGTGGGCTCAACATCTCGCGAGTTAGAAATGGCGAATGCCAAGTCGTCATGAGCACTTCGGCATTCGCAATCTGGCTCCGCAGTTCGGCCCCGTCCTCGCGCGACGTTGACCGCGTCCAGCTCGTTACCTCACCGAGCTTTGCCAGAGAGTCGTCGCTGAAGAAGTGTTGGAACAAGGCGTCACTTGCCAACACCAGAACATTCGGTCGTGTCACTTCGCTCCTCAAGCAAACCGCGAATCGCGTTGATGAAGTCGGGCAATGCGACTTCGGGTTCTTCGATCTCAGGCCGCCAATACTTCTCCCACTCGAAACTGACGTAGCCGTCGTAGTGCAACTCTCTGATCGTATTTAGTGTCTCTGTGAAGGACACGCGGCCATGACCTGCCAACACCGGTAACCAGTGTTCCGATTCGATGACAGGCTTCGCATCACGCAGGTGAATATGAGCGAGATATGATCTAACTACTCGACCGGCACGTTCGATCGTGTCTCCTGCTGCAACTGAATTTGCGACGTCCCAAATTAGTTTTACTTTCGGATGATCGGCGAGATTCACAATCTCCGCAGCGGCTTCTGCGTTCGCGAAATCGCCGTGCGTCTCGAGCGCCACGTCAACGTCGTCAGGCATGCGTTCCGCGACTGCGTGAAGGCACTCGGCTATCCAATCGCGCGTCTGTTCGCGCTGCGCTCCCGGTTGGATTTTATCCGGAAAAACACGGATCAACGGGGCGCCAACTTTCGCTGCGAGCTCAGCATGGGCCAACGCGATTCTCACTTGATTAGCTCGCTCGCTTGCATCCGGCGAATGAAACGTGCACGAAGTGTCAACGCAACAAATCTCTAGTCCCTCGTTCTCAAAATATGCCTTTGTGTGTGCGAGCTGGGGCGCCGTGAACTCCGCGCGACTGAGTAAATCCAGACTCCCCGAAAGCGCGCGCAATTCGATCCCCTCGTAGCCGAACTTCCTGGCGGCCCCGATCATCGTGTCCAGGTCCCAGTCAGGACACCCAAGCGTTGAAAAAGCCAGCTTCATACAATGTATTCTTCTCTGTGCACCCTCTGTGTCCTCTGTGTCTCTGTGGTGGGTAAGAACGATCAACCACAGAGACACAGAGGACACAGAGGGTGCACAGAGAAATCCGGCGAACACGCCTCACGGCGTGAACTCGTATGCTCCTATATCAATCGCACCAAACACCGGACGCGGCGACGCCGTTCCCACCGCTAGCGCAGTGTGAAGCGGCGGCACAAACGCCGGTGGGAATAAAGGACTGATGAATGGATGTCCCGCCGGGCTTTGCGGAGCTCCATTGCCCGCATTCACGAGTGGACTGGTCGAAGTCGGCCGCACATCGAATGTCGAGATATTCGTGAACCCTGGATTCGTTCCCGTGATCGTTCCGGTCCACGCAGTCGGAACGAGGGCCGATCCGGTCGGAATCCAGTTGTTGCTGCCCGTGCTTACCCGACCTGATACCCAACGCACACGCGTCTCCAATACGACTTTGTCGATTGGCGCGCCACCGACGCGAAAGAAGACGTTATTGTGCATCTCCAGACTCTCGATACCTTCGAAGATCTCGACGCCCGGACTCACCTGCCCCTGCCGCAGAATGAAGGTGTTGTTAACAAACCGATAACGCCCGTCGGTATGTCCAGTGCCATCGCCACCGACACGGGCCATGCGCGTGCCCTGCGTCGGGATGTGCTGAAACACGTTTCCCACAACGTCCGAATCTTCGCGGGCTGTGTCGGTTGAAACGTCCCTATTACCGTGCGGATCCGGACCGATCAGCTCGATCTCGCCGTAGAAACCACCGGAAACCCAGTTGTAATAAATCTCGTTTCGCTCCGCGCGACTCTTTATGTTGTTACCACCGTTTTGATCATGCAGGTAACAGTACTGCATGCGGAACACCGAACCCGGATGCATGAACTCATCCGTCGCCATGTAGACCGGATGTTGGCCCGTGCCGCTGCCACAGTGATAGACCTCAACATATTCCATCAACAACGAGCCTGAGCCCGTGTCCGCGCCAAGTATTCCGTGAGCTGGACAATCATGGACCACGCAATCACGCAACGTAATATCGTGCGCGTGATGATAGATACCGCGAAAGCTGCCGCCGGTAACGTCGAATCCTTCGAACACGTAATGATCCGACAAACGAAATTCCACGGTGTTCGTGCCGCCCGCGATCACCGGACGCAGCCCGTTAACCCGAATTCCTCTAATCGTTATCTTGTTCACCGCTGTGCCCGGTACGGTGAATATCAAATCCCCTGGATACGTCGCGTTGCCGTCGACTTCCGCCACATCACCGGGCTGAAGCAACGGTGCGACGTCCTGCAATTTCTTGAACGTTCGAGTTGGACCCACTTGATATGTGACTGCGAACGCGGTGCTCCCGCACGCCGCAATCAGAAAGAGTGTAACTATGAGGTGTTTCATATTTCTCCCTATTTCGCGCCCTGCTTCGCAATCGCTTGCGCGAGTTTGTAGCGAGCACGTTCATAATCATTTCCAGCTTCTGAAAAGCCGAGGGCTGGACCTGAGTCAGAAAAAACGCGGGGGACCACAGACTGGAGAACGTCGTTAATCAATGAGTCCAGTTTTAACTTTCGGGCGAGGGTCAGATATTGGTGGTCCTGGAGACCACGGCGAAAATTTGCGAGTTGAACTGTCGAGATAGGACCGGGTATGCCACGATCCTGTTCCGGGTGAAGTTTCTCTTCACCGGGATAAATCAGAACCCCGTCACCATTTATGTAACCTTGATCGTCAAGTGGTTTGTTTGGCTGGCCACGGTTGTCGAACGTAATCGGATTGGCCCAAACATTCTGCTTGCGCTCTCCGACCTTCTGCCGGTTGTGCTGCCAGTGCACTCCATGCCAGTAAAAGTAATTATCGATTCCGTGTTTGAAACAGGCCCATATCGTCGCCCGCGGATCGGTGGCTGGTGCGTCGATAACAATCGCCCCCGCCGCCGGACGTCCGCCGTTATAAATCCAGTATTTGCGTCCACGCCGGCGTTCTTCGTTCGCGCGGTTGATATCGTATCCGAGCGGTCCTGTGTCCCAGATATCGATGGCTCCGTCGAGCTCTTTCACGTAGTGCTTGGTTACGAATAGCGGTAAGGCTTTGCCTGGTCCGGGATTGGAATGAATGTTCTCGGCGAGTTGGCGAATATAGGTGTACTGCGAACGACCCGGCTCGTCCGGCAAGTAGAGAAACGTGATTGCGTTTGGAAATTTTTCACCAAGAAACGAGATCCAGCGATCGGCTTCAGGCCAGGCGCTGCTGCGTTCATCAAACGTTTTGCCCGGACCGTAGAACGTTCGCGGGATGATTTGGTTTCCGACACCCAAACCTGGTCCTTCGTACCCTTTTGCCTTCGTGAAATCATTGCCGTCGAAACGACCCAACGCGGCGGATACAGAATCTATGTTGTAAGCGTTAACTAACTCGACACGTTGGCGGTGTGCAAAGCGGTGATACTCCGGATCGAGATCTCGTCCCTGGTATAGTTTGGGTTGCAAGCTCTCGTAGTAAACCATCGCGTGCATGCTGTTTTGATCCGGAAGGGTGAAATCAAACAGCTCGAGCTCGACCGGTATGGTTTGCGTCCGGCCGTCAGCGTCTACCGCGATGGTTCCGGAATAAATTCCGGCTGGAAGGTCTCTGGCAGTATAGATCTCGATCCACGCGGCTTGATTCTGATTGCCGGCAACACGAAGCGGAAATCCGCCAAGACCGGCACGCGCGTTTTCAGGAATCAGTTGTACCGGCTTCCATCCAGTCGGATCTTTTGGCTCTGCCGGCGAACCCACCTTGTAAACCCATTCCGCGTGTGACGGAACCTCGACGTTCATGTAATTAACAGAAAATATTTGAATGGGCCGGCCGCTGTAATTCGTCGGATCGAGGGCGGGCGCGGTGTAACTGATCCTTGACTTGCCTCCTTTTTGCGCTAACTGCGGAAGCGTGAGTGCTAAACGCTTGATACCGTCCTGATCGGCTTCGATGATTAGCTGGAAGGCGATGATCTCGTTGCGAGCTCCGAAGATTTTTACTTTGTGTCCGTCCCACGCTGAGTTCGCACCCTTGTTCGGATTATTGAGATCGTCTCGTTCAACTTTCTCGCCATCGTTTACGGCCCAAACGGCTCGGACAGCGCCCATGCCCACCGGCGCACAAACCACGTAACAAAGAAAGAAAAGCACAAATGAACTGAATCTCATTTGTCGATTACCGAGACTGTTTCAGCCGCAACTGTTTGCGACCGCGCTTCAGCAAGCTTGTTTGGCACGCGACCGGCTCCGATGAATGCCAGGCCGATGAGTGTTGTCACCACGGCATAAATTCCGACGATCAAACGATCGCGGCCCGCTGCACTCGCCGCTACGAGAAGAAAACAGGCCACGCCCATTCCCGTCGTCACTTTTCCAACGAGTGCGAGTTGTCCTCGACCCGACACACCCGTCGGTCCCAACTCAGTTGTCGGATCGATCGGCGTTTTCAACTTTTGAAAGAAGGCCTCGACTGTTCGCCCAAACTCGCCTTCAGGCGAGATCAAAAGAACGGGAATGAAAAACGCGATCGTGGTTGTTACGGCGGGAATACCGATCAGGTAGGTCTCGTTCAGGCCCATACCCAGATAGCGGTTCAAGTAGAGATTCACAAATAGTGAAGTAATCGCGCCCACGAGATAGGCGCAGACGGCCGACCACCATGGTCCACCCTTCGCAACGAACCCGTAGAGCAGCGGAAGCCCGAGCGGAATGAGAAACATCGACTCGAGAATGAAAAGGAGCGTGAAGATTCCGGTCGCTCCTTGTGCAAAGAGAAGCGCCACACAAATCATTACGACACCAACACCGAGCGACGTGAGGCGACTCGCCGTCAGCATATGCCGATCAGAAGCATCCCTGCGCAGGTAACCTTGATAGATGTCCTTCGCAAAGATGCCGGTGATGATGTGGTTGTGAGCGGACAAAGAAGCCATTGATGACGCCAGCATCGCCGCCAACAGCACACCGATCATGCCGGGCGGTAACACACGCAGTCCCATGGCGATGTACGCCGCTTCGGAGGGCTGCTTCAAACCATTTGCAGCCGTGCCCAGATCGGGCAACGCAACTCGCGCGATCAGCGGAGGCAGGTAAAAGATGACGCTGCCAATCGTGAAGAGGATCATGCAAAGAACCGCGATTCGTTTGGCTGACTGTTCGGTGTCGGCACAGAAGTATCTTTGCGCGTTGCCGAAATTGTTGTAGCCGGTCGTTTGCGAGATCGTGTAAACGATCAGGAATAACCAACCGTATTCACCTCCAACTGGGTTGAAGTAACCCACCGGAGCGTGGGCCACGAAGTTGTTAAAACCTCCGACGTTCGCGAGTGAAAGAACCATCAAAACGCAGGCAATCGGAAACAGAAACATGAACTGAAACATGTCCGTGAAGCACACCGCCCAGTAGCCGCCGAGCACTGTGTACGCCAGGACCACTAAGCCGCAAATGATCACCAGATACTCCACCGGCACGCCCAGCGCAATCGACATGAAGCTCGACAACGCGAAGAGTCGAACTGAGCCAAACATCAACTGGCTTGGTCCAGTCAGCCACGAAAACATCTTGTGCGTGCCTTCGCCGAAACGACTCCGAATGTATTCAACGACGGTGCTGACGCGGGAGCGGCGCCACGCCTGAGCGAAGAAGACGTATCCGAAGAAGAAAGCAGGTACGGCCAGAAACAGCAGGAAGACACCGATCACGCCTTGCCGGTACGCGAATCCGGCTCCGCCTGTGAAGGTCCAAACAGAAAAGCCGGACATAAATGAGGCCATGCCCGCCACCCACCACTCGATGCGATTGCCGCCTTTCAAAAAGTCCGCACCGACCCGCATGAAGCGCATGAAGTAGGCGCCGATTCCGGCCATCAGCAACAAGTAACAGACAAGCACAACGTAATCGATTACGTGAACTGAACTGCGCATGCTGTTCTCCTTTTACCTGTCACTTGTGAACGTAGGGGGAGAGTTATGCGACTTTTAGTGGTCCAGGAACCCTGCGGCCACGACGTCAATAAATAAATGTGCGTTTGGATGCGTGCGCAGAATCGACGCCGGGCAACTGGTGCTCACCGGTTTTTCAAGCGTGCGCTTGATTGCGTGCCGCTTTGCCGGTCCGGGGGCGATCGCGAACAACTTTGGGGTGCGCATTAAAGTGGGTATCGTCAGGGACAGGGCGTGTTGGGGAACATCGTCAATGATTGCGAATGCTCCATCATTAACCTGCTGATTTCTACAGACCTCGTCCAGTTCGACCACCTTGACGGCTTCAGGATCGTTGAAGTCACAGAAGGGCGGGTCGATAAACGCGAGGTGACCATTTTCACCGATTCCGAGAACGGCAAAGTCAGGCGAATTCTCCTCCAGAAGTTTGGCGTAGCGCTTTGCTTCTGCCGGCCCGTCCGGCGCCTCACCGCCCAAGCCATGAAACTGACCGAGCTGCACTTTGTTCACGAGGCCATCGATCAGGAACTTTCGAAACGATTGCGGCGCCTGCGCATCCATGCCGAGATATTCATCGAGGTGAAAAGCAGTCACGCGGGACCAATCGATATCGGCCGCTTCGGCCAGACTCGCCAAAAACTCATTCTGCGAGGGCGCGGATGCCAGAATCACCACCGCGCGGCCGCGTTCTTCAATGGCGCGACGGATCTCGGCCGCAATGACGGCGGCGGCTGCCTGGCCCATCTGCGGCCGTGATTCATAAACGTAGACGTTGAGCTGGTCAGCACGAAAGTTTTGTTTCAATCCGTCCTGCACCATAGCCGTTGATTCCATATGCCTCCGATTGTTCTTTAGCCTTAGCCGATTTCGGGACCCGCGATGGCGACAACGAGCGGCGACGTTTTCTTACCTGGCCCACCTTTAACCATTCGAATGAGGTCACGTTCTTTAACGAAACCGCGCTCCGATAACAAGGTCATACTGGCGCTGCATTCTGTGTTGAAGTCGAGGTAAACACGACGTCCCGGCAGCTCGCTCAGCACTTGGTCCAACAACCGTTCGATGTCTTGCGACCTCTTTGCTACGACCGGTCCGACGTAATCTGCGTTCGTCCCTTGTCGCGCCAGCGCATATCCGCTCAGAGTTCCATCTGTGGCTCTCAGCAAAACAGGCGGCACACACGCATCGTCAATTAGCTTCTTCAACAACTTCGAGCGATCCGTGGCAAACGCCACGCGATCAAGGGCCAGTACGTCATGGATTCCATTCTCGTCCCACACCTTCGAACTCCTCGCGTAATGCGCGTTCGGGGTTCCACTCCATCGCTCGAGCACAGACTCAACTTCGAACCCAAGTCGTTGGTAAACAGGCTGTCCCTGCGCCGTTGCATCCAGCTTCACTGTCGCTGCTTTGCCGTTCAGATAATCCAGCGCGACATTCAGCAACCGCGTCGCAATGCCCTGTCGTCGCTCTTTCGGGTCAACCAGCACCATTCCTATCCAGGCTAGTTCGTTGCCGTATGTTGTGGTCGTGGTCGTGCCTACGAGACGGCCGCCTTTCACCGCCGCAAAACAAGCGTTCGGATTGAGCGCCATAAGCCGACGCCAATCTTCCTCAGTCTGGTTCCAGCCCGCTGCTTCTTTCAGTTGCATTGCCGCGGTGATATCGGATTCAAACAACAAACGGATATTGATGGCAGGTTCCTGCATTCATCAGTTCAATGCCGAGGCATGCTCCGCCCAGACGGTGGTCGCCGGCTCCATGCAGAATTCAGCCATCTGCTTAACATTCCAATCCACCGGCCAGGCGAATACACGACGCAGATGCAGCAGCCAGGCGAGCAGACCGTTTTCGGGATGAAAGTAGAGCTCCAGCAGGGCGCGCGCTGTCTTACCGCCCGTTTTCATCGAGTACTCGCCGCTCGGTAATTGAAAGAAGGTGTGGATCTGAAAACTACTCGCGCCGCGCAAAAGATATTCAGCCGCAATTCGCCCGGATACGATATTGCCCGTGGCGCTGATAGGTAACTTGCAAACCGGAATGGCCCCTTGTCGTTCGAGTTGGCGCAACTGTGCCAGCACATTCAAATTCCGCGCGCTGAGATCCGGACCACCATACGCAATGCCCTGCACTCCGTCGAATTCACGCTCAGGATCGAAGAGACGGTTCGCATAAACGAGAAAATCAGGAACTGCTTCACCCGTACATTTTTCGTTGATTGTACGCAGCATCTCGAGTTGAAACGCATCATCAAGAATGGCATTGAACACTTTAAGGCCAATCTTCACCGGTCGCGGGCTCGCTCCCTGCCTGATGAGTGAAGTCACCCGCGTCAGCCATTCCATAATCATTTCCGCCTGAGCGGCGCGATCGGAACCCGCCAGCGTTGGACTGAAGTCTTTCTCGATTATCATCGGCTCATCCGGATGATGCCGTTGCCACACGTCGATAAGACATCGCGTCGTGTACTCATACTCACCCGTCTTCCAGAGATGTTCGGCAGCACTGGGTAAGTGATACTTGCACGAAGGCGCCACCAACAGTGAGGCAGGCCGCGCAACCGACAACGCCTCATCAAAAAACTCGAGATACTTGGCGAACGTGTCGTACCAGCCGCGTCCCTTCCACGAGACGGTCCAGCCTTCACTCTGATCTCGGCCAACAATTCGTTCGACAACCATGCGCGTTTCTTCAATCGCCCATTCGCACATCGACTGCGCGCCGTCAGCGTCTTCAGCGATGATCGACTTCAGCACAATGAAACCCAGCTGATCTTCACAGTCGCGACGTACTTGTGAGAGATTCAGCGACAGTTGACCTGACGCTTTGCCGAAAGGGTTCTTGATTGCGTGATCACCGTAGGCACTGGACAGATCGATTTGATATTGCTCGCGAACATAGGTTTCCAACTCTTTAGGTAAACCAGTCTGAAAACGCTCGTAATCACGAACGAGCGACGCGCGATCGCTGGAGTCGATTTCCGGATGTCCACTTACAAGAGAAAACATTATCCGACTTGCACATTCAGAGCATTGAGTACGTTTGTGATGTTGTCGAGCTCGTGTGGAGTCAATGCGGGCCCCCACGGATCGTTTGCGGCCTCGACGGGAATTACTCCGAGTTGCGAGAGCGCAAAAAGAATGCGACCGATGTAGCCTTCCATCGGGTGAATGAAGAGCACCTCGGCAAGCTGATCGACGACGCCAGACAATTCGAGAAATCGCTCAGCTCGACGTAGGAAATGCGCGCGTATCAATTCACTTTGCAGATCGGTGCAAACGGCTCCCATGCCGATCAGCGCCGCTTGCGCTCCGCGGCGTAGGCTGTAACCAAGAAAGCGATCTTCCCCCGTGATCAGCAGCTTGTCCGAATGTCGAGATTGAAGGTGACGAGCGACGTCCTGGTAAGTCATCACGCTGTCGAGCGTGGCCATCTTAATTCCGATGACATTCGGGAGCGACAGCAGCTCATCCAAGACTTCAGTCGTATAGCAAACACCACCGGCTGCTTCGTACAGATAGAACAACACGAGCGGCAAGCCGAGTGTCGCAAACTGTTTGTGATGTTCGACGATGAGCGCATCTCTTTGCTCCGCGTCCTTCAACCAAAATGGCGGATACGCAAGGAGGGCGTCCGCACCGTACTCCGCCGCCGCTGAAGCCATCGAAAGCGTTGCATGTGTTGCCTGGCGCGGACTCGAAAACTTATTACGAGCCCCAACACCCGCGATTAAAGGCTTAGTGGAGAGAGACTGTCGCCATTGCTGCATCACAACCCGCGCCGTCTCGTCGTCAAGAAATAATCCTCTTCCGGTATGCGCCCAGATCGCAGCACCAGCGATTGGCTGTGAGCTCATGAACGTGACGTATCGCTCGTGAGCTCGTTGATGAAAACGGCCCTCACGATCGAACATCACGGGCATTGCAGGAATCAGCCCTCCTGCCAGCGCGGCCTTGAGTTCGTCCGGAGTGTGGTTCACCTGCTGCATTAGCCCATGTGTGGCACTGACAACAAACTGTTTTGAATCAACGTCAATGCGCCTTTCAGACTGGGCCGGACTTCAAAGGCTGACGGTCTGATCGGAATGTGGTGTGAGCGCGGCGCGAGCAAATTTCGTTTTGTTTCTTCAACGATGATTGGCTCGATCACTCCCCAAATCTTCGTGATCTCACCGCCGATAACAACGATTTCAGGATCGAGTCCGTTGACGAGCCCTGTAATTCCGATGCCCAGGTAGCGCGCAGTTTCACGCACAGCTTCAGTTGCGGATGCGTCCCCGCTCTCGACCAGCTCGACTAACTTGCGCATCGTCGAAACTCGTTTGCCGCCTGGTCCACGAAGATCCGCGTAACGTTTCAGCGTGGCTTTGTCTGACGCGTAAAGATCCCAACAGCCTCTTTGCCCGCACCGGCATTCAGGACCACTTAAATCGATAGGAATGTGCCCAAATTGACCGGCGGTATTGTTGCCGCCGCGGTAAAGACCTCCATCGATAACAACGCCGCACGCCAGGCCGGTGCTGACGCTGACGTACAGTAAATTGCGGACGTGCGCATATTGCGCCTTGCCGTGCCAGATCTCAGCAAGCGCCGAACAACGCGCCGAGTTGTCGATGATTACCGGAAGATTCGTCGCTTTCTCCAAAAGATTCACCACAGGCACATCTCGCCAAGGCAGGACTACGGAGAGCAGAAATTTTCCACTTTGATTATCGACAAGGCCCGGCAAGCTCACACCGATGCCGGGAAACTCGATGAATGAATCATTCTTGAGTTGAAGTTTACGAATCTCCTTACCAATCTTGCTGAGGAACGACGTCGCAACCGATTCGGTCTCGAAGCTAACGCGTGAAACGATGCGATTGTTGAAGTCACTGAGCGCGAGGATTGTTTCATCGGCGCGAATGTCAACGCCGAAGAGTCCAAATCTTTTCGCATTGAGCCGCAAGGGTGTTGGCGGTTTGCCGCCAATCGGCGTAGTTCTTCCTGACCCTTCCTCAATGATGCATGCGTCCTTCAGTAACTCGCCCGTAATGGTCGAGATCGTGGCCTTCTTCAGACCGCTAATCTTCGCGATCTCCGCACGCGAAATCGGCTGCCGATCCGAGAGGATGCTCAGCAGGATGCGACGGTTGACGAGCCGCAGCATGTCATGTCCGGCAGCGGTAACATCCGCAAGATTCAGTTTGCGTGTAAAGTTATGACGCGAAGCGCTGCTCATAATGCTCGCCGGTTATACTCGGAGAGCGTCTGGCGACAGACGCTCTCCATTTGCTATCGGGTGTTGCCACTCGTCTAGAACGTGAGCCGTATTTTGGCACGAATCGATCGCCGATTATCAATTCCCTCTTGCGTCCAACTGAATTGATTGCGTCCAAAATTCGGGTTGAGGTTCACGCTCTCCGGCACGATTACCGGCTGACCTGACGAGTTCAACGCGACGTCGAAATCGCCCAGGTTACCAAACTGCGTGTCCAGTGGTGAGAGTAACGGATGGTTGAAGACATTGTTGAAATCTACACCAACCTCGAGTCTCGTACTCTCACTGAATCGGAAAAACTTGCGCAGACCGAGGTTCACTCCCCACGTTCCGGGCCCAATAAGTGAGTTTCGCTTCGCGACATCAGGGTTATCGAAAACGTCAGCGCCTGTCGTCGGCAGAGTGAACGCGGCCGCATTGAAGAATCGATCACCGCTCACGCCCGCATACGGATCGCCAACAACTCGCGGACGGAAATTCGGACCATTGTTGAAGTCGCCGACCGCATCGACAAAGCCACTCGCGATATTGCCCGGGAAAACCGGACCACAGTTGTTGCAGATCCAGAACGGCGTAAAGCCAGTGCCGCTTTTGGCGAACATGTTCCACGAAATCTGAAAGCCACCTAAGACGGCATCAGTCACTTTCGACATTGAATTGCCGTAGCGCCGCCCACGACCAAAGGGCACGTCATAGGTGCCATACGAGACCAGGCGGTGACGTGAAACAAAGGACTCGACAGACAGGTCCGTATCGGGATTGAACTGATTGTAGATTGCGCCGCCGAGGCTTGAATTACCGACATCGAGACCGCTCGACTTCTGATCGAGCAAAGTATACGAGACATTGAATGTTAGACCACGAGCAAACCTGCGGTTAACTTCAACCTGGAAAGCATGCGAGTGACCGCGGCCGACATTTCCATAGCTCGCAAGGAAGTCGCCGAGCCCGTCAGGAAACGGCCGGCGCGCCTCGTCTTCGGCTGATTCAACACAGTTGCCTAAATCCGTCGTGATTGCGCCCGGTGTCGTATCGTAGCAGGGATTGCCTTCACCATCGGTGATGCCGAAAGGCGTATTGCTGGGCGCTAACTCATTCAGATCGAAGCCGCCGATCAAACCATGTTGGCGCGCCCCGATGTACGACACGCGAATTCCGAGATCATTGGACAACTCGTGTTCGAAGGTCGCGTTGAATTGCTCAATACGCGGGCTCTGCAAATCAAACGGAATGGCGTTGGCGGCGATTCCCTGAACCGATGCGAGTACCGCGTTGTTGAAAGGCGTCAGTCCGCGTCCGAAATTTCCGCCCGCCGGGTTGATGCCAAGTGGAAGTCCTACTCTTTGGTTGGTCCTGACGGTTTGATTGAAAGTGTTTGTCGCGATCGCGTCGCGCATTCCCTGCGCGGCGGATGTCGGGTACACGATTCCATAACCGCCACGGATCACGCTCTTGTCAGTGACGCGCCAGGCTGCGCCTAGGCGCGGCGCGAAGTTGTTTTTGTCTGTGTTGACGAGCCCGCGTCCAACGCCGGCGTCCGCCGCTGTCACAGTTCCATAGTTAATAAAGAATGGGTGAATAAGCGCCTTCACTGCTTCCGTCGGCACCACGAAGCGGCCTTTTCTGCCGCCATTGCCGGTACCAGAGGGATCGAAATTGACCATCAAGTCATTCTTGTCTACGAATGGAGTTATCAACTCGTAACGCAGTCCGAGGTTGAGCGTTAATCGCGGGTGAATTTTGAAGTCGTCCTGGAAGAAAACGCCCGTCTCAGTGTTTGACACGTCGAGAGCAGGGCGAGCATTGCGAACAAAAAGCGCGGAGTTATTTACCGTTGACGGCATTCCCAACAAGAATTGAGCGAAGCCGTTGAAGTTTGCGCCCCAGCTTAGAGTTCCGCGCGGATTATTTCGGTTAAGAGCAAATCCGTCGACCGCCTGGTTGCGAACAAAGTCGCCCCCGGCTTTGATCGAGTGTTTGCCCTTACTCCACGTGATTGTATCGCCGAACGTGGCTAGCTTCTGATCCAATGGACGGTCGGTGTTTCGTCCACCATTCGGAATTCCTGAAAATGGCGCAAAGGTAAACGCCACCTGTCCGGGAGTGTCAACCAGGCTTGCGCCAACAACATTGCCATAAGCGGTGATTTCCTGCTCGTTGAAACCGATGCTCGACAAAAACTCACCCGTCCTCATGTTTGCGCGGCGGTAGAGAAATTGGTAATTGATGCCGCCACGGGCTTCGTTCACCACAGTGTTGGAAAACAGATGTGTGTAAGACAATGAAACCGTGTGGTTCTTCTGGTGCTGCGAGAGTAAACCAAACGCGGGAAGGGGATTTGCTACGAGGCCACGATTGCCGCTGCGAACCTGAAAATTGTACACCGCATAGAATTTGTCCTTGTCGGAAAAGTCGTGGTCCACTCGGAGCGTGGCAAGGTCACGGGTTAGCAACCCGCCAAAGCTCTGCGCGAAGTCGGCGAGGCGGCCCGTAGTATTTTGACCATTCGCATTTGCGTTCAGCAAGGGCGCGGAAGGATTCGCGTGCGGGTAGTATCCATTCAGCAGCGCGAGAGCAAACGGGTTTAGTAGACGCGACGGTACGCTCACAAAGCGGCGGGTGGTCCCCGTCACAATCGTATTATTTGCCAGTTCCGTCGCACTCAGCAGCGGAATAACCGAAGCGGGCACCGCAGGCTTGCTGGTATCGACGATTTGAGTGAAGTTGCCGGCAAGAACGAGTGAGCTCGGTATGTTGCTGGATCTCACGCGCACAGGAGCGAAGTCCCAACGTCGCTCGTATGACATAAGGAAAAAGGTTCGCTCGCGGCTGAATGGAACTGGTCCGCTAAGAGATCCGCCGAGTTCATTCAGGTTGAAATAAGGTTTCACGTAACTCGGCACAGCGCTCGTCGGCAGAAAATTCGCTTCGTCGATTTTGTCTTGAATAGTGCGAGCGGCGAGTGCCGAATTCTTATTGTTGTAGAACAAGGAGCCGTGATAGTCCGCTCCACCGCGCTTTGTCTCGATGCGAATGTTCGCAACGCCCGAATACTCGGCCGTGAAATTCTTTGATAGCACGACCAGCTCACCGACAGTTTCGAGCGAAGGCTGGCTCGATGTCGGCTCACCAAAAATACCGCCATTCGTACGCTGACCGTCGAGCGAGAAAGTTGCGCCGTAGCTCTGCGCGCCGATGAACTTAAATGTGCCATCACCGCCCGGCCCCTGGGTGATATCCGGGTTCAGATAGAGAAACTCCAGGATCTCGCGACTATCACGGGGCACCTCCTGAAGCTGCCGATTGTCGAGCGTGCTCGCGATCACGGACTGCTCTCTCTGAATAAGGCTGGCGTCGGCGCCACTAACGACGACGGTCTCGCTTTGAGTACCGACCTCAGCTTTCACATCGGCGCGCACAGTTTCCGATCCACTGATAGTGGCTTCCACAACGGTTTTCTTAAAACCATTTGCGATCACTGCCACTTCATAGGCGCCGGGTTTCAGAGCAGCCGCTTCATAATTTCCCTCACCGTTAGTGGTAAGGTCCCGCGTCAGGCGCGTCCCTTTGTCAGTGATCTGGACTGCGGCATTAGGAATCACCGCTCCGTTCGCGTCTGTAACCGTGCCACGAATTGTTCCGAGGTTTGTGCCCTGGGCTTGGGCGTTCCCGCTATAGCACAAGAGAGATCCGGTCATTAAAACACCCATCATAACCGTGCGTAGGATTTTCATCTCTGGACTCCTTCAAACTTTGGGAGGTTTGTTCACGCTTCAAACGAACCTGTTGCTATCCAGCGAGGCGCTTGCTTTTTAGCATGGTTAGTTTGGAACTAGAACTAACCTCTTATGTTTTCTGTTCTCGGTTTGCGCTTCTCGTCTGAGTTGTTTCGCTGTGTTGGACTCGAACTAGTCCGCGGCTTAACAAAATCTGGCGCGCTTATAACATTCACCCTCGATCCTTTGCAAGCGGAAAGTGCTTACCGCGGGATCACCGGCAGGAGTAATGCCGAACTGTGCTCGCGATCGTGATAGATCGTCTGATGTGCTCGCACCGTTCTCGTGGACGCGATTATGTCTGCACCCGTGTTCGAATTCCGATTGAACCTCGGGAAGTTGCTGCTCGAAAGGTACAAACGGATCCGGTGCCCTGCCTTGAAGACATTCGCGGTGGCCCACAAGTCGATCGTGTACTTGTAAATTTTCCCGGGTACAACTTCCGTCGCGCTCTTAGTGCTTTCTCGATAACGTCCCCGCACTATGCCGTCGGTGAGAAAACGCGCGTAACCACTCTCATCGACGTCAACCAGAAGCGCGGTGAAATCAGTGTCGACTGCCGAAGTAGACGCGGAGAGCTCCAACGAAATAAAACCGGTAACTTCCACATCTTCAGTCAGCGGCGGCGTTGAAAACACGAGCACATCCGCGCGCGACTCATTTGGTCTCTGATCAGCAGGCCCCGGAGGAATTGCCTGGCCGCAACATAGCCGCCCACCAATAGTGGGCACAGGATTCTGCGGATCGTAATCGAACTCGTCCGCTTTTTCTGCCATGGGAGAAGTCACACTCAACAACCCATCACCAGTAACACTGTTCGCACCTTTGGTTGAGTGCAGGTAGTATTTCGCATAGCGAGTGCGTGCCAGCGGAAACTCCTGTTCATCGCGCCAGACGTTGTCGCCCATGATGAAGAGACGTACTGGAGCACCACTCGAATACTCGTTTTTGATTCCCTTGAGTGAGTAATCAAACCATTTGAGAGCGGTGGCTGTCATATCTAACACCGCGGCTTTACCGAACACGACGTCGCCGATCTTTCCCTCGGGTGAGGTCGGTGCATGTGCCCATGGACCGACGACCAGGCGTTGGCCCGCGCGTGCCGCCGCGGTCGCGGCTTGTTGCTGTAACCCCGTGAAGTTTTTGATGGAACCTTTAAGAAATAGATCGTGCCAACCACCGCCATGCAGTCCCATCACGGTCATTTGAGAATAATGATCGGACACGCGCCACTGCTGCCAGTAGGAGTCGTCTCGCTCATGCGATAACCAATCGCGAAAATACGGCGCCAGTGATGAGGGCTGCGGCGTTTTTAGCAGCGGGTAATCCTGCAGCGGCAGGGTCTTTACCCATTCCTTTGGCGCTTGGGCGGAGTCCACCTGGCGTCGCATCGTGTCGATCGCGAGCCCGGAAGTCCACGAACTGCTGAACCACTGCATCAACGCGCCGCTTTGATATGTCCAGCCGTCGTAGTACTCGGAGGCCGTGACATAAGGAAAGATCGATACCAGATGGGGAGGCAGCGCCATTGCCGCCAGCATCTGCGTGGCTCCCACATAAGACCCACCAAACATTCCGACCTTCCCATTTGACTGGTCCAACTTTGCGGCCCATTCCACTGTGTCGAATCCGTCTGCACTCTCATTACGAAACGGATAAAACTCTCCGCCGGATGCAAAACGCCCGCGCGTATCCTGTAGCACAACAATATATCCGTGCGACGCCAGTTCGTTTGCCATTCGCAGACTGCCCGCTCGGTTGTAGGGTGTGCGTTCGAGGAGAACGGGAAACTTCTCGTCACTCACGGGCCTATAGACGTCCGCAATGAGCGACACGCCGTCTCGCATTCTCACACTCACTCCCTGTTGAATCGTGACGCGATACAGTGTTTGTGCATTCGTGTGCTGATGCAGCAAGACGAAGATGGCGAGTAGCAGCAGAGTAATTTTTCTTTGAGCAATCATAGTCGTCTCGGTTTTGTCCGGCTTACGCCTTCGCCCTGGTGCTGTGCGAAATAGATAAGCTGGCTGGTGAACTGGAACGCCCAGTTGAAAGCGCGGGCGGGACGATTCATGTTGAGTTGAAGAGCCAACGGAAGCAAGTGGCGCAAACGTCTCCCGTAGATCCCCTTACGCCCAGCGTCGGTCGTGAAGAACAATCCCAACGCAAACATGTAAGCCACTTCGGTGTTGTGCATTTCCATGTCTGGCCCAATCTCACCCGGCGACGCTTTTGGGTCATTCGTTGCGAAACAGTTAATCACGTAGTAGGCTTTCGATCCGTCAGGCACGATACCCTGTCGATCGAGAAAATCACACCATTTCACGACAATCTCACCGACGCGACGGTCGTTGGTAAGTGTCCAGTAATGAAATAGAGGATCGAGCAGCAACGCCATCATCCATGCTGAAGTCGCTCCGGGAAATGTCGCTTCGTTTGGATCGTACAGCTCCCAGTTCTGACGCAAAGATCCATCAGGGGGACGTCCATCGGGCGGTTGTTGCTGATGTTTGTAATAAGCATCAACACACTCGCGCGCCTTCATCCAATACTTCTTCTCACCCGTCATTTCCCAACCGTGCAGGACTCCGAGCAGTCCGTAACCCTGGTGCCGGAGCGTCCAAAAGTTTCGGCCGCGTTCGGGATCGACCCCGAGTGGAACGGGCTTGATCAAGTCAGGACGGTAAACGGGATGTTGATTATTGAAACAGTACCCGGCCATCACTTTGCCACACGCGAGCGCGCGCTCGTCTCCCGTCAGCAAGTAATGAATGTGCATCGCTCTCGGATAGACATACTTCAGATCGGGTCCTTTCAACGTGAAGATGCCTGCATCCGGACCGTCGAGCTTCGTGTGTTCGCGAACGAAGCTCGCAGCGTGATAAGCCGCATGAAGATATTTGCTTTCGCCCGTGCGGACGTACATTTTGTAGTAGCAGGTCGTTCGATCGAATAACCACTCGTGATAGACCTTGCTATCGAGGTAAACAAGCGAACCGGGAAAGTTCTTCTCGACGAAGCGATCGTAGCTCGCATACTCGCCTGACTCAGTCGCCGGAACTTGCGGTCCGACGATACCCGACCTACACAGCCAATCGGCCGGCAGCACGGCTGCGACACGCGGGCCTTTCAACCCGCTTGCTTCAATCAGTGTTTGCGAGACAGGGACGAACGCGGGGCTATTATGAATTCGGCGTGCGTTGAAGCTAATGACGACTCGTCGTGTTTTCTGCTTCGAGAAATCAGTCCTGAATTGAATTAAGAGGGATCGGATCGAACCGTCGCGCCCACCCGTGCGCCACGGCTCGAGCGATCGAACAGCCGCCGGCACTTCTGCGCCATGCTCGTCAACAATCTTGACTTTCTGCGAGTCGTGTAAAAAACCAAACGATAACGGGAGTCCAAAACTGACAATCTCATCGCCGAGATTATCGGCGCGCCCCTCGAGTGTAATCGTCACATACTCAGTCGCTGCCCACGTGGTGTGATGCAGGACTGGAACAGCCGCGAGCGACATCAGGCCGTTCTTCAGAAAGAGGCGTCGAGAGTTTTCCGGCATAGCTTACAGACCCAACAGGCGCGCCGCGTTTTCGTAGTAGACCTTCTTCAGAATCTCATCAGGCAAGCCGATTCCGTAAATACGCCAGCGCCCCTGCGGCGGAATGGGAGCTGGAGCGTAGTCGAAGTACTCATCCTCCGTCTCGAGAAAGCGGTAATAGATCTCGTACAACGCGCTGCCGAAGATCTGCTGCGGCGTTTCGTCTCCATGCGGTGTCGCGTCTGTGGCAAACAAAATCCGGTCCTGGTACTTATCAAAAAATTTGCGTGTCATGCGCGGTTGCCGGCCGAGTTCGCCGATACGAGCGGCGATATCGACGTACATGTTTGGATAACGATCGAGACACTCTGAAACATACGGCAGGTTTTCTGAATCCGCCGTGTGGAGACAGACAAACTTCGTGCGCGGATGGCGTTGCATCACGCGATTGCGCGTTTCCTGAAGTTCGGCGTTGCTCGGAAAATCCTTTCCATGAAAGGACCAGTCCGGATGCGCACTGAGCTCTTCGTAACGTTCGTTGAAGCGATCGGTGGGCATGAAAAAGGCTTCGGGATCTGAGACGTGTATGGCGACCGGCATATTGAGAGCGCCCGCCGCTTCCCACATTTCGTCGAATCGTTTGTCGTCGACTTTCACGAGTGGTCCGGTCGTCACATTTTCACGGAGGTAAAGACCGAGGGTCTTAAGAATCTTCAGGCCCCGCGCGCCTGCCTTTTTTGCAGATTCGATTTGTTCCGCCTGAAACCGCGAGTAATTCGGCATCGTAATCTTCGCGTACCATGGTTCGGTGAAGACTAGGAAACGATCAGGATGAGGTGCTTGCCAATGCCGCACAGTTTCTTTCAGCAAGTCGCCGTATCCGCCCGTCAGGTTGACCATGATGCGGATGTTCTTTGCGTCCATGACTTTTAAGATTTCCGCGAGCGTCGCGTTGTGATGAACAACATCGGTCTTGCCTTTGCGATCGATCCAGGTGAGGTGCGTGTGAAAGTCGATAGCCGGGAAGCGTGAACGAGGAACGTGCGTTTCCGGCACGTGCAGCATGCTCTTCGGTTGGTAATCTTTCAGGGCCAGGGCCAGGCCCTGAGCTTCGGCCGAGTTGCGTCTAGTCTCTTGGGCGTGAACGCGTTCAGGAAGTGTGCAACCGAGCGAGCCAACACCTGCGGCCGCAATCGTCTTAAGCCAATCTCTTCTGCGTAGAGTCATGCATCTTCTCCGGGGAACTGAAAATTGAAGTTCCCAAACTCGGGCCAGTTAAGGTATTGTTTGTAAGCAACGCGAACAAACCCCTTGCGGTTTTATAGCATCCGGCATTTAAGCTGGCAATTCGTTTCTGTGAATGAATCTGTCTGACATCACATCGGCGCTGAATAATCTGGTAACTACGGGTGATGGTGACCTTGCGCGACTTACAACGCTCTGCGATCTGTTTTTCAACCATTTTGGTGACGGACCAGTTTCACTCTTGCGCGCCCCCGCTCGAATGGGCGTGCTCGGCGAACACATTGACTATGTGTCATACCTTCCGACTGCTTCACTGACCTTCGGCAGCCGCGAACGCGACGCCTGGATGCTGTACCGGAAATCGCAAGAACCTGTGGTGCGGTGCGTTTCCTCTTCTACTAAGTTCGAACCTTCATCGTTTTCAATTCTCAGTGTTCCGAAGTTTGCTGATGATGTTGAAGCCGAATGGCTCGATTTCTTATTTACGAACGGTACCCCGGCTCCTCACTGGCAAAACTATCTCAACGCCGCAGTGACGTTCGCCCGCGGTAAGTTCGGCAAACAGATACGAAACGGATTCGAGTTCGTGCTGGATTCCAACATTCCGCCTGGCGGTGGCGCCTCATCTTCATCAGCCCTGGTGGTCCTGGGCGGAGCCGCAATCAGGAACGTAAATGGAATCACATGGACTCCGGAAGAGCTGGCCAGGGACTCCGCCATGGCTGAATGGTTTATCGGCACACGCGGTGGGTCGATGGATCACATAACGATCTGCCTCGCACAGACAGCTAAGGCGGTATTGATTGACTACGCATCGCACCAAACAAGATTGGCCGCACTTCCGGACGAGCCCTTTGCGTGGGTAACCTTCTTTACGAAACCTGCCGATAAAGGGCGCGAAATCATGATTGAGTACAACGAGCGCGCCGCAGTTTCACGATTAATCATTCCCACAATAATCGACGGTTGGAAATCAACCGCGCCCGCTCGCCACCGCGCGTGGAGTGACACTAAAAAGTCGCTGGCCGCTGGGGCAGTGGAAGCGTTCGAGGCAGCGCGGGATCTCTTCAAATCGTTACCAGAAACAATCTCGATAGACACAGTCAGCACCGATTATCCAGACACGTTCGGAGAATTGGAGAGATCCTTCCCTGCCCTGCTCGATGACCGGCCGCGCTGGCCACTCAAAATTCGAGTTCGCGGTCTACATCATTTAGGCGAAGCTGAACGCGTAACTCGCGCCACACACGAATTAGACTCGATCCAAAACGACAAAGATTCGGGCTACACAGTATCCGCGATGCGGAACCTGGGAAAACTGCTTGATGAATCGCACGCCAGTTTACGAGACCTTTACGAAGTCAGTGTTCCGGAAGTCGAAGAGTTGATCAAGATCGTTGGAGACGACCCGCAGGTGCTCGGTGCTCGTGTAATGGGCGGTGGGTTCGGCGGGAATGTCCTGGCATTGACTACCCGAGAACACTCTAAATTTCTGATCACACGAGTGCAGGAACAATACTACTCGGCAAGAGGGCGCCACGGCGTTGATGAAGGATCAGTGATAGTTTCGACGCCAGGTCGCGGTCTCAGCGAGATCGATTTGGACGATGTCTGGCGCGATTCGATCGCGCAAATCAATTCGCCTGGCTCAAACGCCGCCGCGAACGTAATGAAGCTGCGCGCATTGATCGACGCATCATCAATCGCGTTCGATCCTCACGAAATTTGGCCCGTAATCGTCGCCGCCGGCAAAGGCACGCGAGCTTCAGAGACGGGTATCACCGGACCTAAGCCGTTAGCAGTCGTTGCCGGAAAGCCTGCGATTGTCCACGTCTTGCAGAGCATTCATGAAGGATTGGGCCAGACGCGACCACCTGTGGTCATCGTCTCGCCCGATAACGAAGGTGCGATTCGTGAAGCGCTTCGCGAAGAAGATGTTGTTTTCGTTGTCCAACCTTTTGCGCGTGGAACCGGCGATGCAGTTTTGAGTGCGCATCGCGTGATGAGTGACTTCACCGGCGCCTCGCTGGTCGTGTGGAGTACACAACCTGTAATTCGTCCCCAAACATTTGCGCGCGCGGCGAAACTCGCCCGGCTGTTCGAGTCTTACGATATGGTCCTTCCGACCGCTTTCGTCGAACATCCGTACGCGCCCATTCGACGCAATGCATCAGGTGAGATTGAATCCGCGACAGAAACACACTTGGAGAGCGCCGCACCAGCCAAGCTCGGCGAAACAAATATCGGCATGTTCATACTGAAGAATCAAACGATGCTCCAGGTGTTGCTCGAATTGGGCAATCGCTATTGGGATGAATTGACGGGCCGTTACAACCGCAGCCGGGGTGAGCTCGGCTTTCCTAATGAAGTCATCAATGCTCTTGCCGCACGGAAGTTCGGCGTCTTCGCAAGCCCTTTTGCCGACCCACGCGAAGAGCAAGGCATTAAGCGCTTTGAAGATCTGTCACGCTGTGAGAGGTTCCTGTCCGAACTGGGCGAACATGGCAACGACCGTAAATAGCGCCTACACTTCAACCAGACCGATCTCAAACCTGCGTTGGTGGATCGGCGGTTTGCTATTTGCCTCAACGGTCATCAACTACATCGATCGGCAGACGCTTTCCGTCCTGGCGCCATATCTAAAGCAGCAATACGGCTGGAACAACCAGAACTTTGCGACGATTGTAATCGCGTTTCGAGTAGCGTACTCAGTTGGACAGACTGTTTCGGGGCGGTTGATCGATCGCATCGGAACACGAAAAGGACTCACGATCACTGTCATCTGGTATTCGATCGCGGCGATGCTAACGTCGCTCGCGGGTGGTCTCCGCAGTTTCGCACTCTTTCGCTTCCTGCTCGGCGCCGGTGAATCCGCAAACTGGCCCGCTGCAACAAAAGCGGTGGCCGAGTGGTTTCCGAAGAAAGAGCGAGGTTGGGCGGTGGCGCTTTTTGATAGTGGCTCATCTATCGGTGGAGCTGTCGCGCCACTACTCGTGATCGGCTTATACAAATATTTCGGCGGCTGGCGCCCGGCGTTCATCATCACCGGGACGCTCGGGTTCTTATGGCTGGTCGCCTGGCGACTGCTTTATCACCCGCCTGAGTCACACCCACGAATCGGCGACGCCGAACGCGAGATGATCCTGCGAGATCGAAACGAATTGAACGAACAGGATCAACATACTAATCAGAAAACCAGATGGCGCGACTTGATCAGACTTCCGCAAACGTGGGCTGTGATTGCCGCTCGTACAATGACGGATCCGGTTTGGTTTTTTATCACCGATTGGTTCGCCATCTATCTCGTAACCAAAGGAATTAATCCTGAGCGGGCATTGCTTGCGTTCTGGATTCCATTTGTAGCCGCCGATCTCGGGAATTTCTTTGGTGGCGGAATCTCAAGCTGGCTAATCCGACGTGGCTGGCCCGTCATTAAAGCACGCAAAGCGGTGGTTGTATTTGGCGGGCTCGGAATGACTCTGCTGATCCCGACCATCTTTACCTCGAGATTGCTGGCACTCGCGGGTCTTTTTGCAGTCTCGACGTTTGCCTATGCGGCTTTTTCGACGATGGCGCTTGTGCTTCCGTCTGATCTCTATCGCAGCGAATCGGTGGCAACGGTGAGTGGTATGAGTGGAACTGGCGCGGGGGTTGGCACCATCATCTCGACTTTTCTAATCGGGTACGTTTCAGATCATTATTCTTTCGAACCGATATTGATCACGGCGAGCTTCATTCCTTTTCTGGGAATGATATTGGTTCTGATACTGATTCGACCGGAAAAGACTGTTCGCGCAATAGCGCAAGGGTGATCGCATCTCATGAGCTACTCGATCGGCATAGATCTGGGCGGGACGAATATCAAGATCGTTGTGATTTCCACGGAGGGCAACGTGCTCGAGTATCTGACTTGTGATACGGCCGACTCCGAAGGTTCGTGGGCGCAAACAATCAAACAGAATGTCGAGCAGATCCAAAACCAACAGGGCCAGTCACCTTGTCACATCGGTCTTGCGGCGCCAGGCCTTGCGGCTAGTGATGGTCGATCGATCGCTTACATGCAAGGACGGCTTGCTGGTCTCCAGGGATTCGTGTGGCAAGACTTTCTGGAGTCGCCTGCTCCGGTCGTTGTACTTAACGATGCCCATGCGGCCTTACTGGGTGAAGTCTGGCAAGGAGTAGCGAAGGGTTACCGTAACGCTATCCTTTTAACTCTCGGAACTGGTGTTGGAGGAGCGGCCCTTATCGATGGCCGGCTAATCAAAGGTCAGATCGGACGCGCCGGTCACCTCGGTCACGTAACCGTTTACTCCGATGGCAGTCCAGACATCGTAAACACGCCGGGCAGTCTCGAGCAGATGATAGGCAACTACAACGTGGCTGAGCGTTCGGGAGGTCGATTCAGCTCAACTCGGTTACTTGTCGAAGCGCATCTTCGCGGCGAGAACGAGGCAACAAAGATCTGGCTTCGTTCGATCCATCACCTCGCGGCAGCGGTTGCTTCTTTCATAAATGCTTTTGATCCCCAGATCGTTATCGTTGGTGGTGGCATAGCTCAGGCAGGCTCTGCGCTATTTGATCCACTCCATAAAGAGCTGGATCGATTTGAGTGGCGGCCGTTGGGCCATACCGTTCAAGTCGTACCCGCAGCCCTTGGCGAGAAAGCCGGCGCGATCGGAGCCGCCTATCACGCGCAGCGCGATGCATTCACAAGGGATATACCTCCGTGTTGATCTGTGGCTACGAAAGGTGGACGTCTAATTCATGACAAACTTCAACTGGTTGCTGGATGGCAGCATCGTCGGTTTGTACTTGCTTGTGACAATGGTCGCGGGGTTGATGGTCAGAAAGTATGTAGGCAAAGTCGAGCACTTTCTGGTTGCCGGCCGGGAGATGGACGTCTATCTCGGAATCGCCTCGCTTGCAGCCACAGAGTTTGGCATCGTCACCTGCATGTACACCGCACAGAATGGATATGAGAAAGGATTTGCAGGCGCAACACCCGGCATCCTGATGGCGTTGGCGATGGCTGGCGTTGGCCTGACTGGTTTCGTGATCAAACCGCTACGCGACTCGGGTGTCATCACGATTCCAGAGTTACTCGAAAAGCAGTTTGGCAAACGTATTCGCTGGGCTGCCGGGGTCGTGATCGTGCTTGGCGGACTTCTCAACATGGGCGTCTTCCTCAGAACTGGTGGTCAGTTTCTGGTGCTCGTCGCCGGATTAGACGTGCGCTATCTCGAGATCATGATGACAGCGCTGCTCGTAGGAGTGGCGGTCTACACGATCCTTGGCGGCATGCTCTCAGTACTTGTTACTGACTTCCTGCAATTCGTTGTCATGAGCGCCGGACTGATACTTGTGACGATCCTGATCCTGATGAATGTTGGTTGGGAGAAACTCGTCACAACGGTTGAGACAAGTTATGGCGCCGGTGGTTTCAATCCGTTTGTTAATCCAACGATGGGCTGGCAGTACGTGTTATTCAATTTGATGCTGAATACAGCCGCCGTCCTCACCTGGCAAACAATCATTGCTCGCGTCTTGGCGGCGAAGGATACAAACACAGGTCGCAAAGTCTACACACGAACCAGCTTTTTCTTCGTATGTCGTTTTCTGATTCCCGGTATCTGGGGCATCGCGGCCCTTGCTACGCTTGGTCCAGTCGCAAACACACTCGAAGCAATGCCACACTACCTGAGCACTGCCGTACCGGCAGGCCTAATGGGAATTCTCGTGGCTGCAATGTTAGCGGCGGACATGTCGACCGACTCATCGTACATGTTGACGTGGTGCAGCGTGATCTACAACGACATCCTGGCGCCATTTCGCAAGAGACCGTGGTCCGAGCGTAAAGGGCTGTTTTGGAATCGCACTATCATCGCCATAATCGGCGTCTTCCTCTTGCTATACGGCTTGTGGTACCCGCTCAAAGGCGATCTTTGGACTTACCTCGGGGTGACCGGGACGATCTATCTCGCAAGTATCTCAGTCCTTCTTATCGCGTGCTGTTATTGGCGTCGAGCAAACAGTTGGGGAGCTGGCGCTTCGATTATCGTAAGCGCGGTTATTCCAGTCGCATACCTGGTGATGGAACAAGTACCGTCCACTGCCGGTCTCGCGAAATCTATCGGCCCCTATTATTCAGGGATCGCGACGTATCTATTGTCAGGGGCAGCAATGATTATCGGTTCAATGCTTAAGCCGCAAAGCAGCTCAGAAGGGAGACCGGCTCATGCCTAATCATTGGTTTTGGTGGGCGCTTACGATCGCGTGTGTGATCTGGTACTCGACGATAACGATCTATGTCGCCATCAAAGGCGCCGGCGACATCAAGAATATGCTTGCGCGTATGGAGACAGAAAAAGAAAGAGATGTGAAGGTGGAATGATCCGAATTGCCCTCGCTGGCTGCGGTGAACACTCGCGGGCGAGCCATGCTGCGCCGCTCGCGAGATTCGCTGTTGCACAGCCGAATGAAATCAAACTCGTGGCTGCGTGCGATCTCAACCGGGAACGAGCACTCGAGTTCTGTCATTCGTTCGGTTTTGCTCGAGCGTATGAAGATTTCGAACAGATGTTGGAGGTTGAACGGCCCGATGCCTGTGTGTCTGTCATGCCGATGGAAAAGATAGGTGAGGTGGGTATCAAACTTCTTGAGCGCCGTATTCCCTGTGTTATAGAGAAACCGCTTGGGACTTCCCTGCCCGAGATTGAGCGACTGGCCGTCGTCGCGCGCGAAACGCAGACTCCACATATGGTTTCAGTTAACCGTCGCTTCATGCCGTATCTGAATCAAGCCCGTTCGTGGATGCAGCAACATGGACCACTGCGCTACGGGAGGGCATCGCAAGTTCGTCACCAGCGAAGTGAGCCGGACTTTATATGGTCGACGGCGATTCATGCGATTGACGCTCTGCGATATATCGCGGGTGAAGTCGAAAAGTTTGATGTGACTCTGCAGGCAGGAACGAACGGCGCGATGTGGTATGTGATCTCCTTGAAATTTGAGAGCGGAACGACTGGTCAGGTTGAGATTCTACCGACGGCGGGCATGGTCGAAGAGTCGTACGAATTGTTTGGCGAGGGTTGTCGTGCACGCGTCACAGCTGGTTCGGGCACACAACGATTGCTCGAATGTTGGGAAGACGGCGAGCGGGTTATCGTGTCGCAGGCTACAGAAGAGGAGCCCGAAGATCTTCGCAACGGCGCGTACCAGGAAGTCGAAGAGTTTGTTCGTGCTTTGCGGATCGGAAATCGTCCCCGACCCTCCATCGACGACATCCTGCCCTCAGCACGAATCAGTTTTGCGATTGCTGACATGGTGGGTAATTCGCAGCCTTAATTATCGATGAACAAACTTACGTGTCTGCTAATCCTGGCGATTACACTGCTGTTGTTTCCCGCATCAGCACAGCAGCAAAAAGGTGTCGGCGGAAGCGCGTTCGTTAAAAACGACATCACCTATGCAACTGCCGTGGTTACACCTCATGTACCATGGGCCACAAAGCTGTCGCAAGGTCCGATTAAGAGCTTCTTCATCCCGTCCATTCAATATGGAAGAGACATGGTTGAGTTGATGCAACGCCTCGCTCTCGATCCGACAACTGATTCAATCGATAGCAGTTGGGACATCAACTGCTGGGGCATCGGCGACTACTACGGTCACGAGTATCGCGGCGATCGCGACGACTTTCGCACTGTATATGGCTACGTTGAAAAAGATCTGACACTCAACGCGAACTACGAGGTGATGTTGATTCCCGGGATAAACGGATGGTCGCGCATGACACGTGCAACACGCGATGCGATTTTGCGGCGAGTACGGGAAGGCGCCGGTCTCGTGCTATTGCACCCGTTCGTCGGCGATGTAAAGGGACATCCGTTCAAAGGAGACGAACCGGTTGGTGATGAGCGTATCTGGGAGCTCTCTCCTCTTATAGGAGTTGCGAATGATACGGTGAACGAACGTGGATATCCTGAGGTGAATCGCGACGCAGTCACAAAGGGTAAATGGGA
>Ga0134124_10000243_pt1 | contig 48901 bp, 41 predicted proteins | sample KB304_FD_96880 | JGI IMG/M metagenome (GOLD analysis project Ga0134124, IMG submission 96880) | Terrestrial soil microbial communities without Nitrogen fertilizer from Kellogg Biological Station, Michigan, USA - KB3-0-4 | ecosystem: Environmental > Terrestrial > Soil > Unclassified ...
CACGCGACGTGGTGGCGCGCTCGATTTACACCGAAGTGAAAGAAGGCCGCGGCTCGGAACACGGCGGCGCATTTCTGGACATTTCGCACAAACCCGCCGAATACGTGAAGAAGAAGCTGCCGAGCATGTATCACCAGTTCAAAGAGCTGGCGGACGTCGACATCACGAAAGGGCCGATGGAAGTCGGGCCAACCTGCCACTACGTGATGGGCGGGATTCGCGTGGATGCGGAGACAGCGCAGAGCACTTTGCCGGGATTGTTCGCGGCGGGCGAAGCAGCGGCGGGGTTGCACGGCGCGAACCGGCTGGGTGGAAATTCGCTTTCGGACTTGCTCGTGTTTGGCCGACGCGCGGGAGTAGCAGCCGCCAAGCATGCAAAGGAAGTGGCATCGCCAAATATCGACGCCGCGCAGATCGGCGCGGCGGAGAAATACGCACTTGCTCCCTTTCAGAGGCAGGGCGGCGAAAATCCGTATGCGATTCACCGCGATCTGCAGAAGACGATGCAGTCACTGGTGGGGATCTTCCGCGTTCGCGAGGACATGGAAAGAGCGCTCGGAGAGTTGGAGCAGTTCAACCAGCGTTGGGCGAAGTGCAGCGTGGAAGGCTCGCGTATGTTCAATCCGGGCTGGCACTTGGCGTTGGATATGCGCTCGATGCTCACCATTTCCGAAGCGGTAACACGTAGCGCACTGGTGCGCGAAGAGAGTCGCGGCGCCCATAGCCGGATCGATTTCCCCAAGCTGAGCGAGGAGTGGGGCACAAAAAACAACATCGTCTCGCGGGGCCCTTCCGGTATGAATTTGCGGCAAGATCCCAATCGTCAGCCTCCGGCAGAGTTGCAAGCACTGCTCGACGAGGATAAGTGACAAAGACCGACTTATTCACGTTGGCTGCGGATCCGAAGGGTACTGGTGATGGATACGCCATGGAAAATGCTGGTGTCGCCAGAGAAGGATCGCGAATACCTTGCACTGCTGAGCTACTTGCCGCTAAACCGGTACAGCCAGATTCCTTTGTTCATGCGCTACTCCATGGGAATCATGAAGCAAATTGCAGGATCACCGGGCGCAATCGGATATTCGATGCGAGCGAAATTATTAAGTCGAAGATTTTGGACACTCTCGGTGTGGGAGAATTCAGCGGCGCTGATGGAATTTGTGTCTAAGGCGCCGCACAGCGAAAGCATGAAGGCCATGGCGCCATTCATGGGCCACACGAAGTTCACGCAATGGAAGGTGGTCGGTTCGGCCCTTCCGCTGCCGTGGGATGAAGCGATTCGGCGGATGTCTTAGGAGAACCGATCCATGGCGGACGCGATCCTCAATGTTTTCCGCGGCGATGCGAACGGCGGCCAGGCGGTCGACTACAAGGTGCCCATCGCGCCCGGGATGGTGGTGCTTGACGCACTGCACTACATCCAGGGCCATTTGTCGCCGGATCTCGCCGTTCGCTGGAATTGCAAAGCCGCGAAATGTGGTTCATGTTCGGCGGAAGTCAACGGCAAGCCGAGGCTAACGTGCAAGACGCGCATGGATACGCTTCCAGCGGGCGAACCGATCACCGTGCGGCCGATCAAGACGTTTCCAGTGATCAAGGACTTGGTCACCGACGTTTCGTGGAACTACAAGGTCAATAAGAAGATTCCTCCGTTCCAGCCGAAACCCGGAACGAACTGGAAGTTCTATCAGGAAGATGCGGATCGCGTGCAGGAATTCCGGAAGTGCATCGAGTGCTTCCTGTGCCAGAACGTATGCCACGTGCTGCGCGATCATGACAAGCACGCGGAGTTTGGCGGACCGCGATTTTTTGTGCGCGTTGCGGGACTGGAGATGCATCCCCTCGATAATGCCGATCGCGTCAAACTCTTACGGGACCAACTCGGCATCGGCTTGTGCAACATCACCAAGTGCTGCACGGAAGTCTGCCCCGAGGACATCCATATCACCGACAACGCCATCATTCCGTTGAAGGAGCGCGTTGTGGACCGCTACTACGATCCGCTGGTGTGGATTGCACGCAAGATCGGCGGCAAATCGGAATAGCATCCCCGCGCAGGAGGCTCTATGGATCTGAAGTTGAAGACCATATCCAAATCGGGCATCGCGGAAGCGATCGCCAAGGCGGAGTTGTACCGCTATTTGAACGAGCCCGAGGAAGCCGAATCAATTTGCCGCGATATTCTGGCGGTGGATCCGACACACGCGCTGGGATTGCGTATGCTGGGCCTGAGCATGACGGACCAGTTCACTGGTGGTTCCGATGATCGCTACGCCGAGATCGAGATGGTCTTTCAGCGGCTCCCGGATCCATACGAACGGCATTATTACACGGGATTACTTTGTGAGCGCCGCGTGAAAGCGCAGTTGCGCGCCGGCCGAGCGCCGCACACGCTGCTCCCTTTGTTGGAGCGAGCCCTGCAATGTTTCGGCGAGGCCGAGCGCCTTCATCCTCCCGGCAATGACGATGCGATTCTGCGCTGGAATCGCTGCGTCCGACTGCTGCAGAGCCAGCCTGAGTTCGAGGCCGAAGAAGTGGCTTCTTTTGAAGTCGAAGACAGCCCGCCGTCCTGAGGGTATGCCAGCCGCTGGATTTCCAAATCAAGACTCGCGTAGGGCCGGTTTCACACCTTTGTAGCGGAGAAGCGCAAGCGAACATAGTCGGCGGTCCACTTGCCGGCGTCGTCGCAGAGCTGTGGGCGGAGATTCTCCTGGACTTCGGCGAGGAAGTCGGGGCGATCCGCCGCAGGCAGCGGCTGTGTAAAGCTTTCAGCGAAGGTTTCCAGCCAGGCAGTGACATCACCCGGAAGCGGAGTCGGGCGGTCAATTAGCGCGATATAGGTTGGCGCGAAGCCGCCGCGCCTGAGGCGCGCGGAATAATCCTCGACCGTCGGAAAATACCACGGGCTGGCGGCTTCGCCGTCGATGCCTCGGCGATTGAGCGCAGCAACCAGCGCGCTCTTGATGTTGTTGACGCAACCGTAGCCGCCCATTTCCGCAACGAATCGGCCACCGGGCTTTAGCGCGCGGTTGACTCCGGAAATTACTTTGTCGGGGTTGTTGCGCATCCAGTGCAGCGCGGCGTTGCTGAAGACAGCGTCGAATCCTTCTTCGAAGCGTAGATTTTCACCATCCATAACCTGTGCGTTGAGGCCGAGCCGTTTTGCCGCGTCGATCTGCTGGGCGCTGGCGTCTACCGCGATTACGTCGCAACCAATGTCCACCAGCTTTTTGGTCAGCGCGCCATCGCCGCAGCCCAGATCGAGGATTCGTTCGCCGGCCCGCGGCGCGAGAAGTTCGACCACCGGCCCTCCGAGATCGGAAACGAACCGGGCGTTACGTGCGTAGCGTTCGGGATCCCATGTTTGTGACATGGCGTTGGACGTGCGGCGATCTACCATCCCCTTTGTTTGCGGAGTTCCGTGATGTGGGCGGTATGGTGTTTGCCGTGCCATTCGTAAAGGAACAGGAGCCAGTCGACGTTGCGTACCCCGTGTTCGGGATGGATCAATGCGCGAGAGAATTCCTCCGACTTCATCGCGCGCCACACCGCGTCCCAGCGGGCATGCACACATTCGAGCAGCGTCTGCGAGACGCCGACCGGGAGTTTTGCGTCGGCAAGATTGGCCCAACGAGATTCGTCGTATGGCTTGATGGTGGGTTTGTCTTCGGTGAGCGCCAGGCGGAGGCGGATGTAGGCGTTCATGTGGCTGTCGGCCACGTGATGGACGACTTGGCGAACAGTCCAACCTCCGTCGCGGTAGGGCGTGTCGAGCTGCGCGTCGTTCAAGTCCTTGACGGCGGCCCGGAGCTTCGTCGGCGTCGACGCGATTTCGTCGATGGCCTGTGAACGGCGAGCCGCGGTGACACTGGCGGGCATTTCAAAGTCGCCGATGGGATAGCGAGGGTCCATGGGAAACCCCTTCCTGATTTTCAGGTATGCGGCCTGCCGGGGTGAGCCCGGCAGCAGCGTTCCGTTTGCAATTGTACCGCCGTCGAGCGCGCGAATTCGTGGCCGCTAAGTGTAATGCTGCCTCCAATTTGGCAGCCTTGCGGCCTCGGCGTGACGTTTAGATCGAATGGTACAATTGCAAGGCTTGTATCGACAGCGTGGGCTGGCTCATCTAATCGGTTTGAGGGATATCGAATGCATAATGTTGTAATTATTGGTAGCGGGTGCGCGGGGTTGACCGCTGCTATCTATGCCGCACGCGCGAATTTGACGCCGCTCGTCATTGACGGCCACGAACCGGGCGGCCAGCTTTCCCTGACTACCCACGTCGAGAATTTCCCGGGCTTCCCGGACGGCATCATGGGCCCGGAACTGATTGAGAACATGCGCAAGCAGGCGCAAAAATTTGGAGCAGCGTTCAAGGCCGGTGTGATTTCGGAAGTGGACCTGACCAGGCGGCCGTTCAAGATCACTGCGGGCAAGGATACCTACGAAGCGCAATCGTTGATCGTGGCGGCGGGCGCGTCGGCTCGGCTGCTGGGCTTGCCCAACGAACGGCAATTGATCGGCCATGGCGTTTCCACTTGCGCAACCTGCGACGGCTATTTCTTCCGCAATCGCGCCATCGCAGTAGTGGGCGGCGGTGACTCGGCGATGGAAGAGGCCAATTTCCTGTCGCGCTACGCGAGCCGGGTTTACCTCATTCACCGCCGAAAGGAATTTCGCGCGTCAAAGATCATGATCGACCGCGTGAAAAAGAACGAGAAGGTCGAATTTGTCACCCCGGCGGTGGTGGAAGAGATCATCGCGCACAGCGGATCTGTGGAAGCGGTACGGCTGAAGAATCCGGAAACCGGTGAGGAGCGAACGATCGAGTTACATGGCGTGTTCGTGGCCATCGGACACGATCCGAACACGACGGTATTCAAGGGCAAGCTGGATATGGACGAAAACGGCTACCTGATCGCCACCCACGGAAGCCTGTCGAAAATTCCGGGAGTATTCGTCGCGGGCGACGTTCAGGATCATCGCTACCGCCAGGCGGTGACCGCCGCTGGCTCCGGATGCATGGCCGCGCTGGATGCCGAAAAGTTTCTGGAAGAGCACAACCATCAGTAGGCGCGCTGGCCCGGCATGCCCTCGCCGGGCATAATCAACCTGCATGCTTCGTTCGATCCTGCTTAAGCTTTCCGATAGCCCGGGATTTGCTCGATGGGTCACTTCCAACGGCGCGACGCGCCGTATGGCTCGGCGATTTGTCGCCGGCGAGACCTTAGACGAGGCCATTGCCGCTGCCCGGCGATGTAATGAACTGGGGATGATGGTCAGCCTGGACTATCTGGGCGAGAATGTCTCCACAACTGCCGACGCGCAACGCGCCCGCGATGCCTACCTTGAGGTTTTCGAGCGCATCGCCAAAGAAAAACTGCACGCCAACGTTTCCTGCAAGCTGACCCAAATGGGGCTGGACCTTAGCCCGGAGTTCTGCGAGGGGCTCGTGCTTTCCGTGGTGGAGCGCGCGGAGAGCTATGACAATTTTCTACGCGTGGATATGGAGGGTTCGATCTATACGCAGCGCACCGTAGACTTGGTGAAACGCATTCGTGCGCGTATCCCGGCTGTGGGAACCGTCATCCAGGCCTACTTGTACCGCAGCGAGGCCGACATTCGCGACTTGCTGGCGTATGGATGCCGTATCCGCCTCTGCAAAGGCGCATACAAGGAGTTGGCGGACGTCGCGTTCGAGAAGAAAGCCGAGGTTGATGGAAATTACGTCCGGTTGATGCAGATGCTGCTGCCCAGCGGCGTCTACCACGGTATCGCGACACATGACCCGCTCATGATCGCCAAAACGATCCGCTGGGCTGCGGCGCAGCAGATCAGCAAGGATGCCTTCGAGTTCCAGATGTTGTATGGCATCCGCACAGATTTGCAGCGCCGACTGGTCCAGGATGGCTACCGCGTTCGCGTCTACATCCCTTACGGCAGTGATTGGTTTCCCTATTTCATGCGGCGATTGGCCGAGCGCCCGGCAAACCTGGGATTCCTGCTGAAGAATTATTTCAGATCGTAGCCCCGTAGCTGCCGCGTTCCGAGGCGGGCGCCTCTTTGTTTTTGCTGACTTCATCCAGAATCATCACTACAGTTTCTGCGCCACAGTAACGCCATCACGCAATGGCATCAGCACCGGATAAAGTTCCTTCGAAGCGTAAACCAGGCGATTAAACTCCTGCACGCCGAGCGTATTTTTGTCGTCCGCCGCAGCCGGCCGCGCAGCTTTGCCGCTCCACAGCGTGTTATCCGTCACCAACAACCCACCGCGCTTGAGTCTTGGCAGCGCGGCGCGCATCGCGTCAGGGTATTGATGTTTGTCGACATCGATGAAGATGAAATCGAATTTACCCGCAGCTTTTCGAACCAAGGCCAGCGCGTCACCGGTTTGCACGCGAATGCGCTTGGCCACACCCGCGCGGCGGAAGGACTCCTGCGCCCGCTTGGCGTTTTCGCGGTTGCCATCCGTGTAGAAAACCTCAGCCTTTGGGCCTGCAGCACGAGCCAGCCAGATGGTCGAATAACCTATCGCTGAGCCCATTTCGAAGATGCGCTTGGCACCGGAGATCTGGACCAGCAGGGACAGAAATCGCGCGACGGCAGGGCCGATAATCGGCACACGATTCTTGGCCGCAAAATCCTCGATTTCTTCGAGGACCGCATCGCGCTTGGGCAGCAGCGAATATAGATATTCCTCGACGTCGTCCTGAATATAACCGCTGCGGAGATTTTCCGGGCGAATCATGGGCATGCCTGGCTCCTCATTTTCGGGCTAGATCGACTCATTGGGCGGCCAGGAGAGACTTAATAGCAGCCTCGTACGTTTCGCGGGTTCCGGCACCCACCAGATGACTCACTGGACGGCCATCTTTCGCATAGAAGAACGACGCAGGGAGCGCGCCGTTCCATTCGGGAAGGACCGCCTGCTGAAATTCCGACTCGCCTCCGGTCTTGCGATAGTTCGGGAAGATTGGCTTGTAGCGCGCGATGAAACGCCGCATCAGGATCAGATCGCCGTCTTGGTCAAAATTGACCCCGACAACCTTCAATCCTTTCGGCGCGTACAGCTTCGCGAGTTCATTCAGCATCGGATACTCATCGCGGCATGGTTCGCACCATGTAGCCCAGAAGGTCATCAGCACCGGCTTGCCGCGATATTGCGCCAGCAATTTCTGATAACCCTGCGCATCGATCAGCTGCGGGTCGCCCGGCGCCCTACTCTGCGGAGCGGCCATCACCGCCGCAGCAGCCAGAAAGACAACTACGACAAAAGTGGTCCGAATTCTCATCGGTTCCCTTCCATTTCTATTTTACTTGGACGCGAGGGAGTTGAGAAAGCCTATGCGCCCGCGTACAATTTCTTCAGCTGCTTGTTGCTCGTTATTCGCCGTGATATAACGAATCTCCGTGGGTCGTACCATTTCAGCGTGGAAGGCCACCGGTCTGCAGTTGCAGCAAAGGAGACCCTGAATGGCATATGTGATTGCCGAGCCCTGCATCGGCACAAAAGACACCGCGTGCGTGGATGTCTGCCCGGTGGACTGCATCCATCCGCGCAAGGATGAGCCGGATCATGAAGGCGTGAAGCAGCTGTTCATTAATCCGGCGGAGTGCATCGATTGCGGAGCATGCGTGCCGGTTTGCCCGGTGACGGCGATTTTTGCTCTGGAAGATTTGCCGGAAAAGTGGGCCAGCTATACTCCGGTCAACGCCGAGTACTACACCAAGAAGTAGCGCATCGGGCGGCGGAATCCTCCGTTGGAAACAGAAAAAAGTCTTCGGCGGCATGCTCCGGCGTGCCGCGTTTGGTTTACATAGCCAAAGGGGCTTCTTGGCAGTCCCACGGCGTGGTCGTGGCATCCAAAGGAGTGCGCAAATTCGCGCACTCCTGCTCGCCCGGCAAGTTCCAACTTCCCGTCGCAGGTTATATGCTGTGATTCAGGAGACAAACGCGTCCCCGTGCCTGCGAAGCTCCATCTAGTCCTTCTCGTCCATGCGCATCAACCGGTTGGGAATTTTGGCTCGGTCTTTGAGCAAACTTACTCGCGTTGCTACCTGCCATTCGTGCAAGTTCTAGAGCGACACCCCGACGTTCACGTCGGCTTACATTACTCCGGGCCGCTGCTCACCTGGATCGAGGAAAATCACCCGGAATACTTTGAGAAATTGAGAGCGCTGTCGCAGTCCGGCCAAGTGGAGATGGTCGGCGGCGGATTCTATGAACCGATTCTGATTTCCATTCCACCGGCGGATCAGCACGAACAAATCACTCGCCTCGCGGACTACGTCGAACAACATTTCAGCAGGCGCCCCGCTGGTTCGTGGCTGGCCGAGCGTGTTTGGGAGCCGCAGCTGGCCTCCATTCTGGCGGAAGCCGGCGTCGAGTACACCGTCCTGGATGATATCCATTTTCTGTCGGCAGGATTCGAACAGAGCGAACTTTTCGCCGACTACATCGCCGAAGATCAAGGTCGAACGATTCGCATTATTCCCGGGCAAAAGTCGCTTCGCTATCTGATCCCCTGGGACACCATCGAAAAAGTGATGGCCAACCTGCGCCAAACCGCAGCCGCGCATCCCGGTGGCATCGCCGCGATGGGCGATGATATGGAAAAATTCGGAGGCTGGCCCGGTACCTTCGAGCACTGTTATCAGGAGCGCTGGCTCGATGCGCTGTTCCATGCGTTCGAGGAAAATTCCTCCTGGCTCAATGTGTGCACTCCCGGCGAATACCTGGGAACGCATTCCCCGAAAGGGCGCGCGGATCTGCCCACCGCGTCTTACACCGAAATGATGGAATGGGCGCTGCCAACCCCCACGCGTAAACGTTATAACGCCCTTCTGAAAGAATTCGATGCGCGCCCCGATGTCCTCGCGTTTCTCCGTGGCAGCCCCTGGCGCGGATTTTTCCGCAAATATGCGGAGTCCAATCTGCTGCACAAAAAAATGCTGCATGTCGCTGGGCGTCTTGCGGCCGCCCCCAGGCGTCGCGCCGGCTCCAAACCCGCCGAAGAATTGAAGAAAGCGCGCGACTTGCTGCTACGCGCACAGTGCAATGACGCGTACTGGCACGGAATCTTTGGCGGTCTGTATGCACCACATCTGCGTACCGAACTGTGGCGCAATTTGATCCGCGCCGAAACGATTGTCGACCGCCACACCCCAGGATCTCTTGGGCCGCGCGTGAAGTCGCTCGACTACGACGGTGACGGACGCGACGAGCTTCTATTTACGTCTCCCGAATATCAAGCGCTGCTCAAGCCCTCCGATGGAGCAACGCTGGCCGCGCTGGATTTTCGCCGCACCGAATCAACGCTCATCAATTCCATCCTGCGACGCCCAGAGCCCTACCACCAGCGGCTCAAGGATCCGAACTATCGCCCAGCCACATCAACCGCGGCCGCTTACGAGCAGACCAAAGTGAAAGAGGCCGGCCTGGAGCGATTTCTTCGCTACGACCACTGGCCCCGCCACGCATTTCGCCTCTATCTGTTCGATCCCGCGCGTACTCACGCCGACTACGAGGCTCTGGAACTGCACGAGGGCAAGGAATTCTGCGGCGGCGTCTACCACGTCGCGCATTCTTCCTCGTCCGGCGCCGAACTGACCTGCGAAATCACGTTTGGAGTGATGGGCCAAGGCGATACCCAACCGGAAGCAAGGCTCGCCGTGAACAAGAATTTTTCCTTCGGCCCGGCGCCTAACGGTTGCGAGATCGCCTGCGAAGTGCAATTGGCATTCAGCGCCCCGCCCCAGAAGCCGCTGGCGATTGGCCTGGAATCCATTATCAACCTGCTTGCGCCCGCCGCCGAGGATCGCTTTTTTGAAACACCAGGCGGGCCCCACAACTTGCGCTTCACTGGCGCGATCCCCGGGCCAGCTTTGCGCATGGAAGACGGCTGGCAGCGCGTGCGCATCGCCCTTCATGCTCCCGCCGCGAGGCATTTCTGGGTGGCGCCCATCGAAACCGTCTCTGAATCAGAAGAGGGCTTCGAACGGGTGTATCAAGGGTCGCAAATCTTGGCGGCCTGGTATCCGGATTTATCCGCGCAAAAGAGCTGGAAGGCCCACCTGGTTTGGCGTATCGAAGGTTTTTAATGCGGGTAGCGGCAAGGGCTACCATTATCTGGCGCGTAAGACGTCGTCCTACATGGCCGCTGGGGTCTATTCGGCCACCAGCAAATTCTGCGCGAAGGGCCACTCCTGGTCGATCCATTGCCCATCAATGCGGAATCCAGTGCGCTCCGCCATCGCGATCACACCATCCGGCCGGTATTTGTGCGAGCTTTCGGTCCAGATCGTTTCCCCTTCGTTGAGCATCAGCCGCACGCCTGCGCTGGGAATGCTCACCGTCTGGCGGCGTAGCGATCGCAGATGCATCTCAATGCGTCGGTCCATCTCGTTCCACCGCGCCTCGTGGCGAAACTGCTTCAGGTCAAAGTCCGCGCCCAGCTCGCGATTGATGCGCCCGAGTATGTTCAGGTTGAACGCCGCGGTAACGCCTGCGGGATCATCGTAAGCCAATATTTGCTGCTCGACGTTTTTCTCCAGGTCCGTGCCCAGCAGCAGCGCGTCGCCGTCCTGCAGAATCGAGCGAACTTCGCGCAAGAACGCGTCCGCCGCGTCACGGTCGAAATTCCCAATCGTGCTTCCTAGAAATAACACCAGCAGATGCTCGCCGTCCTCGCGTCTTTGCGTTACCGCGCGCAATCCCTCCAGGTAAGGTTTCTCGTAGCCGACCACGCTTACGTAATCGATTTGTCCAAGTTCCTTTTCGCAAGCCGCCAACGCCGACGAGGAAATCTCAATGGGATAATAATAAGTCCTCTGGCGCCGCGACAAGGCCTCCAGAATCCATCGCGTCTTCTTTCCGCTTCCGCTACCAAGCTCCGCCACCTGAATGGGCGACGGCAGCAAGTCCACGATCTCCTGCGCATGATCGCGCAACAGCCGCGCATCCGCTCGTGTCAAACCGTACTCCGGCAAAACGCAGATGGTCTCAAACAACGCCGAGCCCACTTCGTCGTATAAATATTTCGAAGGCAGTTCCCGCTGCCGGGATTTCGTGAGGCATTCGCGCACGCACGCCGCAAACTCCGACACGTGACGCGAGGGAAGGGTATAGGTCAGCATGGCGGCTCCCAAAGCTTGGCTCTAGTCTTCCACGCAGCGGAACGTCGCGTAAACGAACGGGTAGTGCGGTTGGAACCAGTTGCGAAACGACGGTCGCAGCATGCAAGCGGCTGTGCGGGGTGAGCCGCCTTTCATCACATAGTGCTTGCCATCAAAGAAATTCGCCGAGTAGCCGGGATAAAAAGGCATTGGAGAAAAACCGGGCAAAGGCCCGAAAATCGTGCGCGTCCATTCCCAGCCGTTGCCCACAATGTCGTGCACCCCAAAGGCGCTGGCCCCGCGTGGATACGATCCCACCGGGCTTGGGTCCCAGTGCGCGAAATCGAAATTGCCGTAACGCTCGCTGGGCGGTTCATCCCCCCACGGGTAGGTGCGCTCCACGCGCTCTTCGGAAGTGCCATGAGCGGCGCGGTGGAATTGTTCCTCAGTGGGTAACTTGCGCCCCAGCCATTTCGCGTACGCGGAAGCTTCCGCATGACTGACATACACCGGCCAATCCAGCGGCAACTGGATGTCTCCGAACATGGTGCGATACATCCACAGGCTGCCGTTGCGTTTCCAGAACGTCGGATGGTCAACTCCGGTCCGCTTCCGCCAGGCCCACCCGTCCGCATCCCACTGTGTTTTGTCCGTGTAGCCGCCTGCCTGCATAAACAGCAGGAAATCGCGGTTCTTGACGTTGTAATTGTCGATCGCGAATTCCGGCACGAAGACTTCTTGCGCCTCAAATTCATTGTCCCAGCCGAACTCGTCGCCCTGTTCGCGACGCATGCCTAGCGTCGTGTAGCCGCTCTGCACGTCGACTAGATGCGACTTCGCGCGCGGGGTTTTCCACACCGCTTCATCCTTCGCTGGAATCTTTCGGTCCGCCGGGAGTTGGTGCAGCATGTATGCCAGCGTTTCCGCGTGCATCAGGCGGTGTTCGATGGCCACCTCTAACATCTGCAACAGCAACGGATGCCCCTCGGACGGCTCCGCCAGTGCTTGGGCGATCTCGCGGTCCAGTTCATGGCGAAGCCGCATATTGTAGCGCTCGATTTCCTGGCGCGACGGCCAATCGGACGGTTTATCGGTTGGCAGGCCTCCGCCGACAGGATCAATCCCAAATGCGAAAAGTTTATCGAATGACTGGTGGAATGAACGCAGCCCGAACGCGCGGTTGGCTAGCAGGTTCCAGTCAAACGCCTCCACATGCCCGGTATAAAAAATGATCCGATGCCGTTCGTTGATCGGCCGGTCGTACATGGCCTCTTCGCGAACGATCTGGAAGACTTCGTCGGTGCGCTGGCGCGCCTGGTTCATGCGCGTCTGCAGGTCGTGACGAATGCGGACAGCACTGCCCGAAAGTCCCATGCGATATTTCCCCCTCACTTGGATGCCGCGTCCGTCTGAAGGATGCGCCAAAATTCAGCGCCGGGAGGCAGAGCGAGTATGATGTTCACTCGCTGGCATGAGGCTGTCAATCGAAATGAATGCGAAAGCCGCCCCCGATAGCGCCCTCGAGAACGAAAGTACCATTCAGTTTCGCGAGGTCACATACAGCATAGATAGTATCCTTCCCGAATCCCGCCCGCGGCCCATCGTAAATGCCATTTCGATGCAGGTTTCTCGCGGTGAGACCCTGGTCTTGCTGGGTCGCAGCGGCAGCGGCAAGACAACCTTATTAAGGCTCATTAATAAGCTGCTCGTTCCGACAGCCGGTCAGGTCGTTGTTCAAGGTCGCGCAACCTCCGAGTGGGATCCCATTCGCCTGCGTCGCAGCATTGGATATGTTATTCAGGACGCCGGTCTTTTCCCTCATTTCACCGTCGCACAAAACATTGCCCTCGTCCCGACTCTGGAGAACTGGGATTCCGGGCGCACCGCCGCCCGCATCGAAGAAATGCTGAAACTCGTAGGACTGGATCCACGTGAATTCGCTACGCGCCGTCCGCACGAGTTGTCCGGCGGTCAGCGCCAGCGCGTCGGCGTGGCTCGAGCCCTGGCGGCCGATCCTCCCATCCTGCTGATGGACGAGCCTTTCGGCGCTCTCGATCCGGTTACCCGCGCGGAATTGCAGCGCGAATTCAACGCGCTGGCCCGGCGTCTCGGCAAGACCATCGTTTTTGTCACTCATGACGTTCGCGAGGCACTCCTCCTCGGAACACGCATCGTGCTTCTGCAGGGCGGCCAGATTGTCGCCACTGCGGCACCCGAGCAGTTTCTTCACATCGATCAACCGGAAGTGCGCGCCTTCGCGGCCTCGCTGGTCCCGGTTCCTGGAGCGACGCCTTGAGTCCCTGGATCTTTTTCGTCGAGCACCGCGCCGAGATTCTGGAGGCCACCCTCGCGCACCTTTCTCTCGTGCTTATCGCGATGCTCATCGCCGTCGCCATCGCCGTGCCGCTAGGCATGCTCGTGGTCCATCGCACCACGCTGCGCAATTTCGTGCTGGGCCTCGCCAGCGTCTTCCAAACCATCCCCAGCTTGGCTCTTTTCGGCTTTCTCATACCGATTCCATTCATAGGCGGAATTGGCCGCCGCACCGCGATCTTCGCGCTGGTGCTCTACGCGCTCCTGCCCATTTTGCGAAACACTTACGTCGGTCTGACCGGCATCGATCCCGCCGTGCTGCAGGCTGCCGAAGCCATGGGCATGACCAATTCGCAAATCCTCTGGCGTGTTCGGTTTCCTCTCGCGCTGGCATTTATACTTGCCGGAATCCGCACCGCCACCATCATCACCATTGGTGTCGCCACTATCGCCGCCGCCATCGGAGCCGGCGGCCTCGGCACTTTCATCTTTCGCGGTGTAGCGATGGTCAGCGATGCCGTGATTTTAGCTGGCGCCATCCCCGCCGCCTTACTGGCGATTCTTGCGGACATCCTGCTCGGCTGGCTTGAGCGTCGCCTCGCCGTCGTTTGATTTTCTTCACCGCCAGATTTTGCTGTTTTCGCCGGTCGTGAGACATTCAAACCGATGCGCCGCCCTCTCCTGTATGCTCTTTTGCCGCTCTGCATCCTTTCGCTCACTCAATGCTTCGGCTGTCGCTCCGCGAAACCCAAGATCACCGTCGGCTCCAAATTCTTCACCGAGCAGGTCGTCCTCGCCGAACTCCTCGCCCAACACATCGAAGCTCGCACCGGTGTCCACGTCGAGCGCAAAACCAATCTTGGCGGCACGCTCCTGTGCCAGAAAGCCCTTCAGTCTGGCGATCTCGATCTCTACGTGGAGTACACCGGCACCGCGTTGACCGCCGTGCTGAATGAAGCTACTTCCAGCAATTCCGCCGATGTCTACCAGCGCGTCAAGCAGGGCTACTTGCAGCGTTTCAATCTCGAAGTCACCGAGCCCCTCGGCTTCGAGAACACCTTCGCCATGGTCATCCGCGGTGACGATGCCCAGCAACTCCATTTGCACAACAATTCCGATCTCGCCTCGGTCGCTTCGCGTTGGCGCGTTGGCGTAGGCTACGAATTCCTTGAGCGCCCTGACGGTTTTCGCGGCTGGAGCGAACGTTACGCCCTGCACTTCGCTTCTCTGCCCAGAGTTATGGATCTCGGCCTGATCTATCGCGCACTCGTCGAAAAAAAGGTCGACATCGTCGCCGGCAACTCCACCGACGGCCTGATCGACGCGCTTCATCTAGTCCGCCTGGCCGATGACCGCCAGTACTTTCCGCCCTATGATGCCGTACCCATCGTGCGGCGCGACACCCTCGCCCGGTTCCCCCAACTGCGCCAGTCCCTCAGCGAACTCAGCGGCAAGATCTCCGAAGAAGAAATGCGCCACCTGAACGCCGAAGTCGATGCCAACCAGCGCGACTCCACCGCCGTCGTTCGCGCCTTCCGCGAATCCAAGGGCCTGTAGCAACCCAGACCAAATTAGTCTGGATTTGACAATCGCTTTCCATTCCATGCAAAATACGACCATTCTAGTCGCATATCTGCGACTGGCGTCTCTTTACAGGCTCTTTAGTGCCGGCTTGTTGACACTAAGTTGCAACAAGCGGATATTGAGGGCGTGCCAGTAGTTGCAAGAAATTTGCAACTAGGGCTGGGAATCGAACTTACTACTGGGGATTGATCCTCGAAATGACGAACAAGCACTCTCGCTCGCCCCGTAACTCCGATAAAAAGAAGCTTGCCCGCAAAAACTCCGCATCAAATTGGCCAGTAACCTACCGCTGGGCGGCGATGGGTACGCTGGTCGCGTACACGGCGCTTGGCGCCACCAAGATAGCCTTGGGGCAGCAGCAACATGCGGGCACCGACGACACCGGCCAATACCAGACTGCCAGCTCGCCGATTCCGGTTCGTCCCTTCGATATTCCCGCAGGCACCATAGATTCGGCCATGGCTGCCTTCCAGGCGGTCTCGCACATCAGCATCACCTTCACCGATGAGGGCATCCGCTCCCTCGCTTCGCCCGGCCTCCACGGCTTGTTTACCGACGAGCAGGCCCTTGCGCGCTTATTGCGCGACTCTGGCGTCACCTATCGGTTCACCGGGCACAATGCAGTCACCCTCAAGCTGGCTGGTACGGCAACTTCCGTCGAAGTCAGCGCCGATGCCACCGACGTCATCGCCTCGCCGAAATTCACCGAGACGTTGACCGAGACTCCGCAAACCATCAGCGTCATTCCGCAGCAGGTATTGCAGGACCAGGGCACTACCACGCTGCGCGACGCGCTGCGTAACGTGGCCGGTATCAGCTTGGCCGCTGGAGAAGGCGGTGCCCAGGGCGACAACCTGACTATCCGAGGCTTCACCGCCCGCAACGATATCTTCCTCGACGGCATGCGCGATTTCGGCAGCTACTATCGCGACTCGTTCAACTACGAAGACATTGACGTCCTTCAGGGACCCACGTCGGTAACATTCGGCCGCGGCTCAACCGGTGGCGTTGTAAATCAGGAGACGAAGGTCCCATTAGGCCGCCCGTCGATCAGCGGAAGTCTGGTCTTTGGTAGCGACGCAACCAAGCGGATCACCGCCGATATTAATGAGCCCATCGGCCAGCACACCGCTTTCCGCTTCAATCTCATGGGTAACGACGCTGGCGTTGCCGGCCGCGACATCGCTGCCAACCGTCGCTTCGGTGTCGCCCCGTCAATCGCGTTTGGTCTCGGCACTCCCACGCGGATCACGCTGAGCTACATGCACGAGCAGGCCGACGACACGCCCGATTACGGAATACCGTGGCTGTTCAATGGCCCTGCTCCCGTGGACCGCCACAACTACTACGGCTTCAAGCACGGCAATTTTCTTCGCACCGACGTGGACATCGCCACCGCCGAGGTCGAGCACGACTTCAATAACAACGTCCGTCTGCGCAACCAGGTCCGCTACGGCCACTACCGCCGCAATGCGCAGATCACTGAAGCCAAAATCGCCGGCACCCCCACCATGGATCCACCGCTCGACGATATCAACATCACTCGCAATCAGATCGCGGTCAGCAGCCTGGAAACGTTCCTCGATGATCAGCTCGATGCTTCGTTCCTGTTCAATACCGGAGCGATCAGACATTCCCTGGTCGCTGGCGTGGAGGGCAGCCGCGAAACCTCGAGCCCAACGCGCTTTGCCTGGAGCAATGTGCCCGGAACAAGCCTGTTGGATCCGGATGAGCATCAACCATTCAGCGGCACCCCGGCCGTCAGTTCCGACGTGAATGCGTTGTCTATCAGTTTCGGCGCTTATGTCGTCGATACCATGAAGTTCGGGCGCCACGTCGATGTGATCGGTGGAGTTCGCTGGGACCACTTTGACACCGACTACAGCTCCGCTTCGCCCACCGCGGCTCCTGCACATTTCGATCGCGTGGATCAAAAGCCCACTTACCGCGCCGCGGTCGTTTACAAACCTGTCGGCTACAGCAGCATTTACTTCGACTACGGCACGTCCTTCAATCCGTCCGCCGAAACGCTTTCGCTCTCGGCAGGTACGGTCAATCTTCCGCCGGAAAACAACCGCACTCTCGAAGTGGGCACCAAGTGGGATTTCCCGTCGAAACGCCTCTCGGTCAACGGCTCGGTCTTTCAGACCGTGAAAAACAATGCGCGTGAAACTTCGCCCACCAATCCGCTGCTCGTAGTCCTCGCCGGTCGGCAGCGCGTGAACGGATTCCAGATTTCGCTCACCGGACGCCTCACCGATAAGTGGCAGGTGCTCTCCAGCTACGCCTACCTCGACGGCAAACTGACCGAGTCGCAATTCTTCCCGGCGGCCGTCGGCGCGCAACTCGCTAACGTCCCGAAGAACACTTTCAATTTGTGGACGACCTATCGCGCGCCTTGGCGCTTCACGGTGGGCGGCGGATCACAATTCGTCGACAGCCGCACCGCCAGTTCCACCGTGCCGCTCGATCCCACCACTGGACTCGTGAAGCAGATTCCCAGCTATTGGGTTTTCAATGCCATGGTTGCGCATCCGCTGACTGAGCGTATCGACTTCCAGCTCAATCTCTACAACCTGGCGAATCGCTACTACTACGACGAGCCGCATCCTGCTCACATCGTTCCGGGACCCGCGTTCACCGCGCTCGCCGGTCTCAACTTTCACTTCTAGAGGGCCAACGCAAACACCAATGCTCCTCACCATTCCGGATGTACTGAACTCAGCTCAAGTGGCGCAAGCGCGCCAGATTCTCGACGCTGCCGAGTGGATCGATGGCCGCGTCACTGCTGGCCACCAATCCGCCCGCGCTAAAGACAACGCACAGCTCCCGGAGGGAAGTCCTGCCGCGCGCCAGCTCGGCGAAATGATTCTCGCCGCTCTCGGTCAGAGCCCGCTCTTCATTTCCGCCGCCCTGCCGCTGCACGTCTTCCCGCCGCTCTTCAACCGTTATCAGGTCGGCCAATCTTTCGGCACTCACGTCGACAACGCGCTGCGTCAGATTCCCGGCACTGGTCACCGCATCCGCACCGACATTTCCGCCACGCTGTTTTTCGCGCAGCCCGAAGAATATGACGGCGGCGAACTCATCGTTGAAGACACCTACGGCATCCACAGCGTGAAGCTGCCCGCCGGCCACATGGTGATCTACCCCGCGTCCAGTCTGCATCACGTCAAGCCGGTCACCCGCGGTGCCCGCATCGCATCTTTTTTCTGGATTCAGAGCATGATCCGCGAAGACAGCGAGCGCACCTTGCTCTTCGATCTGGACACCGCCATCCAGCAGGTAAATCGCACCAGCTCCGATCCTTCAACCAGCGTCCGCCTCACCGGCGTCTATCACAACCTCCTCCGCCGCTGGGCCGAAGCCTGACGCGCCCGCCTCGATCACCCACATGAGCCTGCGCAAAATCCTCTTCTGGTGCCATCTCACCGCAGGCAGCATCGCGGGAGTCGTGATCTTCGTCATGTGCGTCACCGGCGTGCTTCTGGCCGGCCAACGTTGCGTAATCCACTGGGCCGAACGCGGGTTCCGCGCCGCGCCGAAGCAAGATGCGCAACGCCAACCTCTCGAATCCGTTCTCGAGAATGCCCACGCCTCGAAATCGGTGATGCCCTCCGGCGCTATCTGGCGCAACGATCCCACCGAGCCGGTCGAAGTTACCTTCGGCCGCGGCCAATCGCTCCTGCTGAATCCTTATACCGGCGCCACCCTGGGCGAAGGCGCCGTTCGAACACGTGCCTTTTTCCATAGCGTCGAGGACTGGCACCGCTGGCTCGCCGTCTCGCTCCAACGTCGTGCCGCCGGCCGCGGCGTCACCGGCGCCTGCAACCTCGCCTTTCTCTTTCTCGTCTGTTCCGGCCCGTTCCTCTGGTGGCCGCGCACCTGGACCGCCGCCGCGCTGAAAGCCGGCACCCGCTTCAACGGCAAGCTCACCGGCAAAGCCCGCGACTTCAATTGGCACAACGTGATCGGTTTCTGGTGCTGCATCCCGCTCGCCCTGATCGTCGCCTGCGCCGTCGTGATGTCCTATCCATGGGCCAACAATCTGGGATACCGCATCACCGGCAACCCACCGCCGCCGTCACAGGCGAATGCCCAAAAACCTGGCGCCGGCCCTGCCGAAGCCGACGCTCGCTCTCGTCGCCACGCAAACTCGGACGCCGCTCCCCCGTGGCAAGGCATCGACGAACTCGCCGCCTCCGCCGAGCAGCGTGTTACCGATTGGCGCACTATCACGCTCCGCCTTCCCACGTCCCCATCCGATCCCAATCTGATTTTCTCGATTGATTCCGGGAACGGCGGCAGGCCCGACAAGCGCGCCCAGCTCACCATCGATCGCAAAACCGCTCGCGAAGTCCGCTGGGAGCCCTTCTCTAGCTACAACAGTGGCCGCCGTCTCCGCTCCTGGATTCGCTTCACCCATACCGGTGAAGCCGGCGGACCGCTCGGCCAATTCATCGCCGCCATCGCCGCTCTTGGGGGAGCGTTCCTGGTTTGGACCGGCATCAGCCTTGCTATCCGCCGCCTTCGCGCCGCGGTCACTCGTGATCGCGCCTCCGCGGGCGAATCACGATCCCAGGCCATCGGACTTCGTCGCCAACATCCCCGCCAACGCCGCTCCAACCCAACCTCCTGCCCAGGACTGATCCGTCTCCCGGAACCGTTCGCCGACTAACCTGTCGATTCGCCTCGCATCCAACCTGAACGATCGCCATTCCGAGGGCCCTATCGTGTCCATCGCCAAGACCGCTCACGTCGACATCGAATACGAAGATCGAGGCGCGCCCAGCGGCCAACCGGTCATCCTCCTTCACGGCTTCCCCGACAGCCTGCGCGCTTGGGACAAAGTCATCGATCACCTCAAGCACGATCGACTGCGCTTTATCGTCCCGCACCTCCGCGGCTTCGGCGCGACCCACGTGAAAAATCCCGACGCCATGAGTTGCCAGACCGCCGCGCTCACGCAAGACGTCCTCGATCTCGCCGACGCCCTCAACATCAAGACATTCCTGCTCGTGGGCCACGACTGGGGCGCCCGCACTGCCTATTCGGTCGCGGTGCTCGCGCCGCAACGCCTCACGCACCTCGTCACGCTCTCCACTCCGTATTTGATGTTTCAAGGAAAGCGCGAATCCCCCGAACAGGTCCGCGCCTATTGGTATCAGTGGTATTTCAACACCGAACGCGGCCGCCAGGCCTTCGAATCCGATCCCGCGCCGTTTTACGAATACATCTGGCGTACCTGGTCGCCCGAATGGAATTTCACGCCCGAAGAAATCGCCAGCGCCCGCCCGGCGTGGAACAATCCGCAACTCGTGCCGTTCGTCATTTCCTACTACCGCCACCGCTATGGCAACGCACCAGGAGCACCGGCCTACACGCAGCAGCAAGCAAAGCTCGATCCCATGCCGAAGATCGATGTCGCAACATTATTCGGTTGCGGCTTGGCGGACGCCGTCAATCTCCCCGCCTCTTCGGAAGGCCAGGACAATTGGTTCCCTCGCGGCTACGAACGCATCGAACTCGCGGGCGTGGGCCACTTCCCCCAACGTGAAGTTCCAGCCAGCATCGCCCAACTGATCCGCCACGCCATCACCGCCCCTTGAGCAACATTGAAGCGGTCAAGATCATCTTGGGTGGCCTACCTTTCGCGCAGTCTGCGAAGGGTGGGATGCTCCTTAGACGCAAAACCCTCGGTTCGCCATCTAATTGATCTCGCTTCCTTCCGTGCACTATTCCAACGCAAACGCCAAAACAAAATCTCCCTGCTTCGTCCCCAATTTCCCGTGTCCGCCGGCCGCAATCACCAAATATTGCTTCCCGCCGATGCTGTAAGTCATCGGCGTAGCCTGCCCGCCCGCGGGCAACTCATACTTCCAGATCTCCCGCCCCGAATCCGCATCAAACGCCCGCAGAAATCCATCCATCGCCGCCGCCGCGAACACCAACCCGCCCGCCGTCACAATCGCCCCGCCGAAATTTATCGTACCCGTCTGCATTGTGTCTCTGTAAGTCCCCAGCGGCACCTCCCACATCTTCTTCCCGGTAAACAAATCCAGCGCCAACGTCGTTCCAAATGGCGGCGCGGTACACGGCGTCCCCTTCGGGGACAAAAACGGCTCGCGATACATCGCATATGGCGCGCCGGACTGCCGCGCAAATTCTCCCTCCATGCGATTTTCTTTCCGCGCGCCATATACCGCCGCAATTTTGTCTCGCTCGATTAACTTCACCCACATCGCCAGGTGATTCGTATTCGTGATCAGCAGATGCCGCTGCGGATCAAACGCCGAGCTGCTCCAGTTCACCCCGCCCGCATTCCCTGGATACACGATCGTTCCCTGCACGCTCGGCGGCGTAAAAATTCCCTCCGACCGCGAAGCCGCGATCCGCTCGTCGCACCACTTCTTGTCTTCCGGCGTGTATCCAAATCCATCGCCCTCCTTCAACCCCTCCGGCACCGTCGAGATCCCCGAGGGCTGCGTTGGCCAGGCCGTCTCGCCGGGAATATCGCTCTTGGGCATCGTTTGTTCCGTCACCGGAAACAGCGGCTTTCCATTCCTGCGATCCAGCACAAACACGCGTCCCATTTTCGTCGTGATCGCAATAGCGGGCGTCTTGTCCTTCCATGTAAACAAAGTCGGCTGCGATGCCACGTCGTAGTCCCACAAATCGTGGTGCACTACCTGGAATCCCCACACCAGCTCGCCGCTCGACGCCTTCAACGCCACCACCGAATTCGCCCACTTGTTGTCACCTTTGCGAATTCCGCCAAAATAATCCGGGCTCGCGCTTCCCGTCGGCACAAACGCCAGGTCGCGCTCTGCGTCCACCGAAATGGTCGACCATGCGTTCCCCGCGCCCGTCCGCGGATTTGTATCCTTCGCCCACGGAATCGGATCCCACGACCACCGCTGCTTCCCCGTGCGTGCATCGAATGCCCGCACGATCCCGCGTTCCACGTTCACCGCGCGGTTGTCCCCGATCGACGATCCCACAATCACCAGATCACCCGCGATCGCCGGCGCCGAGGTCAACTGGTAGTCGCCCACGTCCTGTAGGTCCACATCGCGTGTCAGGTCCACTTGCCCGCCCGAACCAAAATCCGTGCAACGCTCGCCGGTCTTCCCATCCAGCGCAATCAGCCGCGCGTCGAGCGTCCCCACAAAAATTCGCAGCACGCAAACAGCGTTTGCCTTGGCCTTCGCGTCGCGCCACGCCGAAACTCCGCGCGAAGTCACCTCCGAATACCCATGCCCCAAGTCAAGTTTCGGATCGAACTCCCACGCCTTCGTCCCGCTCTTCGCATCCAGCGCAATCACATGATCGTAAGGCGTACTCAGGTACAGCGTCCCATCCACAAGAATCGGCGTGGCCTCAAACGCTGCCTTGTGATTCAGATCCGTCTGCACCGCGAGAGCTTCCGTTCGATACGTCCAGGCCACCTTCAACCGCGTCAGATTCTCCCGGTTGATCTGCGCCGCCGTGGAATACCTCGCCCCGCCCGCATCCCCACCGTAGAACCCCCAACCCGCGTCCCCCGCCGCCTGTCCCAACGCGACGCAATGCACGCATATCACCGCTAACCCAAACCATACCGACCAGATCACGCAACGAAGTCTTGGTTCGCTCATGCCATCTGCATACCGCACAAAATCCCAACGCGCAACAAAGCCGGGACGACCGGGCCCACAAGAGGGATCACCGGGCCACTCGAAGGCGGGGACTGGCGCCACCTTTACGTTGTATATACACACGAGGAACTAAATCGTTTGAGAACTCTGCGCCAACCGCGTATTTTTTCCAACATGGCCTCCGTGATTTCGCACGCCGTCGCGGCTCTCGGTATCGGCGCGTGTTTCTACCGGCAGGGAATGCCGAAATCCGTTCTGATCGGCGGCGCTCTCTGTTCGGTCATTCCTGACCTTGATGTCATCGGATTTCGCTTCGGCATTCATTACGGCGATTTTTGGGGCCACCGAGGATTCACCCACTCGATCCTGTTCGCCGCACTCCTCGCTACCGCTGCGCTCCTCGCGTTTCCTCGTCCACTACCGGTCATCGGTCGGCTCTCCCTTTGGACCTTGTTCTTTCTGGCCACGGCCAGCCACGGTCTGCTCGACGCCATGACTGACGGTGGTCTTGGTGTAGCCTTCTTCTCGCCGTTCGACAACCATCGCTACTTTTTCCCCTGGACGCCGATGCGCGTCTCGCCGATCGGTATCACGCGCTTTTTCAGCGCGCGCGGCGTCCTGGTCTTAGAAACCGAACTTCTCTGGATTTGGATTCCCGCCGCTTTTCTTGCGGTCTGTGCCTGGATCTTGCGACGCCAGACGCTGTCGCGTCCATGACCTCAAGACCTGTGCATTTCATCTTTACGCCAACCCCGCTCCGGTAGTAGCCTCCCTCGCGAATCCTTCAATCCAGAACGAACGGAGCCTTCATGAAGCGCCTCTTCGCCCTAGCCGCTCTCTTGCTTTTTGCTGTCACCGCCCGCGCCGAAGACCTCTTCGACATCAAGCCCCTGGCCGACGGTGTTTGGGCCGCCATCGCCAAGCCCGCCTACAAAGTCAACTGCAACGCCGCCATCATCCTCCTCGGAGACTCCGTCCTAGTCGTCGACACCCACTCCAAACCCTCCGCCGCCCGCGCGCTCATCGAGCAAATCAAAAAGCTCACCGACAAGCCCGTCCGCTACGTCGTCAACACCCATTTCCACTGGGATCACTACCAGGGCAACCAGGCCTATCCCAGTTCGTGGCCCGCCGGAGTCGAAATCATCTCCTCTGAAGCCACTCGCGAAAATATCGAGCATCGCGGCATCCCGCGCGTGAAATACGAAATCGCCACCATGCCCCAGGAAATCGAAAAGCTGAAATCCGATCTCGCCAAAGCCACCGACCCCAAGCAAAAAGAAACGCTGCAAAGCAATCTGCAGCAAACCGAATCTTACTTCGCCGAGCTCAAGTCCATGCAGTTCACGCTGCCCACCATGACCTTCGATCGCAGCTTCATCCTCTACCGCAAGACCCGTACCATCCAAATCCTCTGGCTCGGCAATGCTCACACCAACGGCGATGTCTGGGTCTATCTTCCTAAGGAGAAAATCATCATCTGCGGCGACGCCCTCCACGGCTGGACGCCCTTCATGGCCGACAGCTACCCGTTCGATTGGATTCGCACGCTCGACGCCGTCGAAAAACTCGATTTCGAGCAGGCCTTGGGAGGCCACGGTGACGTCATGCGCGGCAAGGAAAAATTCGAAATGTGGAAATCCTACTTCCGCGATCTCCTCGACGAAACCGGCGAAGCCTACAGTAATGGCGCCAGCCTCGAACAAGCCCAATCCCAAGTCTCCAAGGCTCTGATCGCCAAATACGCGGCAAAATTCGATCCCAACTTCCCGCAAAGCGTAAACGCCAACATCGCCAAAGCCTACCAAGTCATCGCCATGGCCCGGTGACGCGCCAACTCTGTCTTCCCGACCGGAGCAGCCGGTTTTTTCTTGCGCTCGGTTTATGAGCGCCGGGCTACGTAGTGGAGGGCCCGTGGCGAGCTCGCCCCTAACCGCCGGTCGATGAGATACCTCCTCAACTTTCTGCCTACGCTGTGCGCATCGGCTTGCCCTGAGCTTCGAAGGGCCCGCCTTCAAAAAGGTGCGGTTTAGCACCAACTTCAAGCACCGTCACCGCGCATGCACAAAAGCTCGCCCATTCCTACAACTTACTGTTCTACTCTCTCCGCTACTGCGAACTCGCCACCGCCTCGCCGCGCTCGCGAATCCTCGCCGCCTCTCCCGCCTTGCCTTCCTTTGTTAACACCTCCGACAGCGTTTTCAACTGCCCCGCAATCATCGGACTGTTGGCGCCATATTGCCGTTCGCGCGCCGCCAAAACCTTCCGTGAGTAAACCTCCGCCTTATCGAACTTTCCCCACGCAATATAAAGATTCTGTAGCGGCACCAGGTAACCTTCTCCTACCACGCCTTGGGTGGCGCTGACCGATTCCGCCAGCTCTAGCGCATGTAGAAAGATAGGCTCCGCATGCGCGTAGTCGCCCTGCGCCACGTACACCGAACCCAGTCTGCTCAAATTCATCATCACCCGCGGATCGTTCGGCCCCAACAGTTTGTCCTCCATCTCAATCGCTCGCAGATAAGAGTTGCGCGCGGTTGGATAGTCCTTCCGCTGCAGTGCCAGTCCCGCCAATCCTTCCAGTGCTGTGGCCGACTGGCTCGACTCCGCTCCAAAAATCTCCGCGCACAGATCCGCATGCTTCTGCATGTAGCGTTGCCCCTCGTCCCACTTGTTCTGTACCGCGTACACCATGCCCAGTCGCGCTACCGTCCGCGTCAACCGCTCGTCTCGCGGCCGCAAACGTTCGGCCAGCGGCAGTGCGGCCTTGAAAGCCGTCTCGGCTTCCGCAAGATGCCGCGAAGCCAATGCCTCATCTCCCTTGGCGAATGCAGCCGTCCACTGCTTCTCCACGCTTTCCGTGTTTATTCCGCCAGGACTAGCCGTCGTACCGCTGGGCGCTGCTACAGTAGTCCCCGTTTCCGCTGAACCCGCGCTCGTCATCCCCGCTGCCGTTCCTAGCCGCTTCTCCGCTGCGTCATAAGCCGCCCGCGTGCTCAAATCGTTGATCAAAATTGCTGCCCGCCGGTAAGCATCCAGCGCCCCTGCGGCATCCCCCTTCTTCTCCAGCGCCCGTGCCAAGTGCAGTGTCGCCGCCCCATTCTGCGACGCAAACCGCAGCGCCTCGCGATACTCCGCAATCGCTCCATCCACATCCTTTAGCTCCAACAATGCCGTCCCCAGCTGGTCATGCGCTTCCCAATCCGTGGGTGCCAGATTTGCCGCCTGCCTTAGCTCCCGGCTGGCTTCCGCATATTTCTTCCGCAACACCAGCACCCTCCCCAAGCCTAGGCTCGCCTTCCCGTCACTCGGATTCAGTTCCTTCGCATGCTTATAAATCTGTTCCGCGCCATCCAGACGGTGCTGGTTCTCCAATGCCTCGCCCAGTTGATCCGCCAGCCGCGAATCCGAAGGATCGAGTTGTGTCGCCTTGCGAAATTCGGCTTCCGCTGCCGGATAGTCCCCGATGTTCATGAACGCCACGCCCAGCCCCGAATGCGCGTAGGCAAAATTCGGTGACATCTCGATCAGTTCATGAAATTCCCGGATCGCCGCCTGTGTATCTCCATTCAGCAGCGCCGCACCCAGATTTTGCCGCGCATCCACGCGCGCCGGATCGATGCGCTTGGCCTCGCGAAACTCGCGGATGGCTCCGTCGAAATCGCCCTTTTCCAGAAGATCGCAGCCTAGGTGATACCGGCTGTCCGCGTTGTTCGGGTTCAACGCGATCGCTTTCCGGAACGCGGCGATCGCTCTCTCCTCATCCTGTCCGGCGTCGAACAGCAGCCCGAGGTCGTAGTGCACTACCTCATAGTTAGGCTTGATGCGTAGTGCCTCCTGATATTCGGCGTATGCCGCTGCTGGTTTCTCCATTGCGCCGTAGATCAGGCCGAGATTCTTGTGCGCCTCCGCATTCTCTGGATTTTCCTTCAATGCCGCCTTCGCCTGCACCACGGCCTCGTCCTGGTCGCCGGAGCGATACAGGTTGTAGGCTAATTTCGTCGTCGCTTCCGGAAATTCCGGCGACCGGTTCAGGATCTCTTGATACAAGGCTGCCGCCGCGCCCCATTGGTCGGCCCGCCGCAACAGTTCTCCCATCACAAACGCCGCTTCCGGGCCCCGGTTCAGTTGCAGACCTGCATCTAATTCCTTGGCCGCCTCCGCATCCTTCTTCTCCCGCATCAGCTTGCCGGCCGCCGCTAGGTGCTGCAAATATTCCCGCGAAGGCTCTTCGGAGTCCGGAGAAGTCGTAACCTTCGCCTTGTCGTATGCCTCCAGCACCGCAGCATCGGCTCCGGCGCCCACCAACAGAGACCTGTACTCTGCGCTGGGCCGAAACCCGATCCCCTCGACTCCAACGTGATGGACCGCGTTCTCGCTCAGGGCATTTCCTGCCACCAGCGCCAACAACTGGCCTTTCGTCAATGGCTTGCTTGCCGTTTGCGCATTTCCCGGGCTGCCGCATAGCAAAGCGAGGGTCAAAATCGCGACGCAAGGCTTCAGAAATCGAGGCATGGAAGCTCCTTCACTCAGGAGCCGAGTGTAGGAGACCCCTACACCGCAAAATACCTGCCTGCATGTACAGGTGTTTCCGAGTAGGCACGCAGCCGTATGTGCCCTCTCAAAAGGCTCCAGGCGCGCGCCGCCATTCTGGCAATCCTTAATCTTGGGAGGCTAGCCCCGCCATTCGGCCCACCTGAGTAGATAGGACGACCACGCGGAAGTGAGGGGTCAGTTTCCGTCGGCTGCGCCCGAAACCGATATTCCTTGACATGGACGTAACTCTTGCGGTATACTTGTGATTGTTGATAGCGCGAGGGACGAAGGTAAAACTATGTCCGCTCCGCTCCCCACGTCGAACCCCTCGCAGTTTTTTATCTCACCTGTTTTCATGACCTTCCATCTTCCTTGCGAACCCCATCAACACAAAACTGCGCGCAAGTCTCATGTAATCAGCAATCTGCAGCCTCTTGCGAAATTGACGGGGTATACCCTCCTGTTCGCTCGTCTCCACTACTCTTCCGGTTTACTCCCTACCTCTTCGAGACCGCCTCGCTTACACTATCCCGGTTCATCTGCAACGGAGCCAGACATGTCCATCTCACCAGAACTGCTTGCCATTCTTGTGTGTCCCTACTGCAAAACGCCCGTGAAACCTACTCCCGACCAGTCCGCCCTCAAATGCCAGTCGCCTACGTGCCGTCGCGTCTACCCCATACGCGATGAAATCCCTGTCATGCTGATCGAAGAGGCCACCATCGCGCCCGAGTAACAACTAGCGCACGAAAATTCGATGCCCAGCTCATCCACGGATTCCATCGCAAAGCTGAAACGCCTGGTCCCCCGCCTCCGCGGTCGTCACATCGGCGTCGTTGGCGACTTGATGCTGGACCGCTACCTTTGGGGCACCGCTTCGCGCCTGTCGCCCGAAGCCGCCGTTCCCGTCGTCGATTTCGTCGATCAGACCGAATGCCTCGGCGGCTCCGGAAACGTTGCCGCCAACCTCGCCGCCCTTGGCGCTCGCGTCGAACTGTTCAGCGTCACCGGTCCGGAAAAAACTGGAAAGGGCAGCGACGACTCCGCCGCCGCGTTGCGCAAGTGCCTTGCCGATGCCGGTATCGCCCATAAAGGCGTCCTGGCCCACGCCGAGCGCGTCACCACGGTCAAGACTCGCATCATCGCCCGCCATCAGCACATCGTCCGCGTCGATCGCGAACGCCGCGAACCCCTCGACCCGGAAACCGAAGGCCGCCTGCTCCGCGCGCTCTCCGCTTCCCTCAAACATCTAGATGGATTGGTGCTCTCGGACTACGACAAAGGCCTGATCACCGACGAGTTTGCCGAGCGCATCCTCACCGTCTCCCACCGCGAAAAAGTCCCGGTTTTCATCAAGCCAAAGAACTCCCGACTCTATGCCTATCGCGGCGCAAAAGCCATCGTCTGCAATTCCAAGGAAGCGGCCTCGTTCGTAAAGATGTCGCTTACCGACGAAAAATCGGTCGCCGACGCAGGCCGCGCCCTGCTCGCGCACTTCGGCTGCGCTGCCGTGCTGATCACCCAAGGCGAAAAGGGAATGACTCTCGTGGAGGAATCTTCGCCGCGCCACGTACACATTCCCGCGACCGGCGTGGAGGTCACCTACGCGCGCATTGGCCAGACCGGCGTCGACCGCGGCGCCACCGGCCGCCAGGTCTTCGACGTCACCGGCGCCGGCGACACCGTCCTCAGCGTGCTGGCCCTCGCGTCCGTCGCCGGCGCAGCACTACCCGATGCCGCTGTGATCGCGAACATCGCCGCCGGCGCAGTCGTCACCAAACTGGGCACCGCCACGGTAAGCCCGCAAGAGCTCTCGCACGCGCTCGACGAGGCCACCCGGTGAACTTCAGATTTTCACGGAACACGGGCCCCAAACCACAGGCCACCCGCCCGACGATCACGGAGGAAACGTAAACGAGTGATCCTTGGAAACCACCCACACCGCGATCACCCGCGTCTTGTGCGCCTGATCGGCTTGCGCCGGATCGTCAGGGCTCGGCATTGGCGAGTACTGGCTGATGGCCACGGCAACCTGTACGGCGTTGGATCCGTGCGGTGAGTCCTCGCGGATGATCTTGTAGCTCTTCACCGGGCCGTAGTAGCCGGTCGGACCCCAGTCGGCCAGGAAGTCTTCCATCTTGTACGTCGGCTGTGGCTTCCAGAGTTGGTACGCCTTGGCCATATCCCCGGCAACGACCGCGTCGAAGAAATGTTCCGCCGCTTTCTTTTCGGGATAGAAACGGAAGATCCACCAAAGCCCAACGATCGCAACAAGCACCAGGGCAGCAACAGTGAAAGCCATCGGACGCGATTTTCGCGTTGTATCCGGAGGCGGTTCGAGAAGTGACATCCAGAGTTCTCCTGCCCTGCGAGCTTCAGAGCAGCCGCCGGCACAACGCTTGCGCCCGAAGGCGCGAAAAATCGAAGCAGCATCGCGCGGCGACACGTAAGAACCTAACAGAGGAAGAAGCAGCGAAGCAATGCGGCAGTTCGCCTCGAAACGCATTCGCCTTTCGATTGAACAAACGATCCGGGATTGATAGCGTCTACCGCGGAGCGAAGCCGATGTCATCGCAAAAGCGGGCCTGGGTAGTGGCCACTCTCGACACGAAAGCCGCGGAAGCCGAATACGTTTGCGATTTGCTGGAAGCGGCGGGATTGCCAGTCACCTTGGCCGATCTCTCCACAACACCAAGCCCGGCGCGTCGCTCTCCACCCCATCGTGTGTTGATGCCTGGGTCTGAAATTGCAGCGCATCATCCCCAGGGACAAAACGCTGTTTTTTGTGGCGACAGGGGCTCCGCGATTGCGGCGATGACGGATGCCTTCGAGCGATTCATAAGAGTTCAGGAAGACATCGGCGGGATGATCGGCGTTGGCGGGTCCGGTGGTACGGCGATGATTACGCGAGCGATGCGTGCTTTGCCGATCGGGGCGCCCAAAGTCATGGTGTCGACCATGGCGTCCGGCAACGTGGCGGGCTACGTTGGCTCCTGCGATATCACCATGGTTTATTCGGTAACCGACGTGGCGGGCCTGAACCGCATTTCATTCCGCGTGCTCGGCAATGCGGCCCATGCGCTGGCGGGGATGATGCAGCACGCGATCCCTCAACGACAACACCAGCGCCCGGGTGTTGGGATCACCATGTTCGGGGTGACAACGCCTTGCGTGGAACAACTGGTTCGCTCGCTGACGCCTCAATACGAGTGCCTGGTGTTTCATGCTACCGGGACTGGCGGCCAGTCCATGGAAAAACTTCTGGACGACGCCAACATCAGTGGCGTGCTGGACATCACCACTACCGAAGTCTGCGACTACCTGTTCGGGGGCATACTGGCTTGCACCAGCGACCGTTTCGGCGCCGTCGCGCGCAGCCGATCACCCTACGTGGGTTCCTGCGGCGCCCTCGACATGGTGAATTTTGGCGCGCCCGAAAGCGTGCCGCAAAAGTATCGAGGGCGCAAATTGTATGCTCACAATCCGCAGATCACGCTGATGCGAACTACGGTCGAGGAAAACGTCCAGCAAGCCCGCTGGATCGCGGAGCGCCTCAATCAGTGTGAAGGAGAGGTAAGATTCCTGGTGCCGATGGGAGGAGTTTCCGCGCTGGATGCGCCGGGCCAGCCGTTCTGGGATCCTGCCGCAGATACCGCGCTGTTCGATACGCTGGATGCCGCGCTGCGGCAGACCGGTCACCGGAAGATGGTGCGTTTCCCTTACCATATCAATGACCCGGCGTTCGCGCGCGCGGCAGCGGACGAGTTTCAAGCGATTGCCAATCGATGAGCGGAACGGACTGAGGAAAATCGCAATGCCACGTTTTTCACGTCAGGAATTGCGTTCGAAGTTCGCTGAAATGGTTCGCAGGCGCGAACCCATCATCGGCGGCGGTGCGGGAACCGGGCTATCGGCGAAATGCGAAGAGGCAGGCGGCATCGACCTGATTGTGATTTACAACTCCGGCCGTTATCGGATGGCGGGGCGCGGCTCGCTTGCCGGTCTGCTGGCGTATGGCAACGCCAATGATGTGGTGCTGGAAATGGCGAAGGAAGTTTTGCCGGTCGTCAAGAAAACGCCAGTGCTGGCAGGCGTGAATGGCACCGACCCGTTCTGTGTGTTTGACAGGTTTCTCGGAGAAGTTGCCGCGGCCGGCTGTTCCGGCGTGCAGAATTTCCCGACGGTGGGGTTAATCGACGGTACTTTTCGCCAAAATCTGGAAGAGACCGGGATGAGCTACGCGCTGGAAGTGGAGATGATACGGCTTGCTCACGACAAGGACTTGCTGACCACGCCGTACGTCTTCGATCCGCAGCAGGCAGAAGCCATGGCGCAAGCCGGTGCCGACATCATCGTCGCTCACATGGGCCTGACAACGGGAGGCGCAATCGGAGCAGAAACAGCGTTAACGCTGGATGCCTGCGTTCCGCGCATCGACGCAATGGCCCAGGCTGCACTCGATGTGCGCGCAGATATCATCGTGCTCTGTCATGGCGGTCCGATCGCGGAACCCAAAGATGCAGCCTGGGTGCTGAGCCGGTCGCGACATTGTCACGGGTTTTATGGCGCAAGTTCGATGGAGCGGCTGCCGACCGAGCATGCCATCACCCGGCAAACGCAAGAGTTCAAGCAAGTCACTTTCTAGACGCAAAGGCAAAAACCATGGAAAACACCGTGTATATCAGCGATGTGATCGACGCACCCATAGAAAAAGTATGGGGCATCATGCGGGACTTCAACGACATGCCCGCCTATCACCCGGGCATCAAGAAAAGCGCCATCGAAGCCGGGTGCTCCAGCGACCAGGTCGGATGCCTGCGGCATTTGACCCTCGCTGATGGGTTTGTGCGAGAGCGGTTGCTTTGCCTGGACGACAAAAATTACGTGTTCACCTACGAAATCACTGAAGGCTCGCTTCCGGTTCGCAACTATGTTGCGGGAGTGCGGCTCCATCGCGTCACCGAGGGCAACCGAACCTTTGCGGAATGGTGGGCGGACTTCGAAGTGGTTGGCGCCGACCGAGACGCGGTGATTGCGCAGATTGGCAACAACGTTTTCGCAGTGGGCTTCAAGGGGGTGGCCTCAAAGCTTGTCGGCAAGCGCTGATCCTGCATCGGGTGAAATGAATCAGCGTTGGCCCTATTGCGGGGCTTTAGCCTTGTAGAGCGCCGGCGGCGCCTTCGGGCAGCTCGATCTGATATTTCGTGCGCACTTTTTCGGCGTGCAGTTCCAGCGCCAGCGCGATCAGCTTGTCGATCAGCTCGCGAAAAGGAATTCCCGTGGCTTCCCAGAGTTTGGGATACATGCTGATCGAGGTGAAACCCGGAATGGTGTTCACTTCGTTCAGGAATAATTTTCCGCTGGCGCGCTTCTCGAGGAAAAAATCGACACGCGCCATACCGCTCAATTCAAGCGCTCGAAACGCGGTCACCGCGAGCGCTTGAATCTGCTTGATCTGTGCGGGCTTGAGCTTCGCGGGAATCAAAAGTTGCGTGCCGTCTTCGAGATATTTCGCAGTGTAGTCATAAAATTCGCGGTGCGGCACGATTTCGCCTGGCACGGAAGCTCTGGGATCGTTATTGCCCAGCACGGAAACCTCAATTTCCCGCGCGACGACCGATTTCTCGACCAGAATCTTCATCGCAAATTCCGATGCAAGATTCAGAGCCGGAGCCAGTTCCGCACGCGAATGCACTTTGGTCATGCCAACGCTGGAACCCAGCGCCGCAGGCTTTACGAATACCGGGTACTTGAATGCTCTTTCAATTTCGCGCTGAACTTTTTTCGGATCGCGCTCCCAATTGTGACGATGAACCGTGACCCACGGCACCACAGGAATTTTCGCCACCTGAAGCAATCGCTTGGCCACGTCCTTGTCCATGCCAATCGCGGAGCCGAGAACACCCGCGCCGACGAAGGGAAGTGCGGCGAGATCGAGGAGGCCCTGAATCGTCCCGTCTTCGCCGTACGTGCCGTGCATCACCGGGAAAATCACGTCGAGCCGCTGGCCTCCGCTGCTTCCCGCGCCGCCACCGAGGGGAACCAGCGAAGCGTTGGTCGGGTCAGCAGTCATCATGACATCCTGCCCGCCACGCAAGACTTCCGGCAGCATCTTCTGCGCGCCCGCGCCAATGCGCCAGTGACCTTCCTTGGTGATGCCGATGGGCACGGCTTCGTATTTTTCGGGATCGAGGCCGCGGATCACCGAAGCCGCGGAAGCCAGGGAAACTTCATGCTCGCCGGAGCGCCCGCCAAAGAGGACGCCGACGCGTAGTCGCTTGTTGGGAGACACTAGACAATCCTATGGAGCCAACGCGTGCGTTTTTGCCGTTGAATCTCAGCCTTCAGTTATACGGCAAACAAAGTTTGACCGGGCAACGACTCGCGACACTGGTTCTGAAACTGACAATGCCACACCAGCGGCATGGAGCTACAGCGAGAGTTCGCCTTCCGTGATTTCGACGGCGTGTCCGCCAACGCGGACGTTGGTGATTTTGTCGCCTTGTTGGGAAACGCGCATGAAGATGTGGCTAGGGCGCTTCATTTCGACGCCTTGTAGGTTGTGGACGATCTGGTCCGGAAGCACCACGCCGTGACGCACCATCCAGGAGATGGTGCAACCAGACGCAGAACCGGTGGCGGCATCCTCGCCATTGGAAAACAGGCCGCGCGACCGGATGCTTACTGCCGAGTCCCCGGTGTCGCGGGTGATGTAGTAGAAGTCGATCAGGTTTTTCTCGTTCGCAAAATAGGCGTGAACCTTTTCCGCACTTGGATGCAGCGACTGCAAAGTGCTGAGATGTCTCAGAGGAACAATGGCGAACGGTATGCCCGTCGAAACGGTTTGAATCGGCCATTGCTCGTTGATTTCCGAGGGCTGCACGCCGATCAGCCCTGCGACCGTTGCGCGGTCGTGGGTGGCACCGAATTGCGGATCGACCTGCGTCATCTCGCCAAAAACGCCGCCATCGCGGTTGCTGAAATGAACGGGGACCTTGCCAACCTTCAAATCTAGAAAGATTTGGTCGACATCGCCACTCTTCATGCGATTGCGCAGCGCGATGGCCGTGCCCAGCGTCGGATGGCCGGCAAAGGGGAGTTCCTGGTCCTCGGTGAAAATGCGGACCTTGATTCCGTGGTCACGCTCGGTGGCTGCATCGCGCGGAAAGACGAAGGTGGTTTCGTTCATCCGAGTTTCTCGGGCGATCCCCTGCATTTCGCTGTCGGAAAGCCCGCGGGCATCCGTAAAGACCACAAGCTGATTGCCTTCCAGACGGCGCGAGGTGAACACGTCGAGCTGGACATAGGGATAGCGGCGAGAACGCTGCGGTACTGGCATTGGCCAAGCGGGTTTTGGGGTGCCTGCCACGGTTGCGGCGAGGCCGGAGATGCCGAGTTCCAGAAAGGTGCGGCGGCTGGGTGTCATGGGAGCCGATAGTAGCGAAGCGGGCGGGTGTGCACACGCGCCAAATTGGGCCGGGGCGAGAAGTAGACCAGCGGGCGGGAACGAGGAAGAAAATTCTTCGGGCACGGGGAACTTCTCGTGACCAATCGACGTTTACAACGTCTAGTTCCTGTGGGAGTGGCACAGGAGGTCTGAGCGGCTCCTGTGTAAATGCCACATCAACGGCCGAGGAGGGAAATTGTCGCCGCAACTGGAGATGTTCAAGGGAACGCTGGACCTGATGGTGTTGCGGACGCTGGAGGCGATGGGGGCCATGCATGGGTTTGGGATCGCGCGACGGATCGAGCAGGTCAGCGGGGAGTCTATCTTATTGAATCAAGGGACGATCTACGCGTCCTTGGTGCGGTTGCAGCAGCGCGGGTTGATCCGAGGGGAGTGGGGCATTTCGGACAACAACCGAAAGGCGAAATTCTATTCCATCACCAAGCGGGGGGCGAAGCGGTTGGCGGAGGCGGCGGAGAATTGGGATGCGATGGCGGCGGTGATGGCGAGGTTTTTTGCGGAGGAGGCGAACTGACAGCGCGGATGTAACCGGGGATGGCAAATCGGAGTATTCCATGGGGCGTTTTTTCTCTCGCTCGTTGCGAGCGTTCCGCAAGACGCAGTGATACTTGAGACTTCTGCAGGAGTGCATTGGGATGAGCGACGCGATGCGGACAATGTGGGCGAAGGCGCGGGCGGTGCTGGGAAAGTCGCGAGAGGAAGAAGAGTTCAGCGAAGAGCTGGCGGCTCATGTCGATCTGCTGGCGGCGGAGAACGAGAAGGCTGGAATGAACCCGGCGGAAGCGCGGCGGGCGGCGAATTTGCGTGTTGGAGGACGGGAAACCTTGCGAGAGATGCACCGTGAAGAGCGCGGGCTGCCGTTTTTGGAGGTGCTGGGACAGGACTTGCGGTATGCGGTAAGGACCTTGCGGCGGGACGCGGGGTTTTTCTTCGCGGCGGTAGCGATCATGGGGCTGGGGATCGGAGCGAGCTGCACGATTTTCAGCGTGGTGAACACGTTGTTGATCCGCCCGCTGCCATTCAAGGATCCGGCACGGCTGGCGTGGATCGCGAATCATGAGGATGGGACCGGAGATTTGTCGGGGATGACCTCGCAGGTCGATCACTTCTTGGACCTGCGGGCGCAGAACAAGTCCTTCGAGGACATGGCGGCATACATGGCGTTTTACGGCGTGGGCGACGCCAAATTGATCGGAGACGGCGAACCGGAAAGATTCACGAGCGTGCCAGTGTCGCAGAATTTCTTTCCGCTGCTGGGCGTGGAGCCGCAGCTCGGCAGGCAATTTAGCGCAGACGAGTGCAAATGGAATGGGCCGCGGGTGACGATGCTGAGCGACGGAGTGTGGCGGCGAAAGTTTGGCGCGGATCCGAAGATCATCGGACGGGCGCTGCCGTTCGATGGCGGACCGGTCACGGTCGTGGGAGTGCTGCCGGCATCGTTCGATTTTGCGACGGTGTTCGCGGCGGGAAGCCGCATCGACATTTTTCAGCCGTTTCCGCTGTCGCCGGAGACGAACCGCTGGGGGAACACGCTGTCGATCGTGGGGCGATTGAAACCGGGCGTGAGCGTGCAAAGCGCGCAAGCAGAAGTGACGCTGCTGGCGGCACTCGACCGGCAGACGCACAAAGATCGCAATGATTTTGAGCCGAAAGTATCCGCGCTGCCCGAGCACGTAAGCGGGCGGCTGCGGCCGGCGTTGTTGCTGCTGGTCAGCGCCGTCGGGGTGGTGATGCTGATCGTGTGCGCGAATCTTTCCAACTTGTTGCTAGCGCGGGGCACGACTCGGCAGAAAGAGATTGCGATTCGCGCGGCGCTGGGAGCGGGAAAGGCGCGATTGATGGGGCAGATGCTGACGGAGAGCGTATTGCTGTCAATCACCGGAGCTCTGACAGGGTTGTTGATGGCCTTTGCCGGGACACGAGTGCTGGCGCATCTGACGGCGGTGAGCATTCCGTTGCTGGCGGAAGTGCGGATCGATGGAAGCGTGCTGGGATTTGCGCTGCTGGTGGCAGTGGCGACGGGATTGATTTTCGGGTTGGCTCCGGCGCTGCAGGTACCGAGGTTTGCGCTCAGCGACACGCTGAAGGATTCGAGTCGCGGGTCGAGCCAGGGACGAGCGAGGGGCTGGGTACGCAGCGCTCTGGTGGTGTCCGAGATTGCGCTGGCGTGCGTGCTGCTGGCCGGCGCGGGGCTGCTGATTCGCAGCTTTCTGCGCGTGCTGGATGTGGATCTGGGATTCCGGCCCGAACGCGCGGCGGCGGTGCGCATCGATCCGAGTTCGGGATACAAGACACAGGAACAGCGCAATGCGTATTTCAACGATGCGCTGCACCGCGTGCTGGACGTTCCGGGGATTGAAGCGGCAGGGCTCTCTGATTGTTTGCCGCTGGGACGCAACCGCGGCTGGGGCATCGCCGCGAAGGGCGTGGTCTACACGCCGCAAACCTATCCAGATGGTTTCCCGCGTATTGTGAGCGACGGATATTTTCGAGCGATGGGCGTGAAACTGGTGGAAGGGCGCGACATTTCAGAACGTGATACGAAAGGGACGCTGCCGGTCATCGTGATCAACGAGACCCTGGCGCGGAATCTGTGGCCGGGCCAGGATCCATTGGGGCGCATTGTGAACAGCGACGTGGAGCGGACGGTGGTCGGCGTGGTCGGCGACGTTCGGCACATCGCGCTGGAGAAAGAGTCGGGAAACGAGTTTTACATCCCGATCCGGCAGATCGAGGACTACTCCACGGTCGATCTGGTGATGCGCTCGTCGTTGCCGACAGCGGAATTATCGTCGAGGCTCCGAGAAGCACTGCGACCGATCGAGCCGAATCTTCCGGTAAAAGAATTGCGGACCCTGGAGACGCTGGTGGACCGTGCGGTGTCGCCGCGGAGATTTGTGGTGGTGCTGCTGGGTGGATTCGCGGTATTCGCGCTGGGGTTGGCGTTGATCGGCGTGTATGCGGTGATTTCGTATTCGGTGAACCAGCGGCAACTGGAGATTGGGATTCGCATGGCGCTGGGAGCTTCGCCGGGGTTAGTGCAGCGGATGGTGTTGGGCGAAACGATGCGGATGGCGGCTGCGGGAGTGGCGATCGGGTTAGTGGGAGGGTTGGCGCTTACGCGATTGGCGTCGTCCTTGCTATATGGGGTGACGGCGAGCGATCCACTGACGTTTGCGGCGGTGGTGGTGATTTTGACCGGCGTGGCAGGCCTGGCGGGTTTTGTGCCGGCATGGAGAGCGGCTCGGATTGAGCCGATGTCGGCACTGCGGACGGACTGAAGCGCGTGGATTGTGACCCGTGGCCTGCGTTCCGTGCTGTAATACGGCAGGGAGCTTTGAATGGACGGCGGGCCGCATGAAAAATACTTTCTGAAGACGGAACGGTTGGGATTTCGGTGGTGGACGGCGGAGGATTTGCCGCTGGCGCGGGAGCTTTGGGGCGACCTGGAGGTGACGAAGTTTTTTGGCGGGCCGTTTTCGGAGGAGGAAATTCGGACGCGGTTCAAGCGCGAACGGGCGCGGCGGATGGTGCATGGGTTTCAGTATTGGGTGATGGAGTTGTTAGAGAACGGGGAGTTTGTCGGAGTTTGCGGGTTGCGGCCTTATCGTCCGGCGGATGAGATTGTGGAGCTGGGATTTCATCTGCGGCCGAAATTCTGGGGGCGCGGGTTGGCGACTGAGGCGGCGCGGGCGGCGATTGCGTATGCGTTTGAGACTTATGCGCCGAAGAAGCTGGCGGCGGGGCATCATCCGGAGAATTTGAATTCGAAGAAGGTGATTGAGAAATTGGGATTCCAGTATTCGCATGAGGAGAAATTTGCGGAACTGGGGATGGAGATTCCCTATTACCTTTTGGAGCCCGAAGGCGAAACTGAGTCTAGCTGAAATCACTCCACGACGACCCTTGGCGGATTTATGCAAAAAGGCGAAGGGCTTCGCGATGGGCCTTTGTTTACAGAGCGACCCACCCTTTGCAAAAGGCGCAAAGGATGGGCCACCCAAGATGATCGTGAGGCCCGATTGCAGCCGTCGCTGCTACTTGGAGTGACACGAGTTTTAAGCGCTTGCAGGATTACAGGATTTTCTGGCCGAGGGCGGAGAGGACTAGCTCGACGCCAAGCAGCGCGGTGCGGTTGTGCTCGTCGAGGATAGGGTTGATTTCGACTACCTCCAAGCTGACCATGGCTTCGCTGTCAGCGATCATTTCCATTGCCAAGTGAGCTTCGCGGTAGGTGACGCCGCCGCGGACGGGGGTGCCGACGCCGGGGGCGTCGGCGGGATCGACGAAATCCATGTCGAGGCTAACGGCGATGCCGGCGGTGTCGTCCATGGCGTATTTGATAGCGTCGGCCATCACTTCGCGCATGCCGCGCTCGTCGATGTCGCGCATGGTGAAGACGTGAACGCCGGATTTTTTCGCGATCTTGCGCTCGTGAGCATCGAGGTCGCGCGCGCCGACGATGACGATGTTGCCGGGCTCGGCCTTGGGCTTGAATCCCATCAGATCGCTGAGTTCGGGAGCGCCGTAGCCCATGATACTGGCCAGCGGCATGCCGTGAACGTTGCCTGACGGCGAGGATTCCGGCGTGTTCATGTCGCCGTGGGCGTCGAGCCAGATGTAGCCTATGTCTTTTTTCTGCTGGCGGTAGTAATTGGAAACACCGGCGGCAACGCCTGCGGCGATGGAATGATCGCCGCCCAGAACCAGTGGCAGGCAGTTTTCGTTGAGCGATTTATCGACAGCTTTGGCGACGTCGAGGCAGGTTTCCGCGATTTCCTGCAAATATTTTGCGCGCTTCTCACCGACGGGCATTTCTTCCGGCTGCTTCACTTCCAGATTGCCGATGTCTTCGACGGTGTGGCCGAGTTTTTTGATGGCGGTTTGCAGGCCTGCGCCGCGGAGAGCGGAAGGGCCCATATCGACGCCGCGACGGCTTTGGCCGAGGTCCATCGGAACGCCGATGATTCTCACTTTTTGCGGCATGGATTCATCCGGGAACGGTGACTTGTGATTGGTGATTGGTGACTAGCTTTTCGCCTGGCACGAATCGCGCGGGCGGACCAGTCACTGGTCACCATTCACCAGTCACTCTGAAAAATACAAGAAAACGTAAGAACCGCAGACCAGCGGGAAGCGATGAAAAATTACCCGCATCAAGGATACACGCGGTAGAGCATGCGCGGGAAGGGGATGACCTCGCGGATGTGCTCGGTGCCGCAAATCCAGGCCACGGTGCGCTCCAGGCCCATGCCGAAGCCGGCGTGGGGGACGCTGCCGTAGCGGCGCAGGTCCAGATACCACTCGAACGATTCCTGCGGCAGGTTGTGCTCGCGGAGGCGCTTCACGAGGAGGTCGTAGTCGTGGATGCGTTGGCTGCCGCCAATGATTTCGCCGTAGCCTTCGGGGGCGAGCATGTCAAAGGCCAGCGCGAGGTCGGGACGCTCGGCGTCGGGCTGCATGTAGAACGCTTTGATCGCCGCGGGATAGCGGTGCACCATGACCGGGCGGTCGAATTCGTTGGAGACGATGGTCTCTTCGTCGCCGCCGATGTCGTCGCCGAATTTCGATGGGTTGCCGCGTTCTTGCAGGACTTTGATGGCGTCTTCGTAGGTGATGCGCGGGAAGGGCGGCTTCACGTTTTCGAGTTTTTTGGTGTCGCGCTTGAGGAGTTCGAGTTCGCGTGATTTATTTTTCAGGACGGATTGCACGATGGCGCTGACAAGGCCTTCGCCGAGCGACATCACGTCGTCGAGGCCGGCGTAGGCGGCTTCGGGCTCGAGCATCCAGAATTCGGTGAGGTGGCGGCGGGTTTTGGATTTTTCGGCGCGGAAGGTGGGCCCGAAGGTATAGACCTTGCCCAATGCCATCGCGGTCGCTTCGATATAGAGCTGGCCGCTTTGCGTGAGGTAGGCCTTCTGGTCGTCGATGTAGTCCACCTGGAATAGCGTGGATGTGCCTTCGCACGCGGCGGGGGTGAACATGGGCGCGTCGGTTAGCGTGTAGCCCTGGCTGTCCATGTAGTGGCGAGCGGCGCGCTCGGCTTCAGCGCGGATGCGGAGGATCGCAGCCTGGCGGGGAGTGCGCATCCACAGGTGGCGATGGTCGAGCAGGAAATCGACGCCGTGCTCTTTGAGCTGGATGGGGTAGGGATTGGACTCGTCGACTTTTTGCACGACGTGGATTTTGCTGACGCCGATTTCGTAGCCGCCGGGAGCGCGCTGCTCGGCGCGGATCTTTCCGGTGACGATGACGCTGGATTCCTGCGTGAGGCCTTTGAGGGCGGCGTAGGCGTCAGGATTTTCTTTCAGCGCGACAACACCCTGGAGGATTCCGGTGCCGTCGCGAAAGATGGGGAACAGCAGCTTGCCGGACTCGCGCAGGTTATAGAGCCAGCCTTGCAGCGTTACTTCCTGGCCCTCGTGCCTGCCGGCGTCTTCGATGGTGATCGTGGTCATCGGACCTTTCGCGTCGTGGCGTCGTGACTTGGCGTTTAGATTGGCGAGCGCCGACAGCAGCGCGGCGCGCCAAATTTCAGCCCTATAGAATATCGCGCACTCACAGAAAATTGCGACTTTGCGACACATCGCGCAGCGAGGCCGGGATACAATGCCCGGCCCGGAGGGATGAAGAGCAATGGCCAAATCGCGCAGGGAGTTTTTGACCGAGACGTCGATGGGATTGTTGGGGGCCGTGGCGTTGGGATCGGCGTCCGCCGATGCGGTGTTGGCACAGACGCCTACGCCTTCGCAGGAGCCGGCTGGTGCTCCTCCAGCGTTTGGGGCGGGGCCGGGGGTGGGGCCGGAGGTTTCGCCGGCGACGTTTACCGAGGCGGAGACACTCGTACAGGTGCAGTTGAATGAGGAAGAGCGGGCGATGGCCGCAGGAAGTTGGCGGCGGACCATGGCTGGATACCTGGAGCGGCGGACCGGGCCCCGGAAGGTGAAGATCGAGGATTCGGTGGCGCCGTACTCGAACTGGAATCCGGTGTTGCCGGGGCGGACGGCGGGGCCGGCGCGGGAGCGGTTCGTGCGAAGCGGCGCCGATCCGGGGCCGCTGCCTGCGCGGGACGAGGACATTGCGTTTGCGCCGGTGACGAAATTGTCGCGTTGGATCGAGAAGCGGAAGTTGACGTCGGAGCGATTGACGCAGATTTATATTTCGCGGATCGAGAAGTTCAATCCAAAGTTGCGATGCGTGATCACGCTGCCGAACGAGCACGCGCTGGCGCAGGCGAAGAAAGCGGATGCGGAGATCGCGGCGGGGAAGTATCGCGGAGCCTTGCACGGGATTCCGTGGGGTGTGAAGGATCTGGCCGATACGGCGGGGATTGCGACGACTTATGGGGCCGAGCCTTTTCGCGATCGCGTGCCCTCAGCCGATGCGGCGATCGTGAAGCGATTGAACGATGCGGGCGCAGTGCTGGTGGCGAAGCTGAGTCTCGGCGCATTTGCGCTGAACGATATCTGGTTTGGCGGGCAGACGATGAATCCGTGGCTGCTGGAGGAGGGCGCTTCGGGATCGAGCGCGGGACCGGGCGCGGCGACCGCGGCAGGGCTGGTGGCTTTTTCCATCGGCAGCGAGACGGGCGGAAGCATTGTCAGCCCGTCCATGCGCTGCGGCGTGACCGGGCTGCGGCCGACGTTTGGGCGCGTCCCGCGGACCGGCGCGATGACGTTGTGCTGGTCGCTGGATAAGCTGGGACCGATGACCCGTCATGTAGAGGACGCTGCGCTGGTGCTGCACGCGATTTCGGGGCCGGATGCCGGCGATCTTTCCAGCGTGCCGAGCAAACTCGATTTTGATTCGAACGCGTCGGTGAAGGGGCTGCGCGTCGGCTATTTTCCGAAGTGGATGAACGAGAGACCTGCGACGGAAGTGGATCGCGCGGCGCTGGAAACGGTGAAGAAGCTGGGTATGACGCCCGTCCAGGTTGCGATTCCGGACTGGCCCTACGGTTCGCTGCAACTCATCCTATTTGCCGAGGGCGCGGCGGCATTTGAAGAGCTGACACTGGACCGGCGCATGAACACGCTGAAGGCCCAGGTCCCGGATGCCTGGCCGAATTTGTTCCGGCAGACGCGGTTTTTGTCGGCGGTGGACTTTGTGCAGGCGGACCGGCTGCGGCGGAAGGTGGCGGAGGAGATGGCGCGGGTGTTAAGCGAAGTCGATCTGCTACTGGTGCCCTCGCTGCGCGACGAAATCTTGACGATTACGAATTTCACGGGTCAGCCCTCGCTGACTTTGCGCGCGGGATTTGTGGAAGTGTCGCAGGCGCGCAGCGACTGGGCGCCGGATCCAAACCACCCGTTGCCGACGTTTAATCCTCCACGGCGGGTGCCGCACGGGGTGACTCTCATCGGGCGATTGTTCGAAGAAGGCACGATGTGCTCGGCCGGAATTGCCCTGGAGCAGGCCTTTGGCGTACTGGGCGAGCGGCCGCCGGGGTTTTAGTTCAAGACCTGTAGCAGGCGTCGATCCGTAAAACTGTCAGCCAAGCACTCCGGTGTCGGCGGCGCCTTGCAGACGTGCAACCCAACTTAGTTGATCGGGCGATTGTTTTCAGTGGTTTGAGGAGCGTTGCAGACGGGCATCAACGTGCTCCTTCGTTGCAGGTTCGCTGGGTGATTCACATTCGAATTCCAAATGTAGGTGAAGTGGGGCCTGCATGTCAGTTTTTTCTTCTACAGGAATTTCCCGCCGGGCTTCACGTCAAAGCAACATATTTTTCCGCAGTAGAGGCCTACCTATGACTAAACCGGTGATGCGAATGGCGATCGTCTGCTTGCTTGCGATCTTCGTTGGCGGTGGTGTCCATGCGGCTTCTTCGCATGGGAGCAAGGGCTCGCGTGGGGGCGGACATTCGGGCGGCGGTGGGCATTCGCACGGCGGCGGACACTCCGTCGGCGGCAGGTCGCACGGCGGCTCGTTTCATGGAGGCGGCGGCTCCCGCGGCATGAGGTCACATGGCGGCGGACGGTCCGGGGGCGGCAGGTCGCACGGCGGCGGCTCGTTTCGCAGAGGCAGTGGATCTCACGGAATGAGCTCTGGTGGAGGCGGCATGTTCCGCGGCGGGAATTCCCATTCTGGCGGCGGATCGTCGCGACACAGCGTAATGGGGAATCGCGGCGGGCATTTTGGTGGCGGTTCGCATGGAATGACTGGAATGTCTCGCGGCGGTTTTTCGCGGGGCTTTGGATCGCGTGGGTACTCCAACTCCGGCGGCAACCGCTGGGCAGGTTCGGGCAGGCCGCGTGGCGATCGAATGAGCGCGGGAAATTTCTCTGGGCGAAGCAGTTGGGGGCCACCGAGAGGGCCTTCGCGCACTTCGAATGGATTTTTTTACAGTGGGAATCGATTCAACGGCGGCCGGTCGGGTTCCGCGGGAAACTTTGGCCGCGGCACTTCGTGGGACCGCGGTTCGGGACGATCCTCCTTCAATTCGAATCGCACGGCGTCGCGACAGTTTGCTTGGAATCGCCCTGCGAACGGGAGTTCCCGTTGGGCCGGTAATTCCGGACGAAGGACATCGGTGGGAGCGCACCGGTCCTTCGATCGAAGCGGATCGTTTGGCGGAAGCCGCGCATTTGACGGGCACCGGCCACCGTCGAGCTCATCCAATTTCCGAAGCGCTTCGGAGCACGGTGGATTCCGCGCAAGAAACGCTTATGGGAGTGGCCGTACACTCGGCGCGGATCGGCCAACAAATAGAGGGGGCGGTGGGCTGGGAAGCCTGTCGGGACACGGGCGTGGGAATTCGTGGGGAAATGCGTGGCAGTTCGGCGGGCGCCACGGGCACGACTGGCGATCTGATTTCGGCGGCTCGCGCTTCGGCGGCCGCGGAGGATTCCGCAATGCGTCGTTCTCGCGATTTGGAGATCGCGGATTCCGAGGTTCGCGCGGTTATGGTTACCCGCATGGGGGATTTGGTCACGGCGGCTGGGGTTATGGGGGATATCGGCACAACGGATACGGGTTCGGCGGCTGGGGCGGCGATCCGTGGCTCAGCGACTTGTGGATCCTGGGCGATTTGTTCGGGCTGGCGCTGAATTTCGGTCGCTTCGCGATCGCGCCAGCCTGGGGGTTCCTGGCTCCCAGTCTGCTGAATGTAGGATTGCAGGCGGTCAATTCCTTCGATTCGAATGATGATTCGTATGGCAACTCTTACGACAGCTTCTACGGCGGGTACGAGAACGCGCAATACTTCGACAACGCAGAGGACTATGCGTACAGCGCACCATCCTATCCGGCGCTTTGCGGACGGTACTATTCGGACGAAAATCCCGGATGTCGCCAGGAATTCTAAGCTTAAGATCGCTTTGTGAATTTGATTTTGGTGGCGGCGCGGAGTGGGCGATTTAGCCCCATGCCTCTTCGAGGCGATCGAACGACTTGCGCGCGGCTTCCAGCTGTGCCTGAGTCGCCGGCGCATCAGGACCAATCTTTTCTTTCAACTCCAGCACCAGCGGTAAGTCTTTTTCTGGCGCGGACTTGAGCGTCTTGATGGCCGCGGCCCAATCGATCGAGCCATCGTACGGCGGCAGGTGCTCGTCTTTTTCGCCATGATTGTCGTGGACGTGCACGCCGGCCACGAGATCGCGCAGCGGCGTGAAACCGGTTTCGATGCGGTCTTCCTCGGCCCCATCGGCGAGATTCGCATGACCAATATCAAAATTGAAGCGCACCGGCAGGCGCGTGTCGTCGGCGAACGAACGCAGGAAAGTGGGCGCGCCCATTTCGCTGGTGGTGTTTTCGATGCAGATGGTGACGCCGGCATGCTTGGCGTGCAGGATCAGATGCTCCAGGGTGCTGAAAGCGGCGTCGCGCTTGCGCATGTCCGGAGTCTCGCGAGAGCCGCCCATATGAAAGATCATGCGAGAAAAGGGCAGATCGTTGGCCACGTCGAGCGCGCGCTTCAATTCGTCCATGGCTTCGATGCGCCGCACACGCTCCACTTCACAGATCGAGAGCGGCTGGCCGCCCTCGCGGGTGGCGCTAAGGTCGCGACTAGTCGGCGCGTGGAGCGACGCCAAGGTCAGCCTGTGATCGGCCAGGGCCCCAGCGATGGCCCGAATCTCGGCGGGATTGGTGTAATCAAAATGCGCGCGCGAGCAGAAAATCTCTATGCCCTGAAAACCGGCCGCAGCGATTTCGCCGAGCAATTCGCGCGTCAGCTTGCGCGACACGAAGAGGTAGGTTGAGAGCAGGCGTTGCATAGTTCGCCCGGATATTATCCATGAGATTTGCGGGCGCGCGACGCCTTCGTGATGCAGGTGTGCCAGATCAGAAAAGGAGTGAGTGTGCTGAGAGTCGGTTAGTAGCCGATGGCCGACCCTTCGTCGCGCGGATCGGCGGCGCCCAGGCGGTCGTTGGTCTTGGGATCGATGCCGATGGCGTTGACCAGGCCGATGTGGCCGCGGCGCTTCACGGCAAAGCCGCGCGCCTTCAACGCTTCCTCCATGCTGTCCGGAAAATTTTGCTCCATCAAAACCTGATCGGGCAGCCACTGGTGATGAAAGCGCGGCGCGTTGATGGCCGCCTGTGCGTCCATACCCAGGCGCATCCAATTCAGCACGCTGAGTAACGTAGAGGAAATGATCGTAGGTCCACCAGGTGAGCCGGTGACGAAACTCAATTTACCGTCGCGCAACAAGATCGTCGGCGTCATGGAGCTGAGCGGGCGGTGCCCCGGGGCGATCGCGTTGGCCTCCGACTGAATCAGCCCGAACAGCGCATTCGGCACTCCGGGTTGCGTAGTGAAATCGTCCATCTCATCGTTGAACAGAAATCCAGCGATGCTGGTGACCTTCGATCCATAACCGTTGTTCAGCGTGTAGGTGCTGGCGACGGCGTTGCCCGCGGCGTCGACTACAGAAAAATGCGTGGTGTGCGGACCGTCGCCAAGACTGACGATTTCCGTCGGCGCGCGATCTCTGTCAGCGGCAGCTCCGCAAGCATGAGGCGTGCCCGCTTTCACGGTCTTGCTGGACGCCGCACGCTGCGGATTGATGCTCGCCGCGAGTTCCTTCGCGTAGCACGGATCGGTGAGCCCCGCCACGGGCACATTCGTGAAATCCGGATCGGCCAAATAGGCAGCGCGATCAGCGAACACCCGGCGCATCGTTTCCGCAACCATGTGCACGCTTTCGACATCATCCCAGCCCTTGATCGGCACATCTTTCAACATGTTCAACGCTTCGATCACCGCCACGCCGCCGGAACTCGGCGGCGGCGAGGTGAGCACCGTCCATTGATGACCGCCGCTCTGGTAGTCCGCATGCAAAGCCTCGCGAACTTTCGGCCTGTAGTGGGCCAGGTCGTCCATTGTGATTAAGCCGCCAGAACGCTGCATGTCCTCCACGATCATGCGCGCCGTCTCTCCGCGGTAAAAATCCTGCGAACCCTTGGCGGCGATGCGTTTCAGAGTCGCGGCCAGCTCCGGCTGCCGAAACGTCTCACCAGCGCGGTACAGCTTGCCGTCGTTTAAAAAAATCCGCCGGCTGAAGGGAAATTTTGCGAGGTCCTGCTGTTCTTCCTCAAGCTCCTTCGCCAATTTTGCATCGACCGCGAAACCCTTCTCGGCCAACCGAATGGCAGGCTCCATCACGTCCGCAAGTTTCATGCTGCCGTAAGTTTTCAGGGCCAGTTCGAGCCCTGCGACTGTTCCGGGAACCGCGACCGCGCGATAGCCAGTCACCGAAGCCTCCGGATCCAGCTTGCCATCTGGATTGATATACATATTTCGTGTCGCTTTGCCCGGAGCCACTTCGCGATAATCGAAGAACGCCGTCTTTCCTCCAGCCAGCCGCACCAGCATGAATCCGCCACCGCCGATATTTCCGGCGGCGGGTTCCACGACGGCAAGCGCGAAAGCGGTGGCAACCGCGGCGTCAACGGCGTTGCCGCTCCGCTTCAAAATTTCCACGCCGGCTTGTGAGCCGAGCTCCTCATCGGTAGCGACCATGCCCTTTGCGGCGCGCACAGCTTGCGTGGGCCAATTGTCTTTGCTCTCCGCGCGCTGGCGATATTCCGACGCCGCCTGGCCGTGCAAACGCTGCGCTGCCAACAAACAGAGAGCCAGAATCATTCCGCCGCTAGCCGAGATTCGAAAAGTTTTCATCGTGTGCCGACACTAGTGGATTCGCTCATATGCGTCAAGATTGCAGTTCCGCAATTCGCTTCGCGCTCGCCGCTGAGCATGTGGTTTAATGCACGCCGACTTTATAGGAGCTTTCTCATCATGCCTTCGATGCGTGCGATTCGTTTCCTTGTGATTGTGTTCGCGGTCGCGTGGGTCAGCGGCGCTGGCGCAGCCGCCCAAACAAATCCGCCAGCCGATCTGGACGCCTACGTAACTCGCGCGATGAAGACCTTCGACGTTCCGGGCATCGCCGTAGCAATCGTCAAGGGCGGCCAGGTAGTCCTCGCCAAGGGTTACGGCGTCCGCAAACTCGGCGATTCCACGCCGGTGGACGAGAACACGCTCTTCGGCATCGGCTCCAACACAAAAGCATTCACCGCCGCCGCTCTCGCCACGCTGGTCGATCAAGGCAAGCTCTCCTGGGACGATCCGGTGTACCAGCGGCTCCCGGGATTCCAGATGTATGACCCGTACGTCTCGCACGAGATGACCATTCGCGACTTGCTGACGCATCGCAGCGGCATGGGCCTGGGCGAAGGCGATCTACTGTTCTGGCCGCATACCACCTTCACGCGCCAGGAAATCATTTACAAGCTGCGCTTCATGAAACCCGCCTCCAGCTTTCGCAGCCGCTATGCGTACGACAACCTGCTGTACATGACCGCCGGCCAAATCATTCCCGCGGTGACCGGCACCACGTGGGACGACTACGTCCGCGAGAAAATCCTCACGCCGCTGGGGATGAAAACGACGAACATCAGCAACACGGCGTTCAAGCCCGGCGACAACTATGCGTTTCCGCACTCCAGGGTGGACGGCAAGCTGCAGGTCGTGTCCTTTCAGGATCTGGACAATGCCGCGCCGGCTGGCTCAATCAATTCGTCGGTCGCGGAAATGTGCAAATGGTTTCTGCTGCAGTTGAACCATGGAAAATTCCCAGACCGCGATGGGCGCCTTTTCAGCGAGGCGCAATCGCACGAGATGTGGTCGGCGCAGACGATTCTGCCCATCGATGCGGGTGAAACCGGCCCGCTGTCCGCGCTGCGCGGCCATTTCCGCGCCTATGGCCTCGGCTGGGGCTTGAGCGACTACAAAGGGAGAAAGCTG
>Ga0134124_10000244_pt1 | contig 48864 bp, 45 predicted proteins | sample KB304_FD_96880 | JGI IMG/M metagenome (GOLD analysis project Ga0134124, IMG submission 96880) | Terrestrial soil microbial communities without Nitrogen fertilizer from Kellogg Biological Station, Michigan, USA - KB3-0-4 | ecosystem: Environmental > Terrestrial > Soil > Unclassified ...
GAGGCGCGCGCCAAGCGTGGCACGGTCGAGCCCGAGGATCGGCTCTCGGGTGGGACGGTCGCTCTCGAAGGAGGCGGCGCGCTCGGCGGAAAGGGTCGGTATGGTCATGACACAGCGGCAGTCCGGCACCGGTCCGGCTCAAGCCCTCATATCATGACGGGGCGTGGGAAAGCCAAGGCCCGCGGAGCCAGCGCTCTTTAGTTGCCCAACACCTCTTCCGCGGCGGTGATGATGTCGTCATCAGGATGATCGCCGCAATAAACAAAAGGATGCGTGGTGTCGCCGGCCATCTTGCCGAAGTCGATGACGGCGCCCTCGTTTTCATCGGTGCAATAGCCTTCGAGCCACATCATGATGATGCTCATATTGTCCTTGTCGTAGCCCGAGAACTGCTTGCAAGACAGCTTCTTCATGTCGATCTTGGACTCTTCGGCAAGCACCGGCGTCACGGTGAGGAACAGGGCGGCGAGAATTGTCGCGTAGAAAGGCTTCATCTGTCATTTTTCCTTCGCGGCTCCGTTGCCGGAGCGCGACGCTAGCCACGTTACTTGCCGCAAGCAAGAAGGGGGTAAGATTTGCAACAAGATTAACCGCTGCATTCCTTTGCGGCGCGGTCGAGTGCGTCGCTCAGGCCGTCGAGTGAATAGATGTCGCTGGTTGCCGTGCCGCGGGCCGATTTGCCCTCGATTTTCATGACGCTCGCGCCTTTCATGGCTTCGACGAGCTTGGTCTCGGTCTCGGGCTTCTCGACGAAGGCGCCTTCGTCCTTGGTAAACAATTCGAATTTGGCGGTGCCGACGGTCACCGTCGCCTTGGCGCCAGCGCCAAAGGGATAACCCATCTTCACGCTGATCTCGTTCGTCACGTTATCGGCGGGCCACCGGGAGATGTAGAAGAAGACGGGTCCGCGCTTGATTTTCTGGGGATTAGCCTGTTTCGGCCTGGCCACGGCGAAGCAGACTTTGGGACTGCCGGTTGCAGCGTAAGCCGACCAATCCTTGAACTTCTCAAGGAGCGTGACGTCTTGAGCCAAGGCAGGCGTGACGCTCAATGCCCAGACGATGCAAGCAGCTCGAACGGCCCGGCGCATCTCCCTGTCCCCGATTCCTGAGCAGGACCCAAGCATATAGCTTCAATTTTCCTTTGGCGAGAAGGGGCGGTCAACCCGGCGCACGCGCTTTGGGCCGCCCTGGATGTGGAGTCGAGGGGGCTCGGCCTCGGCTCCTGCGGCTACCGGGCGGGAGCCGAAGCGGCCGAGAGAACGCAATCGGTCGTACATGACGATTGCGCCGGCGGTCGCGACATTGAGGGAGAAGGCGGTGGGGATGCGCACGAGATGCTGGCAACGAGCGGCAAGCTCCGGCGTGAGCGCGCCGCGCTCCGGTCCGAGCACGTAGGCGGCCCGCAACGGATGGGGAAAGCTTGGAAGATCAGCGGCCTCCTCAAGGATCTCGATACCGACGAGGCTGCACCCCTTGGGCAGGGCGAGCTCGGCAAGGTCCCGCCAGTGGTAAAGCGGCACATGCGTCTCTGCCCTCGAAGTGTCTGATCGCATCTCCAGAGCCCGCGGGTCAGCGCCGATGGTGAACACGAAGCTTGCCCCGAAAGCATGGGCCGAGCGAAGGAGGTTGCCGAGATTGACCGGTTTCGAAATACCCTCGACGCCGATGGCGAAATAGCCGCGAGGCCAGGGAAGCGCCGATTTCATGGCTTCTTGTATCCTGGAGGTTTAGCCGCGGCAAAATTACCCGCAACTGCTAAGTCCGGAAATTGCCTCTACAATTTGGGCGTGCCAAGTCCCACATTGGCGAAATCGTTTTCGCAGCATAGGGTTACTCGTGGTGTAGCGGGGAACCAATGACAGCAAAAGCAAACTCTTTCGGGCAAAGGACCTTCGATTTCATCGAGGGCTTGGACCGGCTGGATACGCCGGAAGCCGTCCTGGGCACCATGCTTCGTGTGGTCTCCCGGTTCGGGTTCGAGTGGCTGGCCTTCACCGGCATCCTGCCGAAGCCGGGCGAGACATTGGACGATCTGATCCTTGCCCATCACTCTCCCGACGGATTGCACGACCTTTACGCCAATCGGGACTATGTTCGCATCGATCCGAACATGCGCCGCGCGCTGCGTTCCTCTTCTCCCTTCGATTGGACTTGGGAAGACTATGGCGACGAGTACGGGCCCCGCTCGACCGAGGTGATGCGGGTCCTCGCCGAACACACCATGGAGCGCGGCTTCTTCGTGCCAGTGCATGGCGCCGGCGGTTACGAAGCCGCCGTGGCGATGGCCGGCACTGATGTGGATCTCGCGGCAGACGCAAAGCCCGGCCTTCACCTCATGTCGCTCTACGCCTTCGAGCGGATGCGCCAGTTGCTCGGGAGGAAGTCGGAAGTCAAGCCGCCGCTTACGCCGCGCGAACGTGAGGTCCTAGCCTGGTCGGCGCAAGGAAAATCGGCGTGGGAGATCGGGACGATCCTTTCCGTCGGCAAGCGAACAGTCGATGAGCACGCTCAGACCGCAATGCGCAAGCTCGGCGCCGTCAATCGCACTCAGGCTGTCGCCATCGCGCTCCGCCACAGATTGTTCGATGTTTGAAACGGCGGCTCCCCGCCATCGTCGAGAGCGCGGAATGGCGTCGATGCGCGTGGCGCAAATCAGTGAGTTCGGCGGCATTCAGGCGCTGCGACTCGAGGAGGTGGTGGAGCCGAGCCCCGGACCTGGCGAAGTCCTCATCAAGGTGACGGCGGTCGGCCTCAACTTCTTCGACACGCTTTCCTTGCGCAACAAATATCAGGTCACGCCCAAGCTTCCTTACTCGCCGGGAGCCGAGATCGCCGGCACGATCGGGGCGGTGGGCGAGGACGTCACCGGCGTCAATCGTGGGCAAAGGGTAGTGGCGTTTATCGGCGGCAATGGGTGCCGCGAGAAACTCATCACCTCGGCCAGCAAAGTCGTCCCCATTCCCGATGGCGTGAGCGACGAAGCCGCGGCCGGCATTTCAATCGCCTACGGCACGGCGCTGCACGGGCTCAAAGATCGCGGCGATCTCAAGCCAGGAGAGACGCTTGCTGTGCTTGGCGCGGGGGGCGGTGCAGGCTTGGCAGCGGTTGAGATCGGCAAGCTCATAGGCGCGCGCGTCATCGCCGTCGCCTCGTCGAAAGAGAAGCTTGCACTTGCGCGCAAGCATGGTGCCGACGACGGCCTCAATTACGAGGACGAGGACCTCAAGACGAGGCTGAAAGACCTCACGCAGTCCAAGGGCGTCGACGTGCTCTACGACATAGTTGGCGGCGGCCACGCCGAGCCGAGCTTGCGCGCCATGGCCTGGGAAGGACGCTACCTCGTGCTCGGCTTTGCCTCAGGGACAATCCCGCGCATTCCGCTCAATCTCGTGCTGCTCAAAGGCTGCTCGCTCGTTGGTGTGTTTTGGACTGCATTCGTCGAGCGCAATCCCGAGCGGCACCGCGCCAACATGATCATGCTCCTCGATTGGTGCAAAGGGGGACGCATCGTTCCGCATGTCCATGCGAGGTTCCCGCTCGCCGAGACGGCAAAAGCGCTTCAGCTGATCGAAGACCGCAAGGTCACCGGCAAGGTCATCGTCAACCCGCAACGCTAAGATTGAGCCAGCGACCTAGCTTTTTGCCGGGAGCTCCTTGTCGAGAGCCCGTGCCGCGGCAGCCCGATGCGTAGGCGTGATGTGGCTCGCGACCAGGCCGATCACTGCGGTGAGCAGCGCGGCATCGTCGGCAAAGCCGAGGCCCGCGATCATGTCTGGGATGAGGTCCACGGGCAGGATGAAATAGGCCAGCGCCGCAAGCAGCATGCCGCGCACGCGCATCGGCGTTGCCGGGTCGAGCGCACAGTAATAGGCGGCAACCAGATCCTCGACGAAGGGGACCATGCCGGCAAAGCGCTTGAGCTTGGACCAGAAGTCGCGGCGGACTTTCCGCTCGCGCTCAGCGAATGTGCTCAGGGCAATTTCCTTGCCGAGCGCGGCATTCCTAAGCTCGGCGGCATCGTTCCAGGCGACCATCGTCTCCACCTCGCGAGAAGGTGCTAACGCTCCAACCCAAAGGAAAAATAGGTGAATGCGGCGGGTGCTGCAAGAAGCGACGGAGGCAACCCGCCATGTCGGCTCATCTTGCGCGGGCAGAGCCTTAATGCCATTTGAGCCGGCATGGCTAAGCATCGTGTCCTCTTCGTCTGCCTCGGAAATATCTGCCGCTCTCCCATGGCAGAGGGGGTGCTCCGCCGCGTGGCCCAAGAGGAGGGCGTGCTTGATCGCTTCGAGATCGACTCGGCCGGTCTTGGCAATTGGCACGTTGGACAAGCCCCCGATTCACGCGCGCAAGAGGCGGCAAGCAGGCGCGGCATAGATATTTCGGACCAGTTTGCACGGCAGGTGACGAAGGAGGACTTCGCGCGCTTCGATCTGCTGCTCGCCATGGACGGCTCGAACTTTGACGAGCTCATCCAGCTCGCGCCCAAGTCAGCGCGCCACAAGGTCCGCCGCTTCCTGGACTATGCCCCCCATGTCGCCAACAAGGACGTTCCCGACCCCTTTTTTGGCGAGCGCGAAGGCTTCAATCATGCGCTCGATCTGATCGAGGCCGCTGCCCGCGGACTTCTGGCCGATCTGCTCAACGACGAAGCTACGTCCACCAAGAAAGGCGCGTAAAATCCTGGCGTCGGTCGAGCTTCAAGGCGAGCTGCGGGGAGGAAGCGCGCCGTGCCGGCGCCGGGCTTGATGCACTCGCCGAGAGAGATAAAGACGGATCGCTTGACCACGGCGTGCGCGCGAAAACCCTCACGCATCATCAATTATTGGTGCAGGTCGGGCAGACGATAGAACGGAACGCTCGGATACCAGTGGTGCTCGAGGTGATAGCCAACGTGGCGAGGCAGGAAAATGATCGACTCGAGCCGGGTGGGAATTGTGGTGCGAGTGATCGCGTATTCCTCTTCCTCGCTCTCCACGGCGCTATGCTCGCAGATGATGCGGATGTACTGAACCGCAATGTGCCAAGTGCAATACGGCACGATCCAGTAGAGTAAGAACGCGGCCCAGGCATCGAACAAGGTCAAGGCTCCGGCGACCGATGAATAGAACGCGATCTTCGCGGCGACCATCCAGTGTGACGATGGAATGAGAACCGTTCCCACTAGGCCGAGGACGATCCAAAATATGCCGGTGACGAACGACGCGCGGCGCAGCAACACGAGCGCCAAGCCCAGTTTGGTCTTGGGAAAAAACCCAATTCGGCTCGAGCTCGCCGGCGGCGTCGTGGGTGTACCAGATGTGGCGATTACCGCCGCCGGGTAGGTTCGTATATTGGTGATGCGTCGAGTGAAATTTGCGGAAGCCCTCGACCGAGGCGAAGGTTGGCCACATCAAGAACAGATTGGCAAAGAGCTCGTTTTGCCAGCGCGTCGGCAAGTAGCGATAGTGCGAGGCATCGTGTCCGAGGATCAGCAGCGCCTGCTGGCGCGAACCGATCAGCACGACGGCGACCACATATAGCGCGGGGTGCCAGAAGAACGAGCAGACAGCTATCGCCGCCGAGATCGCGATCCACTCTTCTGTGGTCGCCCTGACCGCTTTCGCAGGCTCAAGCACTGACAATTCTTTGATGGTGGCAGGCGGCAGTCGCTCGGGAACGAGCCTGCTGCTGTTGTGCGGGTGTACCACCACCGGATTTTTGGCGATGTCCTCCGTCGGAATCTCGGCCCGAAGGAAGGCGACGATTTTGCTGGTCTCTTGGAAGAGCATCGGCGTCCTCTGTTGCGGGCAAAACCGAAGCGGAGTCGTCGCCATTTGAGACGATATGAATATGATTAGAGTGTGGCTCAGGCGCTGCAAGGCCCCAAAATTGGGGTTTAGGGCCTTGGATCGAAAGTGAGCGCCACACCTGGCGCACAAAACCCAAGTTACGAATCCTTATAGTTCCGGAAAATTCAACGCACCCATCGCCGGCGTATCACCCGCGCAAGACAAATTACAGCGCTTCCACGGAGGACATGATGCAGATGAGATATTACGCCGGCTGTTTAGCACTCGGTTACGCTACAGGGCCGCGGCCTATACGGGCGAGGAGCTGGCGCAGAAGGCAAACGTCACCATCGACCAGGCCCGCACGATTGCTTTGAAGGCTCGTCACGGCACGATCACTGATGAGGAACTCGAAAGAGAGAAGGGCGGCAGCGGTCTACGCTACTCGTTCGACATCAAAAGCAACAAAGTGATCTACGAAGTTGGTGTTGATGCTCGGACCGGCAAGGCGCTGGAAAATGTCAGAGAGGGCGCGCACCCGGATTGATAGCCATCACGTACCCGGTTGATGTCCGGAGCTCGTCGGGCTCGAAGGCATCGAATATCATCCGAATCCGCAGGCCTGGGGCATTGTCTTCAGCGCCCAGCTCGATCCCGTGCAACTCGGCTACCGCAGCCACGAGAGCGAGGCCCAATCCCGTCCCAGGGATCGAGGCGCTCCGCTCAAGACGGTAAAAGCGTCGAAAAACCCGCTCTCGGTCCTCGGCGGGAATGCCAGGCCCATTGTCGGCGATGCTGGCGATGAGTTTTTTGCCTTTGCGCACGAGACTCAGTTCGATATCGGCTCCGGCAGGCGTGTGACGGATTGCGTTATCGAGGAGATTCGCGGCCATTTCGACGAGCAGCTCGCGGTCACCCACGGCGCTCAGCCCGGTCTCAACGTTCGCCTTCAACGTTTTGCCTTCCTCTTCTGCCGCAGCAGCGTAGGCTTCGATCACCCGCTCGAAGAGGGCACTCAAGTCGAGAGGTTTAAGCCCCGCTTTGCGCGTGCCGGCCTCAATTTGGGCGATGCGCAGTAACGCCGAGAAAGTATCTAGGATCGTGTCGGTCTCTTCGATTGCCGCGTCTACCGCCGCCAAACCCTGCGGGCTCGAGCGGATTTGCAGGCGGGCCGTCTCAAGCTTGTGACGAAGCCGGCCGAGCGGTGTTCGTAAAGCGTGAGCGATGTCGTTGGAAACCTGGCTCAAGCTTTCCATCAAATCTTGGATACGATCGAGCATGCGGTTGAGCGTGCGCGATAGCCGGTCGAAGTTGTCATTGGTCTCTCTTAGTGGAATTCGAGAGGTGAGTTCACCTCTAATGATGGCTTCCGCCGTATGCGTTATGTCATCGACCTGACGAAGAAAGCCCATGCTGAGCACGAATCCGCCGGTGAGGCTCAGCACTAGGAATGCAAGCAAGGCAATTCCAAGCGCTTCCAGAAAAGCTCGCTCGATCGCTTCAAGCGGCTCGAGATCGTCCCCCACGGCAAGGCGGATGCCATCGGCAAGTAACAGACCGAACATGGAAGCTTCGCTCTGCATCAGGGTTCGGTGCCCTTGGTTCGGTTTCGATATCCGTCCAGCCAGACGCGCTCGGCATATACGGTAGGTTTCCGGCCAGACAGTTTCCCTTGTCATCGACCACTAAGTAGTCGAGGACCGGGAAATAGGCAGCGCGCTCCCCTATCTCGCGTATCAGCTCTTGCAGACCTTCGGATCGGAACTCCTGTCGAAGGAGCTCAATCTCGGCATTGATCCGTTCATCCATCTGCCGCTTGAGCGATGTCTGAACGGTCCAATAGACGATGGAGCCAAGGATTAAGGCAGATCCGGCAAACAGGAGCGCATAGAAGATGGCGAGCCTGAAGCTCGCCGTGCGCAGAGCCCTAGGAAGATGCCCGAAGGACATAACCAGACCCCCGAATTGTGTGAATCAGATCCTGATCGGTTCCCCGGTCGATCTTGGCTCGAAGCCGACTGATATGCGTTTCCACGATCTTCGTTTTGGGGTCGAAGTGAAACTCCCATACTTGCTCAAGGAGCATGGTGCGCGTGACAACACGACCGGCATTGCGCAAGAGATATTCGAGCAGCCTGAACTCCCTTGGCTGAAGGTCGATGCTCTTGCCGCCGCGTTTCACCTTTCGTGCGATCAGATCCATTTCCAGATCGGCGACGCGAAATGTCGTCTGAACTGGAGCGAGCGGAGGACGGCGCCCAAGCGCGCTCAGCCGAGCGATCAGTTCAGAAAACGCGAAGGGCTTCGTCAAATAGTCGTCACCCCCGGCATTCAACCCTTCCACCCGATCATCAATGCCGCCGCGAGCCGTGAGGAACAGCACGGGCGTCTTGACGCCCGCGCTTCGCAGCGTTTTGAGCAGGTTTAGTCCATCGAGCCCCGGAAGCATCCGGTCGAGCACCAATGCGTCATAAGAGCCGCTCGTGGCCAGCATCAATCCGTCACGTCCATCCGAGACATGATCGGCGACGTGTCCGCCGGTGCTCAAGCCCTCTACGATATAGGCTGCCGTTTCGGCGTCGTCCTCGATGACTAAGATGCGCATCACACCAAAAAGCTTGTTGCCGCCCTTGAACTTAAGCTCAGGCATACGCAGAAACGCGCCGAGAAGCGAGTGCGATCCGCGGCGCAGCGAGGGGGCCTAGGTTACCAATCCGTATAGTTTCGGAAAATTCGACGCATTGTCGACCTCCTATGGTCTCGCCGGGCTGGATCAACCGATAGCGGCCAATCGGGAGCTGACATGAAGCGCGATTCCAAGACTTACAGCAAAGTGCCCGAGGTCACCCTCGGCTTCTGGATCATCAAGATCCTCGCTACGACGCTTGGCGAGACTGGCGGCGATACGGTCACCATGACATGGCTTAAGGCCGACGTCGTCGTCAACGCGGGCTACCTTATCGGAAGCGCGATCTTCCTTTCAGTTTTGATCCTGCTGGTGATCACTCAAATCGCCGCCAAGAAGTTTCATCCCTTCGTCTATTGGGCGACCATCGTCGCCTCGACAACATTCGGCACGACGATGGCTGATTTTGCCACCCGATCGCTTGGCATTGGCTACACCGGCGGCTCGCTATTCTTGTTCGCGTGCCTCATGCTCGTGCTTGCGCTTTGGTACTGGTCGGAGGGCACAATCTCGGTCAACACCGTGAGCAAGCCACGTGTGGAATCGTTCTACTGGGCGGCCATCACTTTTTCGCAGACGCTGGGAACCGCGCTCGGTGACTGGATCGCCGACACGGGTGGTCTCGGATACGAGGGCGGTGCCTTGGTATTCATCGCCGGGTTGGCTGTTATTGCGGCTCTGTATTATTGGACAGATGCGTCGCGGGCCGGGCTGTTCTGGGCGGCATTCATCCTGACCCGACCGCTCGGTGCGACTTTGGGTGATCTTCTCGACAAGCCATTCGACCATGGCGGTTTCGCTATGAGCCGCCCGGCTGCATCGGCAGTTATCGCGGCGATCATGGTTGGCCTTATCGTGGCGCTCCCGCAGAGGCCGAGCACTCATCCGCAACGGTCCGAGCAAATTGCTGGCTAGTCCCTGACGTTGCCATGCCGCTCGTGGCACCGGCGGAAATCGCTTTCAGACGTCCAGCGGGTAGGCAGCTTCGAGGATGTAAGGGCCACCGCCCACTGAAGCGCGCGAGGAATAGAGCACGAAACGGTTCACAATGAAGGGCTCCGCCTCGATGCGCCCCTGGCGCTCCAAATAAGCTGCGACCGAGTCGGCGCGCGCACCTCTAAGGCGTGCGAGCGTGACATGCGGCTGGAAGTTTCGCCCCTCGGGCGGAAGCCCAGCCTCGCGGGCGGCCCGCTCATTCGCTCGGCGCAGGGCGGCAAGCCCTTCGGACGGCGCGAATCCGGCAAAAATCGCGCGCGGTTTGTTGCCGCCGAAGCTGCCAAGCCCGTTCAGCTTGAGCTCGAAGGGAGCGGCGGCGATCTCGCTCAAGGCGAGCGTGAAGTCATGCGCGGTCGCGCCGTCGACATCGCCGATGAAGCGGAGCGTGAGGTGATAGTTCTCGGGATCGATCCAGCGCGCGCCGGTGAGCCCCGCGCGGAGCAGCGTCAGCCGCGCGGCGATGCTTTGAGGAATCTCGATGGCGGAGAAGAGTCGGGGCATGACGGACGACTCACTTCGATAGATAAACACTCAAGGGCAGGGGTTTGAGTAGTCAAGGTGGATTTGATTGATGTCCTCAAGCAGATTGTCCGAAATCTTAAGCTCGGTCGCTGCGATGTCGGTATTGAGCTGCTCCAGCGTGGTGGCACCAATAATGGTGCTCGTCACAAACGGGCGCGACACTGCAAAAGCGATCGCCATTTGCGCCGGGTCGAGGCCGTGCTTGCGGGCAAGCGCGACATAGGCCGAGATCGCCTTTGGCCCGTTTCCTTTCTCATAACGCCCAAGACGGTTGAATAGTGTCTTGCGCGAGCCCGGCGGCAGCGCGCCGCCTTCATATTTGCCGGTGAGGTAGCCCTGGCCGAGAGGTGAATAGCCAAGCAGGCTCACGTTCTCGCGCTGCGCGACCTCTGAAAGGCCGATCTCGAAGGTGCGGTTGACGAGATTGTAGGCGTTTTGAATCGAGACGATGCGCGATAAGCCGTGCTCATCGGCAGCCTTGAGGAACGTCATCAATCCCCATGGCGTCTCGTTCGACAGTCCGATGAATCTCAGTTTGCCTTCCTGCACAAGCTCGGCGAGCGCACCGAGGATCTCGGGGATGGGATGGGCATCGCCATCGAGGTGCACATATTCGAGCCCGTGAAAGACGCGCATCGGCCGGTCGGGCCAATGCAGCTGATAGAGGTCGATGTAATCCGTCCTGAGTCGCTTCAGACTTGCCTCGACTGCTTCCCTGATCTGCGCCGGGCTTTGCCGCGATGGCGAGCGGTCCTAGCGTAGCCAATCGGCGGTTCCGCGACCCGCGATCTTGGTGGCGACAAGAACCTTGTCTCGCTTCTTCTGCCGCGCAAGCCAAGTGCCGATGATGGACTCGGTGCGGCCTTGGGTCTCGCGTTTGGGAGGTACCGGATAGATTTCCGCCGCATCGAACATGTTGATGCCGCAGTCGACCGCACAATCCATCTGCGCGTGACCTTCGGCTTCGGAGTTCTGCTCGCCGAAGGTCATAGTGCCGAGGCAGAGCTCGCTCACCTTCAACCCGGTGCGGCCAAGCTGGCGATAACGCATTTTTACCTATCCCGGCCCGTGGGTTCAGCCCAGCGCAAGGTTCAACCCGAAATGACATAGCTTTAGAGCTCGTTTCGGAACACACAAGGCTGGCTGTCGTTAGTGCTGCGGGAAACGTCCATACCGCGCGCTGCTTAGATACATGCGAATTGAAGAAATTGAGGACAGCAGGCGGCTGGAGCTGCTCATAAACGGTGTGGTCGACTACGCCATCTATACAATCGACCTCGAAGGCAACATCGTCAGCTGGAACTCGGGTGCCGAGCGCCTAAAAGGATACCGCAAACGAGATCATTGGCCGCCCTTTCCGGATCTTCTTCACGACGAGGATCAGGATCAGGGCCTCCCGCAGAGGGCTCTCAGCATAGCCGCAACCGAAGGCCGGTTCGAGAGCGAAGGCTGGCGCATCCGCAAGGACGGCACTCGCTTCTGGGCGCTTGCGGTGCTAGATGCAATTCGCAATGACGACGGCGAGGTTATAGGGTTCGCCAAAGTCACACGCGACATGACCGAGCGAATGCAGGCCCAGCAACGCCTGCACGAAACCCAGGAACAGCTCGCTGCGTCTCAGCGCATGGAAGCAGTGGGCCAGCTTAGCGGCGGCATCGCCCACGACTTCAACAATCTGTTGATGATCGTTCTCAGCAATCTGGAAACGGTTGAGCAGGTTGCGAAAGGCCTTTCAGGGGCTGCATTACCGCGGCTGCAACGTGCTCTCGTCAATGCAGTCCGCGGGGCTCAACGCGCCGCGGCGCTGACACAGCGATTGCTCGCCTTCTCGCGGCGCCAGCCGCTCGATCCAAAACCTCTCGATGTGAACCGATTCATCACCAACATCGTTGAGTTCATTCAGCGCACCTTGGGTGAAGGCATAAAGGTCGAGGCCGTCGGCGCCGCTGGGCTTTGGCCCGTGGACGTCGATCACGCGCAGCTCGAAACGGAGATTGTCAATTTGGCAATCAACGCCAGAGATGCGATGCCCGGTGGCGGAAAGTTTACCATCGAAGCCCTCAACGCCTTCCTGGACAGCGACTACTGCCGCAACAATCACGAGGTGACGCCCGGACAATATGTCCTTCTTTGCGTAAGTGACACCGGTTATGGAATGAGCGAGGAGGTCGCGAGCCGCGCCTTCGAACCCTTCTTCAGCACCAAAGATATCGGACACGGTACTGGCCTGGGGGCTGAGCCAGGTCTATGGTTTCGTCAAGCAATCGAGGGGCCATAATCAAAATCTACAGCGAGCCGGGCGAGGGCACGACGGTTAAGATCTATCTTCCTCGCTTGGACGCTGCCCCCGATATTCAATCCGAAAGCGCCCAAGATGAGACTCCTCTCGATGCCGCAGAGAGCGGTGAGTCAATTCCTAGTGGTCGAGGACGACTTCCTTCTGCGGAGCTATATGGTCGAGACGCTCCGCGACCTCGGTTATCATGTCATCGCGGCGGCCGACGCGACGGGTGCGCTCGGGTTTCTCGATCACCCCGCAATCCGCATTGACATGATGCTGACCGATGTCGTCATGCGCGGCATGAACTGCCGGGAGCTCGCCGAGCAGGCAAGAAAGCTCCGGCCCGGCCTCAAGATCCTGTTCATGACAGGCTACTCCCGCAATGCCGTGGTGCATCAGGGGCGGGTCGACAAGGATGTCGACCTGCTTCAGAAGCCGATCACCCAGGCGCAGCTTTCTACTCGCATCCGTGAAGTTCTCGACCGGCGCTGAAAGCAAGCACCCGCGCGCTCACATTTGCCAGTGGGCGTCGGACTAGGCAGCCAGGATGGGAGTCTGGACGGCGCCGTGCTGCTCGATCTTCTCGTCGGCCTGCTCGGTCGCGAAGAAGGTAGTGAACAGCAGCCGCAGCAGGAAGGCGGCGACGGTGATCAAGGAAATTGCCGCGAAAATCTTGCCGAAATGGACGGGCATGTGTCGCAGCTCGCTAGCGAGGCGAGGACAGTAACGAAGTCGCCGCGTCTTATCAATCTAGGCCAGGCTGCTCGAATGGACTAGAACCGTCCGCCGGGAGTCTTCACGGGGGGAACCAATTTGAGCCGCACCATCCTTGTGATCTGCGCGACCCACCGCGATCATCGCGAGCTGCCACTCTTGGCCGAGTCCGGCATCGACTTCATCTTTCACGACTACGCCAGCACGTCGCTCGAGGATCTGATCACGGAGAGAGCGGCGGAGGCTGGCCTCGTTGCCGATCCGCTTGGCGAGATCGAGCGCATCCTCGAGCTAGTCAGAGGTCGCGAGATTGCCGGAGTGATCAGCAGCGATGACTACCCTGGCTCGGCTCTCGCCGCAGCTGTTGCCGAGCGGCTTGGTGTCCCTGCGCCCGACCCCGAGATCACACTGATTTGCCAGCACAAATATCTGTCGCGAGTGATGCAAGAGAACCATGTACCTGATGCCGTCCCGCCCTTTGCCTTGATCGACGTGGCGAACGGAGTCTCGTCTCCGCTCCCCTTCCCCATTTTCCTGAAGCCGGTGAAGTCGTTCTTCTCGATCGGTGCGGAAAAAATCTCGTCGGAGGCGGACCTTGCGATCAGGCTGCCGCGGTGGAAGGAGCTCGATCAATACTTCCTGCCGCTCGATCGCATGCTCGAGCGTTATGCCGGCGTGAGCATCGGAACCAAACGCCTCATCGCCGAGGGAGTGCTCAACGGCCGCCAGGTCACGGTCGAAGGTTACGCCTATGGCGGAACGGTGAGCATCATGGGCGTGGTCGACTCGATCATGTTTCCCGGCACCCTCGCTTTCGTGCGCTTCGATTACCCTTCTGCGTTGCCGAAGGGCGTGCAGGCGCGCATGGTCGAGATCGCGACCACGGTGATGGAAGGCCTCGGCTTCGACAACGGCCTGTTCAACATCGAGATGATGTACGACCGTGAGACCGGCCAAATCTCGATCATCGAGATCAATCCGCGCATGGCTTCGCAATTCGCCGATCTTTACGAGAAGGTTGACGGCACGAACAGCTACCGCGTGCTGCTCGATATCGCACAAGGCCGCGAGCCTAGCTTTATTCGGCGACAGGGCCGCTACGGTTTTGCCACAAGCTGCGTGCTGCGGAGCTTCGTTGATTATCGGGTTGAAGCTGTGCCCTCGGACGAGGACATTAAGCGTCTCGCTACGCTCTATCCAGATATCAGGGTGGAGCTGCACGCGAGGCCAGGCCGAAACCTCTCCGACGAGCTGCAAGACGGGCAGAGTTACCGCTATGGCATCATCAGTCTCGGCGGCCGCGACCTTGCCGACGCGCTGCAGAAATTCGCCGCCTGCCAGAATGAGCTCGGGATCGTGCTACGGCCGTTGGATTCTTCGCCGAGCGAACCGCTGCGGGCTTTCGATTTGAGGACTCAGGCCCAAGGCGCGTCAGGCACGGTTGAAGCGCTTGTGCCTAGCGGCGTCGCTGCGCGACCTTCTCGAGCACATCGGAAAGGCGCGGAGCCAGGTTTTTCCAGCCAATGTCCTCCTCGGCATGACGGAGTGCGTTTCCGGCCAAATGGTTTAAGAGCGCCCGATCATCGGCGAGGCGCTTGATCGAAGCTGCAATAGCTTGCGGTGAGACGGTCTCGGCGAGGAGACCGGTCTCGCCGTCACGGATTTGCTCGGGGAGCCCGCCTACCGGGGTCGCGATCACAGGACGTCCGCGCATGAAGCTCATGGGTGCCACTCCGGACTGGCTCGCCTCGACGTAGGGGAGCACGGTCGCGTCTGCCCAATCGAGATGGGCAATGAGCTCGCGGTCGCTCTTCCAGCCAAGGTCGAGCTCGACGCCTGGCAACGAAGCGAGCTCCGCGATCTCGGCTTGGTCCTGGACCGCGCCAACCACTCGCAAGTTAAACGGCGTATTGCGCATCAGCTTGAGGGAATCGGCCAAAAGCCGGAGTCCTTTGTAGCGCTTGAGCCGTCCTGCCATCAGCAAGCGCAAGGGACGCCCCGGCGACGGATCGGGCAGGCGCGGCGCTGGACGATCGATCTCGGCAAAGTCGAAGGCCGGGAGCGGGATGACGGCTTGCACCTTGCCGGCAAGCGGCACGCGTGCGGCGACCTGGCCGGCGACGAATTTCGTGGGCGTGATCACGCCTTCGCTCATGCGCACGAGTTGACGCTGCAATCTCACCATGATGTGGAAGCGGTCGCCGGGATGCACCTCGGCGTCGTGCACCACGACGGCCACGGGCACGCCCCTCTGCTGTAAGCGCCGAACGAGAGGGATGTCCCAATAGCCCATCATGGTCACGATGGCGACATCGGGAGGATTGGCGTCGAGCGCATCGCACAAGGTCCTAAGCGCATCTCTGATCAATGCGCTGCGCCACACGAATTCGAAGGCATTAGCGTAGGTGCGAAGCGGGAGGTCGACGTCGCGCCGGATCGCCTCGTTCTGCATGACCTCGGCGCCTTCGGCGAGCGAAAGCACAGTCTGGTGGCCGCACATTTTCTTAAGCGCCTGTGCGAGCTCATAGGCGTAGCGCGCGCCCGCTCCGAAGCGTCCCCATTGCCAGACAAGGACTCTCATCGGACCCTTATTTCCTATGCGAAGCAGGCCGGAAATCCGGCAATTTTCGCGTCATCGCGGCGGGCGGCTCCGCCATTGAAACAACACTATTTCTGGGCTACATGTGCGGGTTACGAGTGGGCACTCGGAGGGACTGCGATGAACCGCGAAATGACGGTTGATGGCGTTCGCATCGCGGACGACACCGATACTTACGTGATTGCCGAGATTGGCAACAATCATCAGGGCGACGTCGAAAAGTGCAAGGAGATCTTCAAGGTCGCCAAGCAGCACTGCGGCGTAACCGCTGTCAAGTTGCAAAAGCGCGATAACAGAACCTTGTTCACGCGCGCCATGTACCATTCCGAGTACAACAGCGAGAACGCCTTCGCTGACACTTATGGCGCTCATCGCGAGAAGCTCGAGTTTGGCCGCGACGAATATGTCGAGCTCAAGAGATACGCAAAGGAACTCGACATCACCTTCTTCGCCACCGCCTTCGACATCCCGAGCGCCAATTTCCTCGCCGAGCTCGACATGCCCGCCTACAAGATTGCCTCGGGTGACCTCACCAACACGCCGCTGCTCAAGCACGTCGCCTCTTTCGGCAAGCCGATATTTGTATCCACGGGTGGTGGTACCATGGAGGACGTGCGGCGCGCCTACGAGACCATCATGCCGATCAACCGGCACCTCTGCATCCTGCAATGCACGGCAGGCTATCCGCCGGAGTGGGAGCAGCTCGATCTCGGCGTGATCACCACGTTCCGCCATGCTTTCCCTGATGCCGTGATCGGCTTCTCCTCGCATGACAGCGGCATCGCCATGGGCCCGCCCGCGCATGTGCTCGGCTCGCGCGTCATCGAGAAGCATTTCACGCTGAATCGCGCGCAGAAGGGTACGGATCATGCCTTCTCACTGGAGCCTACGGGCTTGCGCAAGCTCGTGCGCGACCTCCAACGCACCAAGCTTTCGCTCGGTAGGGGCGAGAAGCGGCGCTACGACAGCGAGGTGGGCCCGATCAAGAAAATGTCGAAGAAGCTGGTTGCCGCTCGTGACCTGCCGGCGGGCCACATCCTCACCGCCGAGGACATCGCCATCAAGTCGCCTGGCGACGGGCTGAAGCCCTATATGTTCGAAACCATGGTGGGCCGTCGGCTGATCAAGGACCTCAAGCTCGACGATACCTTGCGCGTCGAAGATTCGATCGCGGTGAGCGAGGAGGCGATCACCCGGGCGTCGGCCTAAGTCCTTGCCCGGCATTGCCAGAAGCGTTTTCAATTTCCTAGCAAAGGGGCGGCCTTCAGGGGCCGCCCCTTTCCATATGCGTGAAGGGTTGTCTTTTGGGTGAGGCGTCGCCGTTCGATTTGCGTGGCCGCGTCGTGATCGTCACGGGCGGGGCGGGGCAGCTTGGCCGAGCCTTCACCGCCTCGCTCGGTAAGTCAGGCGCTAAAGTCGCCGTGGTCGACCGCGTGCCCGTCAAGGAGACGGACGGGGTCCTGTCAGTCGCCTGCGATATCACCAACCGCGCCTCGCTCGAAAAGGGCTTAGCTTCTATCGAGAAGGCCTGGGAGACGCCTTTCGGGCTGGTCAACGCCGCGGCCCTCGACTCTCCTCCCGACGCGCCGCCGGAGGAGAATGGCCCCTTCGAGACCTATCCCGAAGGCTCGTTCGATCGGATCATGAGCGTCAACGTGAAGGGCACGTTTCTCTGCTGCCAGGTCTTTGGGGGCGCCATGGCGGCACGCGGACGCGGCTCCATCGTCAACATCGCCTCGATCTACGGCATGGTCTCCCCCGACCAGAGCCTCTACCAATATCGCCGCGATCGCGGCGAGATCTTCTACAAGCCGGTGGCCTACGCGACCTCGAAATCGGCGATCTACAACCTCACGCGCTATCTCGCGGCCTATTGGGGCGGCAAGGGCGTACGGGTGAACACGCTTACGCTCGGGGGGGTCTACAACAATCAGGATCCCAAGTTTCTCGAGCGCTACAACGCCAAAGTGCCGCTCGGCCGGATGGCCGACGCCAATGAGTATAATGGCGTGGTGCAATTTCTTCTGTCTGACGCCGCGTCCTACGTGACGGGCTCGAATATCGTTGCTGACGGCGGCTTCACGGCTCTCTAGGAAGTACCGGCCAATAGGGGAGGGCACGGGCATCGCGACGAACGCGACCATAGGAAACTGGATCAACGGCGAGCAAAGGCACGCGATCTCGGGTGCCACCTTCGAGAAGCGCTCGCCGCATGATGGCACGCCGCTGTTCACTGTGGCGCGGTCGGCCGCGGCAGACGTCGACGCCGCGGTTGAGGCCGCTTCTCGCGCCCAAGCCGCCTGGGCGGCGACGCCTGCCGTGCAGAGGGGTTTCATGCTGCACAAGGTCTGCAACGCGCTCGAGGCGCAGCAGAAGGAGCTTGCTGAAGTCGTCGCCAAGGAGACCGGCAAGTCGCCAAAGGAGGCCTTCAGCGAGGCCGGCGGCGCAATCGCGGTCGGCCGCTTCTTTGCCGGGGAAGGCCAGAGGCTCTATGGCCGCACCACCACGAGCGGGACGCCAGACAAATACGCCATGACGGTGCGCCAGCCTTGCGGCGTGGCAGGGCTGATCATCGCCGCCAACACGCCGATCGCCAATGTGGCGTGGAAGGTGTTTCCCGCGCTGATCTGCGGCAATGCCGCTGTGCTCAAGGGAGCCGAAGACACGCCCGCCACCTCCTGGCTGTTTGCCAATATCGCGCACGAGGCTGGACTTCCTCCTGGCGTGCTCAACGTGCTGCAGGGCTACGGCACGGAATGCGGCGCGCCGCTGGTCGAACATCCGAAAGTCGACGTGGTGAGCTTCACCGGCTCGACCAAAGTCGGCAAATGGATCGGCGAGGTGTGCGGCAAGACGCTGAAGAAGGTCTCGCTCGAGCTCGGCGGCAAGAACCCTCTCATCGTCTGCGACGACGCCGAGCTCGACGATGCGGTGAAGTGGGTGTGGCTCTCGGCCTTCTCCAATGCTGGGCAGCGCTGCGCAGCGGGCAGCCGCATCATCGTGTTCGCTAAGGTGTATGACACGTTTCGCGACAAGCTCATCGCTGCGGCCAAGGCGCTCAGGGTCGGGCCTAATGACGGCGACGATTTCGGTCCGGTCATCAATGAGCGCCAGCTCACTACGATGCTCGCCGCCATCGGTAAGGCGAAGCAGGAGGGCGCTCGCGTCTTGACCGGCGGAGAGCGGCTGACCGACACCGCGCACGCCAAGGGCTTCTATCTTGCGCCGACCGTGATCGAGAATGCCTCGCCCGACGCCGATATCTCGCGGCATGAGCTGTTCGGTCCGATTGCCTGCCTCTACCGCGTCGGCGGCTATGACGAGGCAATCGTGCTCGCCAACGACTCGCCTTACGGGCTCACCGCCTGCATCCACACGCAAAGCGTAGACCGCGGCATCGACTTCGCGCACAAGATCAGGAGCGGGGTCGCGGTGATCAATGCCGGCACATTCGGCTCGGAGCCGCATATGCCGTTTGGCGGCTTGCGCCAGTCGGGCAACGGCTCGCGCGAGCCAGGCACCGAGGCTCTCGACGTCTATAGCGAGCTCAAGGATATTTATATCCAGGTTCGCCCGAAGCAGCTCTAAAGCGGAACGGAGTGCCGCGTCACATGCCAAGCGTAGTCGCTCTCATCCCGGCGCGCTCAGGCTCAACACGCGTGGCCGACAAGAACGCGAAGCCGCTCGGCGGACATCCCTTGATGGCCTACGCCATCGCGGGGGCGCGAGCGAGCGGCATCTTCGATGCGGTGATCTGCTCGACCGACACGGGGCGGCTGGCCCGCATCGCGCACCACTACGGCGCGGAGATTCCGTTCCTCAGGCCGGCCGAGTTCGCCACCTCGACCTCTCCCGACATCGAGTGGGTGGACGACCTGCTGAAGCGCCTCAAGGCCGAAGGCCGCACCTATGATTGCTTCAGTATTCTCAGGCCAACCAGCCCATTCCGCACCGCCGAGACCACCAAGCGCGCATGGTCCGAGTTTCTCGCCGAAGAGGGCGTGGACTCGCTGCGCGCCGTGGAGAAGGTGACGCAGCATCCCGGAAAGATGTGGGTGGTGCGCGGCAAGCGCATGCTGCCGCTAATGCCGCTTGCTCCTGCGGCGCAGCCTTGGCACTCGACGCAAATGGCGGCGCTGCCAGAGCTTTATGTGCAGAATGCGAGCCTCGAGATCGCCTGGTCGCGCGTCGTGTTCGACGGGCTCAATATCGCGGGCGTCACGGTGATGCCGTTTTTCACCGACGAGGCTGAGGGCTTCGACATCAACAACCAGTACGATTGGGACTACGCGGAGGCGGCGGTGGCGCAAGGCAAGTTCAAGCTGCCAAAGATCTCCGAGATGCCGTTCATCGATCACAAGTAGGCGAGGGATGCGTTGGGAGAGCTGATCGGAAAAGTCGTCGAGTCGACGCTCTATTACGTGCCGAAGAGCGAGTTCGATCGCGTGCGCGCGCTGAACGAGGCGAGCGCGCCGGAGAAGACGCGCATCTTCGCCGATATGTGCCGGCTGAACACGCTCTACATGATCGCTCGCGCCGGGTCAGGCCATATCGGCTCGAGCTTCTCTAGCCTCGACGTGGTGTCGTGGCTCTATCTGAACGAGCTCAAGAACGACGACCTCTATTTCTCCTCCAAGGGCCATGACGCGCCTGGCCTCTATTCGGTGCTGATCGCGCTCGGCAAGCTTCCCTTCGACAAGCTGCACGGCTTGCGCCGGCTAGGCGGCCTGCCGGGGCATCCCGACGTTGGCGTGCCCGGCATGGTCATCAACAGCGGCTCGCTCGGCATGGGTATTTCCAAGGCCAAGGGCATGGTGCGCGCCGACCGCCTCAGAGGTCACGAACGCCGCTATTACGTCCTGACCGGCGACGGCGAGTTGCAAGAGGGCCAGATCTGGGAGTCGCTGATCTCTGCCGCCAATGCTGGTATGGGCGAGATCACGGCGATCGTCGATCACAACAAGCTGCAATCGGACTATCGCGTCAGCCAGACCAGCGATCTCGGCGACCTGCCTGCCAAGTTCAAAAGCTTCGGCTGGCATGTCGAGCGCTGCGACGGTCACGATTTCGATGCCTTCTCGGCAGCGCTGCGCGCCTGCGAAGCGCATCCCGGGAAGCCGCAGGTCATCATCGCCGACACGGTCAAGGGCCGCGGCGTGTCCTTCATGGAGCATACCGCGCTCGACTCGGACACCGACATGTATCGCTTCCACTCGGGCGCCCCTGACGCCGACAGCTATGGCCGCGGCGCGCAGGAGCTACTCGATCACGTCAACCGCGCGCTGTCGCGCATTGGCGTGGCAAGGCTCAGCCTCGAGAGCGTCGAGCCACCGGCCAAAGCCGCGCCGGGCACGACCAAGCGGCTGATGCCCGCTTATACCGAGGCGCTGCTCGCGCGCGCTGCCAAGGACGACCGCATCATCGGTCTCGACGCCGACCTCGTACTCGATACAGGCTTGATTCCATTTAAGGAAAAGTTCCCGGACCGGTTCGTCGAGTGCGGCATCGCCGAGATGGACATGGTCTCGCAGGCCGGCGGCATGGCGCTTGAAGGGCTGATCCCGATCTGCCACTCCTTCGGCTGCTTCCTCTCTACGCGGCCCAACGAGCAGATCTACAACAATGCGACGGAGCGCACGAAGGTGCTCTATGTCGGATCGCTCGCAGGACTGATTCCGGCGGCGCCGGGGCACAGCCATCAGAGCTTGCGCGATATCTCGGCGCTCACCTCTGTGCCAGGGCTCGACATTGTCGAGCCGTGCTGCCCCGAGGAGGTGCCGCTTCTTCTCGACTATCTGCTCGGGACGAAGCGGAGTGGTTACCTCAGGCTCATTTCCGTGCCTTGGCCGGTGCTCTTTGCCTATCCGGCCGAGCGCCTCATCGAGGGGCAAGGCGTGGTTTTGTGGCAAAAGGACAAGCCTGCTGTTGCCATCGTCACCTACGGGCTGATCACGACGGCTGAGGCTTACAAGGCGGCCGAGGAGCTTGCCGACGAGGGCATCGACGCGCTGATCATCGAATGCCCGTTCCTGAACCGCATCGACGGCGCCTGGTTCGCCGACAAGCTCGAGGGTGTCAAGCTGCTCGTCACCATCGACAACCACTATGTGAATGGCGGCTTCGGCGATCAGCTTCTATCGGCGCTCGCCCGGGAAGGCGCCTGCCTTTCGCCGCGCGTGGTGCGGCTCGGCATTGACGATATGCCCTCCTCAGGCCAGCCAGCCGAGGTGCTCGGCCACCACGGGCTCGATTCTGCTAGTCTCAAAGTTCGTATTCGCCAAGAGCTCAAGGGATGAAGGCGCTCCGCCTGAAGCAGAGGCTGCGCGAGCAGCCATGGATGCAGCCGATTCGCCTCGCCAATCTGAAACGGCGCCAGCGCAACGGCCTGTTCCCTGACTGGCGGAAGCTTCTCGGGGAGGACTGGCCGCGTTTCGAGGCGATGCGCGATGCGGCGCGCGGTGATACGAACGCGCCTCGGGTGCTGATCGCAACCAGCGTCGGCGTGCACGCCGCCTCTTCGATCTTCGACAGCTATTTGGGCGTGGCTCTGACCGCGCGCGGCGCGCGATGCGACGTGGCTCTTTGTGACGCGGTGCTCCCTGCGTGCCTCGGTGCCGACTACACGTGGTATCCGAAACCTGAGCATTTCGCGGCCCGCGGCTCACGCGACGATCTCTGCACGGCCTGCCTCGCACCGGCCGAGAAGCTGTTCGGCGCAGAAGGCGTCGGGCTGACCGTTCACCGCTATGGCGCTCTGCTGACTGACGCCGATAGGGCCCATGCGAGATCGCTTGCTCAGAACACTGCGCCCGAGTCGGTTGGCGGCCTCACTCTCGACGGTCTTGCCGTGGGAGAGGCGGCGTTATCAGGCGCGCTCCGGTTTTTCGCTCGCGGCGAGCTCGAAGACGGAAAGGCGCAAGGGGCGATTCTGAAGCGCTATTTTGAGGCCGCGTGTCTTTCGTTGTTCGCCATGCGCAGGCTGCTTGCGCGCGAGCGCTATGACGTGGTCATCGGCCATCATGGCATCTACGTGCCGCAGGCGCTGGTTGCCGACGCGGCGCGAGAGGCAGGGGTCCGCTTCGTCGCCTGGAACCCGGCCTACCGCGAGGGCTGCTTCATTTTCAGCCATGGCGAGACCTACCACCGCGCCATGCTCGCCGAGCCGGCTTCCGTATGGGAGGACATGGATTTCGACGATGACAAACGCAGGAAGCTGATTGGCTATCTCTACGACCGTGAGAAGGGAACACAGGACTGGATTGCATTCCATCCCGCTGACGCCGCCAGATCCGGGAACATCATTGCTTCGATCGGGCTCGATAGGGCAAGGCCCGTCGCCGCGCTTCTCACCTCGGTCGTGTGGGACGCCCAGCTCCACTACCGCCAGCGCGCGTTCAAGGACCAGGTCGAATGGATGCTAAAGACCATCGCGCATTTCGCCAAGCGCGACGATGTGCAGCTCGCGATCCGCGTGCACCCCGCGGAGATCACAGGCTCATTGCCGTCGCGCCAGCCGATCGCCGACGCGATCAAGTCTGCCTATCCCAAACTCCCCAAGAACGTCGCGCTGATCAGGCCGGGCGAGAACGTAAGCACTTATCAGCTCGCCAGTGCCTCCGATGCCGCGATCATCTATGCCACCAAGACGGGGATCGAGCTCGCCGCGCGCGGCATTCCGGTGATCGTTGCGGGCGAGGCTTGGCTGAGGGGCAAGGGAATTGGCTTCGATTGCAACGATGCGGATGCCTATGAGCGCATGCTCGCATCGCTCCCCCTCCGAAAGCGGCTCGACGACGAGCGCACAATGCGCGCGCAAAAGTACGCCTATCATTTCTTCTTCCGGCGGATGATCCCGATGCTCGGCTTGAAGCGCAGCACCGTCCAAGGCGCGCCTTACGAGATCGCTCCGATGAAGCTGGAAAGCTTCGCCCCCGGTGCTTGTGTGTCGCTCGATTGCGTGGTGAGCGGAATTCTTGACGGCACATCCTTCGTGCTCGGCGGAACGAATCGCTCGCAGACAACGGCAGCGCGCCTTAGCGTGGCGAGTTAGGCAATTTTGACACACTGTTCGGTGCGCATCTGCCAAATCTGGCAATCGCGCATTTCAGGCAAGCATTAGTGGACAGCCTTGGCCACCCCGGGATATTTCGCGGCCCCAAAGTTATCGACCACGATGATTCCTCCAGGAACCAGCCGGGGACAAAAGAATCGTAGACACTCCGCGATCTATGAATAGATCTCGGTATCGATGTGAACCAGGAAACATCGTCGCTCAGGTAAGATCGGGAGCACCTTCAGTGCAGCTGTCAGGTGAAGCGACGTTCGATTTCAGTGCCGGCAAAAAAGCCGGCTCACAACATGGCCTTTAGGAGATCCCCTTCATCAGGGGTGAGTAGCATGAACGGCACATTGAAGGCGTTAAAAACCGCAAGTGCCGTGCTGACGTGACTATCCATAACGTCTCCCCGCTGTTGGTGAAGCGCAATCGACGGCTTTCCATAGAAGGGGGCGACGTAAGATAGTCCGCCATAAGTTCCAGCGAAGCAACGTGATCGTGCGATGATCCGGCTTTGGACCTCGAGATTGTTGCGTGGGGTCATCCAATCCGCCGCCTTGATCAGCCGATTGTTATAACCGTAACCGTTGGTGGCCGCCTCCATCCAGGCGATTTCGTCGTGGTCGTCAATGCAAAACCCTGTGTCAAGCAGGACAACGTCACTGCGCCCAAGGAGTTTCTCGATCAAATTTCTCACGAACTGGCGATTGCTACTTGAGTCAGTGAATGACTCGCGGGCATAAACGGACCGCGTAGTAATCGTCGGGCAAACGCATCTCGATCTCGCCACGCTGCGGCAAGGGAAGAGGCTCATAACGTGTGTGATGGCGGAGATGGTCGAAGGACGTGCGGCCACTCCATTGCAAATGCAGAATTCCACTGAACATAAGCCTGGGGTGCAGCAGGTCGTAGTCACCAAGCTTTAGTTTCTTCTGCACCTCACGCAAAAGGCGATTCTCAGCCTCGGACATTCGCTTTTGCTTCTGCATTCCGGAGGCTTGCTGACGCTCTGCATTGAAGCTCATAAACTCCGCCGGCTCGAAGAAATCGAACAGATCGAGATAGCGCTCGGCAATGTCGTGGTACCAACTCTCAACGCCCCCACGGGAAATCACAACTAAGCGCTTTGGGTCGAGACCATAGGCTTCCTGAGCCCAGCGAAGCATGGGAATCCAATAAAGGATTTCGTAGCCGACTTCGGCAAGCCAAGGCCCAACGATGATTGGCCGATTGCTCCGGGCCATTCTTTCCAGAGACCGGTAGGCTTCGGCGCACAGACCCTGAGCCATCTTGTGGGAATGATGGGGCGATCTGCCTATGGGCTCCAGGAGGCGCGGCATTTTCGTGCGTTCGATGCCGCGGTACATGCCAAAATTGATCGCCTCCAAAACGGCCTTCCGGAGGGGGGCAACTGCCGGCAAGAGAAAGGACCGAAGCAGGAGAGCGTAAAACGGCGCCTGCCAGGGATGTTTTGTAAGCGCTCTTCCCGACTCTACCGCTTCAACGAAAACAGGCGTGGCGGGCTTATCCAGACCACAGGGACGCACGAAGTCAGCGATGAACGCGCGCACCTCGCGCTGCGTCTCGCTTGGATTTGCCAGCGCACGCGACAATTGAGCAAGATGCTCACTGAAGGTCGCGGCAGTTTCGAGCAGGCCGCCTTCCGTCAGGTAGTGAAAGTGCAGCGTGCCCTCTTGCGTAGTTCGGAAATGCGTGGCGACCGTGAGGGTTCTTCGACCGACAATGCCGGCCTCGATGAAACCGCTTGTGTTGATGCCCACGACAACTCCGGCGTGATAGAGGCTATCGAAGTAGTCTCGTTTGCGGCTCTCGTTAATCGGAGCCTCGCCCTCCGGGGGCCAAACGACAACGTGCCCGAGGCTTGAGAGGCTGGCGCCGCGCCACTGCTCGCCATGTGCCGGATGGGGCCTGACAATTACGTTAGCGTCGCGAATCTTGGGATCGGCTGAGGCGCGAAGCTCTGACAGCCATTCCTTCACGAAGGTCACTTCGTCTCGACAGATGAAACTGGAGGAGCAAAGGTAAAGAATGATGGGCTTGCCCGGATCGAGATTACCGACGCGGGAACAGAACGCGGCGCGATCAAGCGACGGCGACATCGTGAACCAGTGATCATAGAGTTGTGCGCCGGTCTTGAGGACACGCTCGCGCGGAATGCCATGCAATTGCACAGCTTCACGTTCTTGGATCGTGTTCCACACAAGAACGCGATCCGGGCAAACGTGGATCAGTCCCTTGTTGGTGAGGTTGTCCCAGCTCGCGACCGCAAGAATGGTAGGGATGCCTAGAGATCTCGCCGCCTTCACATATTCGGTCTGGCCATAAGTGAAATCGATCATCGGAGTCACGAGAAGGAGATTCGGTGCCAGCGTTTTTAGCTCGGCAACGATTCCAGCATCGGGAGGCACGGCACGCTCGATGACGCGCAGCGCACCGTTTAGCACCCGCCGTACTGGAGCACTTTTCATGCCGGGTACATGTTTGAAGATCCAGCGTGCGGGGGCGGGAAGGCGGGCACCACCTCGCTCTACCAACGCAGGAGCCTCGGCAAACTCAGGTTCGAGATAGCGCAAATAGTCGCGCATGACGCGGAGGCCGTCGCTGGCGGGCCACCACCATCCCACCCGAGGAGCGATGGGATGCTCGGTGATGTTCGGATAATCTTGCTTCAGCTGGGTTAGAAGCGTCGTGTCCACCCGCCTCACCAAAGGCGAGAAAACGAATAAGAGTTCGTGGCCCCGGTCAGCAAGATCGCGCACGGCGCCTTCGAAATTGCGCAGGTAAAGCGCATGTCGAAGCAAAAAAACAATCTTCACGCGCCGTACCTCAGTCAGGAGCCGTAGACGAACGGCTTACCGTCAAACAAATTTCGCAGGCGCAGGCGCTCGCCAGCGAACATGTCCTCTAAAAATTCGGCGACGTCATCCGGCATCTCGATTTTTGGCCCCCGATTCTTCTGCTGCGAGAGGAAGGTAAGAGAGCTAGGATCGTAATCGGTCGCGATCCCAATATGTCCAAGCACCGCGTCGAAGGTTTCGCGCGGCGAGGCCAGGGTTCTTTCCTGTGAAACAATAAGCAGCTGCTCGGGCGGAAAGTTGGATGTCCAATTGGCGATGATCTTCGAGAACTCGCCCAGGGACTGATTGCGGGTGAAGAAGTCGAAAAGCTTCTTTCGTGGCACCACGAGTGCGGCTCTTTGCCGATCCCGAAAGCGGCGCTTTTCGAAGTAGCGTTTGGCGTGAGCCCAGTGCCGACTGACCGGGTCCCGCGTCATCAAGATAAGCTGGGCATCTGGCAATAGGTCTCGAACGCGTCGGATGCGCTCTGGCGTCATCGAGCAGTAATGCGCGCTCTTCTCGCCGAGCACGTAGGATGACGGCAGCTGACCATTCGCTGCTGCGATGCGCTGAGCGAAATGATCGAAGTACCACTCAATGGGATAACCATCATGTGCGGAGAAATACTCTATCTCGTCGGGGATCATGAGAACATTCGGATGCTGGTTGAGAACGCTTTGCAACCACGATGTTCCACATTTCGGCGCGCCAATGATGATGAAGTCTGGGCGGGTCACTTCCGAAAGCGATCCTGGGTGCCGAAGTCCTTGTTGGATCCAACGGCGGTAGCGCATCTTTTGCCACCGATTGCCAAGCTTGGGCATTCGGCCGGTGATGTGCCGAACCAAAATCTTGCGTGCGCGACCTAGTAATTTGGAGACACGCTCAAAGCGTTGCCGGACCCATTTCGAGACGCGCCTTTTGGTTCGGCTCCTCGGCCGTCGCCCTGAGTAGCTCAAAGCTCTGGTTCCCACGACTGCAGCGCAAAACGATTTTGGAACAGGCCCACAAGGGACTCCGCCCCCAACCCGTGGTGCACATCAAGCATAATTGGGGATTGCGGCCAAGGGGTGATGGGGAGCTATGTCGCAGTGGTAGCTATTCTTTTCCGCTGGCGGCAACGGTCCAGTCAGCCTTGACCTTGGGCGTTTTTCTCTTCTTGCGTCCGCCTTCCATGAGCGCGATGGGATAACGCATCGGCCAAACAGCGGCACGGATTAAGCCATCACGAAGGAGCCGTTTTTTCTGGGCCGCAACCTTGAGGGTAGCCAATTCCTCGAACGCCTCGACGCAAAGCGGCGTGGCGGCCACGCCTAGACCGTGCGGACGAATAAATGTGGTGAGAAACTCGTCGCTCCGGGTCTGGTCGAAAAGCTCCCCCTTCAAGGCTGCAACGATTAACGCCTGGCTGGCCTCGATATTTTGAGCAACATGCACTAAGCCGGATCGCACCAAATGATGGAAATGAAGCGTGCCTTCCTGCGTGTGAGTGAAGCGCGGGTCCTTAATAGTAATGACTGGGCGGCCCACAATGCCCGACTCCACCATGGCGCTGGTGTTGATGCCGACAACAGCGCTGCTGAAATGGATCGAATGGAAATATTCATCCTGGCGTTTTTTATTGACGGGATTTGCACCTGCGGTTGGAAAGATTGTCACTGCACCGAGGTGGGAAAGATCGACTGAGTCCCAAATGTGAGCATTTTGAGGGTGCGGTCTCACCATGACGCTTACTTTGTGGGCGGCGGGGTCTGGCGACAGACGCAGGGCCTCGAGCCAATCATGCACGAAACCAGCTTCGCCGGGACCGCCGACAAAAGGCGACGAACACAAATAAAGGATATAGGGCGCTTGAGGATCGAGGCCGGTGGGGCTGAGGAAAGTCTGACGATCGAGCGCAGGCACCCGGTTGAACCACTTGTCGAAGCACTGGGCGCCGGTGATCTGAATTGAGTCGCGGTCAACCCCATGGAATTTGACGGCTTCGTCGGCTTGAAGCGGGTTCCAAACCGTCAGTCGGTCAGGGATGATGCGGATGTGTCCCTTGTTGGTGAGGTTGTCCCAGCTGAACACGGCGAGACAGCTCGGAATGCCGAGAGCTTTAGCACTCTTTACCCAGTCGGTCTGAGGACTATTGAAATTGACAAGCGGCGTTACGATCAGTGCATCGGGAGCCTCGCTGCGAAGAACGCCGTCGATCTTAGGGTCGGTTGGGATTGCGGTTTCGATCGCCGCCAAAGCCCGGTGCAATCTGTGCCGCCGTGTATCGCTCGAGCGCAAGCCCAACCGCGCAAAGACCGCTTGGACGAAACGCGGCAAGCGTTTCTCGCTTCGTTCGCGCAACGCGGGCGCGTTGTCATAAGCGGGGTGGAAATAACGAAGATAATCCATGCATGCCCGAAAGAACGAAAGCACGGGCGCCCATTCGTCGTGGCGGCTGGGCATCGGGCACGAGACGATCGAGGGGTAAGTTGCGACGAGCTCGTCGGCAAGGCGATCGTTGTCGTCGCGCGGGCCCTTATTGAACCCCAGAGTGACGTGATGGCCGCGTTCGGCCAGCGCACGTAGTGTCGGCTCGTTGTTGCGGACGTAACCCGAGTAGGACATTACGAACAGAAACTTCATGAGGGAGCTATTGTCCACCGTCTAGCGCCGATTGTTACGATTGCAGGAGAATAGCAAATGAGCCTCGTGCGGGGCTACCGAACTGAAGAAATCGATCTCGTCCTCCTGGCACTTTATCCCGGCTCCTCGACACGTAAATTGAGGGAGCGAGACAACAGGCCGGATTGCGGACCATCAGCCGCGGCATTGTTGACTGGTTAGGGCCCAAGGCTTATTGGCTGGCACAGGGGAGTAGCCTTTATGGATGTGGCGTTTGAGGATCTTCCTGCCTATCGGGGCAGAGTGGCCATGGTAGATGGCGCGTTCGATCCGCTGCATGTCGGTCATCTCACTTATTTCGAAGCCGCTGCAGGTCTCGGCGTTCCGGTCCTATGCAATATTGCACCCGACAAATATGTCGAGGGCAAGCATTTCCCATTTCTGCCCCAAAAAGAGCGGGCCCAGCTCATCGACTCACTGAAACCCATCAGCTTTGTACATATCAACCCATTCGACACCGAAACAGTGCTCAAGAAGCTTGAGCCAAAATACTACGTCAAAGGCAAAGACTGGGAGGGGAGACTTCCTGAGGGCCAGATTGCGATCTGTAAGGAAGCTGGTGCCGAGATCGTCTACCTTGACACTGTGCGCGATTCATCCAGCGCCGTGCTCAGCCGTTTCCTTTCGCATCATGGCGTCGAGAACTCTCTTGAGAGCTACGAGAACTTCGTTCTCACCCAAGCGGAACCGGCCGCGGAGGAATTCAACGCCAACTATTTCACCGAAACCTGGCGTGCCAATGGGAATACCTACACCATCGAGGCGCGCCGTAAGATCGAGGCCCGCAATCCCGAGTTGATCAAGGAGGTTTTTGCGCCGAAGCGCGTCATGGACATGGGCTGCGGACCAGGCGCTCTCATGTACCTTCTGCAAGAAATAGACGTCACGGCTGACGGCGTCGACTTCTCGGCGACGAGCAAAGAGATCGCGCCGCCCGAGGTGGCTGATCGCATTCGCATCGGTTCCATAATTGATGTGGATATCCCGAACGACAGCTATGATCTTGTTATTTGTCGGGAAGTGTTCGAGCACATGCCGGTGCTGCAAGTGCAAAAGGCGGTGCAGAATCTTTGCCGCATTTCGTCGCGCTATATTTACGTCACCACGCGCTTTCACCCAAAGCCGACGAGTCTCTTCGACGTGACGACGGAGTTTGAGGCGGATCCGACTCACATCACCTGCATGAACATGGACATGCTGAGACTGATGTTCGTTTTGCAGGGGTATAGGCGTCGAAGCGACCTCGAGGCCCGAATGGACTGGCTGAACAAGCGGAGAGTGCTAGTCTACGAGAGGCATAGACCCCAATAGCAAGCGGAGCGCAGCACTGATGGACTGCATCCTTGGCTATCATCTCAACCCTCTTGCTTGCGGTATCGCCAAGTTCAATCTCGCGCTCGGCAATCAGCTTGGCATTCCCGTATTGTCGTTATTCGACCCGTCGGCAACCACCGCACGCCGGCCGCTGCTTTCAATCAAGCTTTCGGAATTTACCTACAATCACGGCCGGGATCTCGAACGCTTCCTCAATGCGCGGCCTGCGACCCAATCTCTGCGACTTTTTCTTCATGCCTTCGACAATACTGAGCTTGAGCGGCGAATGATCACCGAAGCCGACATCGTCTATGTAGGCAATGCCGAGTTGACTGAGCGAATTCGTCCCTACCGTCCCGATGTCGTCGAGGCTTGGTGCCCAGGCATCCTGATCGAGACGGAGCCGTTCGTGCGCACCGAACTGTCGGTCTTCACCTTCGGCATGGCGCATAAGGTGCGCGGCGATTATTACCAGAAGCTCGACAATTTATTAAAGAAAACTGGCAGATCCTACTCTCTGTATCTCTCGACAGCTCTGCATGAGGGCACCTCAATCGAAACGGCCTTTGACGTCGCGGTTAAGAACATCCGTGAGGCCTTCTCGGGCCCAGTATACTTTTTGGGCTTTCTGTCCGATGCCGCAGTGCTTCACTATCTGCGGACGACGACTTATTTTGCCGCTTTCTTTCCCACCGGCGTTCGTGCCAATAACACCAGCGTACATTCCGCCATGTCCGCAGGGGCAGTCGTGGTCACTAACCTCGACGGCGGCTCACCCAAAGGCTATCGCCACATGGACACGGTGATCGATGCCGCGATTTGCACCGAGTTACCGACCGATCCGCAGGTTCTTGCCAGAATCGGGCAAAGGGCGATGGCGGACGCCAGGAAGTTCGGATTCGACGCGCTTGCCGACCACCTGGTCCGCGCCGATGACAATATTGTCGGAAGTATCAGACCTAAGCCTGCGGCCGAGACGCCGACGCGTCCGGTGATCGTCGGCAGACCATAGAGTAGCGCCAGAGGCGGCTTTAGCGGCAGCCAAGCCTTCGTTCAGCCTCTTCCCAATCGCTTTGGGTGTCGATGTTAATTGAGTGTTCAGCCTGGACAATGAGCGGAAGGCAGGCCGGTCCATAAATGCTCCGATGTTTGTACACCGTGTCTGCACGGAAGGCGTAAACCGTGCCGTCACGGACATAGGCCTGGCGAACGTCTTGGCGGCGCGTCACGCTTACTCCGTCGGCTAGGAAATTGACCAGCTTTCCATCGTCATCGATGCGCATCACGTAGTCCGGGCTTAAATGCGCTGGCACAGCTACCACGCTCACCACGGAGTCGCAGTCGCTTGCGTGCAGGATCTCGATGGCACGGAGCACGTCAACTGTTTGGCGCAAGGGCTGGGTGGGCTGGAGCAACACAATGAGTTTGGCCGGAGTGCCGTTATTCTTAAGCCACTGCATTGCGTGAGTAATAACGTCGATCATTGGCGTGTCATCACGCGCTAACTCTTTCGGGCGCAGGAAGGGCGTCTCTAGGCCGAAGGTATTCCCCACCGCCGCAATATCCGCCGAGTCCGTTGATAAGATGGCGCGGTCGAACACGCCAGCCTGTTTGATGACCTCGGCCGTATAGGCAATGAGTGGCTTGCCGCACAGTGGCCTGATGTTCTTGCCGGGGATGCCTTTTGAGCCGGCGCGGGCGGGGACCAATGCGATGATTGCCATCGAAGCTTAAGACAGCGGCACGCGGTTGTGAACCGCACGTATCTCGCGAAAGAAGTCGCGCACATCTTCCGGACACGGCGACGCTTCCGGATCAGGCTTGCTCTTATCGCAGATGAAGCCGACATGCAGATGATCGGGAGCGTAGTCGATCGCCCGAATTGCAAGTCCCGCTCGCTGCAGAAACAACTCCATCACCGGCTCGGTCAAATAATAGGGATGGTCGATTTTAACCGCTTCTTCCACCGAGCCGTTGCGGCGATATGCAGCCCGGAAATCCACGATGTCGATGAAGAAAACTCCGTCGTCGCTCAATAGCTCGTGGACCTTCTGCAAGGAACTCATTACGTCGAGTAGATGATCGACGGTCTGGCACATGAGCACAGCCTGATAACGACGCTCACCTGGATTGTAATCTTCGACCAGAGTCGTGACGGTCTCAAGCTCCAGCGCCTTGGCCACATCGACTTCCATGGGGGCAGGATCGATTACGGTCGCGCGTAGACCGAATACACGCTTGAGATGATGGGCAACAACTCCAGTTGAGCCGCCGATATCGAGTAGGTCGCCGCCTTTAAAATGTGCGAGATGTGGCGCGATCTGCTCGGCGAGGCGCGCGGCATATTCACGCTGCTCTTGCTGAATACTGCTTGCATCGATTAGTCGCCCGTGAAAGGCGCTGACGAGAGGTCGGTAGATGCCCTGATAGAAATTGATATAGCTCTCTGCCGTCATCACCGGACTGAGAAAGGTAAGCCCGCAGTGCCGACATGCCTGTGCGCGCGCAGGATAGCCATAACGGTCACTATGGACGAGCGTCACAAACAGATTATGGCCGCAGAGATTGCAATGCCGCACAGTTGTTTTCGGCTTGCTCGCATAGTCGTAGCGCAACGCTTCGACGCGGTCGCGGCGGGCCTGGTGCAGGGGTTTCGTCATGCTTGGTCGACATAGCTTAGGTGTTTGTCGATGCTGAGCGGCGCGGTGGCGAGGATCTCAGCGATCTTTATTCCCGCAGTCCCGTCACCATAGATCTCATCAACCTCATAACGACCATTAGCCATACTAGCCTCAATCGCGTCGATGATGGCCGCGCGGTCGTAATTCACATCGATGACGTTGTGGCCGCGCTCGCGATATCGCTGGCGATTGCCAATGTTGACCGTGGGCACGCCAAGAAAGGCCGCTTCGCGTATGGCAACAGACGAGTTCCCGACCAGACATTTGCATTCGAGTAACGTGTAAAGAAAGTCCTCCGGCCGCATGTTTCGAAAGAAATGGACATTGTTGAGCGCACCGTGCTCGCGCTCAGTGCGCAGCAACTTGGACACGACATCCGCGCCGGCATCGACGTTAGGCCAGAACCAAATCGCGGGGACCGTGAGGCATTTCACTGCCTCGACGGTTTCACGAATGTTCTCCAAGGTTTCGTCGACCTCGGTCGTGACAGGATGCTGCATGACGACGATGAAGCCTTTTGACAGGTCGAGGCTCGGTCCTACCCCACCATATTCCTCGAGAGGATTGTATCCAGGACGAGGATTCTCCAGCACCTGCCTGGCGATGTCGATCGAGGGGCAGCCAGTCTTAAAGACGCGGTCAGGATGTTCGCCCATGCGAATGACGTAGTCTCGCGCACGAGAGGTGCTGACAAAATGGAGATCAGCGAGTTTGGTAACAGCGTGACGCACCTTCTCATCGATCGAACCCGTGATCTCGCCCCCCTGAATATGGGCGAGAGGGACGTTGCAATAAGCTGCGGCGGCAGCTGTCGCGAGGGTCTCGTAGCGGTCTGCCACGGTCACGACCACATCCGGCCGCAAGTGGTCGAATACGGTGGCGAGCTCGCTCATACCGATGCCGGTCGATTTCGCCGTCCCGATCAAAGTGTCGCCCTCAAGCAGGCTGTGGACACGCGCACTGACGCGAAAACCGTCTTCTTCCATTATCGAGGCGACATTTCCGTAACGTTCAATGATAGCGGATGCAGCGACCACCAGCTGAAGTTCGACTTGCGGATGAGCATTTAGAGCCTGCAGCGCAGTTTTAATCCGCGCATAGCTCGGACGCGCAGTCACAACGACGCAAACTTTCCGAGCCATTTTAACGCTGCCCTCTAGCTGAGATGAGTCTCTTCAATTGGTGTACCGGCAGCCACGGCCACGCGCAGACGTCTGCCCAGGACGGCTTCGTACTGTGAGGCAGGAATACCGCGAAGAGGTTTGCGTGTCGTGAGGCTCTCCGGCCCGAGCACGCTGCCCTCGGGTAAGTCGCTGGCGGCGACCAATCCTTGATTAAACATGCTGCGCAGAGCGGCGCACGCTTCGGCGTTCGCATTCTTGTCAATCGGCCGGTCGCGCATGATTTCGGTGAAACGGATTCCCTCCACCGCCTCTGCCAACTTTTCCGGAGTAAGCGAGGCACGCGTATCGGGGCCAAAGGCTTTGCGGTGAAATGTGATGTGGACCTCATAAACGTCCATGCCCAGCGTCGCCCCGGCAATGGCGGGCCACATAGTTCCGGAATGATCAGAGAGCCCAACGCATGTGCCATAACGCGCGCGCATTTCCTGCATTACGTTGAGTCCGATGGCGACCGGCGGGCACGGATAAGCAGTCGTGCATTGCATCACGCAAAGTTCGTTGCCGTGGCCCTTCACCCGGTCCACGGCGCGGTCGAGTTCGCTCCAGTCACTCATGCCGGATGAAAGAATGATTGGCTTTCCCGTAGCGCAGAGCGCATCGAGCAGAGGAAAATTGGGCACCTCGCCAGAAGCCACCTTCCACGCCGGCACCCCACATTCCTCAAGAATGTTTAAGGCGTAACGCGAAAAAGGTGAACTCAAGAAAAGGACGCCGCGCCTTCGGCAATGCTCGGCCAGTCCCCGCCATTGTTCCGGCGTAAATTCGAGACGCTTCCAGTAGTCGCGCCGGTTGGCATCTTGGGGAGTGAAACTGACCCGGAACGGCTCATCTGGGCTGCTCTCGTGGTCGGCATAGTGCGTTTGAAATTTGACGGCGTCAGCCCCGGCGTCGGCAATCGCATCGATATAAGCGTGTGCCGTGCCAAGACTACCGTCATGGGCCTGAGCGACCTCGCCAATAATTAGGCACCGCCCTGGTTTGAACATCGCGCCACTCCACAAAAAGGGTTCATATTGGGACGTGGGGTCATGGTCAAGAATAAGGGCTTCTCCAGCTATCTCAATGGGTTGGGAAAGGCCTTGACTGTCAAGAGGTGCTCCTGTTTGCTCAGCCCAGGGGTTTTGGTCAATCGTGACAAGGCCTTCGCGTGTCTGTCTCACGCTGAGCAGGCAATGCGCTGTCACAAACACCTTTGATCATGAATGATCAGGCAATTGCCGCCAATTCATCGATAGACGAGCGCGGGCTTCGCGCCTGGCTGCTACGGCGCTTTCGGGCCTTATTCGATTTTAAGATCATCGTCACGCGATTCCGAAACGCCTCGGCAAAGAGCACCAAAGCAGTGCTTCGTCGTCAAGCAACCGCCGCCTTGGTCGACGCCATTCGCCGCCAGGCACCTAAGGACCAGGTGCGCACGGTCGTTGAAAGTGTGGCTGAAAGTCTCCAGCAACTGCAGCGCGAGAGCGTCTACCGTGCGTGCGCCGATTTGACCGACCTCGTTCGTGTCCACCCCCGCATGGTAGATCCTGCCTCCTTTGGTTTACGTGCAGGCGATTCGCGCCCCGTGATTGTTGGGCCTTGGTTGATGGAGGTGGGCTTCGAGCTTCTCTATTGGATCCCTTACCTTCGCGCCCAACTCACAAAATTCAATATTCCCAAAGAGCGAGTGATCGCTATTTCACGAGGCGGAGCGGAACCCTGGTATCAGGACATCGCTGGCACCTATCTCGACTTGCTCGACTATATGACGCCTGAGCAGTTTCGCACTTGGACCAATGGCGATGGTGAAACCTCGCACGTACTCGAAGGCAATCGGAAACCCTTTGGTGCGGGACATTTTGAGACCGATGTCCTCGATCGAGTGATTCCGCCTGGCAAGCTCGCCGGCTACCAGATTCTCATGCCGTCGGCGATGTACGGCCTGTTACGAAATGTATGGCGTAGCCGGTTTGGTGCCCACAAGCTTGACCAACATCTGAAGCCGGCGCTGATTGCTCCACCTCCAACCATTGCGTTGCCCTTCGATGGTCAATACACGGCGGTCAAGTTTTACCATTCTCTGACCTTTCCAAGCGCTACCGAGAACAAAGCACTCGCGCGCCAGCTAATCGAGCGTCTTGCGCGAGGAACCAACGTCGTACTGCTTTCTAACCAGGGTCAACTTGACGATCACGAGACGCTGGATTTCGGCATCGACGAAAGGCACCGAATCTTCGATGCCAGCAATCTATATTCCATCCGCAACAATCTCGCTGTCCAGACGGCTCTGGTGGCCGGTGCGCAGTCGCTGCATTGCACTTACGGGGGATTCAGTTATTTGGGACCGTTGTTGGGCGTTGACACCTGCGCCTATACCCAGAGCTGGGCATTTAACGTCACTCATCTCGATCTCGCATGGCGTAGCCTTGCAGCGATCGGAGGCGGCCAATTGGCGATTACGACATTGAGCCATAAGATGAACTGCCTGATGGGAGACCTGCCCCGAGCAACGTGAAGCTGCAACGCGGGGTGCGCGAAATGAGGGATGCTTGAAAATTTTATTTGTCATACCCAACGGCTTCTATGCCAGGAATTTTGCAAGCGTGATCGATGCGCTTGGCCATAGCCGTCATAAGATCGTAATTGGTTTAGAGAAAGACGAGAACGCGTCGGACGACGCGCCAACCGCGGCGAAAGCCGTGCTCCACTCTTACATCAAAAGGGCAAAGAACAGAGTGGAGGTCGTTCACCTTCCCGAGAGAGAGTCACGAGTGTGGCGCCAGGCGGGTCGCCAAGTCGCAGCTCTTTGGGACTACAGCCGGTATGCCTTGCCACTCCACCGGCATGCACATCGCTGCGCTGCTCGTGCCAAAGCGGTGCTAGTGCCGCCAATGCATGTCTTCAGTTTTTTAGTAGAGGCACTCGGCACTAGGGCAGCACGTAGCATTGCTCGGATTTGCAGTTGGCTCTACGCCATCCTGCCTCCCGACCCGAGCATTCGGCGCAGTCTTCTCGATCACGATCCTGACGTCGTCCTAATTACCCCACTCATCGATTTGGGTTCAGACCAGGCTGATTACGTCAAGGCTTGCCGCCAACTGCGCATTCCGGTCGGCCATTGTGTGGCAAGCTGGGACAATTTGACCAACAAAGGGCTAATCAAAGCACTTCCTGACAGAGTCTTTGTGTGGAATGAGGCGCAAGAAGCTGAAGCTGTGACTCTGCATGGCGTTCCCCAAGATCGGATCATCGTTACCGGAGCGCAAATTTTCGATCATTGGTTCACGACAAAGCCAAGCCGAAACCGTGCAGAGTTCTGTGCCGTGGCGGGCCTCGATCCGTCGAAACTCATCCTGCTCTATACGGCGTCCTCAGTCTTCATTTGTCGCAATGAGGTAGACTTCGTTTTGGAGTGGTTAGGCGCTCTGCGGGGCAGCGACGATGCTAGGCTGCGCGACGTGGGAATTCTAATACGGCCGCATCCCAAAGCGACAAAGACCATGTCACAATGGAATCACGTGGCCCTCAAACAATTCAAAAATGTCGTCGTATTTCCGCAGGGTGACCGGCTCAGCCTAGCCAAGGACAGCGAAGCTGACTACTACGACAGCCTTTATCACGCAGCAGCGGTTGTGGGCATCAACACGTCGGCGATGCTGGAAGCGAGCATCGTTGGTCGCCGCCCGTTCACCATCCTACGTGACGAGGTGCGGGGGGGCCAGGATGGCATGGTGCACTTCCAGCATTTGACGCGAAACCAATTCTTGGGAGTCGCCCCAAATCTGGAAGAGCACATTTGCCAGCTTGGCAAAGAACTAGACGGCACAGCTGATCGCACCAGCGGTTTCGTGAATTCTTTTTTGCGACCATATGGCCTCGATCAGCCAGCAACGCCGATTTTCGTCGCCGAAGTCGAGGAAATGGAAGATTTGGCGGTCGAGGGGCCAAGCCTGTCCGCGTGGCTCGGTTGGATTCAGCGTCCGTTCCTCCTGCCACTGATAGCTCTAATTAGTTTGTCAACCGTTCTCACAAAGGCACTTAGTAAAGCCTGGCGCGCGGGACGCTTCCTGGTGGGAGTCGCATTACGACGCACAGGATTAATCGCGCCTAAGCCAGTTTTGGGTTGCGTTCAAAGCGATGCAAGTTCACTTCCAGGGAAACCTAAGTCTGAAGCGAAGCAATCGGCCGAGCTTAATGCCGCTTGAGCTCGACAAGGGTCACGCATGCGTATTTACTTCTCCCTGCCGAACTCTTCCTTTCTGAGAAACCTCGAGCCGGTTATCCGGCTGCTGTTGCAGCGAGGTCACGACGTCATTTTGGGCCTCGGCGAGGAAAAGGGAAGCAGTCCCTATTTGGAGGACCTCGTCGCATCTACTGGCACCGGACGGGTGATAGTGACTGGGCCGCCTCAGTGGTCGGAAAAAATCCGCCGTTCGTCACGTTGGTTGCCATTTGCAATCGACTACCTCTTTTTCCTCGCGCCTGTGTTTGATCAAGCGCCCTATTCACGGCTGAAGCGCGCGCGCAAAACACCTGAATTTGTGCACCGACTAATAAAGAGGTATCGACTCCGTTACGGATGGCGGCGCCGAGCAACACTGACATGGTTGCGGCTTGTCGAGGAAGCCGTTCCCGCCACGCACGAGCTCGTGGAGCACTTTCGTCTCTATCAACCTGATGTGCTGGTGGTGTCCCCCCTGCTCGGCGCTGATAGTCATCAGCTAGAGCATGTTCGGGCAGCGAAGGCCTTGCGTATACCAACCCTGTACGCTGTGCACAGTTGGGACAATCTTACGAGCAAGGGGCTTATCCGATTGCGGCCGGAAGGCATAGCCGTTTGGAATCAAATCCAAGAGCAAGAGGCAGTGGAACTGCATCGGCAGAGACGGCGGCGTGTATTCATTACCGGGGCGTACAATTTTGACGACTGGTTTGTTGCAAAACCTTCAATGGATCGTGCCGCCTTTCTGCGTCGCGTGGATCTGCCGCCAGATCGCGCTCTCATTCTTTATCTGTGCTCAGCACTCCACTTCTCAAACCTTCAGCCCGAGGAAGCCTTCGTTGTCGAATGGGTGCAGAGGCTCCGCCTATGCAATGATCAACGCTTGGCCGAGGCCGCAGTTTTGATAAGGCCCCACCCCAAACGTTTGGACGAGTTTACTGACCTTCGGATTTTCGGAGGTGATCAGGCTGTAGCTGTTTGGCCGCGCGAAGGCGAACTTCCGGTTGGCGAGGAGCGAAAGCACACCTTCTTCGATTCTCTTTATCATGCTAATGCCGCAGTTGCGCTTAACACTACGGCGATGATTGATGCAGCTGTTGTAGGCAGACCGGTTTACACCATCTTAGACGCCCGCAATCGACTGTCGCAGGAGATGACCCTACATTTCTCTTATCTGACCGAGCCTGGAATGCGAGTATTGCAGGTGGCTGATAATTGGGCGGCACATTGGGGCCAGCTTTCCGAAGCTTTGAGATCTAGAGCCGATACCGCCCAAGCCGAAAACTTTGTCCAAGCGTTTGTCCGTCCCTGGGGCCTTAATCAAACTTGTGCGCCCAAACTCGTCGATCGCATCGAAGTCTTGGCGAGTGAGAAAAAAATTGCTCGATTGTGGGGAGTTTGGCTGCGGCCAATTGCCCTACGATGGCTCAACTTGGTCAATCGACGTGCTGAACTCGCCGGAACGCGTGCTAATTCGACGCGGACACAGTCGTTGGAAGCGTGGCAAAAAAGGCGGATGTTTCTCAACGGGCTGCGTGCGCGCGCGGGCCTAAGGGCGGGAGTGTAGGGTGGGCTGGGTGGAGATCAGGAACGTTTCTAAGATGTATCGGCGGCGCGGAACATCGTGGTTCGCCAAAATCGAAGAAATGGATGATGACGATGACGACGATGAGGTTGGTGAAAGCCCAGAAAGAAAAGAGGACACTCATCCCACGGGCCAAAAGGAGATCTGGGCGCTACGAGATATAAACCTCCGCATCAATGCTGGAGACGCAGTTGCCATTGTCGGGCTTGGCGGGAGCGGCAAAACCACCCTCGTGAGCATTCTTGCCGGGATCACTTTACCAACCACGGGCGAGGTACGTGGTAAAGGGGCAGTCCTTCCCCTCAATTTCCTTCGCACGCCATTTTTCGGCGATGCCACGGGGCGGCAGAACCTTGCCATGCTTGAGTCTCTGCTGGGTATGGCGAAAGGGCGCATTCTCGACAGAGCTCAAGAAATTGCCAGTTTCGCTGGGATGGAGCGCCAGCTCGATCAAAAGGTCGGCCAATACTCGACATCAATGTATGCGAAGCTTTCCCTGGCAGCCGGACTGTTTTGTGATCCGGGTATTCTCCTTGTCGACGATGGAATTAGCGGCGGTGACCCACCGTTTCGCGCGAGAGTTGCCGCGAAGCTTAAGGAAGTCGTGAATCAAGGAGCGACGCTTATTTATGCGACTCAAACCGTATCTGATTTGGCTAGCCTCTGTCATCGCGTCGTATGGCTGTCAGAGGGAAGGATCATCGCCGACGAATCCGCTAACGCCTTGTTGCCAAAATATGAAGCGGTCTGTGGTTGGCAAAAGGAAGATCAGTCCTCTCGCGAAGGTGAGAAAGAAGAGTTGACTAAGGAGGATATTCAAGAGGACAACCAGCTCGGAGCCGTTCACGTTTCACGGGACACTTTCGGACAGGCGCCCCCTTCTGAGGGTAAATTCCGCCTGGTGCTACAGAGTACGTGGCACCGTAAAGTCAATAATCTTGAAAAGCGCTTGCAGCGATTCGTTGAGCGATGCCGAACCAACTCGGCGGAACTGACTCGGGAGCCAGCCACTTTTTTTCGGGCGGAGCTCGGCACGTTAGCTAGGCTCAGTGATGTTCGTGTCGTACACAGCGGGAGCCGTCCGGTATTTCTCACCAACGCCAACGAGCCGGTCCAGGTGGAAATAGAGGTCGAGGTTTTGGAACCCAATATCGAAATCGGGCTAAGAGTTGAGTTGGACGCAATGGGAACGCTCCTATTTGCGTCAGACTTGCCGTGGCCGTTCTGTGCCAGAAGCCCAGGGCGTTACGTGTTATTGTTTTCACTTCAAGAATGGCTCACGCGACAACAGATTGATACGGTCGTAGATTATAAAATTGTGGCTCGAACATTCTTTCGTAAACCGGCGAACGGTTGGGAGGATATGGATGTTGGCACAGCTCACATTTGCGATAGCGGAAAAGAGCGTGTCCTGCTGACCGCTGTAGCGAATGGTGCATCATTAACAGAAAGAATCCCCACTTGGCTTGAGGAAGTCACTCCAAAGCCTTCTGACGCTGAGCGGACACCTTTACTTCGTCCGCGATTGGATTGGCAGATCCATCGCATTGAAGAGGTAGCGAGTGAGGAGAGCCAACTCAGTGCAGGCTCCGATGCCCGGGAAGAGTTACAGGAGCAGATAGTGTGAGCGCTGATATCCTGCGGGATCATAACGCAGCTGGCAAAGACGAAGGGGTGTGGGTGGTAAGACCCCATCGCGGCACGATCTTCGGCTATCTCGGCGAGACGTGGCGGTATCGCCGGCTTTTCCCATTGCTCATAAAATATTCGCTTAGTAACGTCTACAAATCATCCGTTCTCGGTATTGGCTGGCTGTTTATACGTCCGATCATGTCCGCGTTGATGGCGACGCTTTTTCTTAAAACCGTGCTCGGCGTGTCGACAGGCCCCGTTCCCTATCTGTTGTTTATACTACTCAGTATGTCGTTTTGGTCGATGTTCCAGCGAAGCCTAACTTGGGGGACGAAAAGCATTCAGCGCAACGGACGCCTGTCGCGACATTTCTACTTTCCGAAGATCATTGCGCATGTCACTGCGATTGCGCCCGTGTTCATCGAGTTCGGCATTATATTGTTCTCAGCCGTACTCGCAGGCATCTATTTCTACGTGACCGGGCATTTTAGGCCCGATTTTGGACTGCATATCCTTGCGGCGCCGCTTGCGATTGTGATGTTGTTGCTTTTCGTTATCGGTCTTACCTGTGTGACATCGCCGCTGAATAGCGCGGCGCGAGACGTGTGGTACGTCATGCGTTATTTGATGGGGCCGTTGATCTTCATCACCCCAGTTTATTATCCACGCACCGCCTTGCCGGAGCCGTGGAAAGAATACATGTTGTTTAACCCTTTGACGCCGATCCTAGAGTTATATCGCTGGGCGCTCTTTCACAGTGAGCCGATGCGCTGGGATGCACTCGCGCTTTCCGGTGCAGTCATTCTAGTGATGCTGTTGTTAGGGCTCCTCTTTTTTATCAAGTGGGAGCCAAAAGTACTGGATAGGGCTTGAGACTTGGGTTCAAAGATTCATCAACGATTGCGGGCGGCTCGGCCTCCGTCATTGCCCTGATTCGGAAGCTTGTCCCGACGCCGGGGACGTTTTGTCAACCACTAACCTTTCGCCACCCCATCGCGATTTTCGCCTCCTCATCGCGGCGCTCCTTGCCAACCGCATGCCCGCGAGAAGCAATCGGTCAACGGCCCCTGAACGGTGAGGTCGGCCGGAACTCCGCGCTGCAACCTCCGCAATAATTTCCGCAAAAATAGGCGCAGCCGGCAGTCCGAGGCCAAGAGGACGTACGAAGGCGCTGGTGAACTCACGCGCCCGGCGCCGACCTTGTTCTGGATCTTCGAATAATGCCGCTAGCTGCTGCATGTGCTCGGCATAATCGCGACCCGCAATTAGTAAGCCGCCGGCAACATTTAGCAGATACTGAAAATGTTGCATCTCTATCTGTCCGGCCCGATAGTCAGGGTCGAGCACCGTCATCACAGGGCGTCCAACAATGCCGGCCTCGATCATCGCGCTGGTGTTAAGCCCGATGATGACCTCCGAATGATACAGAGAATCAAAGAACACGGCCTTGGATTCCTCATTATTAGGCAAGCGGCCTTGGCTTGGATGCACAACAACCCGGCCCCACTGGGTAAGATCGACATCGTCCCAATGATCCTCACGCTTAGGATGCGGACGAATGATTACGTTGGCCTCTCGCAAGCGGGCGTCAGTCGACTTTCGCAGCGCCCCGATCCAACGAGTAAAGAATGGCAGTTCGGTTTTTGATGTGGCGACCTCCGAAGCCATATGACGCTTCAATATCGCCGAACAAACAAACAGCAGAATCGGCTTCTCAGGGTTCAGTCCTAAAGCGCTACAAAACTCACTGCGAGTCGTACTTGGCTGCATTTCGAACCAATCATCGAAGCCTTGCGCGCCCGTAATTGCGATTCGGTCCTTCGGCACCCGGTGAAACCTGATCGCCTCATCGCGTTGAATCTCGTTCCACACAAGCATGCGGTCAGGGAAGACATTTACGCGCGCCTTGCTGGAAAGATTGTCCCAGCTGTGCACCGGAAAAACGCTGCTTACTCCCTTAGCCTGCGCGCTCGCCATGTAGTCCCACATCTGTCCCGAGCGGTCGAGCAGAGGAGTGATGATCATGACATCTGGCTTGAAGCTTAGGAACACTGCGTCGATTTTGGGATCAGTGGGCAACGCTGCATTGCAGCGGCGTAGAAAGCGCCAGGCGAGCTCTCTTGCCGGCATCCGCTTGAACAAAGCCCAGTCAAATATGAGCGGAAAACCCGCGAGACGCTTCCGATCGGCAATTCTGCACGCATTGTCGAAACGAGGCTCTTGAGACTGGAGAAAGCATTGGGTTGTGCGTAGAAACTCAGCCCACACCGTCCAATCGTCACCACGCTCCGGCCCAACCTGAAACGTCACATTGGCGTAGCGAGTGCAAAGCTCTTCACACCCGCTCTGGAAATCGTCGCGGTCGTGCATGATCGCGATGATGTGCAAACGGTGACCCTGGCGCGCGAGGATCTCGAGCGCAGGCCGCATCTGGCGAAAGTAATACCAGCTATAGAGACATACCAGGATGCGATAAGCAGGGCGATTCGCGGGCGAAATTACACCCCCTCGAGGCTGCGTATCCGCGGTCATCTCTGTCACGCACCGTGAGACGTGCCTCTCCCTTGCGAAGGTTTGCGACAGGGTTGTGAATGATTTTCCCACCGCTACATTTTAACGGCAGACGAGAGCGCCAGCCAAGCAGAGACTTTGCAGCCTCTCTGCGGCTTCGGATCAGGTCCAGACTATTGTCAGCATAGGCGAGGCGCGCCACACGTCCTTGAGATCACATTCAACCCAAAACGTGTCTTGCAACCCTATTCTCCGGAACCGGCAACGCCGCGAAGGCAGCAAATTTCAATCGGCTTGGAATTGGTTAAACCGAGCACCCAACCGCCTCTAAGCGAGTTCGCCAAGTCTGAGTCAATTCGAGTGCTTTTGTTACCTCTGTGGCGGTGAGCTCGGAACTTCGCTCGAGCACAGTTGACGGCAGTTGCTCAAGAGATTCGTTGAAGTTTGTATTGGGCAGGATAGTTCTACGGGCAAAGGTCTGACTGAGAAGCGCCGCATCAAAATCAATACAGCACCACTGAGCGAAGCGTCGCATTACACGTTCACGGTAGATAACGAGCTCTCGAAACGATAGCAGCATCATTTTGCCTGCGTACTTGCGGTGATAACCTAAAGCGAGCCGTGCCATCCTGTTCCAGCTTGCAATCTCCACCTCGAGATCACCATAGCGCACTACTCCTTTGTCGGTGTGAGCCCTTCGCGACGCGAACCAATCGACAGGGTTGCGAATGAGAGTGATGAGGCGCCCGTCAGGATAATCAGAAAAAAAGTTAGCGATGCTTGCCGGTGATTGCGCCATCGACGGAATAAAGCCGGCCACATAGCGGGGGTTCACTGTCTGTCCCCCTGGCCAGGCGCCAAAGAAGGCGCTGAAATAGTTGTCCAACACGTGCCGCCCATTCGGCCGCAGGCCCCACGGGATACCAAGAAAATTTTGGATGGAAAAGTGCGACCTTTGTCGTGCCTTCTGCTTCATGAAAGAAATGAACTGGCGATAGTGGTCGTAAGGTGAGTAGTCGAAAGGTAGTGCGGCCTGCTTTTGCTTCAGTTTGCCTGGCTTGCGGTAGCCTTTCCTTACGAAGTAAACGAGCTCCGGCTGGAACAGCATTGCGAAGAGACGCTCCGGCGGATCCCGTGGATCTAATTCCGGCCAAGCGGTCTTCCCCGGATATCCAATTCGCATCTCATGCGGGTGTACAAGGAGTTCGGGATGGCCGTCGAGAAGTTGGCTGAATAGGCTGCCTCCACTACGTGGCAACTGGGAGATAAGGATGAGCGGTAAGTGTCGGGGAGCTTGGAAGGCTACGGCGTTGCGGTCGCCAGTCTGTTGGCCAGTGGCTAGAAAATATTCAGCAAGCAAGGAAGCTGGATCATTCGCCTCAGCAAAATGCGACTTCTCGCGTATCAAAGCTTCCATGTGAGCGCTTGTTTTCCTGATACGTGTCCAGCGGTCACGCTGCGCGTCCAAGAAATCACCGGCTGATTCCCGCAGAAACCTATCCTACTGCTGCATCGGTTTCGTGAGCCTCGCGAAGGGTTCTTACCTTGGCCTTTTCTGGTTGGATGCCGTTAGCGGCCTGAGCTTGTGCTGCGCGGCCCTCGAAATAGGCACCCTTTTCAATCGTGAGGGATTTATGTCGAATATCCCCGACGACATGCGCCTTCGATTTCAGTACAACGTCGCCCCCTTGAATTGGACCCTCTACTTTGCCGTTCACCACGACCCGTTCAGCAGTTACGCTTCCCACAATCTGAGCATTTGAAGAGATCACAAGCGCGGTGCAACGCACATCACCCTCTATCTGGCCATTGACCTCAACTAGCCCTTCAGCGCTGACATTTCCAACTATTTTCAGCCCGCTGCCGATAACTGTTCCACCACGCATCACTTTGAACATGACACCCTCCCGGTCAGGACCGCGTTTGTGAAAGCGCTTATTCAAGCAGGACGCAATTTTATCTCATTAAAAATGCTTTGCGACTCAATTAATGAGAGGCTGCTCCAGAAGGTGACTAACAGTCGTGTCAGAGAACTGTGACCGTTGCGGTTGTGCGCTCATCCAAATCGAGCATTGCGGTGATCGCCTGACCTGCTGCCTAGCATGCAATCTTTGGCGAGGCGACAAGGGTGTATTTATTGTGGAGCTAGAAGTGGAGGATTGGGAGGCGCTAGGTAAATTGAAAAACAACGTGAAATGGACTTTACGCCACAAGAGCAATGCGCCCGATAAAAGTTGATCTTCAATGCTCACTGGGCGTCCCGTAAGATCGTAGTGCAGCGGGCAAACCCAAATTGAAAGTTTGCTATGCCGAGTCGGGACGGCAGAATCCGGTGGAGATTTTGGGTTGCCCTTACGCTCAGCATTTTTCTGAGCTTGTATCTCGCATCGCCACTGATTGCGCTTTACGACATCGCATCTGCCATTGAGGATAGGGATGCCGTCGCTTTAACGGAGCGAATTGATTTTCCCGCGGTGCGGCGTTCGCTCACAAAACAAATCGTGCAAGAGTACCTTAAACTGACTGGAAAGAAACTTCCGTTACAGGCCATCGGGAAACGCCTCATGGTCTCAGCGGTCGATCCTATTGTTGCCCGCTTGATGACGGTCCGGGCGCTTTTGGATTTGCTTAACAAGGGTGATGCCGGAGAGCAGGCTAAAGTGCCTCTCGACCGCGCGCTTTCACTCCAGCTTCTTTCAACAGCCCTTGACATCTTTGGCTTAACTCCGATTACCGAGGCAGAAGCTTTTACGTCTATCTACCGCCAAAAAAGCCACGCGCGGATCAGTTTAGAGCGCACCTTCGTCTCATTCAGTGGCGTTGGCATATCGTCGGTCTAGATCTGCCCGGAGATTTGAAACAGCACTTGGCCCAGGAGGTGGTAAAGCTAACTGAGGACCGTCTACGCCCCGAAGGCAGTCAGTGACGGCCTACAGCCTCCCGGGCGGGTCGCGATTCCCATCACTTCAAATTACGAATTGAAATTAATTTTGTATCGGTTAGCAGTGCTAATAGCGGAATGTTAGCATAAAACAAAGCAATCGATAGAATAAACACTATAGCGGCAAATAGCATAAAGTAATGCTCTTGATATAGAGTCTCAGGTGCCTGTGCAGCAGATTCTGGTTTGAACCCAATCCACAGATACCAAGTAAATAATGCGGCGAATAAGGGAACCATTATAACGAATTCCGATTTGTACTTTATAAGAAATATGCCAATGAAAAAGGCGGCGCAGATTGCATAAAAAAAAGCAGAAAGCAGCAACGATTTTTCAGAATATGCCGCGAACGACTTACGATAGAGTTTTGCTCGGTCTGGATCCCCTATACGACGGTACTCAGAGTAGCGCTTAACGGCCATCAAATAGGCCCCTCCCATCCAGTACGCTAGTAGAATACTCGACGGAGGCAAAAGATACGAGTTGATCGCAAACCAACCAAATAAGAACCGGATAGGATTATTGAAAGACTCGGAGAGAACGTCGAGGTAGGGGTAATCCTTCGTGCGGAGGGGCGGTACATTATACAATACGCCCATTCCCAAAAAAACTAATGACACAACTAAAAGCGGTATGTTGATCGCGAGGGCCAAGCTGATTCCTATACCAGCGAGAAAGAGATATTGCAGCACTACCAATCGCCAATCGAGGAGGCCTAAGGCGCCCGGGCGTCGATTTTTTTTTGGGTGGTGTCGATCGTAACTAGAATCCAGAAATTCATTGATTGTATAATTCGCAGAAGCAATCAGACATGTTGACAACAGCGCTGCCGGCCCGGCCCACAGGGGCTCGCTCAGCGGAGTAAAAGCTGCTGCTGACGCCAGTCCTGGTAGAACGAAGATATTCTTGATCCAGTGGTCTAATCTGGCAATCTGAAGGTAGAGAGATATACGTCGCGTATCGGCTAGGGCTCGCACCTGGTCCATGAAGGGTATCCGCGACTAGGTCAAATATAAACCGCCTTGCCTTGGTGCAAAGTCGTCCTCATAGACTGTGCATACGCGCAAGGAAGCATCTCACATTCCTGTTGTTCTCGGCTAACTGGGATTTATAAGGGCATCAAAGAGTCAAAATGTGGACACTCACCGATTCATGACGTCCTCGTCACCAAGCCATAGCCTAATGAACGATCGATCATTCTGAATAGTAGGCCATGGCTTCTCCTCTGCTGCCCAAAAGAAGCTATTGAGGTAGGAAAGACTCTGCGGGCGTACTTTGTCCTCTTGCTCGCGATACTTGTCATAATGCTCGATCCAATCGACCATCGTTTTAGCTCCCATATATCGTACTACATAGAATCCGTCAGCCACGCGACTTGACCAACCGAGTGAGTACACCGCGAGGAGGGTCATCAGACCGACCTTCACCCAAGTTCGAACATCACCACTTGATAGCCGCCATAGTATGACGCGTAACGAGTGGTATACCAGGAGGAACGCCACGGGTAGCGCCATCGCGCCAAATCGATGCCGAGTATACTCAAATGCTATTGCCGCGCTCGCGACTATCACGCCGAGCAAGAGCAGCATCCATTTTCCGTCGACCAGTTGTTTTTCTGGAAAAGCCTTCGCCGCTTCTCTGCGCAAACAAAAAGCAATCAAACACA
>Ga0134124_10000245_pt1 | contig 48615 bp, 43 predicted proteins | sample KB304_FD_96880 | JGI IMG/M metagenome (GOLD analysis project Ga0134124, IMG submission 96880) | Terrestrial soil microbial communities without Nitrogen fertilizer from Kellogg Biological Station, Michigan, USA - KB3-0-4 | ecosystem: Environmental > Terrestrial > Soil > Unclassified ...
GCGCTCGCGCGGTACTTTGCTCGCGTCCTGGGTGAATTTACAGGAATGATTCTAGTCTGAAGGCGGTTACGAGACAACACAAGCCGAGATACCGGGATGGCGAGGGCAGCGGGCGTTCAGAGTACCGACTTTAGTCGGGCAGTGCTTTTCATCGGTCAAGAATCTGTAAGCCACTTCCCGACTAAAGTCGGTACTCTGAACGCTCGCTGCCGGTGATTACCTGGAATGCGAATGCCCGCTCGACTCCAATCTATTGCGGGACTAACAATCCATCTAAGAACTCAGTTACCAACGCTCGCCAAGCTTCCGGCTCGGCTACCGCGATAACCTCGTGGCCAACATCGAATAGTTTGAGCCTCTTTTCTCCGCCTAAATTATCAAAGATGTTTCTCGCCTGCTCCACCGTCACTCTCGAATCATGTTCCCCATACATCATCAGCACCGGGCACTTGACTGATCGAGCATATTCAACCGGATTGTGCCTGAAGCCATCAAACCCCTGCTGAACGCCGCCCCAGAAGACCAGCAGCTCTGCCGCCGGAAACGCCGGCAGTCCCATTAGCTTGAATCTGTTGCGAGCAGTGTTGATGAGGCGATCAAATGGACTCTCAATTATAACCGCGTCTGGCGCGGCGCCTTCAAAGGCGATCGCGCGGAGGATTGCCGCGCTGCCCATCGAGACTCCGTAAAGAACTATTCGTCGATTCGGCCATCGAGTCCTCGCGTAGTTTAGGGATTCAGCAACATCCTTGCTTTCGGAGAAGCCAATGCCCGTATCGTTGCCGCTAGTGTAGTGCGTCATAAATAGCGCAACAATTGCATTTCCGTATCGTATAGGCTATAGGAGGGCAATACGATGCGGGTAGCACGGGAAATCAAATTAACTGATGCGTTGCGCGAGTCCCTTGAGAAAGCCGCGCGAGCGCGCACTTCATCAGTCAGGTTTGCGTTGCGAGCCAAGATGATTCTGATGGCTGCTGAGGGAATGTCGGACCTATTGATTGCAGAACAACTGAACGTATCGCGACAAAGTGTGGCTCGATGGCGTGGGCGTTTTCTTTTGCTTGGGATCGAAGGCATCCAGAAGGATGCTCCGCGGCCTGGTCGGAAGCCTAAGATCTCCTCGCAGAAAGTGCAGAAGGTGGTTCGGATGACTACCTTGGAAAAGCCATCTGACGCCACGCATTGGAGCACTCGCACAATGGCTCGTGCAAGCGGGTTGAGCGAAGCGTCAGTGCGGCGAATCTGGAAGAGGCACGGGTTGAAGCCCCACCTGTTGCGAACCTTCAAGCTCAGCAATGACCCGTTATTCAGTGAGAAAGTAGAAGACATTGTTGGTCTGTACCTCAATCCTCCTGAACACGCGCTGGTGTTGTGCGCTGACGAAAAGAGTCAGGTTCAGGCTCTGGACCGCACCCAGCCCGGACTTCCTTTGAAGAAGGGGCGTGCCGGCACAATGACTCACGATTACAAACGCAACGGAACTACCACGCTGTTTGCTGCTCTGAGCGCACTTGACGGAAAAGTCATAGCCACCTGCGCGCCAAGACATCGCCATCAAGAGTGGCTCAAATTTCTTCGGTTGATCGACAAGTCAACGCCGCAAGATAAACAGATCCACTTGGTGATCGACAATTACTCGACGCATAAGCACCCTGCTGTTGAGCGCTGGATGAAGCGTCACCCGCGTTTCCACGTTCACTTCACGCCGACGAGCGCATCGTGGCTGAACATGGTCGAACGCTTCTTCAGAGATCTAACTCAGAAGCAACTCAAACGCGGCGTCTTTGGCAGTACTGGCGAACTGATCCAAGCCATCGACGCATACATCGAGAATCACAACGTCGACCCAAAGTCCTTCATATGGACGGCTAAGGCGTCTGACATTCTCGAAAAAGTGAAACGTGCCCGCGCCAAACTGAATAAGTTATCGACTGTTTGACGCACTACACTAGAGCCACCGGACCCGTGAAAATCAACCAGGAGCACCTCGAAGCCCATCGAGTGAAATTTAGCGGCGGGGACGATCAGATCGGATTTGCACGCAGCGTAACCGTGAAACATGATGACCAGTGCGCGCTGCTCTGGATTCGGCACAAACCAGGCCTCCAGGGAAACACCGTTCAACTCTCGAATCAGATGTGTCTCGTAGAGCAGTCCGTAATCTGTTGGACTGGAGACATTCCTGGGCTTGGGAATGTTCACGCCGGTCAGAAGCGTCCATGCCTTTTGTGGAAAGGAAAGAGTCTCAGGCTTAGCGGTTCTGTCGCCAGCGTCTACAAAATGAGTCATGGCCCGGGCATGCATCCATGCCATACTATTGATTGTGAGTATCCCAACGACTGAGGCTGTCAAAACAACCTTAACAAGTCGCTTAAGCGAAGTTCTTGAGAAGATTGAACTGTTCACACGGAGTTGGAACTTGGAACCAAATGGTCTCTTGACTGGCTGACTTTGAACGGCCATCTTAAGTCGATAATTGAAAAGTGCCGGCGCTTGAAGTCGAAATCCCATAAACAGGGAAGCGCCCAAATCCAATTGCAATTGCCGATCGGTGTTTCGGATTCATTTCATACTCTGTTAGAGATATTTGGAGCTGCAGGGGTTTCTGTAACGACCAGATCACCCCGGCGCCGAACCAGCGTCGATATGCGTTCTTATGGTTATAAACGGAGGACTAAATGCTAACTTAAGGTTTGGATTGGCGTGCCCCGTCTGATCTGAACAGGTGCGAAATTGAACTAAGCATAGAGATGAACACTGGCACAATTAGGCTTTGAATGATATTTGCCCGTCCCACAACGTCGGCTCGCTGGCGCGCATATTCTTCAGGTGACAACTCGCCATTCTCTAAAGCCTCAGTAAGGTGCACAGTGTAACGAACCCCCTTGCTATCGGCTGCGATACTTTCCTTGGTTTCGAGCTCCATTTCTTTACCTCATCGTTGCAGAATCCTACCAATTAGCTGGCTTGCTATGACCGCAGATTCAAGGTCTTCAGGAACAAACCCGCTGCGAACATTTTTTAGTGCCATTAGGACTCCGGCTGTAATATTATCGGAAACAAAGACCGGACAGCCAATGAACGAATGGACCTCGATCCATTCAATTTCCTTCTCTGAATAGCCCATTTGTTTGAGATCATCGACGAAACTGTTGTCAAAGGCCAGGCACCGTAGGGCGTCTTTCGAAAGAAGCGTTTCTCGTTTTGCGAATATCCATCCGCAGGCACTTATATACTTGCCCCGCCCGGAAAAATTCAAATATCTTTCTCTCCATCCCTTCGGGTTTTCACCTTTCGCCAAGTCCCTGAAATGTCTGAAGGTATCTTCATCCAGAAAGGCTGGCCGGTAGTTATCACGGAGGTAGCTAAAACCTTCCAGTGCCCGGTCAGGACCGTTCTCAGGAAACGCTACATCGACGATACGAAACACCTTATTGTCTTGTTCTGGCTCTAAGTATGCAACCGTAATGAGACCGGCTGTCTTTCGATAGAATTTCAGCTTCCTAGTCAGGCGATCCCACGGACTTAGCTTTAGTATATTTCGCAGACCCTTCAAAACGATCCCAATGGACACGGTCTGATTGTGCTCGGGCGATAGCGTTCTGTCGCGCAACGTAGATTCGACGCGAATGATCATGTCTTTCAATGCTCCCATTCGGGCCTCTACGTAGCGTTGTGAATAGAATTTCCATATTGCGTACAAAAGGAGAAGGCAGACAGCCACAACTAGAGTCACAAACGCAGACTTAAACTTGCTTAACCAAAGCGCAACGCGACTCTTGGAATCCAAGTCCGGATGAACCGTAATGATATCACCGGTATTATTCAATGAATAAACTGCGTAGAGCACATAGATTACCAACGAAATGAGGAATAGCAGCGCAAAGACTCTTCCAACTTTATACGCTGCAAAAGACAGAGAGCGCCTAGACCCAGGTCGTTCAGCAAGGTATTCGAGTAGCGTACAAACGCAGAAACTGCAAAAGCCTGCAACCTCGCTAGCTGAGGCCACACTTACTCCATAAATGAAATGAGCTAACACCACGCACGCTGCAGCCAAAACAGCTACAAGAAGTTGGCCTCCGATGACTGAACGCATACCGTGTATGATTCTCCCAAAACCTAACGATCGCTCGGTTCGACGACGCTGCTGCTCTAGATAGATTTGTTCCCGAGTCGGCGCATCAACGAGATTGTTCTCCACGAGGATGTCACCTACGCGCTTTGTTTCCCCGCGCCTTCGCAGCTTACGCTGCTCATTTAGAACGAAGTCACGGGAGGCGTCATTAATTCTCTGCGTTTTGACGGCAACTTCCAGAAATCTATCTGAGCGCAACATGTAACCGAAATTCTAGCTAATCGACTGCTGGGTCTGCTACAACATGACAGGCACGGGGATGTATACCACACAAAAATGGCGGTTTCAACAAATTCCATTGTAACAATTCACTCCCATCGCAAGAACGTCTTCCCGATACGGGCTTTATTCGCTCTTTGACGAGCCATTCTCGTACCGAAAAAACTGCCGCACAATCAGCCAAATGAATGCTGGGTTTCCAATCAGGTACCGCCGCCACAAGCGTCGCTCGTGCGTGAGTCGATACAGCCACTCGAGGCCCAGCCGCTGCATCAACAAGGGTGCGCGAGCCATTAGTCCGCTAACGTGATCGAAGCTTCCTCCCACTCCCATCGCGAACCGAACTCCGGTTCGAGCCAGGTTCGAGGCGATCCAGAACTCCTGCTTTGGAGAGCCCATCCCCACGAAGAGCAGGTCGGCACCGCTTCGCTTGATTGCTTCCGCGACTGCGGTTGACTCGGACTGTGCGAAATAACCGTTTCGATATCCTGCAACGCGTAGACTGGGATGCCTCTTCGCAAGCAATTCAACTGTCCCTCGAACCGATTCGTCTCGGGCACCCAGGAAATAAACCGATAGCCCGGTCGCGGCGGCGTGGTCGACCAGGCACTCGAATAGGTCGATTCCCGTCACTCGCTGCTTCAAGCCTTGGCCCAGGACCCGCGATGCCCACACTACCGACATCCCGTCCGCGGTAACTATGTCAGCTTGAACGAGCACGCGCCGCAGCGCTTCATTGTGATTCGCTGCTACTACCTTCGCTGCGTTTACCACCGCGGCATAGTGGGTCCCGCCTTCTAAGATCAAGTCGTCGATCGCCGTAACGGTCTCAGCTTCGCTCAGATTAGCAACGGGTATGCCGGTGATCCATGATAGTCCATACCTCCGATGCTGGAACGACCCGTTAGGGCGCGAGTTCTTCGTGCTCTCGAGATCGTCAAACGGTTGATTTTCACCCGAGGAATCACTGATCATACATCGCCCGTGCCACGGGTACGCTCATCGATGTTTACGCTCTCACGTATCAGGTAAGTCGGCTTGTCCTGCGACTCGTGATAGGTGCGGACAACCATCTCCGCAAGCAAGCCCATGAAGATGAACTGCACGCCCACCGCGAACATAATCATCGACAGCGTAGCAAGCGGCATGCGATTGAGGTGCACGCCTTCGACGAACCGATAGTAGAGCGACAGAATGAACGCCAGAAATGAGATCACCAGGCAAACCAGCCCGGCGCTGCCGAACAGATAAAGCGGCTTGGTGAGATAGCGCGACAGGAACTCTATCGTGATCAGATCGAAGATTACTTTGATCGTCCGCGAGAGCCCGTACTTTGACTTACCCGCCGTGCGCGGGTGATGTGTAACGGGTATCTCAGTAACACGCCCTCCCGCGCGGGCGGCGTAGACGGGGATAAAGCGATGCATCTCGCCATAAAGCTTGACGCCGGTTAGCGCGTCGCGTCGATAAGCCTTCAGGCTGCAGCCGTAGTCGTGCAGCTTCACCCCGCTCAGCATCGAGATTAGCCGGTTCGCAAGCTTCGACGGAAGCTGCCTCGTGAGCCACGTGTCCTTGCGGTCCTTGCGCCAGCCGGACACCACGTCGTAGCCCTCGTTCAGTTTTTCCAGGAGGCGCCCGATGTCCGCCGGATCGTTTTGAAGATCGGCGTCCATCGGAATCAAGATCTGGCCGCGCGCGTGATCGATGCCCGCGCTCATCGCGGCGGTTTGTCCGTAGTTCCGCCGCAAAGAAATCACTCGAACGCGAGAGTCGCGCGCGGCGATCTCGCGCAGCAACGCCAGGCTTTCGTCCATTGAGCCGTCGTCGATGTAGATGACCTCGTAGCTGCAGGCTAATCTTTCAAGCGCATCGGTGAGCTTCAAGTTGAGCTGCTCGAGATTGGGTGCTTCGTTGTAGACCGGTAAGATGACCGATAGCGCGAGCGTCGCGGGTTGGTTATCAAGCTCCGTCAGAGTTTCAAGGCCGAATTCTTTCATCAGCGAACGCGAGACGCATGCTTCAAATTTGAGATTCGAGAAGATAGTAGCCCGGCAACTCATCGGCGGCAAGTGAGGGTCGAGTCAAGCATAGAGTCTTGTTCGTTTACAATCACTTTGCTCCTCAGCGTCCTCGGCGTCCTCTGCGGTTTTCTTGATCAATGGAAGAAATAAACCGCAGAGGGCGCCGAGGACGCAGAGGAATGCTTTTGCGCCAACCAGTGAAGTGTAGCGGAGAAATCGGTAGTCCTGTATGGGCGGTCCTCCGTGGCCGCCCCTTAGTGAGGAAGCGCCTCACCAAAGAGGGGCGGCCACGGAGGACCGCCCATACGGAGTGCAGGCATTACTTCGCTACCGGTCAGCGCCTGTTTCTTTGAACCATGTCACCAATTTTGCGATGCCGGCTTCGATGTTGGTTTGCGGATTGTAACCCAGCAGTCGCCGAGCCTTGCTGATGTCGGCATATGTGATCGGCACATCGCCCGGTTGTTCCGGCTGATGATCGATGATCGCGCGCTTGCCCAGGGCGTCCTCCAGAAGCTCGACCAGTCTTCGCAGTTCGACAGTTTGAGATTCTCCGAGGTTGATGATTTCGAACTGAGTGCGATCGTAGTGAATCGCGGCCAGTACGCCCGAGACTATGTCGTCGATGTAGGTGTAGTCGCGGCGGGTCGTGCCGTCCCCGAAGATCGGCACCGGCTTGCCTTCCGATATCAACCTGGTGAACTTGTAGATCGCCAGGTCAGGCCTCTGTCGCGCGCCGTACACCGTGAACAAACGCAGGCACACGATGCGCATTCCGTGCACTCTGCTGTAAAGGCGGCAGGCCGCTTCGCCCGCGATTTTGGTCACGGCATAAGGAGAGATTGGATTATCTGTGTCGTCGTCTTCAGAGAAGGGGACTTTGGAATTGACGCCGTAGACAGAGCTTGAAGATCCGAAGATGAACCTGGGCAATTTGTTTTGTCGCGCGGCTTCAAGAAGATTGAATGTTCCGCGAACGTTCGTGTCTTCATAAGCGAGCGGGTTCGCCAGCGAAGGACGAACTCCGGCGCGCGCGGCAAGATGAACCACGCAATCGAAGTCAGCTCGCGCAAACAGCTTGTTCATCGCACGCGGGTCGGTAATGTCGGCTTCAATCACCTCGAAGTTAGAGCGTTCAAGATGAGTAGCGATGTTCGCCCGTTTGATGGCGGGGTCGTAGAAATCGTTAAAGTTGTCGACTACAGTGACGCGGACGTTGGGCTTCTTAAGAAGCTGATCGACGACGTGGCTTCCGATAAACCCGGCCCCGCCGGTTACGAGAAAGTCTTTCATCATATTCACGTTGGTTGCAGTCGTCCAAATTAGCTTACATCGAACCAAAACACCAAGAGCGAATCCCACACGTCAGACTGAAGGGGTAGTGGTATTTCGACTTGCGGGCCGGCAAAGCAGTCCTCTGCGTCCTCCGCGCCCTCTGCGGTTTTACTAATCAATGCTGGGAACCAACCGCAGAGGACGCCGAGGACGCAGAGGATCGTGGGCGACCCACTGCGGACGAGGGTTGTCGCTGATAGGCCAATCAGCTAACCTCTGGCTCTAAAGCGATGAGCCTGCGAAGCGCATTACGACGGGTCTACGACAACAGCTCGATTTCCGTGCAAACCAAGCTGCGCATGATCTACGGCCGCATCCCGGACAGATTGAAACTGGGGAGCGAGTTTGCGGATTACAGTGAAGAGCTGCTGCGCAACGAGCGGCTTGCGAGAGCGGAACTGGACGCAATGCAGTTAGCAAAACTGCGCGAGTTGATCGAGCACTGCCGGAACAGCGTCCCTTTTTACAAAGCCTCGTTTGATCGCGCCGGTTTCAAGCCTGGTCACTTGAAGACGCTCGCCGATCTCGCGAAAGTCCCGCTGCTCTCTCGAGAGGATTTGCGCGATCACGTTGAAGAGCTTCGCGCCGTCAACGCTTCGCAGTTTGAGCCTGAGCAGTGCTCGAGCGGCGGCGCAACCGGACAGCCGGTGAAGTTTCTGCTCGATCGAAAAGCCATTGCTCTCGAGAAAGCATGTGTTCGTCGTCACTGGCTTCGAACCGGCTACAAAGACGGTAAGCCGACCGCCAATCTGCGAGGTCTGCGGCTGGCATTCAAACCGGGCGAGTACTCCGTGGTCGATAAGGGCGAGAACTGCCTGTACTTGTCGTCTTATGACCTCACGCCTGGAACGGTGGCGGCTTACGCACAAGCGTTTAACAAATTTCGCCCAACGCTTTTTAATTCGTATGCCTCCAGCGCCGCGCTTTTCGCGAACCTTGTCGAACACAACGGCCTGAAGGTCCATTCGCCGCAGGCAATCGTGTGCGCCTCGGAAACACTGTATCCGCATCAGCGCGAGCGTATCGAATCTGTGTTCAAGTCCAAAGTCTGGGACTGGTACGGCTTGACCGAACTGGTTGGCAACGCGAGCGAGTGTGAGTTTCATAACGGTTATCACATCAGCATGGAGCAAGGCTGCTTCGAAGTGCTCGATGAGAACGGCGTCGCCGTAGCTCCGGGCGAAGTTGGGGAGATCGTCGCCACCGGCTTGCATAATTTTTCGATGCCTCTCGTTCGATATCGCACCGGCGATCTTGGCGAGTCCACCGATGAGCTTTGTCCGTGCGGACGAACCGGCAGGATGATCAAGTCCATTCAGGGGCGCGTGTTCGAGTTCATCGAGACTCCCAGCGGCGTGAGGCTGACCGCGAGCGCGCTGAACGTCCACGACAATACGTGGGACAACGTGCTTCAATTTCAGTACGTTCAAAAGGCGAGCGACACGGTCCTGCTGCGAGTTATCAAAGCCGGCGCATTCACCGAGACGGATGAGCGGCGAATCCTTGCTCGCATGGGCGCTCGCTTTGGCGACGAGATACACCTTAGAATCGAATATGTATCGGAGATGCCTAAGACCCCCCGGGGCAAGACCCCGCTTATCGTGCACGAGTTAAAGTGAGAGATATCATAAAGAACCGAGTTGCAATATACCGCGCGGCTAAAGGGACATATCCGTCATCGGCTCCTTATCACCCTTCAGAACGCTATCCCGAATACGGGTTCGACGAGGTTTCGAACGAACCGAATTTCGCTTACGAAGCGATACGCGGCGCGCTGAGTTTGGCGGGACTCGACTCGGAGAGATTTGGAACGGCTTCGTGGAATCCGTTGGGCGATATCATCGCGGCCGGGGACATGGTTGTCATCAAGCCGAACATGGTTCGCGACTTCCACGAGGAAGTTCAAAAAGGCACAGTAGCGCTGATCACACACGGATCGGTCGTGCGAGCCGTCGTCGATTATGTCCATATCGCGCTCGGCGGAAACGGCCGCGTAGTGATAGCCGATTCGCCGCAAAATGACGCCGACTGGGACGCGTTGTGGCGCGAATTTCATTTCGACGAGCTGCTGGCATTCTACAAAGACGCCGCGCCCGAGTTTGCGATCGACGTCTACGACGTGCGCAAGGAAGCCGTCGTTTCGCGCAACGGCGTGGTAATAAAACGGTATAAGCGTCCCGGCGATCCGCTGGGCTACACCACGATAAACCTCGGCGAGAATAGTGAATTCGAAGCGGTGCCCGAACGCTTCGGCAAGTTTTACGGATCCGAATACGACGTTTCACAAACAAACGAACACCACCAGGGCGCGAGGCACGAATACAACATCGCAAATACGTTCCTAAGAGCCGATGTCATCATCAACGTGCCCAAGCTTAAGACTCACAAGAAGAGCGGCATCACCGCGTGGATCAAGAGCGTTATCGGAATCTGCGGCGACAAGAACTGGCTGCCGCATCACACCCAGGGGACGCCGGACTCGGGCGGAGATCAGTTTGCCGAGGACAGCATCAAACGGAAGACGGAGCGGCGGATGACCGCAGGCCTAAAAAGTGTAGTCAAACATACCGGGACTGCGGGGGCGTTGGCGGGAAGCGTGCTGCGTCGATCGGGGACGTATGTGTTCGGCGATACAAACAAAGACGCAATCCGTTCCGGGAACTGGCACGGGAACGACACGATCTGGCGCACGGTTCTTGATCTTCACAAGATCTGGAGACACGCCGGCAAAAACGGCGCGTTGAAGCCCGATCCGCAGCGTAAGTTCATCTGCATTATCGACGCGGTCGTAGCGGGAGAAGGGAACGGGCCGCTCGCGCCCGATCCTAAACCAACGGGCGTGTGTGTGGTTGGCTTTGATCCGATTGCGACCGACACAACCTGCGCGGTGTTGATGGGATTCGACCCGGACAAGCTTCCGATCTTAACGCGAGCAAAGACTACGAAGCGGTTCTCTTTGGAGAGTGTCGGGCGCGACGAAATAGAAGTAGCCAGCAACGTCGAATCCTGGAACGGCGCGGTGACCGAGATGACCGACACGCTTCAGTTCAAGCCTCACTTTGGTTGGAAGGATCACGTCGAACGGCTCAAGTAAGCGAAATACCTTTGCGGTCTTTTGCGTGCTTTGCGGTTCTTTGCGTCTTTGCGTTGAGAATTCCTTCGGGGCGAATTCCTTCTCGCAAAGACGCAAAGGACCGCAAAGCACGCCAAGAGCCGGAAGGCTCAATGCAGGAAAAGATCGGCGGAAATTGTTATCAACAGGATCACGCTCACGAAAGCGTTGGTAGTGAAGAACGCAGCGTTCAGCCGAGAGAGGTCGCTGGCGTTTACGATGCTGTGCTGGTAGATCAGCAGCGCACCGGTTGCGATCACTCCCGTCAAGCCCAGCCATCCCAGGCGCGCATTCAAAAAGAACAATATGAGCGACGCGAACATCAACACGTGAATTCCGCGAGCGATCCATAGCGCCGCACTGATCCCAAATCGACGCGGAATCGAGAATAGACCAGCGCCTCGATCAAACTCGTAGTCCTGGCAGGCGTACAAAACGTCGAAGCCCGCCGTCCACAGCATCACCGACAACGACAGCAGCACCGGCGCGAGCGTGAGCCTGCCGCAAACCGCTATCCACGCGCCCGACGGAGCAATCGCCAGACACCACCCAAGGATGAAGTGCGAGAACGATGTGAAGCGCTTCGCATATGAATAAACCAAGACCGATCCAAGCGCTACCGGCGAGAGAATCAGTGTCAATCGGTTGAGCTGCGAAGCTGCCAACAGGAAAAGGACGGCTGAGACAATTGTGAAGACAACCGCAAACCTCATATCGAGAAGGCCCGCGGGTAACGCTCGAGTAGCGGTTCGCGGATTGGCTGCATCGATCACGCGGTCGGCGATTCGATTGAAAGTCATCGCTGCCGAACGCGCGCCAATCATTGCGACGGTGATCCACAGAAGCTTCGAAACCCAGAAACCGGCAGGCTGCGGCGGAATCTCTCGCGCGGCAAGCAACGCGCCTAGAAATGCAAACGGCAGAGCGAACAGCGTGTGCTCGATCTTAATCATCTCGAGCGTGGTTCGGAGCCGGTTGATTGCGGATTGCGGACTTCGGATTTCGGATTGCGGAGGTCTATTTGTGAACCAAGTGCTGAAGTCCCTAATCCGCAATCCGAAATCCGCAATCCGCAATCTCATCTGTCGCCTTGCCAGACTGTTTCCACCGAATGCTCGAGCCCAAGATGGTCCATCACTCGATAAACAAAATGGTCAGCCATCTCGACAATGTTAGCCGGCCGCTGATAGAAGGCCGGCATTGCGGGGACGATCATCGCGCCCGCTTGTCTGAGCTTCAGCATGTTCTCGAGATGAATAGTCGACAGCGGAGTCTCGCGAGGCACGATTACCAGCTTGCGGCCTTCCTTCAGGCAAACGTCAGCCGCGCGATGGAGAAGATTGCGCGAGGAGCCCGATGCAAGCACGCCAATCGTGGAAGACGAACATGGAATGATGACCATCGCGTCGACCGGATAAGATCCGGAGGCGATTGCCGCGCCAATGTCGCCGGGATGAAAGACGATTGCTTTTTGGGAAGGCCGGCCGATCATCTCGGCGACGACCTGCTCCGTGTCGGCGGTCGCGCTGACGTCCAGCTCGTCGCTGATGACTCGACGGCCGGGCCCGCTGATCACTATGTTGACCTGGCGAACCTCGGGGCTGTCCTCGAGCTGCATCAAAAGGCGTTGCGCGTAGATCACTCCGCTGGCGCCGCTGATTCCTACGGTTATCGTCTTCACCACGCGTATTGTAACCAGCGGCATCGGGCTCGGCAACGAAGTAGTAAGACGCCCTGACGCGGGATCCTTTGCGGTCTTTGCGGTCCTTTGCGTCTTTGCGAGAAGGAATACACAGCGCAAAGACGCTAAGGACCGCAAAGCTCGCAAAGGTTACTAAGCCGGATTCATCCTGGCGAGCGCTGCGTTAACCCGCCTCTGTAGTTCCGATTCATCGAGCGTCTGCAGGTCGCGCTCAAACAGAACGCGTCCCGCAACCTCGGTGAACACCACATCAGAAGCGGCCGCGCTGTAGACGATTGTTGAAATCGGATCGTGCACCGGTGTGTTGTGACTGCTGCTGAGATCGATCGCTATCAAGTCCGCTTGCTTGCCGGCTTCGAGAGATCCAATTTGACGCTCGAGCCCGAGCGCCCGCGCTCCATCAAGTGTCGCCAGTCTGAGGAGTTGTTCCGCGTAGGGCTCTTTGCAGGTCGCCATCCAGATGCGATGAATCAATCCGCAGAAGCGAGCTTCCTCGATCATATCGCAGCGATTGTTTGAAGCGACGCTATCGGTCCCAAGCCCGACGGTTATTCCAGCTTCAATCATCGCAGCGAGCGGCGCGATGCCGTGGCCGAGCTTCGCATTTGATTTCGGACAATGCGCGACACGAGCCCGGTGACTGGAGATCGACGCGATGTCTTTCGATCCAACCGTTACGCAATGCACGAGCAGCGGGCTGGTTTCCAGAACGCCGAGCGATTCAAGGTAACCGATCGTCGACACGCCGGGCGCGTCCCACTCTATGCCGCGGCTTTTGAGTCCGTCCGCGAATTCGCCTGTGCCGGTCATCATCATCTCCAGTTCCGAGCCCGACTCGGCAGCGTGGATACAGACGTCGAGCGAATCGCGCGAGGCGTATTCAGCTACGAGTCGAAAAAGATTGCCGGACACCGTGTAAGGCGCGTGAGGCGAAACCCCGGCCCGCACCAGAGCGCTTTCGCGCGCACGCATGTCTTCGATCTTCTCCTTGAGACCGGTTAGGCTCGCGGCGGCGTCCTGGGGATTGGGGCCGAACACTTCACGATAAGCGATGCCGCGCAGTCCGCTTTCGAGCAGCGCTTCAAAAGCGGAAACGGTGTCGCCCGTATCTGCGAGCGTTGTTACACCCGCGCGAATCGCTTCGGCTGCGCCTAACAAAGCAGACGCTTTCAAGTCGTCGATCGTAAGCTGCTCGTACTTCGTTCTAGTCAGCTTGATGATCCAATCGCGAAACGGCAGATCTTCCAGAAAGCCGCGCATCACCGTCAGCTCCAGGTGGCTGTGCGTGTTTACGAAGCCCGGAAGAATCGCGGCTCGGCCGAAGTTGAGATCTTCGGCATCATTAAACTCCGCTCGTGAGGCCGCTTCGAGTTGAGGCCCAACGAAAATAATTCGATCGTTCTCAGTCACGACTGCGCCGTTGGCAATCGGCGGGCTGCTTATTGGCAAAATCCATTGCGCGCGATGGATTCTCTTGGTCATTCGGCGATGATTAGACAGGAAGGAAATATCTTACGCAAGCGCGCTCCTCCTCGGCGTCCTCCGCGTCCTCTGCGGTTCTCCCTGATCCGTGGTGGGAATAAACCGCAGAGGACGCGGAGGACGCTGAGGACTGCTTGCAGGCAACACGCTAATGCAACGCTAGCCGGACCGAATCATTGACCGCGATGAGCCTGTGGTGCTACTTTTCAAGCACTGATGATTCGCAAGGTTCTCATCATCGCGTTCGTGCTATCGGTCGCAACCAACTCACTCGCCGGCGTGTTGCCGTACATAACAGGCGACGGTAATTGCGAAGCAAATTGTTGCCGAGTGCACCGCATGGGCGAATCACGCGCGAGAGTGTCGGGACGCGCGGCGCTTCGTTGCCTGACGCAGTGTGAGCATCCCGCGGAAAACCAGGGCGTGCCGGAATCGCCCGTGTTGAGAACCGAACGCGACAGCAAAGCCGTTGCGCACGCTGCGCCGCCGGTACAATCGGTTTGCTCGACTGTCAATGCGAGATTGTCGCACTCAACTACTCGCATCAATTTCGAATCGACGCACATCTATCTGAAAACCGGCACTCTCCTCATTTAGGGCCGTAGTGTACCCGCTCACAGCACCCCAACAACGCTAAGGATTTAGCGACTGTGATATTCGTCGCCTTCGAACGGCGGCAAAACCTGCCGACTTAACTGGGAGAGTAGTATGCATTTCAATAGGCATTTCAATAGGCTTGGGTTCGTTAACTTTGCTGCGACTGTAGCGGTGATCGCACTGTGCGCGACTTACGCGGGATCACAAGAGCAGCCCGCGATGGAACATCAGCACCAAAGCGAACCTGCCAAAACCTCCGAACCTCAAAAGCCAAAACAGTCTTCACCAAAGCAGCAGCAGCCTGAACAGAAGAAGGACCAACCGCCTGCTCACGATATGTCCAGGATGGGTGAGCCGGCTACAGACGCGAATGCAACCGAACACAGGAATGCGACCGATCCAATAATGGGCACGATCACGGGCGGCCCATTCCATTCGATGACCGCTGTCGGCTCAGGCACCAGCCTCACCCCGTCAAGTAGCCCGGGTTACATGTGGCATTGGATGAAGGGCGACTGGATGATCATGGGCCACGGCAATCTCATCGCAGGTTTCAATCATCAGGGCGGGCCTCGCGGGGTGAACAAAGCTGAATCAGAAAACTGGTTCATGCTGATGGCGGAGCGAGACGCGGGGCCGGGACGATTCATGCTTCGAGGCATGTTCTCGGCCGAGCCCTGGACAGCGCCCAGGCGAGGCTTTCCGGAGCTCTTCCAAACAGGTGAGACGTTCGAGGGCCGCCCGATCATAGACGCGCAGCACCCTCACGACTTGTTTATGGAGTTGGCCGCGGCCTACAACGTCAAATTGTTTGAGCGCGTCGCGTTGAACTTTTACGGTGGTCCTGTTGGAGAGCCGGCGCTGGGGCCGACGGCGTTCATGCACCGAATGTCTGCGTCGGAGAACCCCGCGGCGCCGCTTGGACATCACTGGCAGGACTCGACGCATATTACTCATGGCGTGATCACAGCCGGAGTAACCGCCGGGCGCTTTCGCATTGAAAGCTCGCTGTTTCACGGCGCGGAGCCAGACGAGAATCGCAAGGACATTGAGATGGGTAAGCTTGATTCCTGGAGCGGGCGCATATGGTTCACGCCGACGCCCGACTGGTCGATGCAGTTCTCATATGGCCATCTGGTTCATCCGGAGATTCTCGAACCAGGAAATTTGAGAAGGATGACGGCTTCGATCTCTCACAATCGATCGTGGAGTAACGGCAACTGGGCAACGAGTCTGATCTGGGGCCGCAACAATGAACTGCACGGAAACTCGAACGCTTACCTGCTCGAATCAACCGCCAACTTCCTCGACAAAAACTATCTCTACACTCGGATGGAGCTGGTAGACAAGCAGGGCTTGCTCGAAGAAAACATCTTTGGGCGTCGCGGTCTTGATGAATTTCACCCGATAGGGAACGGCTTTGAGATAGGTGACCATTTCGATCAATTCTTTCGAGTCGGCGCGTTCACGTTCGGCGGAGTCAGAGATGTTCTGGTCGATCCGAAGCTGCGAATTGGCATCGGCGCGGACGTGACGCTTTATCATATGCCTGACGGCTTGAAACCCATTTACGGGTCAAGCCCTGCAAGCTTTCACGTCTTCATCCGGATAAGACCGGGAAAGATGTAATCGGAGTCATGATTCGATGGCGCTCGAATGTGGGTAGTGGTGTATTAGCGTGTTGGCCGGCAAGGCAGTCCTCAGCGTCCTCCGCGCCCTCTGCGGTTTTTTTAATCAGTGATGGGATTTAACCGCAGAGGACGCCGGGGACGCTGAGGAGCAGCGCGATCATGAGCGACCAACACAGTGACACACACTACTCAAATCTATGCTGAGAATGGGAGAAGAAAATGAAATCACAACTGATCCTCGCGCTTGTCGGACTATCGTTCGTAGTCGGCAACGCAAGCCCGAGTTCCGCTGAAGTCAAAGCGGTTCATATGAAGATAGCCGGTTATCTCTGCGGCAACTGAGTGTACAACATCAAGAAGGCCGTGAGCCGTCTGGACTTCGCACCTAGAATCGAAGAGATAAAAGTAACGGATATCAAACAAGGGCTGGGAGTGTTCACGCCAAAGCCCAATAAGCCTGTTTCGTTTTCCGCGCTGAGAGCATCGCTCAAGAAAGCCGGGTACACGTTGGCTTCAGCCGAGATCACCGTCGCCGGAACGCTCTCGCGTGAAGCTTCGGGCGTTTGGCTCGAGGCTGATTCTTCGAAACAACGCTTCTTCATCGAAGGTGCAAGCGATCAGGTACTCAGGGGCATTGACGCCGGAGCTCACGTCGAGGTCACGGGCGATTGGCAGACAATCGGCTCGGATGCCGCGGCGCGCGAGGTGATTCGCCCGCGCCTCGCAAGCATGCTCGGACCTTCCAAGTCTGCCAATGCCGGTGAAGCCGGCGAACAAAGAACCGGCCGCGAGTCGATTCAAGTTTCTGTGGGAGGACTCGGCAGCGGGTACGGTCAGTATCTTGCGCCGATTCGCACGACCAGTCCCGGTCTCACAGTCTACAAAGGCGGCGCCGTCACACCGCGTGTTTACTTCATTCGCCAACATCTCGGCAGCCTTGAAGTGAATCGACAATCGCTTCGAGTCGCCGTGTCATACACTCCGACTCCGACACTACAGCTTGAAGCCGAGATTCCTTATCAACGAACTTCTTTTGAAGACGCCGCGCTTTCTGGTTCAGGAAACGGTCTGGGCAACGTAGTCGTGTGGGGTAAGTACAGATTCTATCGCGAACTCGAAACGTGGGGCGATAAGCAGGCGGCCTTGCGATTCGGTCTGGAGCTGCCAACCGGAAAAAAGAGCGCGCCGGGAGAGGACAATCTTGCCGCCCCGGACTTCGTTCGCCAGCAACTCAGCGCGATAAACGGCGGACTCGCGTTTCACACGGACGTCTCCTACTCGAAGGCGCATCGCCGGCTGATTTATGGAGCGAACATCGAAGGCACTCTCCGCGGCGAGCGAGATGGCTTTCGCACCGGCCACGAGATGCGTCTCAACACCGATCTGGAATACGTATTGTTGCCCGTGAAATATCAAAGTCCGGGCAGGGAGTTGTTTGCGATTCTGGAGACAAGCTACTCGTACCGAAATCGCGGACGAGCAGGCGGACGCACGGTGCCGGGCAGCAGCTCATCCGAATTTTATCTCGCGCCTGCCTTGCAGTTCACCGCAAGCCCGCGTCTTGTGCTTGAAATGAGTCTTCAGTTTCCGCTGGTTCTGAATTCCGGGCCGTTGGTGTTGCGAACAGACCAGAACTTCCTTGTCGGCATAAGGTATCTTTATTGAAGCGAGGGAATGATGAGCGCACTTCTTTTGGCAGGGTTGTTGATCGCTCAATCGGTTTCCGGCAATCGCGCACCGGCGAGTCAACAAACAGACATTCAGGCGAGGGTTGCGCCTGCTTTCAGTCTAAAGAACCTCAGGGGACGCGCGGTGCGATTGAGTGATTACAAGGCCAAGGTCGTGTTGATTAATCTCTGGGCAACCTGGTGTGCGCCTTGTATGGCGGAGATGCCCGAGTTGGTAAAACTACAGAAGGCGCACGGAGCTCGCGGGCTGCAAGTGATCGGCGTTACGTATCCGAACGATCGTCGAAGCAGCGTACGTCGCATGGTCCGAAAATTTAAGCTGAACTATCCTGTGTTGTTCGGCACTCCTGAGTTGCTGGATGCTTATCAGGTAGGCGAGATTTTACCGGTGACCATCATCGTCGATCGGAATGGAAAGATACGCGACCGCATTCTCGGCATTCTTGAGCCCGAAGATTTTAGAGAGAAAGTCGCGCCCTTGCTCGAGAGCAACTGATGTAAGCAAATAGGAATGAATAGACGGATCGACAGGGTTGTGATTAAGAATGGGACTTGTGGCGAACGCAGCTCCTCGTCGATGGAAGCTGGAGAATTTTCTTAGAACCCCGTAGGGGTAGAATGTTTATAGTACCGAGATCGCTACGTTGCCAACCCCGTAGGGGTGGAATGTCCTGCGCCAAAGGTTTATGAGGCTCCTAACGGAGTCTCGGAATCCGCGCGCGCTTTACTATAAACATCGCACCCCTACGGGGTTGCCGAGCGGAACGCTCGATCGCCGCTTCGAAGTGCCGCGACGCAAGTCCCATTTCTCATTACACCCATCGAGAGGGGCGTTATCCGTTGCAAGTCTCGCTCTAATCGCACTCGATTGAGAGTCTGGAGAAACTAAAAGTTGATGAGCGCCGAGAGCAACGCCTACACCTGCCCTATGCACGCGGATGTTCGCCAACACGGCCCGGGTTCATGTCCGAAGTGCGGCATGGCGCTTGAACCGCTCGCCATCACGGCGTCACCAACGAAAGTCGAGTACACCTGCCCGATGCACCCGCAGATCGTGCGAGATGCTCCGGGCTCCTGTCCGATCTGCGGCATGGCTCTGGAACCACGAACTGTAACCGGGGAAGAGAGAAACGAAGAGCTGATCGACATGACGCGCAGGTTCAAGGGCGGCTTGATCCTGACAATTCCATTGCTGCTCGTTGCGATGTCGGACCTGATTCCCGGAATGCCTTTGCAGCACGCAATCTCGATGCGATTGCTCGGGTATGTTCAGTTAGCTCTCGCAACGCCTGTGGTGCTCTGGGGAGGATGGCCATTCTTCCAGCGCGGGTGGGCTTCAATCGTCAATCGCAGTTTGAACATGTTCACGCTCATCGCGGTCGGTACGGGCGTCGCTTACGGATACAGCGTCATTGCTACGATGCTTCCAGGCATCTTCCCATCTTCATTCCGAGCCGAAGGCGGTCAAGTAGCCGTTTATTTTGAGACCGCTTCGGTGATTGTCGTCCTTGTGCTGGTGGGACAGGTTCTGGAACTGCGCGCGCGCAGTCAAACAAGCAGCGCAATCAAGGCGCTGCTCGGGCTGGCGCCGAAAACTGCCAGGCTCATTCGCGATGATGGGAAGGAAGAAGAGATCTCACTGGACGCCATCAAGCCCGGAGACAAGCTCCGAGTTCGCCCTGGAGAAAAAGTGCCGGTGGATGGAATGATCCTCGAAGGCACGAGTTCCGTCGACGAGTCCATGGTCACGGGTGAATCTATACCTGTAGAGAAGGCGAAAGGCGACAAGGTCACCGGCGGCACGGTCAATGGCACGGGCGGCTTGATTATACAGGCGGAGCGCGTGGGCAGTGAGACGCTTCTTGCTCAGATCGTGCGCATGGTTGGCGAAGCTCAGCGTAGCCGCGCGCCCATTCAACGTCTCGCCGATGTTGTTTCATCCTACTTTGTTCCCGCCGTGATTTTGGCCGCTCTAATCACCTTTGTTGTTTGGAGTCTTATTGGTCCCGAGCCGCGGCTTGCCCACGCGATCGTCAATGCGGTGGCCGTGCTGATAATTGCTTGCCCGTGCGCGCTTGGTCTTGCCACGCCGATGTCGATTATGGTGGGAACCGGCCGCGGGGCGAAGGCGGGCGTGCTCATCAAGAATGCGGAAGCCCTTGAAGTCCTCGAGAAGATAGACACGCTGATCGTAGACAAGACCGGCACGCTTACCGAAGGCAAGCCGCGCCTGACGTCAGTCTTGCCGGCAAACGGAATGAATGAATCGAACCTGCTGCGACTGGCTGCTGGCGTCGAGCGGGGAAGCGAGCACCCTCTGGCCGCGGCAATAGTGGCCGGCGCGCAGGAGAGAAACTTCGTGCTCTCGGACGCGCAAGATTTTCAATCCATCACCGGCAAGGGAGTGGTGGGCAGGGTTGATGATCGCCAGGTTGCTCTCGGAAACAGCAGGCTGCTCGAGCAACTGAAGATCGACCCGGGCGCTTTGATCGAGCGCGCGGAGGCTCTGCGTAAAGAAGGCGAGACGGTGATGTTTGTCGCCGTCGATGGCCGCTTGTCTGGGTTGATCGGCGTCGCCGATCCAATTAAAGAATCGACGGCCGAGGCTATCAAGGCGCTTCACGAAGACGGAATACGCATAGTCATGGTGACCGGAGACAACCGCACCACGGCGGAGGCGGTAGCTCGCAAACTAAACATCGATGAGGTGCAGGCCGATGTCCTGCCCGAACAGAAAGGCGAAGTGGTGAAACGGCTCCAGGCCCAGGGAAAGAAAGTGGCGATGGCTGGTGATGGCGTTAACGACGCTCCGGCGCTAGCTCAAGCGCAGGTTGGAATCGCGATGGGCACGGGTACGGATGTCGCAATAGAGAGCGCCGGTGTGACTTTGTTGAAAGGCGACCTGCGCGGCATCGTTCGCGCCCGAAAGCTCAGCCGAGCTACGATGCGCAACATAAGGCAGAATCTCTTTTTCGCATTTATTTATAACGCGCTGGGAATCCCGATCGCGGCGGGCGCGCTCTATCCGGTGTTCGGTCTGCTGTTGAGCCCAATGATCGCAAGTGCGGCGATGAGTTTCAGCTCCGTATCAGTGATCGGCAACGCGTTGCGGTTGCGGAAGGTTGAGTTGTAGGAAGCTATGGATAATTACCAGCGAAACGGATAGGGATGTGCGCGCAAACCTGGTTGGTTGTAACGAGGAAATTGCTAGTGAAGGTGTAATACCCGTGCAAATCCGTCCAATCAGCGTTCTCCGTGGTCTATGGTTCGAAATAGTCCGGCTTCTTGTCACAGAATAGACCACGATGACGCTGATTGGACGGATCTGCACGGATTCTTGCGCTAGCGATATGCATGTTTCGGCATAAGACGTGAGCGCTGTCGCAGCCCTGTTTCAGCAGCGTACTAGGGAACGGCTTGAGCACTCGATGCCGGGCTTATCTTTGAGACTGCGGCGCTGCTGCTGCTTGCCACCCAGAGATTCTGTCCGTCGTATGCCACGCCATAGGGCGCTCTGCCGACCGCAAAGGTGTTGACCACCGCGCCGGTGCTCGCCTGTATCTTGGAGACAGAGTCGCTCCCGTTGTTCGCAACCCAGATATAGGTCCCGGCATAAGTCACACCCGCCGGGCCATCACCTACGGCAAACGTGCCAATCACGCTGCCATCAGTTGCCAACTTCGTCACGCTCTGGCTGAAGAAGTTTGCCACCCAGATATTGGCTCCATCACAGGCCACGCCGAACGGGCCTTTGCCAACAGCAAAGGTGCCGAGCTTAGCGCCATCGCTTGCGCGCAGCTTGGTCACGTTGTTGCTGCCGTTGTTAGTGACCCAGATGTTGGTTCCATCCGAAGCAAGCGCAATCGGACGCGTGCCAACGCCGTAAGTTCCGAGAGCGACACCCGTACTGGCCCTCACCTTTTTCACGGTGTTGCTGTTGCGGTTTGCGATCCAGATGTTGGCTCCGTCGAAGAGCAGGCCCCCCGGTCCGTCTCCCGCAGCAACCGTAGCGACAGTCGCGCCCGTGCTCGCCCTCAGCTTCGTAACGGTGTCGCTCAGATAGTTCGCGACCCAGACGTTGGCGCCGTCGAAAGCCAGAGCGACCGGGCGCGTTCCGACCGAGTAAGTGCCGAGCACGGCGCCATCGCTCACGCGCACCTTGCTGACGGTGTCGCTGAATTGATTGGCGACCCAGACGTTGCTTCCGTCGAAGGCTACCGCTTCGGGGCCGTCGCCTACCGCAAAGGAACTGGTCTGCGCCGTCGTCGACTGACCGCTGACCGGCAGTGCAACCAACGCCAGAGCCAGAACGATAAACACGCTCTTTGTTAGAAGGTTCCCTTTCATTTCTGTGCTCCTTTCTCGCCAGGTCGAGTCACGCTGTCGCTTTTGGTTTCCGGAGACTTCGGCCAGTCCATAAACAGGACCGACTCGACGATCCAGCTCGCGTTGGCCATACCCGGACAGGCGGCCCACCGCGTAAGCCGTTCGTTTCCGTAACGCACCATCCCGATGTGCTGCGACTTATCGGCGTCCAGTTTCTTGTCGGGGTTGGTGAATCCGAGTTTCCGCCGAAGCATCTCGATGTCTTTGGCGTCACCGGTCAGGAAAAACCATCCCGGCTTTGCGCCGTGCCTCCTGGCGTACTCGTTGAGTGCCTTCGGGGTGTCCTGCTCCGGCTTGAGTGTGATCGAATACATGAATATGTCTTCCCCGATCCGCTTGCCCAGGGACTTCTGCACTTTTACGAGGTTGGCGGTAATCCCGGGACACACGCCTTCGCAGTCGGCATACATCAGGTTGATCATCACGATCTTGTCCTTCAGCAGGTCATCGTAGAAGCGCACCTTCTTGCCTTCGTGGGTCGTCAGCACGACATTCGGGAAATAGCGGTCTCTTATCATCTCTCGTGATGACGAACCTTCGGGTTTGGATTCCGCGGTGGACGCCCGCGCCACAACCCCGCCGGCAAAAGGGGCGATCCCAAGCATACCAATCACATTTCTTCGGTTGATCCTTTTCATGGGTTCGTTTCTCCTTTCTGTTTAGGTCTGCACGCGCTCGGACAGCGGTGCGGACTCGGGGTCGGTTATGGATTTTGCTTCGTGTCTCCCACGGTAGCGAGGTCCCACCTCAGCATCATCGCATGGTCTTCGTGGACGGTGTTGTGACAGTGCATCGGATACCGCCCCAGAAAGTCCCGGAAGCGAAAGAACAGCTTGACCTCGGTATTGTGTTCCAACCGGATCACGTCCTTGCGGCCCTTTTGCACCAGCGGAGAGTTCGAAGGCGGCTGCCCGTTGATCAACAGTGTCTGAAACTCTTCGAAGTGAATGTGAATCGGGTGCTGCCATCCGCCGGAGCTGTTCTGCAGGACCCAGTGCTCGATTGAGTCCCGCTGGACCGCGAAGCGGATCTGATTGCAGTCGAAAAACTTGCCGTTGATCTGCCACTGGCCGTTGCCTCTCTCGAACTTGAACGTCCGTGTGACCCTTGGCGTCCCGGCAGTGCTGGGCAGCGTGTAATACACAGGATTGGTCGCTGGGTTTACGCTGTTGTCCGGCACGTTTGGAAGATCTACTACAATCTTCAAGACCCTGTCCCCTTGTCCCGCGGGCAGCACATTACCGGTTGGTCCGCGCCCGTCGGTCTGCTCTAACCGATTCTCGATGTATAGCGTCTTCCCAGCCAGCGGTGCAAAATCGATGATCACATCGGCACGCTCGGCGACGCCGAGCCGCACGCTTTCGACACTGACCGGGCCGGGCAAGAGGTTTCCATCGCTGGAAATCTGAAAGAACATGTTGTGCGCGTTTAGATTCGTCAGATCAGTGAGGAAGAACTGGTAGAAGCGGGAAGGCCCGCCGTCCAGCCAGCGAAAGCGATACCTCCGCGGGTGAACGTGCATCACCGGTTGAATCTTTCCGTTCACGAGGAATTTGTCTCCCAGAATTCCATCGAGGTTGAACAGATCGAAGAACAGCAAGCCGGCATTATCGAAGCACCGGTCCGCAAACAACATGTTGACGTCAAAATCAGGGACGCCGGTCGTTGTGTTGGGGACGCCGGGAAGGCGGAACCCCGTCGTTTCGTCGCCGGTATCGAAGTTATTGTACAGGTTGTACATTCCGGCCAGTCCCTTGTAGACGTTCTGAGCCGTGAAGTCTACTCGGTGATCGTGATACCACAACGAGCTCATCGACTCGTTAATGTCGCCGTTAGGTGCGTGCGTCGAATTGAAGCCCGCCAGTACGTTGGGATAGTACTGGTCGTAGAAAGTCGCGTTGGCTATGACCGGGTTCTGCGGGTTTGGAAAGTAGTCGCACGGAAAGCCGTCGCTTTCAGACGGCGTGTGGCCATTGTGCAGGTGAGTACTCACCTGATTGATTCCAAAGCCGCCGTTGTTGGCCGGCAAGTTATTCACGTTACGAACAATGATGGGCTCGCCGTACCTGGCGATGTAGAGCGGCCCCGGACTCTTGCCGTCAAAGGTCCATAGAGTTTGCAGCGGGAGACCCGCGTGCACGCTCTTCTGCGCGGCCTGTTGGACTATTCGATACTGTTTGGTTGGGGGGAACGGACTGGTCACGACCTGATGGTTGCGAGTCCGGCCCTCGCCCGCGGCGTTGTTCGGAGCGATCGTCGGGGTTGGTGTGAGCGCGGTCGTTTCCGGCAGCTTGACCTCCATCGGCGTGAACGCCTCGGTGAAGGCCGACGTAGCTGGACTCTGACAGGTGTTATCATCGAAGTAGCCGGCGGTGTTGAGCGGCCGGGCGCTCAATCCCTTCACGGGGATCAGATAACCGGCGCTGGTCAGCAGCCCCAGCTTCACCATATCTCTCCTGTTCAACTGGGCCGCTACGATCTCGCGCCGGTTCTTTTGTGCTTCATTGGCTTCGCGTTTTTTCTTTTGGTTGATCCTGGAAATGTACGCCATATGCACCTCCTACGGGCTTGGAAGAGACGCCATCCAAGACGTTCTCGGGTTGTCTGATTGATCTAAGCGCACACGAACTCTCCGGGGAAATCAGAGTGTCCGGGGGGTCGTCCACTGGCGAAGAGCTGCCGCTCTTGTTTCTACCAATCGGTCCGCCGGCTACCCCAGCCGGCCGGCCAGGGTGCAGGGCTGTGCGCCCTTAGACTGAACTGCAGCGAGTGTGATCTTTGAGATTTGCGCTACGTAATGCGGCGTGAAAGTTATTACAAAGCAAGCTGAGTGTCAATAATAAAGTTTAGAGCTTTGTGGGTTTGCTCGATGCGTTATTCGCCAGGCGGCTGCATCCTGGCGCAACAGGATGGGAACGCCTGCCAGGCCGCAGGTGGCTTCTACTCCGATGCGGATTCAGGCTTGCTCACTGCTCCCCTTTTTTCGCGGCCCCCATAAGTAAAGCGATAGGTAAAGTAGATCACCAATCCAACGGCTATCGCCACCAGCGAATCGCGCACGTCCAGCCGATTGCTGTTTGATAACAGCCATCCGGATAGCAGTAGCGCCGCAATCGCCACTGCTACGCCGGCAGGGGCCTTGAACATCGCCGGGGGAACGTCTTTCTTGCGGCGAAAGACGAGCAGCGCGGCACACGTCACGCTGTAGGAAATCAATCGCGCGATCACGCTCAGATTGACTTGCTTTGAAAACGTGCTCCAAAGCGTGAGCGCCAGGGCAAGCGCCGATGTAATCAGAATCGCATTGTAAGGTGTGCGAAATCTCTCGTGGATCGCCGATACAAAACGCGGAAGCTCACGTCGTTCCGACATCGCGAACGGAAGTCGCGATCCGGCGAGGATGATCACGTTCAAGTTTCCGACTATAGAGACGACGACTCCGGCTGAGATAATCGCCGCGCCGGCTCTGCCCAGAAAGATGCTGCTCGCGTCAGCCAGGGGCTTCTGTGAAGAAGCAAGCTCCGGCAGCGCTCCTATGCAAATGACCTGGATCGAGATGTAGAGCAACGCTACCACGCCGATCGCGGTTATCAACGCCAGCGGGAGATCGCGCTGCGGATCGCGAACCTCGCCTGCCGGAATCGCAGCCATCTCAAATCCCGAGAATGCGTAGATCAGAATCAGCACCGAGGACGAGAATGAGCCGTAAGCCGGCCGCGCGCCAAACGAGTAGTTCTGCGAGTTGAGAAAGAAAATGCCGACGCCGATGAATAGTATGATCGGTATGAGCTTGCCTACGGTGAAGACGTTGGTGACGCGCGCGGCGTCGCGAACTCCCAGGACATTGACCGCGGCGAGCGCGGCTACAACTGTGACGATGATCGCTTCTCTCCAGTATTGCGTGTTGGCCGGAGCCCAGAAGAAGGCGAGATAGTCCACTAACAGGTTGCAGTTCGCGGCGAAGGCGGTCAATCGAGCCAGCCACATCAACCAGCCCACTTCAAAACCAACCGCGGCGCCGAACGCCTCGCGCGCGTAAAGGTAAGGCCCGCCGGTCTCTTTGAATCGGCTTCCTACTTCCGCGTAACAGAGAATGATGAGCGCTACGACGATAGCGCAAACGATGAAGGCGATCAGGCTGTACGTGCCAACGAGTGCAAAGACGCGTGAAGGCAATCCAAAGATTCCCGCACCGATGATGGCGTTGATGGCAACGGAAGCGAGGTCCCAGCGGCGGATTCCTCTGATCAGCCCTTCGTGTGTTGGTTGAGTTTTGGCCATTCAGTATCTCAGGCTGGCGCAGCTTCTCGAAAGCGCGGGAATACTAATCGCCGACATCGCTTTATTCAAACGGGCATCGAGTAGCAGGGGGTATGATTAAAAGTGGACTTGAGCCGGGGACCGCCCGCGACTCTTCGCCGAAAGAAGTGTCCCGAGAATTCCCTGGAACCCCGTAGGGGTAGAATGTTTATAGTGGCGAGCTCCACATGTTGCCAACCCCGTAGGGGTGGAATGTCCTGCGCTAAAGGTTTATGCCGCTCCTAACGGAGCTTGGAAGTCCGCGTGAGGTCTTTACTATAAACATCGCACCCCTACGGGGTTGCCGGGCGGAACGCTCGATTCCCGCTCTGAGTTCCGGTGACCTACGTCCCACCCAAGTCCCATTTCTAATCACACCAAGTAGCAGGAGTCTCCTTCTCCAGGACGATGTGCGTGCGCTACAATGAACGACCGAACTCTTCGACATTCTTTAATGGAGGCTTAGATGAGCGATCAGAAGGAAGCTGAAGTCGTATGCATTAATAACGGCCCGTATCGCATTATTGGGGACAACATAATCATCAAGGACCTTGCTGGAAACCAGTTTGGTCTCGCGGGGCGGACCGTCATTTCGCTTTGCAGATGTGGCCACTCCCAGAACAAACCGTTTTGTGATGGAAGCCACGCGAGAGTCGGCTTCCAGTCTGAAGTCGAAGCGAGGGAGCTTCCTCCGCCGGCGCCAAAACTCTAGAGAGAATAGACCACGGATCGGGCGGATCAACACTGATCCGATCCGTGTTAATCCGTCTAACCCGTGTCATCCGCGGCCTATTTCGAAACAACATGAAAACAATCCGAATCGCAAACGGGCAGGGCTTTTGGGGCGACTCGCTTCAAGCTCCTATCGAGCAGGTGCGTCGAGGCCCAATCGACTATCTCGGGCTCGACTACCTGGCCGAGATCACGATGTCGATCATGCAGAAGCAGCGCTCGCGTGATCCGCGCTCAGGCTACGCTCGAGACTTTGTTTCGATGATCGAAGAAGTGCTGCCCGATCTTGTCGAGCGAAACATCAAGGTTGTCGCTAATGCCGGCGGCGTTAACCCGCAAGCATGTTGCGATGCCGTCGTTGATGTGGCGCGACGTAAGGGCTTCGGCGGCAAGATCAAGATTGGAATAGTTGCCGGCGACGACATAATGGATAGGTTGGACGATTACATTGGCCGGGGCGTCGAACTAAAAAACCTGGAGACCGGCGAGCCGCTCGCTTCGATTCGTTCGCGGGTCCAGAGCGCGAATGTGTACTTCGGAGGGCGGCATATCGCCGAGGCTCTCGACAAGGGCGGGCAAATTATCATTGCCGGGCGCGTGACGGATACGGGGCTATCGCTCGGGCCGATGATTCATGAATTCAAGTGGCCGATCGATGACTGGGATCGGCTTGCATCGGGGACGATTGCCGGCCACACGGTCGAGTGTGGCGCGCAGTGCACCGGTGGAAATTGCCTGATTGACTGGGAGTCGATTCCCGATATGGCGGACATCGGCTACCCGATCATCGAAGCTGACCCCGACGGGACTTTCGTAATCACCAAGCACGATGGCACCGGCGGTCGCATAACGGTCCCTTCGATCAAAGAGCAACTGCTTTACGAGATGGGCGATCCGCACGAGTACATCACGCCTGATTGCGTTGCGGACTTCACGACTATTCAGCTCGAGCAGGACGGCGCAAATCGCGTGCGATTTTCAGGAATCAAGGGGCGGCCCGCGACCGAGTTCTACAAGGTGAGCATCAGTTATTCAGCGGGCTGGAAGGCCGTCGGGTCGCTGGTATATGCGTGGCCCGACGCCTACAAGAAAGCCCAGAAGGCGGATCGCGTGTTGAGAGAGAGATTTGATCGGCTCGGCTTGAAGTTCGACAAAACGCACACCGAATTCCTCGGAGTCAACGCGTGTCACGGTGAGCTTGCGGGTCCGCCGTCAGCGGACATCGCGGAGGTCGCGCTTCGGGTTGCAGTGCGCTCGGAAGACAAACGCGCGGTCGAGCGATTCACGCGCGAGGTTGCGCCTCTTGCGTTGAACGGCCCGCCTACGGTGACCGGGTTTGGAGCGGGCCGTCCGAAGACCGAAGAGATCATCGCTTACTGGCCGGCCCTGATTCCAAAGAACGAAGTAGATGCGCACATTTCGGTGATCGAGGCTTGATATGACAAGAGTCAAACTGCTGAAGCTGGCACACGCGCGCTCGGGAGACAAAGGCGATACCGCAAACGTCGGGCTGATAGCTTACAAGCCTGAGTATTATCCACTACTCACCGAGCAAGTCACCGCCGAACGTGTGAAGGAACATTTCACAGGAATCTGTTTTGGCGACGTGGAGCGTTTCGAAGTGCCGAACCTGCACGCGCTGAACTTTCTGCTTCATGAGAGTCTCGATGGCGGCGGAACGCTTTCGCTAAAGACGGATGCGCAAGGCAAGACCTACAGCGCCGCGTTGCTGAGGATGGAGATCGAAGTCGACGATAAGCTTGCACAAGAGATCGGTAGTTAAACCACAAAGGCAGATACGTCGCGAAGCGGGCGTTCAGAGTACCGACTTTAGTCGGGCAGTGCGGTACAACACCGAAGCCTTGGGATAGCAAGGCACTGCCCGACTAAAGTCGGTACTCTGAACACCCGCTTCGTGACGTATCCGCCTTTTGTTTATGGAGTATCAAATGGATTGGCGAGTGATCCTTACAACATTTGGCGTGGTCTTTCTTGCGGAGATGGGGGACAAAACGCAGCTTGCGGCGATGACGATGGCTGCGGAGACGAAGAAGCCGTGGGCCGTCTTGATAGGCGCATCGGTTGCGCTCGCTTGTGTGTCGGCGATCGGCGTGGTCGTCGGCGGCGCACTTGGTCACTATCTCCCGCTCGTTTGGATCAAGCGGGCCGCTGCGCTTGCGTTCATAGTGATTGGAGTTCTAATCCTCATCGGCAAACTGTAAAGAACGCAATGTAGGGGCCCTCCGGCCCCTCAAGAACCACATGTAGGGGCGGCCCTCCGTGGCCGCCCCTGACTGGCACCAATGATTCAGCGCGCTGCGAGGGGCGGCCACGGAGGGCCGCCCCTACATGGTTACTTCAAAAAGCACGGTTACTTCAAAAAGCACGGTTACTTCAAAAAGCACGGTTACTTCAAAAAGCACGGTTACTTCAAAAAGCACGGTTGCTTCAAAAGCACGGTTGCTTCAAAAGTGGAGCAACAACTCGTCGATAGAGTCCAGATGAATGTCCGGGTTTTCGCTTAGCAGGTTCCTGCTCGTCGGATAAGCGCTGAGAACCGCTACCGTCATTAGCCCCGCGTTTTTTCCCATACGCACGTCTTCGGGAGCGTCTCCAACATACGAGCAAGTGTCTTTCGCTCTTCCCATAACCCGCATCGCTTTCTCCAAACCCTCAGGATGCGGTTTCTTGTTGACGATGTGCTCGTTGCAAATCAGCGCCTCGAACGTCGAAGTCAAGCCGAGTAGTTGGATTTCGCGTGTAACGCGGCGCTCGGTTCCGCTCGTAACTATGCCGAGGCGATAACCGCGCTCACGTAGCGTTTGGATAGTTTCGCCCCCACCTTTCACAAGCCTGGGAGGCTCCTCGCCGTAATGCTCGAGCCATAACTCATCGGCGGTTTTCCAGCGGTCTTTTGGCAAGCTCAGTGTTTCATACATCGAGTACCAGTTCGGCGAGTAAGAGGTTTCGTAGATCTCTCGAGAGAAGGTGATACCCAGATCAAAGAACGTCTTTTGAAACGCAGTGAAACCGGCGCTTGCCGAGTCGAACAGAGTTCCATCCCAGTCAAATAGTAACGTCGTGATGTGTCGCTCGATATCTTTCACGTTTGCTTACGGAGTGAGGCCTAGACGCTCGAGGAGCGCGGGGAAGCGCGAGTCCGAGCGCAAGTTGTCCCAGATCGGATTCACCTTCAGGTAAATGAGCGGCCCAAACCGGCGATCAAAAGCCCTATACAGCCACTCGAATGCCCTGTCTTTATTTCCCAGCGTTGCGTAAGTCGCGGCAAACCAGTGCGGTGAAACATAGCGCTGCTTTGAAAGCTGTTCCAATTTGCCCAGCACTGTCTCGGCTTCTGGCCTTGGTCCGCACCAGGCATAACCCTGACCGAGCGCCGCCAACATTTCCATGCTTTTTTCGACGAGAGTTCGCGCCTTCTGAAACTCCGCCATTGCTTCGGGGCATTGGCCGTTTTGCGTGTACGCCCTTCCCAGTAGGAAGTGAGCGCGCACGAATGTCGGATCCATCTCGAGCGCCTTCTTGAGTTGAGCGATTGCTTGAACCGGCTGATGCGTAAAATAAAAGAACTCGCCGTGATCGGCCGTGATCAGCAGCGAAAGCGGATCAATCTCCTCCGCCTTCTCAATTTCACTGAAGGCTTCCGGCGTTCTGCCGGCGGAGATTAGTAGATACGCGTAGCCGTGATGAGGAGTCGCGTAACGTGGATTCAGTTCGATCGCGCGCTTGTATTCCTGCTCGGCGCTGGTCCAATCCCAGTCATAATAAAGCTTGATATATGCCAGGGAGGTGTGAGCCTCGGCGAGTGAATCGTCCAGCTCGAGCGCCCGAATCGCCGCGGCTTTTGCCATCGGCATCGCCTCCATCGGCGAACTGATGCTTTGACTCGCCATGAAGCTGTAAGAGTCAGCCAATCCACTATAGGCAAGAGCGTAGTTCGGATCTCTACCTATCGCTTGTTGGAAATACTCGATCGCTTTCGCATAGCTTTCATCTGTTCGCTTGTTCCAGTAGTAACGTCCTCTAAGATAGAGCTGATAGGCTTCAGTGTTGCCGGTGTAGCTCTTGACCAGGAGTGTCTCTTCCTCACCGGTCAGGCGCAATCGAAGCCTGTCTGATATCTGCCGCGCGATTTGTTTTTGAACCGTCAGGATGTCCGACATCTTTGTGCTGTACTTTTCGCCCCAAAGCTGGGTCCCGTCTGCGCCGTTCACAAGCTCCGCCTGGACAAGCAAGGAGTCTCCCTGCTGGATGACTTTTCCGGTGACCACACCCTCGACCTTCAGCTCTTGCGCCACCGCTTGCGGATCGAAGTCTCTGCCCTTGTAGCGGAAAGACGTTGTGCGCGCCAATACTTTCAACTGGGACGCCTGAGAGAGGCTGTTGATGATGCTCTCGGTCATGCCGTCGCTCAAATAATCCGAATTCGCGTCCGCGTTCCCGTTCGTGAACGGCAATACAACCAGCGAGCTTATCGCGTGGTGCGCAGAGGAAGCCCGAAGTAGAGATTGAACTCCAACGCCTATTGCAGCAAGAATCGCCAGCGCGAGCATGGCGTAGGCGAACGGCCGCGTGTTCAAGCGCCGCTTTGATAGCGCCCTTCTGATTTGAGCGCTGCCTGATTGGCTGTCTTGCTTGAGCTTCCGAAGGTCTTCCAAAAATTCTCGCGTTGTCTGGTATCTGAGAGAGGGGTCCTTTTCGATTGCGCGCTCGATGATCGTCCCCATTTGAGCCGGAGCGTGATGATTCAACTCGCTCACCGGGCGGGGCTTCTCGTGTGCGACCGAGTGCATTACATCAAGCGGCGTTTTGTTCATCCCCTTGAAGGGAGATCGCCCGGTTACCATCTCGTAGAGGACTACACCGAGAGAGAAAATGTCCGAACGATGATCCACCATCTCGCCACGGGCCTGCTCGGGAGACATATACGCAGGCGTTCCGAGCTGTGCGCCCTGCCGAGTTAAATCAGTTGCGTCGTATGAACCGACAGTGCCCGAAGAGGAAACTGATTTTGCCAGTCCGAAGTCGAGAATCTTCACCTGGCCGTTGCGGGTGATAACGATATTGCCGGGTTTGATGTCGCGATGGACTATCTTTCGCTCGTGAGCTGCGGCCAATCCGTCTGCGATTTGAATAGCTATAGCGAGCGCGGCGTCGATATCGATTGCCCTGCTCGCTATCACCTGTTTGAGAGTGAGTCCTTCAATATACTGCATGACAATGAAGTGCAGGCCGGCGGTTTCATTGATTTCATGAATCGTGCAGATATTGGGGTGGTCGAGGGCCGATGCGAGAACGGCCTCACGCATGAACCGGTTGCGCGCGGTCTCATCGGCGACGAGGTCATCGGAAAGAAACTTCAAAACGACTGCCCTTTGCAGGCGCGTATCACGGGCAAGGTACACTGCTCCGCCGCCGCCCTCGCCGAGCTTGCTAAGTATCTTGTAATGCAAAGCCTCGGCGAGTTCTCCCGATCTCGGCGGCCCGCTTGATTGAGCTGGGCGCTGTGTCTCCCGTGTTGTAGTGACCTCGGCGACGAACCTGTAGCCGCGTTTCGGAAGGGTCTCAATGTATCGCGGCGAGTTGGCGTCGTCGCCAATCGCGCGGCGGATGTCTTTGACCGCCCGGGTCAGCGCGTTGTCCGTCACGAACGCGTCTTTCCAGACGCCGTCGAACAACTCCTGCTTTTCGATGACTCGCCCGCGATGCTCGACGAGATAGATGAGCAGATCAAACGCTCGCGGAGGAAGAGAGCGAACCTCGTTTCCCTTCGTTACGCAAAAATTCTCCCGGTCGACAGCTAAATCGTCGAAGTAATAGCAGGTTGCGCTGAATGTTTCCGGGCTTCCCATCGGTAACGTCAACAAAGAGTCACGGCTTCGTCACGATGCATAAGAAAAACAGGCTTTTGTCACCGCTCCGTCATTACCCAAAAGCAGGGCTCGATTATAGTCGCGGCCTGTGGATTAGCAAAGTCCACAAACTTTTGAATAAGGAGAGGAACAAATCAATGAGAAGTCTCAATTTGTCTATAACCAATATCAGCCGTTCAGTCGGTCAATTCCTGAACGGGAACGAGATAATGATCAACAAGAGCACTCTGCGGACAGTGTTGCTCGCAAGCCTGATTGCCATGCTGCCCGGCCTCGCGAACGCTCAGTCAGCGGCACAGTCGAGCGGAAGATGGGTTGGTAGAATTCAGCTTGCTCCCTCAACCACTTCACGATCGGCGGAACGGTCTGTATCTGCCCGCCACGACGACGAAGAAACGACCAGTCAGTCGGAGGATCGCGCCAGAGATACGAAGGTTTCAATAAGCGGAAAGAAACCGACGATCGTCGGGAGCTGGGTGCTCACCGTCAGCATCCCCGATAATGCGCCGCCGTTTGATTCCTTCAAGGCGCTATGGAGCCTGACGGGAGACGGTCTTCTGGTCAGTTCGGCGCAAGGAGACGTTACGCCAGTGCCGTTTCCTACGACGAGCTCGGCGTACGGAGCGTGGGTTCAAACTGAAGGCCGGCAGTATGCGGCTAGTTTTGTGGCAATTCTTTATGACGTGCAAACCGGCGAGAACATGGGCAGTCTCAAACTCAACCAGAGCATAACACTAAGTGACTCGGGCGTTGAATGGAACGGGCCTTTTCAGGCGAAGGTCCTCGATCCCGATGGGAATCTGATTGTCACGCTTAACGGGACGGTTAACGCAAAACGCATCACAGTGGAGCCGCTGCAGTAGGCCATCTCTCGCGATCAGTAACTGATCCTCTGCGCGGCAAGTCAACTAGGGTGTGATTAAAACTGGGATTTGGGTGGGACTTAGGTCACCCGGAACTCAGAGCGGGGAATCGAGCAGTTCCGCCCGGCAACCCCGTAGGGGTGCGATGTTTATAGTTACGGACGCCGACGTGGACTCCTGGCTCCGTTAGGTGCGGCATAGAGTTAGTAATGGAAAAATGACAGCGTGCGAAGGGTGGCTTGCCACCGCCCGGTGAGTTCGCCCAGATTAGCTCTTAAGAAAGCAGCGGGGCAAACCACCCTTCCCCAACCTGTCATTCCTAACCCACGTTGATGCCAACGAGCGGCAGATTATTCCCCACAGAGGCCTGAACCTGCCGCGTACGCGCACGTTGTACGACAGGCGCGCGCGCTTGATGATTACCTTCACAGGTTGATAGTCTCAGCGTCGGAGAACACCGATGCCTGATTATCAAAAGATTCTTTTTTCGGTCGAGGAATCAATCGCTCGCATCACGCTCAACCGGCCTGACAAGCGCAACGCGTTGGATGACGAAATAGTCTCGGAGTTCAAGGATGCGCTCGAGGCAGCTTCGCGCGATGACAGTGTGCGAGTCGTCCTGATTAGCGGAGCGGGAAAAGATTTCTGCTCGGGCGCTGATCTCGCGTCGCTCCAGCGAATAAGCGAAGCCGGAGTCGCAGAAAGCATGGCTAGCGCGCGAGTGATGGGTGAATTATTCGTCGACATGCGCCGCCATCCTCGTCCGATCATCGTCGCCGTCCGAGGACGCGCGCTTGCAGGAGGCTGCGGGCTCGCAACCGCTTGCGACATTATTCTTGCGGCGGAGTCTGCGAGGTTTGGATATCCGGAGGTCAACATCGGATTCATACCGGCGATGGTAATGGCCATATTAAGACGCTCAGTTTCTGAGAAGCGGGCATTTGAATTAATTACCCGAGGCGAGATCATTTCTGCTCGCTCGGCATTCGAGATCGGAATGATCAATCGTGTGTTCCCCGACGATCAGTTCGATGCTGAGGTCGAAGCCTATGTTACGCAGATGGCAAGCAAGTCGGCGTCAGCGGTCAGCCTCGCAAAAAGCCTGCTCTATCATATGGACGGGATGACTTTCGAAACAGCGATCGAGGCGGGCATTCAGATGAACGCGATCACTCGAATGACCGAAGATTGCAAACGCGGCGTCGAACAGTTTTTGAAGAAGTAGAATCAACCACACAGAAGTAGGAAACAACCACAAAGACAGAAAGACAGAAAGAGCGGGGACAAGTCCCTCTTCCCTACCTGTTATTGTTACCTCAACGGGTTTGCTTCGGGGGATTGTCTTCAAACATTATTCAGAATCGACAATGCGTTCCCGCTGAAGATCTTCTGCTTCTCATATTCCGGAATCGCCAAATCCTGAATCGAACTCACCGATCGCTCGATCGATCCCAGCATGTGAGGGTAGTCACTCCCCATCACCATATGATCGGTTCCCACCAGATCGCGCGCCATCCTCAGGTTGTGCGTGCTGAATGTTACCGTATCGTAATGGAGCCGTTTCAAATAGGTACTCGGAGGCTCATCAATATTCACTCGGCATTCGGCGAAGTCGCGATAGCCGCTGTCAAGCCGCTCCATCAGGTAAGGCGCCGCGCCCCCCAGGTGCCCTATGATCCAACGGATGTTCGGCAAGTCGCGCAGCATCCCATCGAAACACATTCGCGCTACAGCGAGCGTCGTGTCGAAAGGAAAACCCACCAGCGGTCCAAGCACATATTCCTTGAAAGGCTCGGAGTTCGTCGGAATCATCGGGTGCAGAAAGATGCACAGGTTCATTCTGTTGGCTTCTTCAAAGAAAGGGCGATAGATCGGCGAGGTGAGCGCTCTTCCTCTGATGTTGCTCAGCAAGACGACGCCGTTCATCTTGAGTTCATCGATCGCGCGATGAAGCTCTGCGATCGCGGCTTCCGAATCATCCATTGGAATCGATGCGAACCCCTTGAATCGCGTCGGGTGTCTTGCGATCAGTTCGGCGTATGCGTCGTTGAGTACCCTCGCGGCTTCGGGCTGGCGCGTTTCGTCGGCGAAAAAGATATTCGGCGTCGAGAGCGAAACGACTTCCACGTCGATGCCGACACGATCCATATCCTCGAGCCTCTTGTCGACGTCCGTCATCGGCTGTGTGACACCAAAGAACCGAGCGCCACGGTGAGTGATAATCGTGCGACCCGTTGGATCTTTTGCGAACGAGAAATCAGAGGGAGTATTGCGTATCATCTCGAAAAACATTTCGGGATAGTAGTGAGTGTGAACGTCTATCTTCATTGTTTTCCTCAAAGTATTCCGCGACGGGCGTTCAGAATGCGGGCGTTTAGAGTACCGACTTTAGTCGGGCAGTGCAGTAAGAAGCCGAAGTCATGAATTAGCGAGGCACGGCCCGACTAAAGTCGGTACTCTGAACGCCCGCATTGAACGATTACTCTGAACGCTCGCAGCCGACCGCCTCGGGAAATCGCGAGGGTATCACAGTTAATGCGCACTTGGCGAAAGACACAAACGGCGTAGTAGAATCAGCCTCTTCATTTCGAATCATTATAAAATCGGTGAATGCATAAAATGCCGAGACATAAAATGCTAAGAATGATCGTCCCGTTGCTATGTGCCGCGAGCTTGTTGGCTTCACCATTCGCGCTAGCTCAGGAAACGAAGACCAGGTCACGCGTAATCGTCGGCGCGACGATCATCGACGGCACAGGCCGGCCGGGTTATCTTGCCAGCATTCGAATCGTTGGAGATCGAATCGCACAGGTCGGCAGATTCTCGCCGAGAGCCGGCGAGGAAGTAATTCAGGCACCCGGACTGGTGGTCGCGCCCGGCTTCATCGACATTCACAATCATTCAGAAGACGGGCTCGCGCGAGAACCCGCGGCCGCTAATCAGGTATCCCAGGGGATTACCACTCTTGCGGTAGGACCGGACGGCGGCTCGCCCTGGCCGATCGCCGATTACCTGAGTAAACGCGAGCAGCAGGGAATCGCAGTCAATGTGCTTTCGTTTATCGGGCACGCCACCGTTCGTCAGCAGGTGATGGGCAAGGACTATGACCGCGCTGCCACCGCCGAAGAGATTTCAAAGATGAAACTGCTTGTCGATCAGGCCATGCGCGAAGGCGCCTTCGGCCTGTCGAGCGGACTCGAATATGACGTAGGCCGTGGAGGCACTACGGAAGAACTGATCGAGCTTGCGCGCGCGGCATCGCCGTACGGCGGAATTTACATGACCCACATGCGCGACGAAGAGGAGGGAATGCTCGACGCGTTGCGCGAAGCGATTCGCATCGGCAGGGAAGCGCGAACGCCCGTTCAAATTTCTCACATAAAGATGGGGAACAAGAATGTGTGGGGCCAGTCCTCCAGGGCGATTGCGTTGATCAATCGCGCAAGGCTGGCGGGCGGCGACGTTACCGCCGATTGCTATCCCTACACGGCGTGGGCTTCGACGATCACCATTCTCGTGCCTAGTCGAAAACACGAAGACAGACGAGAGGTCGAGACTTCGCTGGGCAATGTCGGTGGAGCGAGCCACGTTCTCGTCACCAATTGCAAAGCGCATCCTGAATTCGAATTCAAGACGCTTGCCGAAATCGCGCAGACGAAAAACATCACCGAGGTTGAAGCGTACCAACAGATCGTGCGCGACGGAGGCGCCGGTATAGTCTGCACTTCGATGAATGAGACCGACGTTCGCGCGTTCTACCGGCAGCGATGGGTTATGGTGGCGAGCGATGGCGGCATAGGCTCGCGGCATCCTCGAGGGTCGGGTACGTTTACGAAAGTGCTTGGCCGTTTCGCGCGAGAGCAACACTGGCTTACGCTTTCCGAAGCGGTTCGAAAGATGACTTCGATGCCGGCGAAGCGATTAGGGCTGAGCGACCGGGGGTTTGTTCGAGAAGGGATGAAAGCGGACCTGGTCATTTTTGACGCGAAGCGCGTCCTCGACCGATCGACCTTCAAGGAGCCGCAACTTCTGTCCGAAGGTATCGAGCGAGTGTTTGTAAACGGCGAGCCCGTCTGGGAACAAGGTAAGACGACCGGCCGCCTTCCGGGCGTGGTGATACGAAAAGGCATTCAATAGTCTTGCAGCCTTTGCGTGCTTTGCGGTCCTTAGCGTCTTTGCGAGGAACGATACTCAGCGCAAAGACGCAGAGGACCGCAAGGCACGCAAAGAAGAACGATTGGAGGATCGACAATGAGGCGGATAATCATCGGCGCGAGCTTGCTTATTCTGGTTGTTCCATTCCTGGCACAAGCGCTACAGGACGAAACTCAGCCCTCCCAGCGGTTGGATCCGAAGATTCAAAAGATCGTCTCCGAGATCTCAGCCGATCGAATCGCCGAGATCGAAAAAAAACTCGAGAGTTTTGAGACGCGCAACACGCTGTCCGATCCCACTCAAACCAATCGTGGGATCGGCGCGGCGCGGCAATGGATCTTCGACCAGTTCAAGAGCTACAGCCCGCGGCTCGAAGTAAGCTTCGACACACACACCATTCCGAAAGCCGCTCGCATCTACAAGGACGTTGAGCTGCGCAACGTCGTCGCGATCCTGCCCGGCAAGATGCAACAAGCCGCCGGCCGTTGGATCATGGTCACCGGTCACTACGATACCGTTAACCTGAGAGTGCCGCCCGAAATGCGGCGTGATCCGGCTAAAGCGGCCGAGCTTCCGGCGCCCGGCGTGACTGACGATGGCAGCGGTACAGCTTGTGTGATGGAATGCGCGTGCGTGCTCAGCCAATACGAATTCGATGCGACGCTCGTGTTCGTTGCGTTCGCCGGTGAAGAACAGGGACTCGTGGGCGCGCGCGCGATGGCCAGGCGGCTCAAGGACAGGAACCAGACGATAGAGGGCGTCCTCAACAACGATATCATCGGCAGCGAAATCAGCGGCAACGGTGTAATCGACAATCGCAGGGTGCTCGTGTTCTCAGAGGACCCAAACGATTCAACTTCAAGATCGATCGCGCGCTTCGCAAAACGAATGGGCGAGCGTTACTTTCCCGAGCTCACTGTTGATTTGATTTTCCGTTACGACCGCTTCGGCCGGGGCGGAGATCACACCGCTTTCAATCAGCAGGGCTACGCTGCGGTGCGCGTGACGACTCCCAACGAGAACTTCGCCAATCAGCACACGCCTACCGACAACTTCGCCAACACGTCTCCTTCATACACGGCGAAGGTGGTGAAGATGAATGCGGCGGTTGCCGCGTCGATGGCGTTGGCGCCTCGCGCGCCGATCGTGTCGCGGCCAATACCTGCGACCCCAGCTACCGGCGCGCCGGGGACGCAACCCGCTGCCGGAGCGGCGCAACCGACAGCGGCCGAGATCGAAGAGGCTCCGACGCCGCGCCCACAACCGACAGGTCCCGGCTTGACCCGAGGCGCATCCGGCTATGACGCGGTGTTGCGTTGGGATCAACCCGATCCGGAACCGGACCTGGCGGGCTTTGTGGTGGTCGTACGTTCGACGACCGCGCCGGATTGGGAGCGCGAGATATGGGTCGGCAATGTGAAGGAGTTCACACTGAAGAACACTTCAATTGATCAGCTCGTTTTTGGTGTGAAGGCGGTCGACAAGGAAGGTCACGAGAGCCCGGTGTCGGCTTATGTGCTGGTGCCGCGTGCGCGTTAGCGCTGAGCATGCCCGGCGAGAAAGTAATGATCCTGAGGCGGTTGATCTTCAGAGGCGTAGCGGATGGTGATCCGCGACTAAATCGCGTGGATCAAGGGCGAGAAACCTGTCCTATGTTTTAGGTCAACTTCAATGTTGAGGAAGGAAGGATGAATCAGTCACCTCTTAAGCCAATCCATTCCGATGATGACTTGAATCCTGTCAAACTGGATAAGTTTCGAAAGCTATCAAACGAAGACCTCATATCGTCGCTGCGGCCCAATGAGGAAGGATCGCTGAGGACTCGTCCGGACGGCACTGTGCTCAATGGCCATCACCGGATTAGAATACTTCGTGAACGAGGCATCGACGTGGATGGCTTGCCGCGCGAGGAGATCGCGAAGGACCCCACGTCATAGAGAGGTGCACGCATGGCGAGTAACATATATTGGCTAGAAGGACCATGGAGGGGACGGTTAGCAATAATACCGAGACCTCGCGGCGGCGACTGGTTACGAGATGAGGTATCTGATTGGGGCAAGGCGGGCATTGGCGTCGTTGCTTCGCTGCTCACTCCCGATGAAGTTGCCGAACTTGACCTCGAAGCCGAAAAGGAAATCTGTGAGGCTAACGAAATCCGATTCGTAGGTTTTGCGATTCCCGATCGCGGAGTCCCGGCCTCAAACGCTGCCGCCTCCACGCTGGTGCACGATTTGGAGGAATCACTCGCGAAAGGCGAGACGGTCGCCGTGCATTGCAGACAGAGCGTTGGGCGATCGGCAATGATCGCCGCGTATCTGATGGTAATCACCGGCGAGGACGCCAGGGTGGCATTCAGGCGCATTAGTTCGGCGCGAGGAAGGAGCGTGCCTGATACTCCCGACCAAGAGCGATGGGTGTTAGAACGAGATCTGGAGCAAATGCGGACGAAAGGCGAACGCCTTTTCGAAAGGTATTTGCGTTTGCAAGGGATCACTGACTACGAGTATGAGTCGAAGAACGCCGGCAAGCTCAAAAGACCTGATTACACTGTTGTGATCGCTGATCAAGAATACCTTTTCGAGGTCAAGGACTTTCAACCCAAGGACGCACTCAATTCGGCCTCTGATCCCTATATTCGAATACGTAAAAGAATAGAGTTAGCCCGCGAGAAATTCAGGGAGTACAAAGACTGGCCGTGTTGTTTGGTTCTTTACGACGACAACGCGAGGCTTGATCTGGAAGAGCCAGAAATCATGCTTGGCGCCATGTATGGCAACTTCGGTGTCGGCATGGAATTCAATCATGCCATCGGGGAACTTGACGCGGCGACTGAGCGCTGGGGTTTTCATGATGGCGGAAAGATGTTCCGTCCAAAAAGTTCCACACCACAGAATACAACAATCAGTGCTGTGATTACGCTTCGCCATGTTGCGGTCGGCTTAAGAAAGCTGGGTGTGTTTTTGGAAGGGTTAAAAGAGAAGAGACCTAATATTACTGCGGCAGAAGCTCTCTCGGAGACGTTCTCACGCAATATCGACTTTGACAAACAGGAGAGGCATCTCGGTGTGATTGTATGGGAGAACGAATTTGCACGTATTCCGTTCCCTCGAACGCTCTTCTGCGGTCCCTATGATCTGAGATGGGGTAAATGCGAGAAGGAGATGGAGATCGGCAAAGTCATTGTGGGGTCTGAAATTGCAGCACTCGAAGATCTCGAGAAGCCCGGTGCCCTACAGCGGAAAATCAGTTAAGCACGCCAATCTCTCTTCATGGCCAGTGCCAGGCGTGCAATTCTGCAATTCTTCACTCGGTCTCGTTGGCGGGAGACAATCAACTGAACAAATCACGGATCTTCGCGAGTACATCGTTCAACTTATTGCCGTTTTTCTTTCCTGCTGAGTATAGAATTAACGATTCGTCAATTGTGAATAGGCGATTCGCTCTTATGAAGCTATCCACCTTCAGTCGACCGTGTTCGAATTCAGCGCTTGTTAACGCAATCGCATAATTATCGCGACGAGATTGGGTTGTTATCTGACAAAGAATCAAATCATCTCCGGCTAAGTCGGCGACAACTAATGCTGGACGGCGCTTGCCGATTTGCAAGTTTGTTTGAGGGAGCGGAAGGACGACAACTTTGCCAGCTACAGGTTTGACCATGCCGCATCATCCTCTGGCGTGTCCCAATCTTTGCGCAACGCCGATTCGCTCAACAACAGTCCATCAAACGGCTCGTCCGACGACCGTTGACGAAGGAATCTCGCGAAATCGTAAACCTCGCGCTGTAATGGCTCCGGCAGCCCCTCGACTTCTTTGTTGATCAGTTCTCGCGTGCTCATATCGTCATTTATCGCAGAATCAGGTTTGCCTGTAAATCTCCCTGCGTGATTCGCTCGAGTTGCAGACCCGCTGTAGTGGAATATTAGCGGGTTGCCAGCAAGCAGTCCTCTGCGTCCCCGGCGTCCTCCGCGGTTTTTCCTGCTCAGTGGCTCGGAATCAACCGCAGAGGACGCCGAGGACGCAGAGGAGAAACGCGAATGTGAGCGAACAACACACTATCACCGCACTACCGACTTGCGGATTCCTTCGACCTGGATGTATTGGTCGATGTATTCTACGCACGACTGGCTGCCGAAAAGGAGATCTATTCGATTATGCGATACGCCAAGGTCATTCTCTGCATCTCCATTCTTGCTGCTCCAACTCTACAAATCTCTGCGCAACGATCGTCAGAAACAACGACTCAAGCAGAGAAAGGCCCTAACCGAATTGTCATCGCCGCCGGCACGCTGCTCGATGGAAAGGGACGCGTGCTACACAACGCTCGCATTGTGATTGAAGGCTCGAAGATCGTCGCGGTCGAGACAAAGCCTGATCCGAAAGGCGCGCGGCCGGATTACGATCTGCGTGGTCTGACTGTATTGCCGGGTTGGATCGACGCTCACGTGCATATTACCTGGAGCTTCGGTAAGGACGGGAAGAACGCAGGCGCGGGAGAAACAACACCGGATGCCGCTTATCAATCGGCGTCGAACGCGTGGGCAACTTTGATGGCGGGGTTCACTACGGTGCAAAGCCTGGGTTCGCCTACAGACATACCTTTGCGCGATGCCATAGCGAAGGGGTTGCTGCCCGGGCCTCGCATCCTGACTGCCGTCGAGCCGTTGCAGGGACGAGGCGAACGTACCGGGACACCCGACGAGATCCGAGCCTTTGTGCGAAAACAAAAAGAAGCAGGAGCAGACGTCATCAAGATCTTTGCGTCGCAAAGCATTCGTCAGGGAGGCGCGATGACGCTTTCCCAGGATCAATTGAATGCGGCTTGCGATGAAGCGACGAAGCAGGGCCTGCGCTCGGTCGTGCACGCTTATAAGGATGCGGTCCGCGCGGCGACGCTTGCGGGATGCACGCAGATCGAGCACGGGACAATGGCGACGGCCGACGATCTGAAATTGATGGCGACGCGGGGCACTTACCTTGATCCTCAGGCGGGGCTTGTGATCGAAAACTATCTGCTGAACAAGGCCAGGTATCTCGGCACGCCGGGCTACACCGAAGAAGGATTCGCGGCGATGGAGAGAGTTCTGTCGTTGAACCACGAGCTGGTGCAACGTGCGTCGAAGACTCCGGGTTTGAAAATCGTGTTCGGCACCGACGCGGTTGCGGGGGCCCACGGGCGCAACGCCGAGGAGTTTATCGATCGAATACGAGACGGCGGAATGGACGTTATGTCGGCGATGGTTTCGGCGAACTCACTGGCAGCCGAAGCGCTGAGGATGGGCGACCGGATCGGGTCGATCGCGCCCGGTTTGGAAGCCGACATCATCGCCCTGGATGGAGATCCGTTGAAAGATATGACCGCGGTCAGACGAGTCGTATTCGTTATGAAGGGCGGAATAGTCTACAAGAACGTTTCGCACTGATATTAGATTGAGCCCGCGAAGCGGGCGGCGAATGTGAAAGCTGAACCAAGAAAGCCAACGTTCTCGAACGTGCCGCCGAGAACTGAGCGCGAATCGACTCCGAGCCATCGATCCAGGATCGTCGCGTAGACCGATCGAAAATCAACCGTGAACTTCATGTTCCCTGCTACGCCCTGTCCTGACGAGACCGGTATTTGAGAGATGTACCATCGGCTGCAGAGACTGGGCTGCGCCTCATTGTTTTTGACAACTCGTACTGGATTAGTGGTTTGCTTACGCCTACGACTGCGCCGGAACGTCCAGCCGCAAGACCCGCTCCGCGTTCTGGTAGCAGATCTTGTCCCGTTGCGCCTGATCGGTCAACACCGGAGTGCCTTCGATCCAATTAGCCGCCTCCGTCGCGTCCTCGTAAGGGTAATCGACCGAGAACAGCACACGGTCCTCGCCCATCTCAGTAATCGCGCACTGTAGGGATGAATCCTGGCAGACGCCGGTCGTCGTGATGATGAGGTTCGAGCGAAAGTACTCGGAGGGCTTCTTCTTCAGCCCGGACACATTGTTCGTCGTCGCGTAGCGCGAGTCGATACGCCACAAGAAGTACGGGAGCGTCTCGCCCATGTGCCCCAGGATGATCGTGAGCTCGGGGAAACGGTCGAAGAGGCCGCTGAAGAGCAGGCGCATGAAGTGCGAGGCGTTGTCCGTGGTCCATCCCAACACGGTGCCTTGAAGCACGGTATAGTCTCTGATGACCCACGGCTGCATGTGAGGGTCGGCCGGGTGGATGTAGACCGGCACGTTGAGCTCGACCGCGCTTTCCCAGAAGGGCTGATAGCAGTCGTCGTCGAGGTAGACGCCGTTCGTGTTGCCGTTGATCATCGCCCCAAGGAAGCCGAACTCCTCGACGCACCGTTTGAACTCGTCGCATGCCGCCTTCACGTCCTGCATCGCAAGGTGCGCGAACCCACGGTAACGATCGGGGTGCTGCTTGATCAGCGCTTGCACGTAATCGTTCGACTCGTGCGCACGCTGCACCGCGACGCTCGCGTCCTTCTCGGCCTGCACGCCGGGGCTCGTCTGTGACAGCACGAAGATGTCGATGCCGGCATCGTCCATCGCGGCGATTCGCTGGTCTGAGTCTTCCAGCGCTTGAGTTAATGAGGCGGCGGACTCCGGCGTGGGGGCGACTGTCAGTGTGATGTCCAGATACGCCGCGGTCGCCGGTGTGGTGATTGCTTCTTCCAGCGCGATTTTTTTCGTTGCCATGATTTTATCCCTCAAATTGAGATTCTCGTTGCTCGTCGAGCTGTCAGGGTTAAACGCAGCGTAGCGTAACACAAGTCTCCGTGGACGAAAATAGGCGCGGCCTGCAGTCTCTGCCTTGGTGGAATTTGGAAGACTATCGTGCGATGAAAAGCCCTGCGGACCGGCTGCGCGGGCTTGCGACCAAACATCCCATTCGTCCCAAGGCTGCGCGGACTTGCCCCTGGGGCTGCATGCTTTCGCCCGCTACGCGGGTCGCGATCTAAGGCGTCGTGACCAGAGGGAGTTCAACGAAACTCGCCTGGCCTGATGAGTGATAGATTCGCTGCGTCGCTTTCTTGTAATCTCCCGGCTTAGCCCAAAAGATATTCGGCACGAAAGTCTGTGGATTCCGATCGTACAACGGAAACCAGGTCGACTGGATCTGGATCATCATTCGATGCCCCTTCAGAAAAACATGATTCGCGGTCGGCAGCGTCCAACGATAAAGCAAGGGTTGATTCGATGCGATGGGCTTGGGCGTCTCGAAACCCTCGCGGTATCGGCCGCGGAAGATGTCTGCTGAAATCATCAACTGATAACCGCCCATGTTCGGCTGGCCCGCCACTTCATCGGGATAGAGATCGATTATCTTCACGACCCAGTCCGAGTCCGTGCCGCTGGTCGAAGCAATCAGATTCACGATCGGTTGTCCGCTGATCTTGACCGGCGCGGTGACTACGTCTGAGATGAACGCAACCACATCGGGCCGCCCTGAAGCCTCTCGTTGATCGTCGACCAGCCAGCGAGCCCACGAAGGACTATCGATCGGACGCGCCCGATAAGGCACGGGCTTCGCCGGATCTGAAAGGTATTCTTCGTAAGCTGAATCACCCGACGCCGGCGCGTTGAAGCTCAGCATGAGACCTGCGTTGAAATACAAATTGGTCGGTCGAACCGCGCAACCGCTCGGGCAACCCGCCGGCCACGAAGGCAATCGCAGCCACTTGTTTGTTCCTGTTTCAAACGCAACGACCGGCGGCATATCCGCCTTCGGCGCGCCGTCCTTTAGATACTGATCGAGGAACGGCCGCAGGATTTCGCGCCGGAAATAAAGCGCGGTATCGCTGTCGAATCTGACTGCGCCAAGCGAGCTGCCGTCCCTGATCTCCTGGCCGTGATGCCACGGACCCATCACCAAAAACACTTTGTCGTTGTGCGTGTCCTTCGGCTTGATCGCTTTGTAGACAGCGATGTCGCCGTAGATGTCCTCCTGGTCCCACAGGCTGTGAACCAGCATCACCGGGACCTTCAGCGGTTGGGTCGCGAGGATTTTGTCGACCGCCTGATCTTGCCACCACGCGTCGTAGCTCGGATGCTCGAGAATCTTTCGCCAGAAGCCGACTTGCTCGAGACCTCGGCGGCGTCCGAGCTCGCCTGCCGAACCTGCCTGCATGAACATGTCGTAGTCGTCGAAGTGACTCGTCCACCATTTGATATCGTTCGCGCGCGTCGCTTGCTGATCGTAGATGTAGCTCAGGTTCACCTGTCGAAACGCGCCGTTGTGAAACCAGTCGTCGCCCATCCATCCGTCGACCATCGGGTTCATCGGGACGGACACTTTCAAAGCCGGATGCGGATTGACCAGAGCCATCAACGGCAGAAACCCGTCGTAGGAGATTCCAAGGATGCCGACACGTCCGTTGCTCTCTGGAACATTCTTCACCAACCAGTCAATTGTGTCGTAGGTGTCCGTCGCATGATCGACGGGCGTTGGATTTTGAGGACCATGCAGCGGACGATTCATCACGTAATCACCCTCGGAACCGTACTTGCCGCGTATGTCCTGAACGGCTCTGATGTAACCGCCTTCGACGACAACCTCTGTGGCGTTGTCGTAGCCATTCAAGATCGGCCCAAGGTGAGAGCTTTGTGCGTGAGTGGTGAGCTCGGTCGCATTGTAAGGCGTGCGAGTCAGGAGAATCGGCGCTCGGCTGGCGCCCTTGGGGACGAGTATGACGGTGTGCAGCTTCACGCCGTCGCGCATGGGGATCATCACATCTCGCCTGACGTAATCGAAGCCATCGTCGGTTGGAGTGAATTTGTCGGGCGTCTCGCTCGGCAGGTTGGGATACTGCTTTTTCTGGCCGGTGCTCTGAGTTTGTGATGCTTCGAGGGCCGGTTGAATGCGAGCCCTGCCACTCGCGAGAGCGGAACACGTTACGATAGCAAGTGTGCTGACGATGGCGATGATTCGTTCACGCTTCATTTGACTCCTTCCGAGATAGAACGGCAAATCTGTAGGTCTTGTGCGCGCCGGTCATACTAACCATGCTTGAACTGTCGAGCAAGGTGAGGATCGGCAGTGGGCGCGATAAGGTATTCCGGCTCACTGCGTTCTGCTCTGCGTTCTGCTCTGCGTCCTCGGCGTCCTCTGCGGTTGATCCTCAGCGGTTGATCCTCAGCGCTGATCAGAGTTGAACCGCGGAGGACGCTGAGGACGCTGAGGACTGCTCTGCGGCATCGCTTAATCCCGGCTCAATCGCACCGCACCGTGAACTCAAGGCCGCCTTCGAATGGCAGAGTCATCGTGTGCAAACCGTTCCCCGGATCGTTTATGAATTCGAAATAGTCGCGATACGCATCGCGGAATTGCGAGGTGTTATCGGCGATGACTACGGCGCCGGCGCGCAATCGCGGCGCAATCAGTTCAAGCGCCGGACGAGCCATCGGCGTCCATATGTCGATCAGCATGAAATCGATCGGCGCGCTTACGACCGACAGAGTCTGGCGCAAATCCCCTTCTCGCAAATCGATCAGATCAGCCAGGCCTGCTTCGAGGAAGTTGGCGCGCGCGGCTTTGGCCTTCTCGGGTTCATATTCGGTGCCGATCACGATTCCTTCTCCGCCATCAGTGCGCAAGTTGTCTCGAACCGCAGCCGCGAGGAAAAGCGTGGAGACGCCGAACGATGTTCCCGCTTCGACGACTCGCCTTGCGCGCAGGGCGCGGCAAACCTGATAACAGAATTCAGCCTTCTCGCGATCGAGCGCGACCAGCTTGTCGCTGAGAAATTTATTCGCGCGATCATCGAACGCATTCCAATCGATGTCGCCAGCCGCGGCTCGAGCCGAAAAATACGACATCATCTCGTCGGTCTGGCCGGCGCTTTCGGCATAAAGCCGATCGAGCAGTGTCTCCACGCGAGAGTTCAGGGTTACTTGTTTGGTCATCCGCTGCATTTTACATCGAACCAATCTAAGGAAACAGGTGGCAGTGTCCTAAAGTTGTGTTGGTCGACGGAAACTACCCGAGTCGGTTTTTGGAGTGCGGCGCGGTCTGTGCGTACGCGCCGCTTTGGCTGCTTTAAATCACCCGCCAAGAGCTAAAGCGGCGCGTACGCACAGACCGCGCCGCACTCCAAATATGACCACGAACTTCGGGGCGTGCGATGGTTAGCCTATGCGCTAAGCATCGCTTGAACAATGCTTAGCCGATGTGCTAATTATATTGCCGATGGCGAAGGGCAAGACGCGCAGGGAACCGAAGGCGAAGATGGATGCTTACGAAGCGGTGTTCACCGCGCTCGCGCATCCGGCGCGCCGGCGAATCCTGCTGACGCTGAACTTCGAAGGCGGATCGATGACCGCCGGCGAAATCGCCGACGTATTCGAGCACGCCTGGCCCACCACCACGCGGCA
>Ga0134124_10000246_pt1 | contig 48519 bp, 65 predicted proteins | sample KB304_FD_96880 | JGI IMG/M metagenome (GOLD analysis project Ga0134124, IMG submission 96880) | Terrestrial soil microbial communities without Nitrogen fertilizer from Kellogg Biological Station, Michigan, USA - KB3-0-4 | ecosystem: Environmental > Terrestrial > Soil > Unclassified ...
GCGGCCCAATGATTCGTGCGTAGATATTCGGGATACGGGAGGGAGCGGAGCGCGAGAATGATGGTTGCCAGCCCGTGCTCGATATTCACGGCATCCCACGAGTCGCCATCCCAAAACGGGTCCAGCCACGCCTCTGCGCCCGAAAGGGTCGGGGCTGTGATAGGATCATCCTGGGGCTGTCTCGCGCTCATTGCATTTCTTCGGCAGGTTTACGGCTGGGGCGGTTCATGGTTCGGTGTGTAAAATTCTCCATGCGAGCGCAGCCACTCTTGGAATTTGTCCATTCCCAATGGCGCTGATGCGGTCCACGTAGTTGGCCACCCCATTACTTCCTCTGCAAAGTCCGGATGCGTGTATTGAGGATCGGTTTCGCATAGCCTCAATCCCTCTGACATCTTCGCCCCACGGAAATGGGGTGAACCGCGAAAGCGCGGCTTCGACGCCCCCTTGAACTCGTTTTTCCCAATGGTTGGCAGCGAGTATCCATAGCCTTTCACGCTGGTGTCGTGCGCCAACATCTCCGCCTGAAAACACTCCCCATCTAGCATCATACCCCATTTCGGCCAAGTCCCACAAAACACGCCACAGCCCTCGGGAGGTGAGTCGTGGGGAGTTTTCCACAAAAACAAATCGTGGCTGAACTTCGCGAACGATTCTGGCCTGTTCTCTCCATAGTGCGCTCCTGGGGTCCGATAGTCCGGATGCGAAGGGATTTGCCTGGCTGATTCCTTGGCACGGAAATCCGCCGGCGACGACATCGACATGCCCGCGCCACGGCTTGCCGTCGAAGGTGGTAACATCATCCCAAATGGGAAACTTTGGGAGGATGCCGTCTCGTTGCCGCTGCAAGAGCACTTTTCGGCAGTAGGGTTCAATTTCCACAGCACAGACGCAGGTATGTCCGAGAAGCATTCCGCCGAGGATTCCTCCCCCTGCTCCTGCAAAAAGGTGTAGCTCACGCATGCGCTCCTTTCATGTTTCGGTGTAAAAGAAAGCCCGCCGCGTTCTGGTCTTGCACTCCAGAGCCGCGACGGGCGAATCGAAATTTAAATGCATCGGTGCAAGCGATGTGTCGCACGGCCAAAAGCCACTGCTGGCGACCCTGTGAAAATAGGCAAAGATCATGGTTCGGTCAAGCACATCATGCTTCGGGGCTGTCGATTTTTGCGGGGTGGGTGGAGGCGTCGATGGCTTGGTTCAGCCGCTCCCGGTCCTTCCGCATCTCCGCCGCCTCTTTCTCCAGTTCGGCGATGCGGGCGCGGGCATCGGAGAGTTCACCTTTAAGGCGTTGCACGTGCCCGCTGACATTCTGGTATGCGGCCTCTTTATCGTCCACTTCTCTGCAAAGCTTGTGGACCTCATTTTCCAGATCGTCGCGTTGTTGAATGACCGGCACCCGTTGGCGGGTGACTTTTTCGGCGCGATCGCATAAACCACGAATCTCGTTCGCCATCGCACTATCGTTTCCAGTGAGCGCAGCTTTGATGCGCTGGAACTCGTCAATGTTCAGATCGAGATTGTCCGTAAGATGATCCACCTCCGCCAACAGCCCGAGGATGGTCTGTGGGTCGGCGGCGGCGATGTAGGAGGCGTCTTTTTGTGCCTGTTGTTCTGCGGGCTCTCCGGGTTCGCTGGTTTCGTCTTCTCCGATGGCGCAAGCCGGGCCAGTGGCGCGCCATTCGTCGCCATCGGTTTCAAGCCAAACGCCACTTGACCATTGTTTGCTCGCCCCTTCCGCCAGCCGCTTGAGTTCGGAGGGAGGGGTCATGGCTGAACTACAGTGCAGGTTTCTTTTTCGGTATCAATTTCAACCGTGATGATTTCTCCATACTTTATGAATTTCTTCGCAATGGGCTCCACTAACTCGCGGTCGTCTGGAGAAAGATCTTGGATTGCGTAGAATAGCGCGTCTGGCGTTTTGAATGTAATTTTGGTCTTCATTTGTTCGTGTATTTGAAATTCACTTGGCCGGTGGAGGGGTCGCTCCTCCGCAGCCACAGCCTCCCCAGTCGTGCTTATCCATAAGCTCCCCGGCTTCGATGCGCTGGCGGAGTTGCCAGAGGTAAAGGTTGTTATGCACCCCACCGCGCCGGTCCTTCAACATCGACCAGGGCGTTCCGCCATCGTTTGTGATTTGTTGAGCCGTAAATCGCTCTTCCTCTTCCCACTCGGCGAAAGCTGGCTCGTCCACGTGGTAGAGATGCACCCAATGGGAGATGCCGGCGCGGACGCATCGACCTCCGCAGTTGTTGTGCGGAAAGCCAAGCGTGTAAAGGCGCGGGATCTTCAACCCCAGCTTCTCCGCCTCGGCCTGCATTTTGCACTTATCCCAATACGGGGCCTCGGTCATCGGCGCTTCAATCCGCCAAGAGGGCAGCTCGCGCCGCAAATCGTCCAGGCGCTTTCCTTCCGTCCAGTCGAAGCCCATGTAGAGCACCGAGGAAAGCTCCATGCAGTTTTCGCGGCGCCAGCGGTCCAGCGGTTCGCGCTTGAGGTAGATGGAGCAAATCGGGAAGCGAGCGTTCCCGATGATTCCTTTCTCGCGGAAGAGCTGCCACGGCGTGCGCCCATCGGCGATGCGGGTAATCGGAACGCCGAGGAGACGCGCGGCTTGCTCGTTGAATGTGTAAAGCTCTTCGTCCTCGATGAGCGTATCCGCGAACAGCAAAACGGTGTCCTTGGCGCCATGCTCTGCGACCACGCGATGAGCCGCCCAAAAGGAGCAGAGCCCGCCGGAGAAATTGACGACGTGTTTCACGCGAGCTCCTTTCCAGCCTCCAAAACCTCCCTGCGCCACCGCTCGATCTGCGGTCTGCCGACCTCGCGGAGATCCACGGGGAGCTTGGTGTTGCCGACGATCAGCGTCGCGGCGAGCAGTTCAACGTCCGGCTCGCTCGGCTCTTCCAGCGGCTCGCCGAAGCTGCCGCACGCGCCCGGCGATCCAGGCACAACCGCATACCGAATCCGGACCGTCAGCCAGTCCGTCAGCTCGGAGTCGTGCTCGTGGGTGGGGAGGGGCATGGTCATACGCTCCAATCCTCGATGGGTTCGACGGCGAGCGTTGCGCGGCAAAGGCTGTCCATCGTGTAGACCTTGACGCTGATGCCCTTTTCGCACTTCGGCGCTACGCGGCGCAGGGCGCTCACTAATAATCCGACCTCATGGCTGGCTGAATGCTCTCCAATCCACTGCGGCTTTGCGGTCTCGCGCAAGATGGTGGCGCCCAACTCAAGGAGACCCCAATTCTCGGGCAGTTCGCTTGGTTTGAGGAGCCCAGCCGGAGCGCAGTAGTAACGCCATCCGCCCATTCCCCGCTCTGGCATCCTGCGAAACATCTTATGCCGGTCGGCAAAGAAGTCTGCGCGGCTGGCTTTGCACTCGATCAGCGTCGAGATGCCGCCACGCCAACCAATGGCGTCCGCCGTCTCGCCGCCGCCGTGGCTCATTTCGGTGATGACCACCGAGTGTCCTTTGCGGGCCAGCCAGCGCGCGGCTTGGTCAACGAGCAGAGAGTGGGTGAATTGGGCGCTCATAGATTTTCGAGAGCTTCAACACACACCGTGATCCCCGGCTTATCCGCCCACCGCTTCGACAGCCGCACGTCGCACACCTGCGCGTCGTCGTTCCAAAAGCGGAGCGTGGTCATGCAGTCCTCGAGGAGCTTGATCATATTGCTCAAGTCAGGGCGCACGTCGCACCAGCGGGCGCCAGCGGCGCGGTTGCGCTTCGTCTCACTCTTCCGCCACGGCATGCGCCAATCGACCGTGAGGCGCAGCGGACCGGCGAGCGGAGCGGCGGGCGCGTGAGGCTGAAGCAGCGCCAATAGCGAGTTCTCGGCCTGCGCCACGGGCTTCTTTTTGAAGAAGCGGATTCCCATTGGCGTGCGGCACGCGCCCTTTTGCTGCGCCGTCACTTTCGGGGGCACGCAGGGGATGGTGAAGAGGATCATTGGATGCGATAGGGCATCAGGACCGCGGTTGCGTCCCCGTTTCGGATCAAGCATGGGTCGGAAGCGCTCTGAAGGTTGATCGTGCACTCTTCGCCGCCGACCAGAGCCAAGGCCTGACGAAGTTGATCTGGCGCATACGCAACCTCGGTAGGCTTTCGGTCCTTCTTGCTGCCCAGCCTCTCCACCGGCGCGACGCCATCACACTGGCCGGGAGTGTTGCTGGAAATGGTGATCTCGCTCTCACTGGCGGCCACTTTTACCGAGGGCGCAGTTTCACTGACGCACAGGCCAGCGAAAGCGAGCGCTGCGAGCATTTCAGAGCGAGCGAAAGTGATGTTGAATTTTCCCTCGGCGGGAATGATGGGCGCGTAATTGGGGTATTCGCCTTCGATCAGCTTCGAGCAAAGCGTCCAATCGTGACCACGCGCACGAATGCCGCTCTCGCCAATCGCAAAGGAGGTCACCGAGTCTTGCGGAGCGTCTGCCCCATCCAGCGCCACCAGAATCTTTACCGATGCATTTGGAATGATCGCCTCCGCTGGCAGCTTTGGCATTGATTCCACCAACTTCAGGCCAAGAACCTTCCCCGTGGTCGCCACAGCAGCCATGGATCTCAGGTCTTTGCGATAGTGCATGCAGACGCCGCAAACCCGCTCCCTGGAAGGGTCATTGCTGGCGAATGGAGCTACAGCGGCGATGGTGGTACCCAGCAGTCCAGCGGGGATTTCCACGGCTCCATCAAGAGTGGCGGGAATTTTCGGAAATTCTTCAACCGGGAGCGTGAAGAGATTCATCACACGCTCGCCGCCGGTGACGGTCAGCTTGCCCTTCTCGTGCACGAGGTTGACATCCAGGGAGTCCATTTTTTGGAGCGCCGCGCCGAGACGCGAAGCCGAGACCGCGCACGAGCCCTCGGTATCCACGGTGGCCTCGGATTGAATGGAAAGATAGCGATCCAGGTCCGAGCATGTCGCCGTAAGCACGCCCGTCTTGGCGTCCAGAAGCACGCACAGCAGCGCGGGCAGCGAGAGTCGGCCAACGATAACCTTGCTGGCCTTGGTGACGCACTCGATGAGTTTGGTTCGATTGATGGTGAGTTTCATTTGGTGGGTAAATTACTTGGCGTTCGCGGCGGCCACTTGGCGGCGCTCCTCGGCGTAGATCCACGCGATGCACTCGCGGAGGCTCGTGATGTAATCGAGGTGATCGGGGGAGATGCCGTTCAGTTGGTCTTTAAGCTTCTGGCCCCAGTGGGTCAGGCTTGCGGACCATCCCTCCTCCGCATTGCAGATGGATTCGGTGACGGACTTTGCCTTTTTGGAGTCCTCGATTTGCTCAAGGTCATCGCAGAGCATTCCGGCGAGCCGGTCGCGCGTGGCGCGGGCCTGAGTCAGGCAGGTGAATTTTGGTTCGGGTGTGGCGTGGGTTTTCATGGTCTTGTTTCGGTCAGGGTTTCCGTCCCGAGGCTCCTCGACTCCTCAGCCCCGGGACGGATTTCCCCCTATCGCACAAATCTTACGCGACTTTTTCGGCCTCCTTTTGCATCCAGGGCGGCAGTCCAATCCACATTGGGTCCTCGGAATACCCGGGCCAGTGGTTGGAGGCTAAGCACTCGCGGTAAATCGTGAGATCGCGCTGGTAGAGCGAGCGGCCAAGGCTCAGCGCCGTGTCGTCCAGCGTGTAGACGGCCACTGCGTACGGCGGGCGCTTCTCCACGGCGATGAACGCAAACATTTCAAACTCACGCCCGGCCAGCTTGCAGCCGTCGATGTAGTAGGCCGCTTGGCAGAAGTAGCCATAGGTCGCGATCGAGCGCGCGAAGTCTTCATCCGCCGCGCTTTCGCACGTCTTCAGGTCGGGCAGGATGTTCCCGGCCTTCGGCAGCACGTCGGGGCGCAGCTTGCGCAGGGTGCCGTGCGAATCGTTCACGAACAGGCTCCGCTCATATTCGGCGTTTTTGAGCAGACGCGACGCGGTTTTGTGCCGGTGGACGGCGGTCTTCATGGCGTCGATGCTCGCGGCGTCATCGGCGCTCACGGCGGGCTTGTCCTGGTGCGTTGCCGCCCATTCTTTTCCGGCCTTGGTCCGCATGTCCAAGTCACGGGGCTTGACGTGGAAGAGTAGAGAATCGGGCGTGAGGATCGCTGCATGGACGAGCGTCCCGAACTCCTGCGCCGGCGTTGGCTCGGGTGGGTTCTGCATCTGCCACCACAAATGCAGCGGCGTGCTTTCGCGGATGACCTTCAGCATGGAGGCGCTGACGCCTTTCGCCGCGAGGTATTGCGCGTGCGACAGTTCTTGAATGGCAGTGTGTTCGCTCATGTTACCAGGTCTGCTCGGGCGCTTTGTCCAGGTCGTTGTCGCTCGGCTCACGTTCCGGCAGCGCCGGGACGGCAGCGGGCTCCGGCAACGTGTCGGCGAATTTGATGCCAGTCACTTCGCGGGCGTTGGCGGCTTTGGTGGGCGTGTAATCCTCCACTTCCTCGCGAACTCCGACGCCCTTCAGCGCATCGGGAAATGCGTCGCGAATCGCCCAGGAGCGCGCCCGCATGGCCATCATGCGCCGCGGATATTTCTTCCACACCGGCCCATCCAGCAATCCGGCACGAACGGCATCCCTGACGCTGAAGGTGCGCGTGACTGGCTCCTTGCCCGTGCGCTTCACCACACAGCGGGCGAGCTTCTTTTCCTCGTCTTCGCTGTCCTCAAAGGTTTCGATCACATCCTCGCATTCGGGATGCGCTTTGACGACGGCCAGCGCACCATCGCCCCAAATCACAGGACGGTTGTTGATGACGGCGACCGATTGAAGGGCCTGCATGGGCGACAGCCCAAGCTCCATACCGTATTGCATCGCCACCATGATCGCCTCGGGCGACTTCAGGTCCTTTGGCGCGAGCTGCGAGGCGTGAATGGTTTGCGCGAACTGCGCCATGTCGGCGAGCGAGCGGAGCTGTACGGGCGCGGATGTGGTAGCGAGTTGGGAGTCCATGTTTAAAAGTCGGTGGTGCTTCGGCGGGGTTGCTGTTGCTGTTGGGATTCGGAGTGCTGTCCGCCCTTCTTGGTCTTGGCCTTCACGCGGACGCTGAGGAATTGTTTGCCGGCGCCCGTCTTCTTCAGCCACCCGTCGAGGAAAGCTTCCCACTGCGCCTGGCACGCAGGGCACTCCAGCATGATCGTGCCGGTGCGGTCGGGGTGCTTGTCTTCGGTCTTCTTGTCGTTCTGCCACAAGGAGCCGGAATTTGGTTTTTGTTCGTAGGCCATAAACTATTCGCGTTCGAGGAGGACGTAGCGGGTGCCGATGCGGGGCGTGACGATTCTCATGCCTTCGATTTCCAAGGGCGGCTTGGGCATTTCACCTGGAGGCTGTTTCTCCATCATGCGCACGGGGATTTCTCCGCCTTGCTTTGTGCGATGCTTTTCCAATTCGATAATCAGGTCTTCGAGGCTCATGGCTATTTCCGTTTGGATTTGCGCTTCAGGACCCACGCGAGCCCGACGACCGAGAGCGTGCCGACGATCGCGAGTCCGGCTTTGAGGTTGTCGGTCATGGCTAGGCGGCTTTGGTGGCGGCCTCGACGGCAGCGGCGGGGACTTCAGATTGAGAGGACGCAACCTCTTCACATTCACTGATGCGCAGCCGAACGCCTTCCTCGGTACGTTTGACCCAATCGAAGTGCGTCGGCCCCGAGGCTTCGCGGTTCCAGCCCTCCTTTCCGAAAAGTTGACACAGCCGAGGAAGGGCAGGGCGAGTAAATACGATCTCAGCCTGCCGGGCATGCACATACATGTATGCCGGAAGCGTTGCCCGCGCCGCGCACAGGCGGTCGCAGAAGACTTGCAGCCGCTGTGCGGCATGCGCGATCTGATCGGTGTCCTTCTGGAGATTTGGATTGGTCTGTGGTGTGTTCATGGTGTCGGTGATGGGTCGGTTACTCAGAAAAAGGATTGCTGGGCGTCCGTGGATTGGGACGGCTGGCCAGCGCAGCCGCCAATGAGACGCCAGCGGAATGCACACCGCTGACTCGGCGCGGCGAACCACGCCTCCCCGTGCTCTCACGGCTTACAAATTTGCGAAGGAATCGACCAATCCGCTCCGCCGCGATCCCGCCCGCGAACGAGCCCGCAGCGACGATCCAGACGATTGGCTCGGGGTAGGTCATGGGGCGGTAGCGGCCTCCTGGTGGAGTGGAAGCACCCGCTTGGCGGCAGCCTCAATTTCGGACTCTGGGACTTCGAAATAGTTCGCCAGTCGGAGCGCATGATCTGCGCGGAGCCGAGGAAGCCCAGCCTCGTAATCGTTAATGTCAGAAGCGGAGATGCCGACCGCTTCTGAAAAGTCTTTCAGCTTCATCAGATTTTCCGCGCGATGCTCGCGGATCATTTGAGAAAGCGCATTGAGGCCAAGCGGCTTCCCCTCAAGCTGGGCAAGAAGCAGGTAACCCAGCGCGCCCTCCGACGCACGACGCACGCCGACGCGCCGCCGAATCTTCTCCAGTTGCTCCTTGTAGTGGGCCACGCACTTCCCAGCAAAAAACAGAGGTTCAGAGCAGGCGCCGCAAAGGCCCTGGTTCACATGCTGGATTTGAAAGAGCCGCTGACGGGAGACAGTTTGAGAATCGGGCATAATTCGGAGTTGGTTAAATCGCTCGCCAGACCGTCGCGCTTTGGCCGCTGGCGTTGGGGGTTTCAGTTCGGGCGCAGCGTCGAAAGCTGCGGCTGCGGGTTGCGGTCGGCCGGCAGGACGAAAAGTGGTGCGTTCGTCTCAAAGTCCTTGATGGTCATCCGCTCGATGCGCCGGGCCAGCAAAGCCAGTTGCGCACTCATAGCCTTCTTAGCCTCGCGTTCATCGCTCCAGCGTTGCTTCCAGATGACGCCGAGCTTGTTCGCGGTTCCGCGCTGGATGCGCTCTTTCAGCCAGAGGGCGGCGAAGAGAAGGGTGGAGATGGTGAGGATGTAGTTCACGAAAGGAACGTGGCCGGGGTTGGATTGGTATCGCGAAAGCGACGCTGGGCCTTCCCCGTAAGCGCAGCCTCAAAGGCGACACGGGGACCAGAGTAGGCGGCGCGATGATCGCGTGGGCCGTCGATATGGCGGCTGTAGACGGCCTTCGGGCCATTGCAGGCAATGCCGCGCATCGGGTTCTTTCGCAGCGGAGACAGATGCGTTGGCGGCTCCGGCTCTTTCGGTTCCTGTTTCGGTCGGGTGAAGATCGCCTTGAGAAAGGCGAAGGGATTTTGGAGTTTCATGGTTCAGAGTTTCTTATTCCTCGCGCACAGATCCGCCTGGATGACGGCGTGGACGCAGGTCTTTTCGTATTGCTTCAGCCTCTCGGCATTGCAGCGAACGCGCTCGGCCTGCGCCTTGCGGTTCATGTTGAGGAGGATCGCGCCCAGCAGCCCGAGATTGCGCTGCATGGCGCGCCAGGTGTTCGCGAAGGCTGCGCGGGTCTCGCGCTTTTGTTTGCGGGCGGCGGCGCTCATTCGACCACCTCGCATTTCTGCCAGGTCTTCCGGTCGAGGGAGTATTCGTAGAACTCAGCGAGTGTCGCCCACGGGATACGGTGAGTATCCCTTTCCCAGTAAATCTGGATTCCAGACTGATGAATATTGACCGGTGCATACATCACACCGTCCGCGCTAATGTGGCGGACCCAGAAGTTTACCGGAACGTCCTCCGGCTTGCTCCACGGCCTCGTGCGCGGAACGGAGGGGAGCGGGCGGCGCGAACGTCGTTTACAGCAATGCTCGCGGGAAATATCGCCATAGTCTTTCGAGACAACAGTATTCCACACTCCATTAAGTTCCCATTCGTCTCCACGACGCTGAGGTTCCCCCTTCAGCAACGGCCTCCACCCCTCCGGCAAGTCGGCCTCGGTGAAGTCGTCGCGATGGTTCTGCTCGGTCGGGAGCAGCGGACGGAAGCCGGGGAGGTCGCGGGGGTTGAAGACGGGGAGGGGACGAGTGGTCCTGAAAAGTGCCTGATAATCGGCGTTGATAGGCGTGCTACCCCACTCTTTTTGCCAAGTCGTCCAATTTCCGTCTGCAATATCGTATCTTTCATCGCCCTGTTGCACCTTTTCCCCTTGCAAGAAGGGTCGGTATCCAAAGGGAAGATACTCCTCCTTCCAGTCTCCCTCCCGATGCCACCGCTTCCCCGCTGGCGGGTCGGGGAGACGCCATGCGGGCTTGGCGAAGCGCGAGGGGACGTAATGCCCCCGCTGGCATGTCGAGCGCGATGCCTTGGCGTTGAACTCCGCGCGAGTCAGCGGAATCATCCAATCAGTCTCGAAGTTCTTACGATCCCAGCCGTCCGGATCGCGAACGGTGATGTTCAGTTCTCGCGACCAGTCCTCGGGCAGTTTCTTTTCCTCGGGCTTGTCCAGCGCGGCGAGGGCTTCGACGCTGAGGCGGGTGCGGTAGGTGATGGTTTCCGAGTTCCCGAAACGGGGTTCGCCTTCCCAGCGAGGGTCATTTTCGTCATATCCTCCCCAACTTTGAATCTCGGCCTTAGCACTCTTTCGAGTGTTGATGATCTCGGCTTCGTTCAGCAGCCGCCATCCTTCCCCGACTTGGGAGACTTTCACGCCTGCCGGGTTGTGTCCCGGTGCGATGGGGTCGGGAGCGATGCGGAAGAGACTGGGATGCTGATGCACAAAGTAGCGAACTGCTTCGTGGAACGGATCGACTTCTTTCCATTCGTCGATTCCGATGCATCGCTCAATCACCTTCCCCTCACTGGCGGCGGTGAAGATGGCGGCGGCTTGGCGTTTTTGTTCGGGCGTGGGCATGTTCGCGTTTCGGTGAGGGTTAGAGGAGGTGTTTCCAGGTGAGTCCTCGGCGGATTCCTGAGATCGTCGCGTGACTGACGCCGAATCGACCAGCGAGGTTGGCGTTCGGCTCGGTGCTGCTTCGGATGAAAATCACATCGGAATCCGTCAGCTTCGCCGTGCTGCTGTTCTGGCCCTGTTGATGCATCCGCGTGTGTTCCGCCAAGTGCATCACCTGAAGATTCTCGGGCCGGTTGTCGTATTTATCGCCGTTGATGTGGTGGACGACTTCCTCTCGCAAGAGTCGGCGCCCGAGTTTCTGCTCCATCACCAGCCGGTGCTCGTCCCGCATAATCCCGCCCCGCTTTATCTTTCGGTATTCAGCCCTCGCGGGCTTGCCCCACTTGGTCAATCGGTGAGGCGGGATTGATTCGGAGACAAGGGAGCCCATGGCGGTGGTTTATTTGGTGTTGGCGATCGCGATGCCCTCGCGGATCTCGTCGTGCAGCTCAGGCGCCAGCTTGAACAACTCACGCTTGAGCTTTGGCGAGAGGTCACGCACGCAGCGCTTCATCACCTCCTCAATCCACTCGCTGGTGGAGTGCTGCCGAATGAGCCCGAGCTTCACGGCCGCCTGATGCGCCGTAAGGATGCAGGGGTTACGCAACGTAATATTAGTGCGCCCCTTCGGGGTCTTGAATTTCGGAACTCTGGATTGGGTCTTACTCATATTGGCTCGGGGTTGAGGTGGTGTCCGTTTTGTGTTTCATAGGTGTATTGCTTACACATCATTATGGCAAATGAAATCCTTTCGTTTCCGATTTTTCGCTTTTCATCAGATTAATCGTGTGTATAAGTTACACGCATGACACACCAAAAACGCGGTCGGAAGACCCCGCACCCGCCGAAGCTTCGAACAAATATCTCCCTGTCTGCTGGCCTGATGAAGGCGGCGACGTTTCTAGGAGAGAAGCTTTTTGGAAATCGTAATGCATACGTAGAATACGCTTTGCTGAACGATCTCCGCGCCCAAGGCTTATCTGTGGATAAGATAATCGAATTGGCGAGAGGAGAACAAGAAGAGGCAATCAAAACCGGGGGCGATGAGCAATCAGGAAATACCCCTAAAACGCCGTGAATTTTTACCATGTTCAGACTTTATCCTGACCCGCTGGATGCGTCTATAGGGTGCCCTGCTGCACCGTGATGCGCTGGCCGCAAAGTTGTTCACAATGCCTGAGAAAAAGACCGTTCGTTTCGGGCCGATTTTCTTCGAGGTCCAGAGGTATGCTGACGGTAGATTTGGCTTCGATTACAAGAATCCAGACAACGACCGGATAAAGGTCCGCCTCCACAGCCAGGATGAAGCATGCGAGCGCGCCTTGGAGATTCTGAAGGCGGCCAGGGGTGGCACGCTGGACCGGAGCCTAATCGACGATGATCTGTTTTTATCCTTCCTTCGGTGGCGCTCCGAGCAGGCTTTGGGCGCTGAGATTCCGAAGGTGAAAAAGGAATACATGGACATCAAAAAGCGGGCCGGGCTGGCGCCCCCAACCATCTCGGAGCTTGAAAGCACCCTCCGGCCGTTTGCGGAACGATTCACGGGCAATATCGCCCACGTAAAACGCGAGCAGGTGGCCGCCTTTTTGGATGAGCGCTCCCCTTCCCCGCGCCGATGGAATAACATGCGCAACGCAATCGTCGGGATGTGGCGCTTTGCCCGGCGTGAGGGATACCTGCCAGCGACCCTGACGAGCGTTGAAACCATGGAACTGCGCAAGGTTTCGCTTACAGTTCACACCTACAGCAAGGAAGAGCTTTTGCGGCTCTTGGCGGTCGTGGAAAAGGAGTGGTTGCCGCTCATTGTCCTAGGTGCCTTCTGCGGGCTCAGGCCCGAGGAGATTCAGCCGAACCCCCGACACAAGGGCTACAAGCCCGGGCTTCAGTGGCAGAATATAAACTGGAACAAGGGCATCGTGGATGTTCCGGCCGGCGTTGCAAAGGATCGGCGCCGCAGATTTGCCCCGCTAACAGATGCCGCGCGCGCGTTTCTGTCCGATTGGAAATCGGAGAAAGGATTCGTCGTGCCAGCTCGGGCAACCGACAAGCCGCGCGCCCGATGGGTAAAGGATTCCGGGGTTACGTGGCGAAAGGACGCCCTCCGGCACAGCTTCGCGAGCTATCGTCTGGCAGTTCGCAAAAACATGCCGGAGCTGACGCTGGAGATGGGCAATTCCGCCGCGATGGTTCATCGTCACTACTTGGACCTAAAGCACGAAGAAGACGGGGTATCATGGTTCGGTATCCGACCCGAAGAAGTTCCAAAAGTTCCACTGCCTCCCCTCTAAAACCCGGTGCCGTGATGTAGCTTACAGTCCTATCGTGTGTATCATTTACACCAAAAGAGGAATTTTTGGGTGCAACTCCCATCTTTCGTCCCTGTTGTCGTGCCGAAAAGTTCCAAACAGTTCCAAGGGACAATCTACACACCCGCAAGTAAACTTCCGCCCATGAAAACCCTCCTCTGCCTGATGCTGATGGCGTGCGCGTGCTGTGGCCAAACGATCAAATGGGAGAACGCTGTGCCCGATCCTGGCATCTCGTTTGAAAAAAGCTATGAGGCTGGCGGCAAGACCGATGCCATTGGGACAATGGCCGCCATCATTGGCTACCAAGATGCCGGCTTGCAGTTCATCGGCTCCCAAGTGCTGTGGTATACGAATACAGGCAAGCTCATTAAATCGGATGTCCTCGGCTCGAATGACGGCGTTTGGGTCGTCTTCGTGAGCCCCGCAATCCTTGTGATACAGGTCACAAATGGAAATGATTCCTATTTCCGAAAGTACGTCCGAAAGGGTGTTTCGGTTGTTTCTAAAGACACGCCACTAACGGGCGGAGCAGCCGAATACTCTCCATCTAGTGGCACGTTCGACAACTCGGACAAGCTGGGATTTTTTGTGTTTAGTCGGTCGCAGTCCTTGAAAACTGTGACCGGAATCAAGCGCTACTTGCGCTGAAGCAGCCGCCGCCGCGTCTCCACGAACTCCTGACGCGCCTCTTCCTTGGCCGCATCGTTCACGTCGCTGCGCAGGATGCGCCGTAGATTCGACTGCGCTGCGTCCAGTTGATCCTTCTGCTCCATCTGCTGGCGCTGAAGCAGCTTTCGCGGGTTCATCTGCGCCACGCTCACGCCGAACAGGCTGCCCACAGCGGACAGAGGAGTCTCGCGCCGGCCGCTCGCATCCGTCACACCCAGCTCGCCTTCGGCGTTGCGCGTGAATCCCTTCACCAGCTTGTCAGCGGTGTAGTTGCCCGGGACCCAGCCTGGGAGCATGTTCTGGCGCATGCTTTGCAGGAAGCTTGTTGGCTGCCCAGTGGCGGTGTCCTTGCCAGTGGAGGTCTCGGTGTAGACGTTGAGCAGCGGGTTGCGCTCGAGTCCCGCAACGGGGTTCGTGTCGGCGAGCGCGTCCCAGTCACCATTTGCGATGTTCTTCGCCGTCTGGATGAAGTCCTCGGCGGGGAGCCATGGATTGGCGTTGAAAAGGTTCGTATTCCCGCCCTTCGGATTTCCGACCATGAACTGCGTGCGGCTCCGCATGTAAGGCGGCAGGAGTGGAATAAGGGACTGAAGCTTTTCCTTGTCCTCGGTGCTGCGCGCGCTGTTGACCAGCGCGGCGATTCCAGAGCCGAGCCCGAGATACGTCGTCAGCGCGGCAGCCGATGCCCAGCGGCGCCCGTTGGCGTTCGTCACTACGTCGCTCGCGAGGTTCTTGATTACGCGCAGCATCTCCGCGCTGTAGCTGATGAATGGATTGACGAGCGGGACGTTGCGCAGGAGCCCGACACCAGACGCCACGTTGCTGTAGTTCTGGGTGTATCGGTTCGTCATCTCGACGGCGTAGCGCCGGGCCGCAGCCTCTCCCATGCCCTTGTTTAGGCCCTCATCGATGAACTTGTTATACGCCGCCCCGCGTGCCCATTGGTCTGGCTTTCCGTACAGGCCCTTCACGGCTTCATGAACCCCAGAGATAGCGCGCCCTGGAAGGTTTGACCACGTTTCCGGGGTCATCAGCTTCTCGAAATTATCGGCAGCGCGGCGAAACTCACCCGCGCCCAAATGCGCATCAAGAACGCCGTCCTGCTTAGCCCACTCAAGGCGCTTAGGGTCCGCGAAGAAGCGGCGCACCTGTCCAACAAACGTCAGCGGGTTTATGCCAGCGGCAATGGCCTGAAGCGGCGCCTGCACGACGTTGTGAATGTGCGTCGATGGGTTGTAGAGCGTGTGCGATGCCTTCGCGATCCGGTTGAGCATCGGGAATAGGCCCGTCTCCCAGCTCAGCGTTTGATGGCCCGGCCCAATTTGCAGCGCGTCCATGACCTGCCGCTGCGCCATCATGCCGCCCGGCTCCTGCGAGAGCTTGCCGAGGCCCGGGAGGGTGTTCGGAACCGGCTCGTAGTTGCTTTGCAGGAATGCTGCCTCATCCGCTTTGCCGCCAGCCTTGGCCGCATCGATAGCGGTCTGCCAGTCCGCCTTCGTCATCGTCAGCCTGCGCCCGGATTCGTCCACAGCGTGCGGCTGCGTCAGCTCGCCCACGAGCTTCGCGGTATTCGCGCTCTTGGCCAGCTTGGCGACCGTCAGGACTTCGCGCTCGATGGGGTCTTCAATGTGACCAAGGATCTTGCGGACGGAAGGACGCAGCGCCTTGCGTTCCGTGAACAGGCTCTTGCTCATCCGGCTCGTTCCCTCGTTGGCGAAGCGGTCGAAGTCACCGCCGAAATTCGTTACATCATTTTTGATCCAATCCTCTACGTCTGCACGAATTTTCTCGGGGGTCATCCCGGCGTATTGCGGCAGCTTCTGGTTCTCGGCCACCACTTGATCCACGAGCGCTGGATCAACGCCCCGTTTCTGCCATTCCTTCGGGTTCACGTACGCCCGGTACGGCTCGGTGACGTAGTTGCCGAGGGTGTCTTGAATCAGCTTTTTCTTCTCGGGATCGGATTGCGCTTCGCCCACGATGCGCTGAAGCTCGGCTTTGTTGGACGTGATATTGGTGACGAAATCAGAGACCTCTTTCGGAAGTCCAGCGGTGGCAAGCAATGCCTGCGCTCCCGCGCCTCGATCGCTGCCCATGAAAATCTTGAGGGCATCTCGCTGGGGCGGCGTCAACTCCTGAAGGGCTGGGAGTGCCGTGCGCAAGTCTCCGGCCACTTTGCTTTCGATGTTCGAAACGGTCCCGCGTGCCTGTTCCTGCGCGGTCTTCAGCGCCTCGGACTTGCCAACGTTCAGATACTGCTCGCCCACGCGGCGGAGAAAGCCCTTGGTTGTCTTGCCTTCGCCGATGCCGGTCAGTTGTTGGCGCGCCAGCCGCTCGCCCTCAGCGCCACTCAGATCGCGAAACAGCCTGCGGCCACCAGCCGCCCCTGCGCCAAGGACGCCCATCATGATAGCGCGGTTCCGCTTCTCCTCGTCCGTGCCCGGAAGCGCGTAGCCAACTCCCGCGCCCAGCGCTCCACCTGCGAGCGATTGCAGGAGCGGCTGCGACACCTCGCCGGACTTGCCTTTGCGCAGCGGACGCAGCCGTTTGGCGGGAGCCTGCGGGGCCTCCGTCGTGGCACTCGCAGACTCCGCGCCGTTCGGCTCGACGGAAATCGTGGGTTCACCTCCTTCTATCGCTGGTTGCGAATTTCTGAGCAGCTTGCGCCCCTGGTTGATGATGACATCAGGAGTGGGCGTGAATGGCTCTCGGCCTTCGCCCATTGTGAAACCTGCTTCGCCTGGAATAAATGGGCGTCCCTCCAATTGCGGCGTGCCCGGAACGGCGGTGCCGCGATTAGTATTCTCGGGAGCCATGAGCCGCCGAGGCGGCACGGGCTCAACCGTGAATTGCCCTTCAATGGTGGATTCGGGACCAGTCTCGGCGTTGAATTGCTGAAGTAGCTTACGGCGTGGCGATGGGCGTTCGATGCCGTACGGATTGCCCACCATCTGGAAGCTGGGGTCTGACACTTCGCCAAGTGGCGACTCGTGCGTGACGCGTTGTTCTCCCTGCGGAGTGTCGAATACGTGCTCGTAGCGACCCTCTGGCGTCTCGGTAACGCTGCGCAGTTTCCAGTCGGCCGGCAGAGTGGGCGTCGTGGATGCTGGCGCGTTGGTGGCTGTAGGCGCCATGGATGGCTCTGCGCGACGCAGCAAACTGCGCCCTCCCTGCATCACTAACGGCAGCGCCGCCTGTGCGCCAGCGTTTGCCAGTCCCTCCCTGCTGAATGGTTCATTCCCTCGAAGCGCTTGATCGCCAAGATTGATCGCGGCGCCAGATAGCCCCTCGGCGGCGGCGCGGAATAGCGGAGACCACCTACGCGGCAGCACGGCTCCGATGGCGCCCATGGCTCCAAATTCTCCGCCTTGAATTGCGGCTTCTTCAGGGCTGTTGCGCAAACCGGATGCGGCGCCAGCGGCAACATCCCCAATGACGGGGGCGAGACGAGCGCCAGCCCCGAGAGCGCCAGCAGCGGAAGCTCCAGCGCCTGCGGTGGCGGCTAATACTGGAAGCTCAGGAGTGATCTTATTCAGCACCACATCGGCAGCCGAACCCCAAAACCCTGGAGGCGCTTTCGGCATCGTGGTATCGGCGGCATCCTCTTGCTGCTGCCGTTCACGATCGAAATACTGCAACTCGGGAGCGCCGCCAGATGTGGCATCCGCCAGGGCTCCAAATGTTCCCGTGAACGAGCGGGCCACATTGGGCGTGAAATGCGTAGCCGAATTGCGCAGGAACTCTCCCCAGCCTTGCGGTGCTGGCGGTGTCGCCACCGGCTGTGGCGCGATGACCGAATGATAATAATCCCAGTCGCTGGAATCGAGCATAGCTTAGAAGGCCCAACCCCCGGAATCAGGGACGGTTTCCGTTCCTCCAAAAATGGAATGATTCGCGAGATCCTGAACGCCTTGCGCACGTTGATTGCGAAGCGCTTGCTGGGTAATACCACCAATTCCGCCAGCCATGGCGTTGGTCTGCGCTGACCTGTTGATCATGCGCGCCGCCGCCACGAGCTGCTCCTCCGTGAATTGCTTGCCGTTGGCAAAGCTGGTGGCCAGCTCCATGACGGATGGCAGTTGATCCGGCGAAACCACTTCGCCATTCCGGCGCAGGGCGTCCTGCGACTTGATCGCCGCCTGTTGGAATTTCGCGTCGCGCACTGGGTCTCTCGCCGGAGGCGCAAAGCCGAACTTCTGTGCCATTCCATGAAACGAGAATGGATCAGGTTGCTGCGGCATTGGCGCAGGCGGCGCGTAAAACTCATCCCCGCGGTTAAGCGCCATCCTGCGACGGGCCTCCAGGATGTCGCGCGCATCAATCGGAATATCCATGCCCGGCTTCTGCACAGGCGACTCGGTTCCAGTGATCGGATCGCGCTCCATGACCCATGCGCCCGGGAGATGGGAAACGCCGGTCTGGTCATTGTATCCCGACACTAAAAGCCCCGCGTGAGAGCCGTACTGCGATCCGAAGTTGTTCAGCCAATCGGCATTGGTCTTTTGGATCTGCGGGAGCTGGTTGAGCCTGCGGACATCGGCGATCGTGTGAGCGCCGCCAAGATGGTCGGCATGGATGTCCTCCGCGAGCGTGTTGCCGTACGCGCGCTGATACACCGCATCCTGATCCGGCTGCGCCATGCGCATAAACTGCGGGTCGGTCAAAAGCGTGCGCCCTGCGGTGCCTGCCGAGTAGTCCCCGGACCGACGGGCGATCATGCTCTGCGCAGCCTGCTGCCGGGCCTGCGCGAATTGGTGTTGCGCTGCCGCCTCGGCATCCGGTCCCTCGAATCCCTGCGGAGCTTGGAACGGTTCGCCGTTGATGAAGTAATGTCCGTTGACGTTCGCGTAGCTCGGCGGCTTGGGCGCGTAGCGCTGCGCGAGCGACTGCGCGGCCATCATGCGCGGATCAGCGTCCGGCTCGGCGTATCGGTCACGCAATACGGCGGCGTTGTAGTCAGCCGCGTGATTGTTCCATGCGTTCTGAAATTCGAAATCGTCGCCGTACATAGGTTAGTAAGCTCCGGTAATGGTGTTGCTGTACCCGCCAGTTGATCCCGTTCCGAAGACTGGCGTGTTTTCGAAGCCGCCACCGCGTGCCGCCGCCCCGGTCTGCTGCCAGAAGTTGGCCGCGCGCCCCTGCCCGAGGGCCGCATTCTGCGCGCCCATGATGGCCGCGACGTTCGCCCACGACGGGAGCGAGCTTCCGCCACCCCCATAGCCCCCGCCGTATCGCTGGCTCGTGCGCAAGCCCAGCATGTCGCTGTATTGCCGTTCGGAAAAGTCCTGTTGGCGCAGCCGGAGCGCCTGCTGGGCGTTGAACTGAGCCGCCTGTTGGGCGAGATTCTTGTCGAACTGGCCGCCCTGTTGCAGCCGGTTCTGTGACGCTTGATCGTAGTCGGCGAGCATTCCGGCGCCCCGCAGGCCGTAACCGGCGATGGAATCCGCGAGCCCGGCTTGAGCCTGAAGCCGGGACTGCGCCGCGCGAAGCTTGTAGTCCGCAAGGCTGGCCATCTGCTGCTCGTTCTCCTGAAGGTAGGGGAGCATGGACTGCGCGCCTGCGAAGCTCGCCGCGACTTTGCCGCCACCGCGAAAGGCCCGGTTCTCCGCCGCGCGCACGTCGTTGGACGCCATGGATCGCCCCTGCGCGAGGTTCATCGCGGCCATGTTTCGGACGCTGTTCTCGTAGCCGCTGGTGTCGAATGCGGCAGGCGCTTGCCGATAGAGGCTCTGGAGCTGGCCGGTCTGCGGCTGGCTCGTGAGGTACGATGGAAACGCGGTCGGCGTCATGGTTCGGAGAGTTTAACGGGTTAAGTTCGGATTGTCTAGAAGTTGATCATCAGCCACGCCACGGTGCTAATATCGTCAGTTTCCGTTCCGCCCGCTGGGCGCATCGCGGTAATTGTAAATGATGAGCCATTCGCCCTGAATACACTGTAGCTGGGTCCGTAGTGATGGCTCCCTGGCTCGGAATATCTATTGACCCAGATAAGGGTATTATTTGTGACGGACGTATTCGCCACGGTGACGGTGCCCAAAACCAAGGTCGCTAATCCAAATTGGATACTTGCTATCGTATCTCCATTCGATCCAACCGTTGTCGCGCCCCCGCTGATATTTACCGAACCGCTGGCGGTTATCGCCGCCGCCGCCAGCGTGCCGCCAAAGCTCGCCCCGGCCGTTCCGTTCCTGCGCACCAATTGATTAGCGGTAGCCGCCGAGGTCGCCGCCGCCAGGTCTGCCGTATTGGCGTCGAGGTTGGTCTTGTCCGCCGCCGACTCGAAGCCCGCGACACTGGTGGTGGCGTTCGGGTGCAGGTTTCCGCCCGCTCGGCTGCCGTGCTGCGTATCCGAGATCGTTCCGCTGACGCTGACGAAATCGGGATAGATCAACACGCCGTTGTAATTGCGCGGCACCCACAACTTGCTGGTAGTTGTGTTGTAGTACCAGCCCCAATCGCCATCGAGCGGGAAATTGGCTACGCCTGGGTCCGCGGTTCCGGTCTGGAATTTCAGGAGGTGCGCTAGGTCGTCTGCGAGCCCGGGCGGGATCGTGGCCTCGACGTAATTGTTTTTGGCGTCGTAGACCGCGAGCGCCACATTGCCGCCTGGAGTGAGGCGCGTCGTGGTGTCCCCGTCCTTCGTGCCCGTTGGGCGCTGATTCGTGATGCCCTGCTGCTGCGTCGAGCGCTGGCTTTGGGCGTCGATATCGTACAGGATCTTGCGGACGGCCACGTAGAGATCCTGCCCGCTCTGCGTCGTCGTGCTCTTCTTGGTATTGAGTCCGCGGGGGTTCATGCCTTCGATGCCTTGATGGTGAAGTCCATGAACTGGACGGACTGATACCCGCACTCGTAGGCCTCGTAGCCAAAGCTGCGACTGAGATCGCTCGGGGGGGTTTTGTCGAAGTAGACGGGTGCGGTGATGTCGGCGTTAATCGTGTCCTGCTCCAGCGTGCCGCGAACGGACTCGGCCTGCGTGCCTTGGTACGCGTAGTAGTAGGCCACGTAGAGCTTTTGCACGTCGCCATCCACATTGACGATCGTCGTCCAGAACTCGGTATTCTGCTTATCGGTTCCCGGGCTCTTGGCGGTGAAATAGCGGCGGATGAGACACGGCGTTGCGCCCACGTAAGCATCGTAGGGCGTGACGTTGGAATCCGGTGTCACGGATGCCCCGGTTTGCAGATCAATCGCGCCGGCCAAAGTCGCCGTGGAGGAAACGGTGTCACTCGTCACGAGCTGGATGGAGAGATCCGTGATGCGCGTGAGGTAGGCTCGGGTGCTGGAATACCAGACGCCCCAGCAAAAGTGCGATGGCTCGAAGATGTATAGCCCCCCGAGCGGATCTCCGCTGTCGTCGAAATACGGGAGATCCACCTCAAAGGTCACGGTGTCGGAGACGCTGGAGACGCGGTAGATTCCTGGCGCTCCTGAGGTGCCAACGGCGATCAAGTCGCCCACGGCGAAATCGTTGTCGGTCTCCGTGATAACGAGCGCCGTCGCGCCCTGCCGGATGGAAAACGTGATGGTGGCCAGTAGCGGCTGCTGAACGACCACAGTGCCCCCGTTGTAGCTCATCGTGGTCCCGGTGCGGACTGGGTTCATCCAACTGCGGTAAACATCGGGCGAAAAAGCGCGCCCAAGCAGCCCATCATCGCTGCCAACAAAGGTCATGTTTTGGCGCGTGGCGGCGTCGTAGATCATACCGCTCGCAGTGATGCCCGGCCAAAAGACGAGGCCCCACGTGCTGGTTGGCGCGTGCTGGAAAAGCAGGGTGTCGCACAGGTGATCCAAGTCCGTCGTTTTGACGATCCAGCAGTTCAGTTCGGACCGGTAGTCGAATGCCCCGTGGAAGAAGTCCGCATTTGTTCCCTCGGGCTCAATCTTACGCAGGCTGCGGATGACGTTGTTGCCAATCGGGATCTGGCTTTGGGCGTCCGCTGCCACGATCTGATTGGCCTTGGCGTTGATGGCCGAGCCTACGGTAGCGCCGTTGGCCTGCCGCATGGCGAACTGGCTGAAGTTGCTGCTCACGCTCTGCGCCTCGTCCAGCGTGCGCAGGGTTTGGAGAAATGTGGTTTGATCCGCCGCGTTCAGGTCGAGCGCGTAGCTCTTGGTGGGGGCCTCGGTGTCCAGCTTTAGGATGCGCTCGTTGGGAATGAGTGAAAGCGCGGTGCCCGTGCCGCCGCCGATCTTCTCCGCCCAAAGTTGCGGCACGTCAATCGGTTGACCGTTGCTGATGACCTGTGGCGTCCAGCCCCAACTGAATGGGTTGTTGGGCTTGCTGCGGTAGAGCGTTGTCCCGGGCGCGCTGAGAAATGCGGTGGTCGTTCCGGTGGCCGGAATCGCAACTGGGGTCGTGATAGCTGGAGCATTGTAGGCGTGCCCGGTGGTCGTGGAAGCCGTCTTGAAATAGAAGGTGCCGCGATTGTCGTAGCCGCCGGTCGTGATGCCGATGAACGTGATATTCGTCGGCCCAGGAACTTCCGAGAGGTTGAATCCCGTCGGGGTCGTATCGCGGCCTGAGAACCACGTTGGAACGTCACTGAAAGCTGAGATGGTGAAAGTGTCCGTGCTATTAAGGTCCACCACCACGGCAATCGTGTCGTTGCCAAATCCCCACCAGTAAGTCCCATCGTAAACCGTGTAGCGAAAGAGCGGGCATTCGAAGTTGTCCAACTCGACTTTCTCGCCGGTATCCGTGGCGCTGTTGTCCTGAAATACGACGGAGCCGCCGTCTGTGTTGTTGGCGACTGATCCGACGTAGAACAGGATGCCAGCCTCGTCTTCGGCGGTGGCGAGATCCGATGTCGTTTGGCCGACGGTGCGATAGACCCAGATCCAATCGATGTCGCTGCGTGTGGTGCAGGCGCAGGTGACGTTCACCTTTTTCGCCCCGCCCGTGACTTGGAAAACGCTAGAAGCTGGCGAAGGATTGCTCCGCGGCCACTGCTCGCCGCCGCCCGTCACGGCGTTCTCGACAAATGGATACGCCGAAGAGGCGTAGACATAGCGGTAAACGTAGTATCCCTCGGGAACATTTCCAGCGCCGCCGCTGGCGCAAGTCGGCGCCACGGTGGGCGCATTGATGCCCGCTGGGACGACGGCCATTAGGGGTGTAATGATCGCCCCAGTTTCCTCGCCATTAACGCGCAGGGTCAGCTTTACGTCCGCGCTGCTGGCGTAGCAGTTCGGGACGCGGGTTTGACCATTTTCAGAAACGGTGAATGGCATTACGTGACCTTGGAGAGGACAACGAGCGTGTAGGGTTGCGTGAGCGCAGCGCCGTTCAGCGCAGTGGTGATGCCGGCCGCTTTGCCGCCCGTGACGCTCACGGTGGCAACAGCGGTGCCAGTGGCCGTGACCGCCGTGAAAAAGGCGTTGTCGATTTGCAGCACAGCGTTGACGCCTGTGATGATGAAGGAGGCATCAAACTCGGACCGCATCTCCATCGGGCCAAAGGTCTGATTTTGCGTGATGAGATCGCTCTTGATGTAGTCCGGGGAGCCGATGGCCAGCGTGACGCTATTGGTGGTATCCACCACGGCGGCCTGGAAGCCAGCCGAGCCCGTGGTTGATCCTGTTCCCGCCGCAACACTCACGGACATCGCCGCGGTGGTGTAGCCGCGGATGCGGTACGTGCCCGGGGCCACGGTGAACTGATTTCCGCTGAACGCCACCACGATGCTGCTCTCGTTGAGCGTATTCGCGGTGAGTGGGCGTTGATACCACGTGTTGGCGGATGACCCGCCGATGGTGGAAAGGTCGGCGCCGTTGGCGGCGCTTTGAACTAGGATGGCGGTAGGCATACTTTCTTCGTCCGGGTTTGGGTCGTAAATCAGCGAGGAGATGACGGGTCGGTGGAAAAGCTCATCGAGGGTGAAAATGGTCTCCGCGCCGTCGGCGGTCTGCACCATGACGTTGTTGGTGCCGTCCGTGAGCTGGTAGATGCGCCAGATCCCCGGGCCGAAAGCGAAGTGCTGCGCCTCTGTGGGGCGCAGGGTCGCCAGCCATTCCGTGCCCTCGACGCGCTGAAGTGCGCCGGCCTTGGATTGGTAGAGTCCATGGCACAGATCGAAGTTGGGCGATTCCAGCGCGTTTTGCGCTGGGCGCTCGTCCAGTCCGCCCAGCGTATCGAATTTGATTTCTGAGTCTCTGGCGTCACGTGTCGGCATTGGTTACGAAAAGTTCGCACTCCGCGCGGCCTTGAGGGCGTCGCGATACATCCCGTTGTAATCTGTGTTGGCGAAGTCCTGATCCCGGCTCCAATCCTTGTCCAAGGCGAGCACGCCGTAGGCGATGGCGTCGCAGATCAGCGGGTCGCCAGCCACATCGCTCCCGGCCAGCGTGGGCGGCTGCTTGTAGTAGGCGAAAGAGATCGTCTGCCCGATGGCCGTAAACTGCGGCAGCAGGCGGATGCTTCGGAGTCCGAGCGTTGAGCCAGCAACGATCGTGAATGCCTGCGGTAGATACGAGGACGTGAACGACTCCCACAGTTCGGAGTCGGGAGGGTAAACCTGCTCCAGTGGCTGTGATGGCGTGAGCGCCCCGGTAATGTTGATGCTGACGCCTTCGCTAGCGATCCGCTCGTAGTCCGCGGGCAGCGCGTAGTTCTGCGTCCCGCCTGTGACGGCGATGGTGTAGGGGACGCGCAGGAACGGCCAGTAATCGGTGCCAATTACCTTTCGGTAGACGACGTTAATGGCCTGCCCGAGCCGGGCATCCTGAGACGTGCCGTTGATGCGGGCCTGCGTCTTTACGAAGTCCAGAATTTCCGTGAACGTGGTCATGTTTCATGGGCGCGAGAAGTGCGCTTCCAGCCGCTCCATAATGGATGCGCATCGGGAGAGCGCGGCGGTGTTCGCGTTCAGCGTGGAAATCCCTGTGGTTGCCGCCCACCAAACACCAGCGACATTCACCGCCATGCTGAAGAGCATGAACATCACGAGCAGCGAGCGGTCGGGGACCTTGCCGAGATTCTTGGCGACGGAGATTCCGCTATCGGCGGCTCGCTCTACGGAATGGAGTGGGATGGCTTGTTCGCGGGGCATGGGTTATGGGTTTTGAGAGGTAAATGGGCCAACCGATTGAATTTCGCTGCCGTTTCCATCCCGCTCGACAAAGCGGAATGTGCCATTCGCCTCCGTATCCACCGTTACCGCCCCGGCGTGATTATCGAATGGCGAGTTGATGCCCATCGAAGTCCATTGGCCGATATCGCCGATGCTGGCGACTATCCAGTAGGTCGAGCCCTCCCGCTGAACGAAGGCGGGAACAGAGATCCGATAATCAGCCACATTGCCGCCGTTGCCGTCTGGATGAGGATACGATCCGTCATCGTGAATCTCGAGTGTTGGCAGTGCAAAAAACGCCGCCTGATCGGGCGGTAAGTCCAACGCCGTGAGCGCGTCTTGCGTAAACGGCACTTGCTGGGCTTCCCCGGTGAGAGCGTCCGTGATGGTGATGTAGGCGAGTTTCATATTGAAGGTCTTAGCCCAGGTCCGTAAGGACGCCGTTTTGTGCTCCTGCGGAGGTGACCGGAGACACCACGCCCATTGTGGTAATGCCCGCAATCACCTGCACTGTGCCTGCGTTGAGTGTGACAGGGCCAGTGACCGCGCTATCTAGCGTGATCAGCTGCCGCCCGATGGCTGTAGCGTCCGTAATCTGCGCCGCCGTAACCGCCGTGTATGAAGTGCGGGCACTCATGATTAGTTGTCGTAGCTGATCAGCGCAGAGCCACCGGAGACAGTGTATGCTACCTGGGTAAGCGACGTTGCTCCGCCATAGCCTCCACCGCCCACGGATGCGCCCACGGGCAGCGATTGGCCGCCAACGGTTACAGTTCCAGAAATGGCCGTGATGGACCATCCGTAGACGCCGCTGGGCACGTTCCCGTTCGAGGTAGCCGTGACGATGTTGCTGGTGTAGTTGCTCGCGCCACTGCCGCCCGCAATATCGATGACCTTTAGGCCCACTTCGCCGCTTCCGGTCTTGCCGTAAATCAGATCCGAAAGGACCTGAACGACAATACTCTGAATCGTGGCGCTCGTCGCATTGTTGGATGCGTCGAGTATCCTGTTTGGTCCTGTGGGCATGGCCGTTAGTTGATGCCGGTCTGCGTGCTGGTGTTGACGCTGTAGATTTTCAGCAGGATGTAGGTCACGCCGTCACCCGCGGGCGTGCCGCCCTGCTTGTAGACGAGATCCGTGTCCGTCGTGAGGATCTTCTTTCCAACCGCGTTGCTGGCCGGGAGGAAGGTGCCACCCGTGGCAGCGGTCGCGGTGCTCGCGGCATTGATGAGGTCCGTGTAGCCGGAGGCGGTGTAGCCGACGCTCAGCGTCGGCGACGTGCCGCCATCAGCGGTCAGGACCACGATCTGCGCCTCGATGACCACCGGGGCGTACGTGCTGGCCTGCACCCGCATGAACGTCGTGGCGGTCGTGCTGGTGTTGCTGACGATGGGATAGGATTGCGTCGGGATGACGCTGCCCTGCCGGTCTCCGTAGATGCAGCCTGTGATGTTGGAATCGGCCATGGTTCGGTGGTGGTTAGGAGCCGATCGACACGGCGCCGCGGTAGTCACGCACAAAGCCGACCCCGAAGCTGGTCGTGCAGCTCGTGTAGTAGGCGCGGGGGTTGACCGGGCCAGCCGGGGCCAGCGGGTCCACCTCGTAGGGGATGCGCTCCAGCATGGAGACCGGGAACTTCTGCCCGTTCGGCGGCGCGAGGATGTACCACTTCGTCGAGCTGGTGAGCCAGTTGAGCGAGCGGTGGCGCAGCTTAAAGCTGGTGAGCACGTTGGTCGCGCGGTCCGCCGTGTTGGGCTTGTCCTGCGACTTCACGATCTCATCGGCTGCCATGCCGAAGGACGGCGTGAGCGTCGGCGTGATGATCAGGAACTCCATGCCCCACGGCACGAAGCTGACCTTCGCGTAGTCCTGAAGACGCTTGAAGTAGCTGTTGATGATCAGCCACACGACCTCGGGGGTTGGCGGGACGCCCACGGCGTAGAGGTTGCTCCATGTGCCGGCGCCGTTCTCGTATTGGTGAACGGTCGAAAAGAACCGGCGCGCGGTGCCGTCGAGTTCCACGATGTTCTGCGTGAGGCCGTCGGTGTAGCCGTTGTTGTAGATGTCCGCCACCACCTTGTCTTTCAGGCTGTTGACGGAACGCATCATGTCTCGGGCATTGTCGAGCGGCGCCCGGAAATACATGGTCTCGATGGCGGTCTTTTCCACCGTCACCTGCGATCGGTAGTTCGCGGTGCGGATGACCGACTTGTAGCCGGTGACGGGACTGACCTGCGGGAGCGGGTTCAGATCCTGCACCTGCGACGGAAACGCGAGGCCCTGGATGCCCTGCATTTCGTTGGTGAGCTTCTGCGTGGTGTCCTGGCGCGCGAGATCAATCCATTCCCGCTCGGGGTCGAGGAAGATGTTTCGCTCCAACGACAGCAGGTTTTGGTTGTATGCCGCGAGGTAATTGACTGTATCGACTGGTGAAGGCATGGCCGGTGTGGGTTGGGTTGGTTACTGAATGGCGGAGCCGAGGATGCGGACGATCACGCGTCCGTTGTAATCGTCGGTGGCGTCACCGCCGACGAACGTCGGGGCTTGGACCTTGGCGACGACCTCGAAGATGTGCTTGGTCGCCGTGCCGGTGTCGCTGGCGTCGATGGCGAGAATCGCGGTGTTGGAACTGGCGAGGTAGCGGGCGCTGTAGAACGACCCGATCGTGACATCGTTGATGGTCGTACTTCCGCTGCCGACGTTGCCGCTGCCATCCGTGATGTTCATCATGAACTCCTGGCCGCGCGGGTCCAGGGGCGCATGGTAAAGCCCATTCGGAGACAGATACGGCTCCGTGGTCGAGGAGGTGGCCGCGTCCGTCATGAGGCCGTAAACGGTGGTGTCGTCCGCGACGTAAGCCGCGAGAACGCCGCTGGACACCTTCACCCAGGTTTGAGCCGGAATGGTGGTGTTACTGCCGTTGCTGAGTTGCGCGCGCTTCATCGCCGGGAAACCTGTTCCGGGCGAGTCGAAGAGGGCTGGGAATCCGAGTGGTGCTTGAGCTGCCATGATGAGTTATTGGGTTGCTGGTTGAGATTTCTTGGCCGCGCGCGCGGCAGCCATCCGGACGCCTGCGGCGGCCCGACGTTCCGGCGTCCATCCCGAGGAGCGCGCCTTCTGCTCCGGCATCTGCTCGTGCTCGGTCGGCGTTCGGACGATTTCCTGCTCGCTGATGGTGAGTTCTTCGATCTGGCGGCTGGCGTACTGGTCGGCCATGTTTCGGGCTTTCAGTTGCTCGTCGTTGAGCAGCTTCTCGCGCCGGCACATTTCGGTGCTGTCCTGCGATTCCATCTGCGTCTTCTTCTCCACGTCTGCGATTGGGCAGATGAGCTGGCGAACCACGGCGCCGCTGGGCAGCGTGACATCGTTCGGCTTGCCGTCCCGGTCGTGAAACTCGTCCCACTTCAGGCGGTGCTGGCCGTGCTGGCCAAAGGCGATGCCGTTATTAACGGCCTGCCCCAGGTGCGGGAAGTGCGAGCCGCTGCTTCCGCCCACGGCGGCGAACATCACGCCATACCGTTTGGTGTCGGTGTCGGAGTGGGGTGCGAACATCCCGTGCGCGGTTTGCGCTCGGGGAGCTACATCGGTAATGAGATGCGAGGGCATGTTTCGGTGCAAATGGTTAAGGTTGAGGAGCGTTCAGTGGCAGCTTCAGGTAGGAAGCCATTTCGGCGGCCAGCGCGGTCTGTTGCGGGCTCGGCGTGTTGTGCTGAACTGGTGGCGGCGGATACTGGCCGGGCGAGCCCCCAAAGCTGATGGGCGGCATCCCTGCGGGCCGGAATCCTGGCATCGGCTGCGGAGCGGGCGGCGTTGGATTGGCCGCTTTCCACGGTTCATGTTTCAGTGCCCACGCTTGAGCGCCGAGGAACTTCGCGTATTCGGGAGTCAGTGCCCGCAAATTGCCCTGTTGGGCCGTCTGCTGGATGCTGTCCCAGACTTCGCGGGCGATGTTCTGATCGGCGAAAAGCTCCGGGTTCGCGTCGGCCGCGGCCTGCATGACCTGTTGAGCGAGCGAAGAGCCCTGAAGCTGCGCCTGAAGCTGCTGGTTGTGCTGCATCAGCGGCGCATTCTCGGCCTGCATCATCGCCACAAAGACGCGGGCGTCTTCGATGTTGATGTTGAACTGCTTCGCGTATGCGGCGGCTTTGGTTTCAACCGGGTCTACTTGTGGCATCACTCCGGCCATGGCTCGCAGCCGGGCCTCGGCTTGGTCCTTTTGGGACTGAAGCGCTCGGGCATGGAGTTGAGCCTGCTCAAGTTCCCGCTGAAGCTTGGTAGCGTCGGGTGCGGGAGGTGTCGGTGGCGCTGGCGGCGGAGTTGCGGCTGGCGTGTTCGCGGGCGCCGGATTCGGCGTAGGCGATGGTTGAGGTTGTCCCGGTTGTGGGCTGATGCCTTGCGGTTGACCAGCGGGAGCCGGAAGCCCCGGATTTGTTTCGCTCATACTTCGGTGTGTGTTATATGTCAACCACTATTTTCGCCAGTGGCTGGCGGCGTTTGTTGCTCTCGCAAAAATTCGTTCACGTCCTGCGCGATGGAGGGGATGTCTTTCCCGTAGGTTTCCGCCGCGGCTTGCGCCTTGGCGATTCGCACCGCATCAAGGGGATCAGTGGTTCGCAGGAGCTTTTCAGCCAGCTTCATGCGTCTCTCGCACACCTGCGCGAGACCTTCCTGCCATCCTTGGTTTACGAATACTGCGCACTCTTCACGGGAGAGATTCAAGCGGCGTCCTCCTTGGGAATGTAGAGTTCCACTTCGTTGCGCTTCACGCGATGCAGCGTGCGGCCCTCGATCTCGAAGTGGCCGGCGCCATTGCCGAAAAAGACAATCTCGGTTCCGGTGGGCAAATACCCCTCGCGACTCGCGCGCTGGCAATTCCCATCGTTCACCATCATGGCGTTATAGCTAATGGCGTTCGGTTGGATGATGCGCCCGCGGTTGCCGATGGGGCCAAACTCCACAATCGCAAATCCTGGCATGGCCTTGATGGCCGTTTGCGGCGGCGTCCAGTTCTTGCGCCACTCCTCGTACTCGGCATCGGCTACGGCTCCCTGTGGAAAATTCATGCGGCGGCTCCCTCTGGCGCTTGTTGCTGTTGCATAAATTGGCCGTGACCCTGCGGGGGCTGCTTTCCTTTCGCTGGGGGTGCAGAGCGTGGCGGATTGAGGGCCTGTTGCTGCGCAAGCTGCTGCTGAAATTGCATGGCCTGCTGCTGCGCGAAAAGTTGCTGTTGCTGCATGAGGCGCTGGTAAAGCAGGGGGATGTAGGTCGGATACTGCTGAGCCCAATACGGATCTTGCAGCGCGGCCTCGAAAGCGCCGATGAACACCTCGTGCGGATCGCTCGGAAGGGCCGGGTCAGGAATGCCGTAGGCGAGGATCTTGTTGATGATGTTCAACGCCTTCGCCTGCGCGATACGCATCCCGTTGTCGGGCACCTTGGCGTCAATGCCCGCGAGCTTGAAATACTGGTTCCAGAGATCGGCGCGGATCGGCGCGAGCGTTGGGTCCATGGCGCTGGTTTGCAGGAGCGTCAAAAGCCCCTGCGCCATCGCCATCTTTTTCAGGAACTCTTTCGCAACGGCGGTGAAGATGCGGCAGGCTCCAAAGTAGGTGCGGCCGGTCAGTCGCATCACGTAATCGCGATCCCCGAAATGCTCGGTGTTCCACTGGATGAGCCGCGCGTATCCGCCTGAAATGTGGTGGTTGAAACGATCCACCATGATCACGAGCGGATTTTTCGCGGCATCGGTGGCCTCCCCGACTTCCAGCGCGGAGCGCCGCCCCTGCGCCAGTTCGCCGAGAAGCGTGTCTGTGGCGCCAAAGATGGATTGGATCTTCGCGTCGCAGCGGTCGATGTAGGGAATCAGCGTGACCGAATCGTCGTAGCTACTCTGCTCGCACCGCTGGGCCTCGCGTGGGTCGGTCTCCCACGGGATCTTTACGCCGGCCGCGTTGAAGTTCTGCACCTTGTAGGCCGGGCTGTCGATCTGCACCTTCCACCCACGATTGATAGTTTGCTCCTTCGACTGCTCAAATTGGCATTCCGCCCGGGTAACCTGCTCGCACGCCAAGAGCATGATCTCGCTCTTACTCATCGGAATTGTCGCCGCGTCGTCCTCCACGAGATCCGCGCCGAAGAGGATCGGGATCGGCATTCCTTCCGGCATCTCCTGAATGCGGAGACACGTGGTTTGCAGCGTCAGGTCGCCGTAGAGATTGACGACGTAGCGCTTCTGCGGCGGGTGAACCTTTCCAGTGCCCTGGCACGTCGGGCAAGAAACTGGCCCGCTCGATACGCTGCTTCCATCGGGAGCCGTGGTGGCCGGTGGCGTGATTTGCCGCTGCCCCATGCATTGCGGACACTGGACGCCTTCTCCGGTGTCGAGATTTCCCTGCTCGTCGATGGCGAGCAAGGGATACATCGTCCACCGCTTGTGCGCCCGATCCCGGTTGAGGCCGCCGCCCACTTGGTCATTCAGGTTGTAGCGCAGGCGCAGCCGGTCGCGCATTGGCTGCATGTCCACGTCGTTCAGACAAAAGTGGCCCTTGTCCGTTGTGATCGCGAGATCCACGTTGAGGTAGCCGAATGGGTTGGATTTCGCGTCGTAGCGGTTGCCGTCCAGGTCTGCGTTGGTGACGAACTCGCGCACCATCGGGCATGGCTGCGATTCAATCGGGAACATCCGCACGAACGGATCGATCATGATGTCGTCGTAGTGCAGCGGGTTAAACGCTGTGGTGAGCTGCTGGCGCGTCTCGTGGAAGGCGATTCCTGGCCCCTGCGGCGTTTGCGCGATCTGCGGCTGCATGTCTTGGTGCTGGGCCAAGAGTTGCGCTAGCTCCATCTGGCTCCGAACGGGGACGGGCGGATGGACGTAATCCACGTACCGCAATTCGAACGGGCAATGGACGGCGTTGTAGCCGTACTTCGCGAAGCACCCGAACGCCTGGCGGTGCTTGTCTCGAAAGCCGACCTTCTCGCAATTCTGCCGGATGATGGAGTTGAGGGCCTTCGCCGATTGCGCCGTGGGCTGATAAAAAAACTCTTCATCCACATCCTCGGGGACCTCGGCGCGCATCGGCAGCCCGTCCTCGAAGCTCAGAATCTCGCCGATGTCCGTCACGGCTTTGATCTGCTTGAAGGGCATCACGGACTGCCCCTTGGCGCTTTGGCCGTCCTGCGGAATAGGTGTGGTGGCTTTTTGGGACGCCTGCGTTACCGCCGTGGTGTTGATGTCCGCGACCGAACTGCGGACACGCCACGCGTAATCAATGCGGCGATTGGCATTCCAGAAACGCTGCTGCATCAGCTCGTACGGCCACCAGTATTCTTGCGATAGATACTGCGTGACCGCTTTGCACAGCTTCTCGTTCCCGGCCAAATTCGGGCCGATGATGGGCGGATGCTCATCGATGGCCGAGCTTGTTTCGTTTCCAGTCCATGGAGAAATCATGCTTCGGTATCGCTACTAAACCCGTTGAGCTGGAGTGTCAATGCCATTCATGGCCATGTTTCGGAAGATCCGCGTGCAGCGCCACCGTGTAAGTGTCGATTCCAACCTTGAGTCCGCACTCGCGCGCCAGCTTGCAGACGCCGTACCAGCCAGTGAACGCGGGGTGATCAGGAACGCCAGCCATGGAGAAGATGTCAGCCGGCGCGAGGAACATCATGCCCACCACGTCCATCTCCACAAAGCGCTCCTGTTGGGGCAGCGGATGGCCGTCGAAGTCATGCCAGTAGGGCGCGTCATGCTTCAGGTTCCGGCCAGCGATGTTACCCGGCGTGTTGGGCGCCACACCGTCGGTGCCCTTCTGGATGCACGCGGCGGTGTCGTAGAGCCGCGGCGTGCCTTCGATGAGCGGCAGCGGCGCGGTGATCCCCGTGGGGTTCACGCTCAGCAGGCGGCTGCACACGTCGGCTGGGTAATCGATCACGTCGGCGTCCACCCAGAGAACGAAGTCCCACTGTCCCAGGTCCACGGCGCGCACGCACCGGTCCGCCACGCGGCAAAGGCGGCTCCATGGGCTCGCCTCGTTCGGCAGGCTCTCGCCCTCGCGGAAGTCCAGCCAGAGCCCAAACTCGTGCTCTTTATCCGAGGCAATCGCGCGGTGCGCAAGCCCCATGGCTCGGCATTGGAGCGCGTAGTTTAGCTTCCGATGTATCGGCGAACAGATGAGGATTCTTGCCATATGGTCATGAGTTGGCGGCGGTTCGGGACATTGGCCCAATGCCGGATCAGGGTGTGCGGCCCTGCGTTGTGCTCGAAAGCGTTCCACGTGCTGCGGTCGAGGTAATGCACGTCGAGATCGTCGATGAACGTGTTGAGGACGCCCTGCTCGTTCCACGGCGTCTGCGCATATTTCGGATCTTTGTATCCGGCGTAAACGCGATCCAGCGCCGCGAACGCCTCGGGGCACTGGCGCCAGCACATCACGCCAGAGTTGGCGTGCCCTTCGTCGCGAGTGATGGCCAGCGTGTAATCGCCCAGCAGTTCCCAAGTCTCAGCCTGCGTGGGCGGCCGCAGCATCACGGCGTCGGCGTCGATGCACAGGACGTAGGGGTGCGATTCTAGTAGGCGGCGGATGATCTGGATCTTGGCCCAGTACGGCGGCCGGTCGTAATCATCCTTGATGTATTCGAAATCGTAGGCGAACGCCGGGAGCCCGCGAATCGCGCGCTTGATGGACTCCCCGGAAATGATGGCCTCGCCCATCATCTTGTAGTTGGCCGAGCCGGAAATCAGGATAGGCACAGCAGCTCCTTTGCTTTGGCGACGACGACCTCGGGGGAAATTGCCGCGAGGGCAGCGCACGATTTACCATCAAAGCTTGGCGCGTCCTTACACTGATGCGGCAGGACGAAGAGATGACTGCGGCAGGGAGCGTGCGGACAGGCGCGGAAGCCGACAATCGGGTGGTGATTGCGGTAATAGCGGATGCGGTCGCCGGGATGGAAGAGACCCCATAGCGAAATCACAGGCACATGCGGGAATGCGGCCGCGAGGTGGCCAATGCTGCTGTCTGGGCAAATGACGATGGAGGCAAATTTCACGTATGGAATCATCGCGCGGAAGGTGCGCCACTTTTGCTTTTCTCCGGCCTCAACGACGAAGATTCCCTCTAGTTGGAGACGGAGAATTAGTTCCTTCGTATGGGGCCAATCTCGATTGCCATTGCTGCATCCGTTCTGGATGAAAACGTACTGGCCTTCGATTGGGGGCTTCCCATCAAAGATGTTGTCGTCGTCCTTTTCCACCACCACCGGAATCTTCCGGTCGCTCGGCACACTCGCCGGATCGATGCCCGCGAAGGCCAGCATGTTATCGATCGCGCATCGCTGGTCCGGCTCGCTGTCCGACTCCAGCATGTTCTCGTAAAACAAATGCTGGTCACCGCGGACCTCATCGAGCACCGGAAATCCGGGGCGGACGTTCACGCCCAGCCCATGCCACAGGTCCACGTTGCTCGGCCGGCAGTAGAGATCAATCTGCGCCTCGGGATTTCGCCGGCGGATCTCTGCCACGACGGCCGTCGCCATCAGGGTGTCGCCGATGGCGCCGTGGCGATAGATTGCCAGCCGTCCGCTGCCGAGCGGCTGGCCATGGTATCGGTTCTCGTACGAGTTGAAATGCGAGAGCCGATACTCCACTTCGGCGCCGAGCCTTTCGATGAGCCCCGATTCTAGCGTGCGCGCCATGCCCGTCGGCACGACGTAGCGCACGCCAGGCTGAAAGACGGTGCCGTCCTTAGTGTCGATCTGATGCGGGCTGGAAAAGATGTGCATGGAATCAAGCGGCTTCGGCGTAGTCTGTGCGGCGGGACCGGATCTCTTCGTTGGGAACCCAGCGCAGGCTGTGGTTCGTGGCGTAGCACAGGCCGTCAATTTCATCGTCCCCGGTCTTCTCCGGGTCGCCCGTGAAAGCGCCCGTGTTCGTCATCCCCCAAAGGTAGTGCTCCAGTCGTTCGATGAGATTGGACTTCGGATTGCCGTGGTCGTGGCAATCGCTGACGACGTAGAGATCGTAGCCGTACGGATGCTTGTCGGTTTCCTGGTCGGGGTTGAGATGCTGCCGCGACGGGTTGGGGCGGAACATGCCATTGGTGTGCGTGCAGCGTTCCCGAGGGGAGCGAGTGCTGGCGCGCTCCAGCTTCAACCCCGAGCGGGCGTATTCGTGCCCCCAGTTGTCCATGAGATATTTTGGATCGGCTTTGAAGAGCTTGGAGTCGCCGAAGGTCTTTCGGATGGTTTCCGTTTTCTCCACCTCTCGAAAGCGAACGATGCGCTCCCCAGTCTTTTCCTCGCGCTCGCGGTCCTTAGCCAACTCGGGAGCGAACATCATCGTTGCCTGGATCTGCTTTTCGTCGGCGGCGGTGAAATCCCGCTGCACCTGCTGAAGCTCGTTGCCCGACATCTTCACGATCAATTCGCAGCGCTCCTTGATGGAGGTGGCGGTGCGTCCAAAGAGCCGGAAGGCGACTTTCTCGCCGGTCTTAAGCATCGCAATCCAGACGCAGGTTGCGCGGTGAACAAAGCCCTCGTCGTAGCCGCGCACGATGTTGGCGTCTTCGAATTTGGATAGCCATGGGTAGCGCGTTTTTTCCTCGGGTGTGGACTTTCCGTAGATCGCGCTCGACACCATTTCCCCAGTCACGGGGAGGACGTGACGATCGCGGTCGAAGAGATCAAACACGCGCGGGCTGCTGTCGAAGAACCCGCCACCCATCGCGACCTCGCCTTCCTCTCCGCGGGTCGAGAGCGTGGCGATACGCGCATCCAAGACCTTCTTGGGCGTGATGCGCTCCGGCATCTTGCGCATGTCGGATTTCATCACGTAGGTCTTGCCGATGAGCTGCATCTTTCCGTCCCACACCTCGCGCGCCACCTGCACGCGGTCCTTGGTGTTGGCCGCCTCGGCTGGCGTGTAGCTCCAACTGATGTAGAGGCTGCGCGCCACGATCTCATCGACCACGGCCCGCGGAGGTCCCTCATCAAAGACCGTCATAAAAAGCTCCTCGCCGCCCCACGCCTGGATGTCCGACTTGTAGAGCATCCCCACGAGATCGACGCCCCACTGGGTCTTGAAGTAGCGTTCGCTCAGATTCCAGACGTAGCTCTTGCCGTCCGGGTGCCGCTGCACGTAACGCATGGGCACGCGGTCGCGATAATGTCGCTCAATTTTGCGCTTCCAGTGCTGCTCATCGACGCACCCGTGCCAGATGATCCGCCCTTGCACCGGGGGCTCATCGCGCTCGTAGGCCATGCGCTGCTTGCGCTGCCAGTAGTCGAACATCGGGCGGCGGAAGATTTGGTATCCACGGCCCAAGTGATCGCGTTGCGGCTGATACATCTGCCACTCGGGATCGTTGGGGAAGATCCACAGAAGGGCGTTCAAGACCGTGCCGAGCGTCTTGCCGCTGCGCTTTCCCCCGAAATTCACGACGCTGTTGTATCCCTCCTCGGCCTTGTCGGGCTCAAACTCCGGGCTCCATGCGTTCAGGAATTGCGCCTGCTCGTACGTCGGCACGAAGAAGGCGAGGGGATTCTCGCGCTCCCCGGCCTTGATCAGCCGATCACGCAGGACATCCACGCGGTCGTCGTATTCCTCCAGAATCTTCAAATCCTCGTTCACCTGCTGGGGATTCGCGACCACCATGTCCTCCCACCATTGGCGCTCCTGCTCCAGTTGCATCAGGCTCTTCTGCGGAAAGTTGGCTTTCCACGAGGCCCTGAACTCGTGCATAGTGTGGGCGTCGGCGGCGCTCATGGTGTCCGCGCCTTCAGCTTCTCGTTCTCTTCTCGGAGACGGCGAATCTCATTCCGCAATGCCGCTGGGGAGCTTTCGATGGGCAGGTGCTCGGGCTTGTCTTTATTCCAGCGCGCAATTTGCCGCAAAGCTATATCGCTGCGCTTGTAGTATTCTGGATCGCCGCAATTCCATGGCAGCCCAATATTGTCATGCACCACGCAAACCCCATTCGGATCATAAAGCCGAGTGTGGGTGTGACTGTTTTCGATCCTCCAGCCGTCTGGCAGATAGTCCCCTTTTTGCTCTGGAATATGATTCATGGCTGCCACCGCTGAAGCTCGTAGCCCTCCATGGGCTTGCCGCAAAAGATCGTGAACTGGAAGGGGTGGTCGCTGCTCTCGGAACTACCCATGCCGAGGCGGTCCCAAATGTATTTTGATACGCCTCCACCCCCGTGTAGATCCACATCGCCCACCACGGCCATGAAGCGGTCGCCCCGGGAGCGGTCCCAAACGCTGGCAGCGCTGCCAAGCACAAGCGGCCATTCATCGCGCCAGTGCAGCATTAGCTCCAGCGGAACGGAAATATAGGGCACCGTGGACGCGTTCAGATACCGGCGCGGGTCGGTCTCCTCATGCTTCAAATGTTGGTAGGCCGTACGGCTCACTAGATGGCCGGGAACCGGGTCGCCAGCGCCTTGTTGGACGCAGTATTCCCCGCGGCGAACGATGGCTGTAAAGCCCCGCGCGCGCTGCTCCTCAATCTCGCCCAGGGCGTTCTGATTGAACGGGTGGTATGCCGTGGGCGCTCCGTTGATCACGCGGTGTGCGCGACCAATCCAATCAACGCTGCCGTCCTCGAATCGGTAGAGGAGCGAGCCATGCGCCTTGCAGACGATGCGCGGCCACAACTTGGCCTTTGGCGCATGAGTCGGCAGTGCTTTCGGCAGGATGCCCGGGCGCAAGGTCGTCTTTCGGATGATCTTCTCCCGGCCAATCGGAGCCAGCCCGAGCCCATGCGCGCGCTGCTGGCGCTGGAGATCCGCGGTGGCGGTGTGGTCTTCGATGGGGAGGTAGTCGCTCATGCGAACACTGGCGGAATGGCCATGCGAGAGTTTTCCCGAATGCGCTGCAATTCCGAGGCCATCATTTGTCTTTCCTCGCCAGTCTCCTCACAGCGCAACCAAACGCGGTCTCCTTCGCGTTTGAACTGAACGAATTTGTATCCCACCACAGGTGTCACCCGTGGAATCGCGCGGACGCCCCAAGCGAATGGATTGGTGGGTTTTGAAATCGCCTTTGGGGCGGAAATTAGTGCGCCAAACAGCGCGAGGAAGGATCGTCTGTCCATGCTTAGGCAGTAATTTGCAGTCGTTGTTTCAGGCGCTCAGCGGCCGGCGCCTCGGTCTCGCGCATGGCTTTCAGGGCCATGATCTCTTGGATGCTTCCGCCGATGATGTTGATCGTGTTTCCGCCGCCCATCATGGACGCCGGGGTCTCTTTGATCTGCGAGATGCCGATGTCGTTCTGCTGCTTGGCGATGGTGGAAAGCTCCTTGGGCTCCATGAGTGCCAGACGAGCGGGATCGGAAAGCTGCTGCGCCAGCCCCTTCTGGGCCATCGCGCACAGCATGAATCCCTGTTGCGCAATGCCCTTGCCGATGGCGTTGAGGTCTCGCGGGCGCATCTCGGCCAGCCGTTGCAGTTCTGGCCAGCCCACGCCCCACGTCTGGCAAAGCTGAAGCATCTGCGCGCGGTCGGGGTTCTTCGCCAGCTCGGAGCAGACGCCGACCACGACAGCCGGGGCGAGCCCCGTGTCCGCGGCGAGATCGGCGATTAGTTCTTCTTTGTCAGTCATTTGAGAAGTGCCGCTGCTCCCATCGCGCCAATGACGCCACCGATGCCGTTGGCGCGAGCGGTGATAGTGCGCCCAATAGCGTCCTGCTCAGTCGAATGCCGGACGCCGGTCATGGCCAGCGATCCATCGGCCCCAAGGTTCAGCGAATCGCAGTCGGCGTTGGTGACGAGCTTGGGCTTGCCGTTGGGGTAGAAGACCATGGTGTGCGCCGCGCAGCCGGAAAGCGTCAGCGCAAAGCCGAGAGCGAGGAGGAGAATTAGGAGTGCCAGTTTCATGGTTCGGAAATGTGCGCGGCAGCCCCGCCCAAGGAAACCGCCGCGCGGGGCGAGTGCCCGAAAGGCTTGCTCCCGCAAATCGTGATCAGGTTCGGCTCAATAGGAGACGGCGCCCCTGGAATCACGTACATCACGGATGGCTTTGGGCGCTTTGTTTCGGCCCAGATAAGGTCGAAAAGGTGCGCCATTGCTGCCTCCCGCCGCTCCTCATCCCTCAACGGCGTATCCAGCCCGCTCGGGCCGTAGTTTGGGCCAGCGGGGTTGAAGCGGCGGACTAGGGGATCGGTGGTCATTGAGGTAGCGTTTCCCATTTCTTCCCAGTCTTTATTCCTGCTTTCTCCAGTTCTTCGCGACCATCCAAGGAATTATGGATCACGACCACTTCCGGAGAATCCCAATCCACAGTTGGATCGCACCAGCAACATGTACCCTCAAGGTCATGTTCCCGCTGATCGTTTAATGGATGAACCTGTATCATGGAATGATGGTTTAAGGCGCCAACACCATCCGGGACTGGCTCACAGTGCGATGCGAGAAAGGATGTCGCGGAGGCGAGTAATGCAGCCTTCGTTGCCGCCCTGAATCTGGAGTAGCGCCTCAGCCAAAGGGCACTCCTGCGGGCGCGGTCCGTCCTTCCCGGTGCCTTGCGCGCCGGGGACGGGAATCAGGATGGGTTGCAATCGCTGCTCAAGCGCGGTCATGGCATTGTTGAGGTCGCTGGACTGCTGCGCCAGCGAGACGATCCGCTCGTCAATTTGTGAGCGTGGAAGCTGCGGCTCCGGTGCGTTGCTGATATTCCGTGGTGCGAAGCTCGACTGAGCCGCCTGGTTGGATGCAGATGCCGTCATCATATTTCGGTATTAGTCCTCGCCTACCCCGTTGTCAAGGGTGGCGTTCATGGTTCGGAGGGTGCAGGAGGTGGGAAGTATTTCCCAAACTCCTCCGGCCTTACTCCGGGCGGCATTTCAAACCAAATATCCCGCGCTTCTGGCCCGAATTGACCAGCTCCAGTGCATTTGAATCCAGCCTGCTCCAGAAAGTGCTGAATCATGTCAGCATGCGAGCCGGGTTTTACAGTGAGGAAAACTTCCCGATGGTTCATAAAACTTTGGAGCGCCGCCTCAGATTCGAACTGAGATTGCGGGCGTGGAAGGCCCGTGGTCTGCCGTTGACGTAGTGGCGCAGAAATGTCGCATCACCACCAATTCCAGCGCCCGCTCAGATCCTCCAGCCGTTCGCCGCAGGTAGCTAGCCCGCAACACGCACTGAATTTGCAACGCCGTTTGCCTTGGTTTATCCTCGCTTCATTCGCGACTTCCACGAGGACAGGTGGCTAAACCGTCGAAGAATAGGGCTTTTGCCCGATGCGACAAATTAATTGCAGCTTGCGGACTTGCACCGCCTCCTCTGGTTATGAGCCAGATGTGACCTCGTTCACTTAGCTGCGTTTTTGAAAGAACACCCGGGATTCATCGTTGAGAGGAGTTGTTCCGGGACGGTAAATTGGTCGCGCGCGCCGGATTTTAACCAGCGGCCTCTCGGTCCCAGGCCGAGCGCTCTGAACACTGAGCTAGCGCGCGATGTAAATCATTCATCGGGCCGGGCGCTACTCCGGCTAAGGTTCTCGGAAGTAACTCCGATGCCATCCTTGCTCTCAGTCTTCGCCAGCGTCGGACGTTTACAAGGCGCCTCGCTGGCCTCTGACTGAGCCGTATCAGCCAGTCGTGAGTCGGTAGCTACTCCGCCTCTCAACTGTGACCCTCGGACCCTTCCCCTTCGATGGGCGTGTCTGCTTTCCACGCCGCCGATGAAAATGAATCACCAGCGACAAGTGGTCGGAGTCGTTTCCAAATGTAGACTCCTGGGCATTCGCTGGTGAAGATGTGAAAGAACTGGAAATTGGTGCCGCAGCCTTTCGGGTTGCACGCCTACTCAGCCACGGCAAAGCACCTACGGTTGACCGTTGCTGATGACGGGCCGCACGTGCAGTGGCATTCTCCCCAATCATGCTTCGGAGTCAATCAGATTTCGGAGGCTCGACCCTGAAACGCACCGAACGGTAGTTGACCTTTAAGGGGCCAATGCTACCGTTCGGGCATGATTCGGACTAAGCAAACGAACCAAACCACGCGCCGCAGTTCGCGTCAAGCGGAAGCCATCAGGAAATGTATGCGTGAATGGCAATTCGCGACTGGCCACCTATCGGTTCTAAGCCAGCGCTATCGGCATCCGGCTTATCTGCGGTTGCTCGAATTTGGAAGCGCGGCGGTCCCAGTTATCCTGAAGCGCATGAAGCGCAATTTCGGATGGTGGTTTGATGCGCTACGTAGACTGACCGGAGAGGACCCAGCAAAAGGAGCGGAGTCATTCGATGATGGCAATAGATGCTGGCTTCGGTGGGGCAAAGAAAAGGGGCTGATTTAATGAGCGCCGAGGCATTGCGCGCAGTAATGAAGCACTCGACGGCCTGTGGGCCCGAATTACTCGTCCAGCTCGCCATTGCCCACCTCAGCGACTCGCGGAACGGGTATTACCCAAAGGCCACAGCGAAATACGAGGACATCGCCGCGGCCGCCCGAATGAGCGTGGAGCACATGCGCCACATCCTAAAGAGGCTGGTCAGTAGTGGACGACTTTCGATCGTGGAGAAGCCGCATGGGCAGACCCCGGGCACCTACGAATTGCCGATCCGAGGGTGGTCGAATCGTAACGGTCAAGGGTGGTCGGATTCAGCCACCCTTATCAGAGAAGATCCCTATACGCAAAACTCGTGCGCAGGATCTACGGCCGAAGGCGATACTTCGGCTGCGCCATCTCAGCCCTCGAATATCGTCCTGTACCCGACCAAAAAGAAGCTCCGAAAGGGAATCGCATGAACGACCAAGAACCCATCCAATTACCCTCCCGGTACGCCATCGGCCAGAAGGTGCTCTTTTGCCTCCACGGCGGCCCCAATGACGGAATCGAGATCGTGTGCTACGTCCGCGCCATCCGGTTTACCAACATCAAGGTTCGGTACGACCTACTCATCCCATCAGGAGATCCACCTGAGACAACTCTGGTTACTCGCGGCATCGGAACCACGATCCGCGACGTGGATAGCGCCAATGTTCAGGACGCCCAAGGAGAGCCCGAGTTCATCGAATGGGACCCAGACTGGCGGTAGGCTGAGGAAACCACCGCCAGCGGGGCTCACAGCGCGTTGGCGGGGCGGATCTGGGGGAGGACCAGCGGCGTTGCTCCCGATGCGTGGAGTGCCCTACGGCAGGATTGTTCCGATCCTGCTATCGCAAGCCGCTGAACGGCGGCCCAACGCTCGCTGGCAATGGTAGGAATAGCTCAATGAGCATGTTTCGGCAAGCCTCCCGTGCGCGAACCTGAGGCTGGTGGTGCTAGATGATGAACCTTTTCCCCGCCGGCCTGGGCAAAAGGGTGGCGGGTGGGTGGGCCTGGTGGTGCGCAGGTGCGGGCTGTTGTCATGCGACAAGCGCACCTATTCGTCGGCTCCAACAGGTAAGAACTTTTGTGATCTGGTAACCCATCCAAAACCGCTATCTCAACATACTGGTGGGCAATAGGTTGTGATAACATCACACATTAAAGAATCGGATCGAATAGGAATTTGGAGTTACGCTGGCGTAATGCCGACACGCAGCACGGATATACGCGCACGTGCGCGAGGGGCGGATGATGCCCTTTTATGGACTGACACTAGCCAACTGCACATTCAGCCTCTCGTCTCATCCTCTCCTCCCAAGAAACTGGCTTAGCTCGATGCACTGCGCCATTCCACTTGGCGCCCTTCTGAAGATTCTCAGTTGCCCAAAGCGGCTGGAAGTTTGAGAAATGGAAGCACTCTTGGATTTGCGCCGGGTCGTTGAGATCGAACGATGCGCATGGGCGCTTATGGTCGGCGTGCCATTTGCCGTAGTTCTGCCATCTCATCCCTGGCAACCAAAGCGATTGCAGATGCTTCCTGAAGTCGTGAATGGAGCAGCCGATTAACGCTCTGAGCCTTTTGTGCTGTGAGTGGCCATGAGCCTTGATGGCTAGCGGGATCATGGCTCGCAAGCGCAGCACGTGGCGGAAATACGGATCTTGGCGCTTCCTGAGCGCTCTGTAGTCGTGCTTGGGCTTCCTGGTTTCCGATGGTGCTGGCGCGAACGATTTCGCCCACTTCAGCGCATTCCCAAGTCGGTCATTTTCAGGCATGCGAAATCATACCCAAAATCATGTTTCGGACAAGCGTTTACCCCACGCTGCCGCGCTTCGCTTGGCGGGCTGTCCAGTCGCCAAAGAGTGCTTCGCAACTCGCTGCGCTCGCCCTGCGGGCCTTCGACTCTTCGCCAGCCTTTTGGACTCTCCACTGCACGCACTTCGTGCTCCTTTGGTTGTTGGTCTCGAATTGGTTTGGACTGAAGGGCGTACGCTTTGCGTACTGTCACCGAAGCAGCGCGCGCAGATCCGCCAGGCGCTTGCGAAGGTCCGGATCGTTGGCGCAGCGATGCTCTACGGCGCCGATGGCGTGGACAACCGTGCTGTGATCGCGCCAGCCGAAGGCGACGCCGATGTCTACCATCGAAAGCATCGTCAATTCGTGCGCGAGCACCATGGCGATTTGCCGGGCCTCGGCCTGCTCACGCTTGCCGCGGCCCTTGGTCTTCATGGTCCGGAGCTCGACGCCAAACTCGTCCGCAACGGCCTTCTGGACGCGCCAGAGCCTCGCCAGCTCGCGATCCATCTGCGGCTTGGTCAAGAGAGCGCTCAGCCGGGCGTAGCCGCGCCGGCGAAGCTCTTGGAGTAGTTCGCGATCATCGCACTCCCCCAGGCACGCGGTTGGGGTTGGGGTGGTCATGGCTTGCGGACTGAGAATTTCAGCGTGTGGATGTCATATCCACGGCGCTGGAGTTCCGGTAGCAGATCGCCAAAGACGCGATCCAACAGGCGAGCGTCGCTCTTGTCGCATTCCTCGCCCCACGAGAAACACAGATCCTCAACGTGACCCCTAATCTTGCCGTAGCCGGCCTGAAGGGTCTTCGGTTTGATCCTTGGAACGCCCACGGCTATACCCCCTCCTCTCGTGCGGGCGGCTCGGGGAGCGCGGGGACTGGTTGCCAGTGCGTGGGCTGATTCTCTGGCCTACGACTCCATGTAGCGCCCGCTCCTCGCATATGCCAATGAGGGCGACCAAAGCGAATGCGATCGTCTTCGGTCCATTGGGCAATGTAAGGCAGCGCAAAATGAGCAGCCCATGCGATGATGAGCCTGTCCTTCGGTGCATCCGCGATAACCCGCCACGCCGGCGGCGCGGGTGAGGCGGCGAGGGCTTGGTATGCTGCTTCACGAATCAAGACGGATTGGTTTTGCGTGGCTCTGGTCTCGATGAATGCCAGCGCCTCCCGCAACCGCGCGTTCTCGGCTTCGCTGGCGGCGAGTTTATCCCGACAAGAATCGCACTGGGTGGCCAGTGTCATTTTAAGGATCCGATCTTGTTCCTCCTGCCATTTCAGCATCGCAATTTTCTCGGATGATTTGAGCAGTTTTAGTGGTAGCTGCTGAGGATCTGTAAGCGAAAGCCCTACACAAAACTCTACGCATCGCTCTTCGGATTTGATGGCGGCTTCGCTTTTCGCCTTCAGCTCCGCAAGCTCCGCCTCCAGCTTGGCCACGTCGGGGGCGGGCCTGTCTAGCAACGCGCGTATTTTGCGATAATCACCCCAGCTGATTTCACAGCAGCACCATTGGTCGCCCTGTGACGGGTCATCCTCAACTCCATCGATGCAATCACGCAGCACCTTCGCCGCCTCCCGCATCCAGTCGCTCGGCGCGGGGGCTTTCTCTTCGTCTTCGGGTGGCCACTCAGCTTTGCCGCAATCAGCACAGATCCAATACGAAACAGGAGCGCCAGTAACCCGTCGAATGGGTCGCATTTCCCTGCGGCACTCGGGGCACAGCTTCACTTCCGGCGCTGGGTCAGGGGTTGGGGTCATGGCTGGAATGCGATGACTCCATCGCCGTTACACCGCTTGCATGTTTCTTCCTGCTCTCCGATGACGCAGGCCCCTTTGCATTCCGGGCACTCCACGGGCTCGTCTTCGAAATCGTAGTAGCCCTGATGCTCCACATCTCCTCCAAATTCACAATCATGGACGAGTTCCATCAGCTTCGCATTTGCCTCCTCGGCAGAGCGCGCTTGAATCTCAAAATGGCGTTCGAATTTAACGGTTTGTTTGTACGTGTTCATTTCTTCTCCGGTTGAGGTTGAGGGGTCAGGGCGCGGTCGCAGGCGTCAGAAATACGGTTGGCGCAATTTACGGCCCCGCAGTCGCCATCGTATCCCCAACGGGTCTGTTCGATTTGCTCGGCCTCATAGGCGCAGATTCGCAGCGCCTTGCGCAGCTCGGCGCATTCGCGTTCGAGGGCGCGGGCGACCTGCCATCCGGATTCAGGACGCGGGTCGTTTATTAGCGCGTCAAGACGCTGCTCTTGGGTGTCATCATTGTGCCGAGCGCACCATTGCAATGTCGCGAGGTAGGCCGCTTCGGTTTCCGGCGTGGGCGTTGGTTGGTCGGTGGTGGTCATAGGTCGGTTGGCTATTTTCGCGGGACCACGACACACGTGTTCGCCTCAGTATCGATTTCGAGGGTGACGTATTCGCCGTATTCCAGCCACTTGAGCGCCTGATCTCGCAGGGTGGTGTGTCGGCCATCGATCAGGCTTTCACGCTCTTCGTCGGTCAGCCCGGGAACTCCCGCGAGCTGCTGCTTTGCTGCCTCTTGGATAGCCTCGTATGGGCCATCCGGGTCTTTCATGGTGATGCGGTATTTCATAGCTGTATGCTCCGGCAAAGCTCGCCGAAGCGGGAGGTGGTGGGGTTATTCATCGCCCCTCCGGTTGGAGTTTGGCGCCGGGTCCTTCCACGGCGTGAAGCGGTAATTGAAGCGATTGAACGCCAGCTTAAATTCGCGGTACGTGCCTTCTTCGCGGTCCTTCTCCACCTTGAGGATCGCATCGGGCATCTTGTCCGTGCCTGGTTTCTTCTCCTCCATCATCTTCTCCTTCTCCCGGTTCCGCCAGACGACGAGGATGTTGTCGGCGTTGTCGCGGATGTGGCCGCTGCCCTTGATGTCGTGGGCCTCGGGGGAGTTGTGGCCAGGCGCCTTGCGCGGGTGGGTGACGAGGTGAACATGGACGCCCGTCTCGTGCGCGAACGTGGCGAGATCCGTGACGAACTCGTTCTGCGCCGGGTAATTTTCCTCCAGCCCGCGGATGCGCATCAGGCTGTCTACGCAGACGTGCGAAATGCCGTAGCGGGCAAAGGCATAGTTCATCAACTCGAACAACTCCGCACGCTCTATGCTGCCCTCCTTGTCGCAGAAGAGCAGCCACGCTTTCAGGAAGTCCACCGCATCGCGCACGTCCTTTTGGTTTTCCACCACCATGCCAGACGACAGGATGAGCCGGCGCAGGACCTTTGCGGGCTGCATTTCGAAGCTGATAATCAACACCGGCCGCTGGGTTTTGTTGGCCAGCTTCAGCATCAGGTTGTTGAGCAGCGTGCTTTTGCCGTGCGAGCTGACCCCGGTCCACAGCGTAAGCTCGGCGGGGCGGAAGCGAAAGGTCAGTTCGGCGTTTTCGTGCGTCGTCTCGTTGGTGGCATGCCCCTGCTTTTCGGCGCTTGGGAAAAACACGTCCACCGTTTGCTCCGTGTAGTGCGCCGCGTTGACGAGGTGCGCCACGGTCGCGTATTCCGCTGTCTCCACCCATCCCCGCGCCTCGGGCGCCCGCACACCCGCCTGGAGCGCCGCGTTGGCGTCTTTGTGCGGCATCCGAACCACTCGGCACCGGTGTTTGCCGAGACGGCCGCAAACCTCCTCCAAATTCTTCCGCCCGGCGCCGTCCTCGTCGAACGACAGGTAGATGGTTTTGAAACTCTCCAGATTCTGCCACTCGTACTCCAGCCACGTCTTTCCGCTGCCGTTGGGGATGGAGATGGCCGGCACACCCCACAGCGCCCAAGTCATGGCGTCGATCTGGCCTTCGCAAATGAGGATCTCGCGGGTGGCGTAATCCTCCTTGCTGAGCGCGTGCCAGCCGAAGAGGCAGGGCGCCGCTTCCTTGTCCTGCCAGACCTTCTTCTCGGCATCCAAGGTGCGCCAGGACCGGTTCACGAGCGCTCCCGACGGCGAGTAGCAGGGGAACACGATGGCGCGCGCGGCCTTATCTCCCTGCACCCGGTAGCGGTTCACGATGGCCGGGGTGAGGCAACGTTTGGACACGAGCCAATTCATGGCCGTGCCGTTGATGTCGAGAACCGGCCGGTCGTCGGCGGGTTTCTTCCACGAGCGATCGGGTAGCGCGGGCTCGTGGATGCCGAGCCATTGCTTGGCCTCACGGAGCGCGTCGGGCAGCGGAATGCCCTTGGATTGCGACCACAGGTCCAGGGCGTCGCCTTTGTGCTCCTGCCCGTTCCAGTCCACCCAATGCCCGCGGTGCTGGCCTCCAAGATTCACCTTCAGCGTTTTCCCGGGCTCACCGAAGATGCTGCCGACTTCGTAGGTGGCGCCGTGCCGCTTGCCCGCCGGCAGCAGGTGCATGCACAGGTTTTCGATGTTGTCCGCGAGGCGGGTAGCCACCTCCTGAATGCCGATGCGCCCTCTCATTGCCGCCCCCTTTTCAGGCCCGCTTGCAGCTCGGCGATCTCCGCGGCCTCAACTTCGCTGCGGCGGGCGATCTCTGCCGCCCGCTCGGCTTCGAATGCCGCAACATCTGGGGGCGCATTCTTGGCCTCGTGCTCGGCCTTGGCGCTGCGGAAGTAGCCGAGAAAGGAATCCTGGTGGATGCACCAGTCCTTGATTTCGCGGCCACCACGCATCCGCCATTGTGCCTTCGCCTCCCGCTGCCAGACCTTAGTCCACCAATCGGATTCCCAATCGTCGGCTGGAGTTGCCCTCGCCAGCCAAGTTTCGAGATTGGGCATAACGGTATTGGAAAAAGAAATTGGCGGCGAAGCTGCCCTATTCCTTTCCTTTCCATTCCCTTCCTCTTCCTTTCCATTCCCTTCCGTTGGGTTATGGCTTGGGTTTTCTTCGCTCATGGCTTGGGTTATGGCTTGGGTTTTCGGTCTTCCTCCTTTTGATCCGTTTTGTCGGGAGGCTTCGGTTTTGGCTTGGGTTTTGGAAGATCCGCCGCGTCTGCCTCCCTCTCGCTCCGACTGTACCTCCATCTCCTTCTCTGCTGGGTAGTTCCACACGATCAAATCGTCGCCATCCCACATCAGCAACGGCATAGCGGCGTCGATTTCCGCCCGTGTGACGCCGCACATTTGCTGCCATTGCCGCGATCCCCAGAGCTTCCCGCCAGCCACGCGACCCCCGTTTTCCTGCGTAGCGCACCACATGGAAACGCTGAGCCACGTCGCACGCGAAACGGGCTTGCAGCCGATAAACTCGGGAGAATGTAGGATTTTTGTTTCGAGATTGAGCCAGTTCATTGCAGATTTTGGAAGGCCGCGCGGCACTTCGCGGTGAAATTTCGGTGTTTGGTTTCGTGGCATTCACGGCACAAAGCCATGACATCCTCGGGCCGCTCAAAGCCGCGCCGCTCGTACGTGAGGTGGTCAACATCCACAGCGTTTCGCGAGCATACTTGGCATATCCAACGCGCGCGCTTCATGGCTCGGTAGCGGACAGCGGCCCAATGATTCGTGCGTAGATATTCGGGATACGGGAGGGAGCGGAGCGCGAGAATGATGGTTGCCAGCCCGTGCTCGATATTCACGGCATCCCACGAGTCGCCATCCCAAAACGGGTCC
>Ga0134124_10000247_pt1 | contig 48517 bp, 41 predicted proteins | sample KB304_FD_96880 | JGI IMG/M metagenome (GOLD analysis project Ga0134124, IMG submission 96880) | Terrestrial soil microbial communities without Nitrogen fertilizer from Kellogg Biological Station, Michigan, USA - KB3-0-4 | ecosystem: Environmental > Terrestrial > Soil > Unclassified ...
CTGATGTTGTTGATCTTGGTCTGCAGCTCGAGATGCGCGACGCCGAGCAAGAAGGCTGTGTCGGCGAGATGCAGATCCTTGGCTTCCGCCACGAGGGCGGCGATCTCCCGGAGCAGCTCGGCCCGCCGGCTCATCGGCGGGCCCTTGCTCATGTTGCGGCGTCGGCGCAGCGCGCTGACGAACGTGGCGGCGACGCGGCGTTTGCGGACAGGAGCAATCTCATGCGACATGGCGCACCGCCGGGCGTGTGATGCCGTGGCGCACGATCACCGAACCTTCGATGCCGTAGCGGCGGCGCGTTGCCTGCAAGGTCTCGAAATCGACGGTGATGATGCTCGCCACCAGCCATTGCCCGTCGATCAGCGCCGGCATGCCCAAGGGCGACAGTTTCCAGCCCCAGGTATGCGTGCGCGCCAGCCAGAATGCCTCGGTCACGATGGTGAAGGACGCCGCTTCTTCGCCCAGGAGAAATTCCAGGCCGCCGCACAGCACCTGGCCGGTAATGTTCGCGGAATCGCCGCGCCGATCGCGTTTGTCAGCGACGGCGAACAGCCGCGTCCATTCGAAGATGTCGGGCGAGCGCGGCACGCCGCGGACGTCGGCGAGCGCGGGGAACACGTCGCTCAGCAGATGCGGCTTGATCGTCGGCACGAAGCGCGAGCCGCCGACCACGCGTCCGTCCTCGATCGCCAGGATATAGATCGCGTCCTCAGTGTCGAACTGGTCGCTCTCGCGGCCGTCCTCGACCTTGAGGTTCTTCCAATTGTTCTCGCGAACATAGATGTCGTAGCGGATGCGGTGGTGCTCCAGCATCTCTTTCTCGTAGAGATGCCGGTTTTCCGCCGTCACGATATGGATCATTGCGGCCGTCCATCCATTGTTTCGGATGGAGGCTACAAAGGTGTCCGCGGATGGCTACGTATCGAAACCGGTACCTTGACGACCGGCGCGCGGCTTAGAGCTGAATCTGGCGGGTGCGGATCGCTTCGACCACGGCCTGCGTCTTGTTGACCGAGCCGAGCTTGCGGGCGGCGATCTTGATGCGCTTGGCGATGGCCGCTTCGCTGACGCCGAGGATGACGGAAATTTCCCAGGTCGTCTTGCCGGCCGCGGTCCAGGCCAGGGCCTCGCGCTCGCCCTTGCTGAGGATGCGCCTGTAGGGGTCCGGATGGCCGGCGCTGACCAAGGCCAGCGCCTTGGAGTGGGCGTAAAGCGCGATCAGGTGAATCGCCCGCTTGGCACGCGGATCGAGCACACCGTAGTCGCCACCCATGGTGACGGTGTCGATCAGTCCGCGCTCACGGTAGATCGGAACCGCAAAGCCGTTGCGCAGCCCGACCGACTTGGCGGTCTCCATCACTTCGCGCGCGCGCGAAGTGGTACTGGGATCGTAGGGCGCCTCCGTCCATTCGAACGGATTGGCGTTGCGCAGACACATCGCCACGACCGGATCGTCTTTGTAGAATTCTTTTTCGATGTAGTAGTCGTTGAACTTGCTCGGCCAGCCATCAAAAAACGTCTGCCGCTCGCTGGCGGCGCGCAAATCAGGCGTTGTGCTGATCAGGAAGCCGCAAAAACCGAACGGCGCCAAGCCCGTCCCCAAGCGGCCGATGACCTGCTCGGGGGTTTCAAATCGCTCCAACTCATCGATCAGATCGAACGCGAGTTGCGTGTAATCGGCGAGTTTCGCAGACATCGCATGAACGTGACCGTGGCCACCCCCAACCTGTCGCCAGCCCTGTACAAATTTCTCAGGGCTGCGTCCGGCCCCCCGAACGTGGCAATACAAACCAACCGCCCTCTTGAGTGGTATAACAAACGAAACGGCTGAAATTGACAACGGTAATTCGCATTTTTTACCGCCGCGCGGGGCGGTTGAGCGATACCGACGGGGACTGGGAACACCTGCGGGGCTGAAAAATGGTGCCGGCGGAGGGATTTGAACCCCCGACCACCCGCTTACGAAGCGGATGCTCTACCGCTGAGCTACGCCGGCTGACGCGCTCGATCCCGAAAGGTGGACACCGGTTTTCGGACCCGATCGTGCGCCATAATGATGGGCGCACTGATATCGGCGTCCGCGAGGGTTGGCAAGCAAACCGTCGCCCGCCGAAGGACGCCAGCTAACGAAAAAGCTGACGAATTCGCTCCCAGGGCGCACGCGACGCCGAACCGGTCGGCTCCGGCACCGGCTCGATATCGACCAGGGGTTCGGTGCCCGGGTCGTCGGGAACGTGAACTAATGGGATGACCGACTCCGCCTTTGCTGGCGGTTTCGGCGCGGCTTTCGGGGAGGGTTTCGCCTTGGCCGGAGCTTTTTGCGCCTTGCGCAGCGGCGGTTCCGGTTCCTGTTCCGCCGGGGGCGGCATTTCGGGCTCGGACACCTTGACCGGCTCCACCTCGGGCTCAACCGGCACTTCAATCACCGGCCGGCTGACCCCGATTTCGGCAAGCGGCAGCCGCCACTCGTATCCATCGAGGCGACCATTGGGCGACACCGGTCGCCAGCGTTCCGACACGACGCCATCCGCGGTCCATACCGGATCGCCGGAGGCGCGCATGGCGCGGCTCATCCATTCGCGCACGCGACCCGTGTCGCCGTGCTCGGCCTCCTCGATCTCGGCCATCAGCGTGGCGACACGCCGTGTTGGCGTCGAGAGATAGGGCGCGAGCGTCGCCCGCGCGGTAGCGAAGTCGCGCGCATCGAGCGCGGCGCGCGTCACCGCCAGCGCACCTTCGAGTTGGCCCGGCACCTTGGCCGCGAGCTTCTGCACGCGCCCCAGCCGCTCGCGCGCGCTGTCGCCGGTGCGCAGGTGCGCATAGGCGTCGGCGACGTCCGGGTGCGGATTGATCGTCCAGGCATGCTCCAGAATCTTGCGCGCTTTGCGCCAAACGCCCGCTTCGGCGAGTCTACGGCCGGCCATGGCGGCGGCCGGCACCAGATCGGGCGCGAGCTTGACCGCTTCCAGCACGGCAGCGCGCGAGGCATCGCGGTCGATGTCCTCCAGCGCCTGTGCGCGCGCCGTGAGCAGCACCGCGCGCCTGCGCCGGTACTCGGCCTTGTCCATCGCGCCGCGCATGTGATCGAGCGCTTCGAGCGCGCCGGCCCAGTCGCCGCCGGCGCAGCGGTCGTCGAGCAGCGCCTGACCGGCCCAGGTCAGCGATGGCGCGGCTTTGACCGCGCGTTCGGCAACGGTGCGTGCAGCGGCCGGATCGTTGCGCCGCTGCGCCTCGATGTAGAGACCGCGTAAGCCCAGCAGCCGCGTATCGTCGCGCTCGGCCATGGCGCGGAAGGCGCGCTCGGCGCCGGTGCGATCACCCGCCATCTGCGCCGATTGCGCGGCCAGCAGCAGCGTGAGCGGATCGCCAGACGACAGCCGCGCCGCCTCGTCGGCCGATTTGCGCGCCAGCTTGAGATCGCCGGCGCCGACCGCGATCAGTCCGCGCGAGATGGCGAGATAGCCTTTCATTGCGCGGCGATGGCGGAAGAACAGCGACACCTGCTCGGGCGAGCGCAGGATGCCGCGCAGGATCGACCAGCCGAAAATCGCCACAACGACAAGCAACGCCACGGCCAGCGTCGCCACCATCAACGACGTCTCGATCCGGTAGCCCATCCAGGTGATGAGGATGTCGCCCGGCCGGTCGGCGAACCAGACGAAGCCGGCGGCGATCAACGCGACCGAGATGAGGAACAGGACGAGACGGATCATCGAGTTCACCGTGCTCCCAGCGAACGCGCGGTATCGGCGGCAAACTGGTGCGCGGCCTTGAGCGCGTCCTCGCGCGCCTTGGCTTTCGCCATCCACTGCCGCACCGGCGAACGCGTTGCGTCGGTGAGATTGGCATTGTCGAGCTTGGCGAGATCGGCTAGCGCGCCGGCGATATCGGCTTTGCCCGCCTCGACCTCGAGCCGCGCCAGCACGGTCGACGGGTCATCACCCGCCGGCGCATTCACCGGCGTGACGCGTACCAGCCTGCCGGCGTTGGCTTGCAGCCGCTCGAGGAAATTACCGCTCGGCTGTGTCTGCAAAACACTATGGAGTGCCGGCAGCAGCACACGCAGTTCTTGCGCCAGGGTCTGCGCGCTTGGCAGGCCGCTCGCAGCAAAGGGCGCGAGCGGCGCCAAGGTGCTGTCGTTGTTGCTCAGCGCCTGTGCCTGCTTGAGATCGGCCTCATACGGCGCACCGACTTCCACGGCATCGCGCAGAGCGGACGCCGCAAACGCGCGTCGCGTCGCGTTATCCGCGGTCGTCGCCTTGGCGATCTCGTCACGCGCGTCCTTGGCGATCTGCTCGAGCGTGGCGAGCCGCTTCTGCAAAGCGGCAAGCTCGCCGGCGGAGACCGCACTATCGGCGCTCTTCGCGACGTCTTGGACGCTGGCGCGCAAACCGGCGACGGCTTTCTCCGCCGCCTCGGCGCGATCGCGCGCCTGCGTCGCGTTCGTGGCGCTGTCGTCGGCGCGTTTGGAGAGCGCAGTCAGCGCCACGCCCAGCGACTTCATGGCGTTCTCGGCCGCGGTGAGCCGATCGTTCAATGTCGCGTCGCCGGGGGGAATCTTGGCGAGCGCCTGCTCCATTTTACCGACGCGTTGGCCAAGCGCATCGATCGCCTTCGTGTCGGCCGCAGGGACCGGCCGGTTCTTGAGATCGTGCACTTCCATTTCGAGCGCGGCGACCCGTGCGCGCGTCGCGGTCGAGCCGGCATAGCGGATAGGCACCAGGCCGGTGAGCCACATCGCAAACAGCAGGACGGCCGTGAGCAGCGCGCCGGCAGCGCCGGCGGCGAGCGTCGGTGCGGTGAAGAAGCCGGCCTTGCGCGGCTCGGCCGCACCGGACGGCGGCGGCATGTCGCCGCTGGGCGGCGATGGCGGCTCTTGCGGCGGTTCGGATGGAGGTGGCGTGGGTGGCGGCTCGCTGGCCGAGGCGGCCGCAACCGGCTCAGACGGTGGTGGCGCGGGCGCGGTTTCGCCGGCCGGCGGCGTCACGTCGGTCGCGGTGAGGTCGATGGTCGGCGCCGCGCGCTTGCCGCGGCGGGCGGCCTCTCCCGGGCCAGTGCGCTTCTCTGCCATCCGCGAGTCCTCGAATAAGCCCTCGAATCGAGCCCCACCCGCAGCAGGGAATAGCTCGCCAGTGCCGGCAAGTCACCCAACTAGATCGATCAATGCGGCTTCATCGGGGCGATGAGCCACGGCAACGCGCGCGGCGCGGGCTTGTTTCAGCGGCGCCGCGACTTGCGCCGATAAACATAATTGGCGCGGCACCAGCGCCTGCTCGCTCACGCCGGCCTCGCGCGCGCCGGATAGGTAATTGTCGGCGCTGCGTTTGGAAAAATGCAGCACCGCGTCGAGTTCACCGGCCTTAAGTGCGGTAGCGAGCGCGGACGGAAACGGCGTGGCGACCGCACGATAGACGACGCGCATCTCGCAGGCGACGCCATGCGCCGCCAGTTCGGCGATGAGATCGGCAGCGCGATCTTCGCCGGCAAGGTAAAGCAGCGGTCCTTTGGCGTCGGCCTTCCGCTCGGCGACGAGCCGCACCAGGTCGCGCACGTCGCCGCCGGCGGTGGTGATGTCGGCAAAGCTCGCGTCGCGCGCGGCATCGGCGCTGCGGCGCCCGACCGCGTAAACCGGCAATCTCAATAACGTGGCGCGTGCCGGATGATCCACAATTGCAACGGGCGCGTTGGCGCTGGTGATAATGACACCGGCAAAGCCACGTCCGAGATCGACGGCGATCGGCTCGACCCGCATCAGCGGCGCCAGCAGGACCTCGTGTCCACGCGCACGCAAGTGAGTTGCGGTGCGCTCACCGTCGGCCTGCGGGCGGGTGACGGCGATCTTCATTTGTTTAGTCGAAGAACCCAGGTCCGGCGCGATGCTTGAGTTCGCGCCCCGCATCCTTGCCGATCGTCACCGCGTCCTTGCGATTGCCGGTGCCTGCGATGTCGTGTGCGGCTTTGCCGTCCGGCCGCGCGATCAGCCCACGGAACTGCAGCGCCTCGCCGGATATCTCTGCGTGTCCCGCGATCGGCGTTTTGCACGAACCGTCAAGCTCGGCAAGGAAAGCGCGCTCGCAGGAGATCGCCGTCAGCGTATCGGGATGATTGATGCGCGCCAGCATCTCGCGCGTGCGCGTATCCGTCTCGCGCGCTTCGATGCCGATGGCGCCCTGCGCCACCGCCGGCAGGAATTCGTCGGCGCTCATCACTTTGGTGACGTGCTGGGTAAGGCCGAGCCGGTTCAGTCCGGCGAGAGCGAGGATCGTCGCATCGACCTCGCCCTCCTTCAGCTTGCGCAGCCGCGTTTCGACATTGCCGCGGATCGACGCGACCTTGAGGTCGGGCCGCAGCCGCATCGCGATGGCCTGCCGACGCAGCGAGGCGGTGCCGAGCGTCGCGCCCTGCGGCAGATCCTGAAAAGATCGGCCCTTGTAGCTGATGAACACGTCGCGCGGATCTTCGCGCTCGAGGCTCGCCACCAGCATCAGCCCGGGTTGCGAGTAGGTCGGCATGTCCTTGGCCGAATGCACCGCGAGGTCGATGCGGTTATCGAGCATCGCCTCCTCGATCTCCTTGGTGAATAGGCCTTTGCCGCCGACTTCGGCGAGCGGGCGGTCCTGGATGGTATCGCCGGAGGTTTTGATGATGACGAGTTCGATCTGGTCCGGCGTCACCCCAAGCGCCTCGGACAGCCGCGCCCGCACGGTGCGCGCCTGCACCAGGGCCAGCGGGCTGCCGCGCGTGCCGATTCGCAGAATGGGTGTGGATTGCGCCATAGAACCTCTCGATGCTAGGGCGTCTTTTAGAGCACGTTTGCTAGAGAATGAAGCGGACGACCGGAATTCGACGGGACTCCCTCTCCCCGGCGGGAAGAGGGTTGGGGTGAGGGGGTTACTACCCCCCTGATAGGTTATCACCCCTCTCCCGGATCGCTGCGCGATCCGACCTCTCCCCATGGGAGAGGTGAAAAGAGGAGCCCATGATCGTCCTCGGCATCGAGACCACCTGCGACGAGACCGCGGCGGCGGTCGTCGAGCGTTCGGCGCAGGGCCGTGGGCGCATCCTGTCGAATATCGTGCTCAGCCAGGTAAGCGAGCACGCCGCGTTCGGAGGCGTGGTGCCGGAAATCGCCGCCCGTGCACATGTCGAGGTCCTCGACGTCATCATCGCCCGGGCGATGGAACAAGCCGGCTGCAACTATGACCATCTGAGCGGCATCGCGGCCGCGGCAGGACCTGGACTGATCGGCGGCGTCATCGTCGGGCTGACCACCGCGAAGGCCATCGCAATGGTGAAGGAGCGCCCGCTGGTCGCGGTCAATCACCTGGAGGCGCATGCGCTGACCGCGCGTCTGACCGACGGCACGCCGTTTCCCTATTGCCTATTCCTCGCCTCGGGCGGTCATACGCAGATCGTCGCCGTGCGCGCGGTCGGCGATTACGTACGGCTCGCCACCACGCAGGACGACGCCATCGGCGAAGCCTTCGACAAGACGGCCAAGCTTCTCGGCCTCGGCTACCCGGGCGGACCGCTCGTGGAGAAAGAAGCCATGCGCGGCAACGCGACCCGCTTCGCACTGCCGCGGCCGATGCATGGCCGCAAGGAGGCCGACTTTTCATTGTCCGGCCTGAAGACCGCGCTCCGCCTGGAAGCCGAGAAGATCGCGCCGTTGAGCGATCAGGATGTCGCCGATCTGTGCGCTTCGTTCCAGCAGGCCGTGGTCGATGTCGTGCTCGACCGGCTGCGCGCGGGCCTGCGCCTGTTCCGCGCTAGCTACGGCGCGCCGACGGCACTGGTCGCCGCCGGCGGCGTCGCCGCCAATCAGGCGATCCGCAAGGTGCTGCAGCGGCTGGCGATGGAGGTCGGCACCACGCTGGTGGCACCGCCGCTCGAACTGTGCACCGACAACGGCGCCATGATCGCCTGGGCCGGCGCCGAGCGCCTGGCGCTCGGCCTGACCGATACGCTCGATGTAGCGCCGCGCGCGCGCTGGCCGCTCGACGAGATCGCCGCCGCCAAAGGCCGGCTGCAAAAGACGGCGGCATATAAATGAGCGCCATGCAAAGAATTTCGGTGCTCGGCGGCGGCGCCTGGGGAACGGCGCTGGCGCAGACCTGTGCGCGCGCCGGACGCGACGTCACGCTGTGGGAATACGACGCCAAGAACGCCGCGCATCTTTCCGACAAACGCGAAAGCGTATTTCTGCCCGGCGTGAAGCTGGAAAAGTCCGTCGCGGTGACGCGCGAGCTCACGGCGGCGGCCAAAGCCGACGCCATCCTGCTGGTGGTGCCGGCGCAGGCGATGCGCTCCGTGGTCACCGCGCTCAGCCGCGCCATCAATAAGGGCACGCCGCTCATTGCCTGCGCCAAAGGCATCGAGCATGGCACACACAAATTCATGACCGAGATCGTCAGCGAATGCGCGCCGCAGGCGACGCCGGCCATTCTCTCCGGTCCGAGCTTTGCCGCCGATGTCGCGCGCGGCCTGCCGACGGCTGTGACCATCGCCACGCCCGACGCCGGCATCGCCGAGGCGCTGGCGCACGCCATCAATTCCGGCACGTTCCGGCCCTATCACTCGACCGACGTGCGCGGAGTGGAACTCGGCGGCGCCACCAAGAACGTGCTGGCGATCGCCGCCGGCATTGTCACCGGACGCGGTTTAGGGGCCAGCGCGCTCGCCGCCATGACGACGCGCGGCTTCACCGAGCTGGTACGTTTCGGCAAGGCGTTCGGCGCGCGCACCGAAACCATGATGGGCCTGTCGGGCCTGGGCGATCTCATCCTTACCTGCGGCACGCCGCAGTCGCGCAATTTCTCCTGCGGCGTGGCGCTCGGCAAAGGCGAGAAGCCTGGCACGGCATCGCACGGCAAGCTGGCGGAAGGCGTGTTCACCGCGCCGGTATTGCTGGAGATGGCGCGTGCGAAAAATGTCGAGATGCCGATCTCGGCGGCGGTTGCAGCGGTACTGGCGGAGACGATCAGCGTGGATAACGCCATCGAGTCGCTGCTGACGCGGCCGCTCAAAGCGGAGGAGTAAGCCATGGCCTATTGGCTGATGAAGAGCGAGCCCGGCTCTTGGTCGTGGGACGAGCAGGTCAAGGCCGGCGCCAAAGGCACTGCCTGGACCGGCGTACGCAACTTCCAGGCCAAAGCCAATCTCATGAAGATGAAGAAAGGCGATCGCGGCTTCTTCTATCACTCGGGCGAAGACAAAGCCGTGGTCGGCGTTGTCGAGATCACGAAGGAGTCTTATCCCGACCCGACTGCCAAGAAAGGCGAGCCCTGGATCGTGGTCGACGTCAAAGCCATCGCGCCGGCTGCAACGCCGGTGACGCTTGCCGCGATTAAAACTGAGGCCAAGCTCAAGGACATGGTGCTGGTGAAGAATTCGCGGCTGTCGGTGCAGCCGGTCACGCCGGATGAGTGGAAGCTGGTGTGCAAGATGGGCGGGCTGAAATATGGGAGCGACCCATGAGTTTCGCCAACGTGAACTGGATCTCGGTCTTCGTCGCCGCCGTGGCGGCGTGGATCTTCGGCGCGATCTACTACACGGCGCTCGCCAACGCCTGGCACGCCGCGCAGGGCAAGACCCTGGAACAGTGCAAGGCGGAGAACGCCGGCAAGCCGGCGCTGGCGAAGGCCGCGCCCTTCATCCTCTCGTTCATCGGCGAGGTGATCATGGGCGTGACGATCTACGGCATTCTCGTGCACGGCAATATGTTCACCGTGCGTGCCGGTGCGATCTCCGGCGCCTTCTGTTGGTTCGGTTTCGTGCTCACCACCATCGCAATCAACAACGCCTATACCAACCGCAGCGCCAAACTGACGGCGCTCGACGCCGGCCATTGGCTGGGCGTTCTCGTCATTATCGGCGCGATCGTGGGCTGGTGGGGCCGTTAAGGCGGTAACTGCTGCCGCCGCTTGACCTTTTTCAAACTACCCCCGCGACCAAAGTGTCATGGCCGGCCCAGCCGTGAACGCTTGTGGCTGCTCTGTGCGCCAGCGCATAATGCCGGGAACAAGCTGAAACAGCCCCCGGGACGCACCGGGCGCGCCGGAGGAAGCGATGTCCGACAAGATTTACGATGTGCCTGCCGAATGGCGTCAGCGCGCCTATGTCGACGACGCCAAGTACCAGGAAATGTATGCGCGGTCGATCAAGGACCCGAACGGCTTCTGGGCCGAACAGGCCAAGCGCATCGACTGGATCAAGCCGTTCAGCAAGGTGAAGAACACCAGCTACGATCCGCACAACGTCTCGATCAAATGGTTCGAGGACGGCACGCTCAACGCCTGCTTCAACTGCGTCGACCGCCACGTCGCCAAGCGCGGCAATCAGACCGCGATCATCTGGGAAGGCGACGACCCCAAGGACTCGAAAGTTGTCACCTATAAGGAACTGCACGCCGAAGTGCAGAAATTCGCCAACGTCCTCAAGAAGCAGGGCGTCAAGAAAGGCGACCGCGTCACCATCTATCTGCCGATGATCGTCGAGGCGGCCTACGCCATTCTCGCCTGCGCGCGCATCGGCGCCATCCACTCGGTCATCTTCGGCGGCTTCTCGCCGGATTCGATCGCCGGCCGCGTCGATGACTGCAAGTCCGATATTATCGTCACCGCCGACGAGGGCGTGCGCGGTGGCCGCAAGATTCCGCTCAAGGTCAATGTCGACGCCGCGTGCGAGAAGGCGCCGGTTAAATGCATCATCGTGGTCAAGCACACCAAGGCTCCGGTCAACATGAAGGCCGGCCGCGATGTCTATTACGACGACGTCGCCAAGACCGTGCCGGCCGATTGTCCGTGCGAGGAGATGAAGGCGGAGGACCCGCTGTTCATCCTCTACACGTCAGGCTCGACCGGCAAACCGAAGGGCGTATTGCATACAACGGGTGGCTATACCGTCTATGCCTCGATCACGCACCAATACGTATTCGATTATCACGACGGCGACGTCTACTGGTGCACCGCCGACGTCGGCTGGGTCACCGGCCACAGCTACATTCTGTACGGGCCGCTGTCGAACGGCGCCATCACCCTGATGTTCGAGGGCGTGCCGAACTACCCGACCAATTCGCGCTTCTGGGAAGTGATCGACAAGCACAAGGTCAACACCTTCTACACCGCACCGACTGCGATCCGCGCGCTGATGCAAGCGGGCGATGCGCCGGTGAAGAAGACCTCGCGTGCCTCGCTGCGGCTGCTCGGCTCGGTCGGTGAGCCGATCAACCCGGAGGCCTGGGAATGGTATCACCGCGTTGTCGGAGACGGACGTTGCCCGATCGTCGATACCTGGTGGCAGACCGAGACCGGCGGCATCCTCATCACGCCGCTGCCCGGCGCGACTAAACTGAAACCTGGTTCGGCGACACGCCCATTCTTCGGCATCCAACCGGAGATCGTGGATGCCGAAGGCAAGACGCTCGAAGGCGCGACCTCCGGCAATCTCTGCATCGTCGACTCCTGGCCGGGGCAGATGCGCACCGTCTATGGCGACCACGAGCGCTTCGTGCAGACGTACTTCTCGACTTACAAGGGCCGGTATTTCACCGGCGACGGCTGCCGCCGCGACGAAGACGGCTTCTACTGGATCACCGGCCGCGTCGACGACGTCATCAACGTGTCCGGCCACCGCCTCGGCACCGCCGAAGTGGAGAGCGCACTGGTCGCGCACGCCAAGGTCTCCGAAGCGGCCGTCGTCGGCTATCCTCACGACATCAAGGGCCAGGGCATCTACGCCTATGTGACTTTGATGGCAGGCGAGAAGCCGACCGAAGAGTTGCGCAAGGAATTGGTGCAGTGGGTGCGCAAGGAAATCGGCCCCTTCGCTTCGCCCGATCTCATCCAATTCGCGCCCGGGCTGCCGAAGACACGCTCCGGCAAGATCATGCGCCGCATCCTGCGCAAGATCGCTGAAGACGAATTCGGCAACCTCGGCGACACCTCGACGCTGGCCGATCCGGCCGTGGTCGACGACCTGGTCAACAACCGGCAGAACAAGAAGGCGGGGGCCAAGGCTGGCGCGTAACCGCACGCGGATCGGATACGAAGGCCGGCATCGCTTTTGCCGGCCTTTTTCTTTGCCGCCCGCCGCTGTGTTAACCCCAGTTTCTTTGGATATTTACGTTACTTCGAGCTTTCGGCTGTGGTCGCCGCCTACCGCATTATCATCGCGGCCGACTTCTCAAGCGGGCAGCCGATGACTCTCAATCTCATGCTGAAGCGCGCGATCCTGTTTCTCGCGATCGTTGTGACCTGGGCTCTGGTCGTTGCGATGGCGCGCGCCAGCACGCCGCAGCGCACGGTGGTTGCCTTCTCCGGATTTTCGCCCGGCACCATCGTCGTGAAGACTTCGGAGCGCCGGCTCTATTACGTGCTCGACGGCGAGCGCGCGTTGCGTTTCCCGGTCGGCGTCGGCCGCCTCGGCATGACCTGGACCGGCACCGCGCGGGTCGAAGGCAAGTTTGTCCAGCCGGCCTGGTCGCCGCCGGAGGATATCCGCCGCGACAATCCCGATCTGCCGGAAGTCATCCCCGGTGGTGCGCGCAACAATCCGATGGGCGCCGCAGCGCTCACGCTCAAGGGTGGCGACTACGCCATCCACGGCACCAACAAGCCCGGCTCGATCGGCGGTTTCGTGTCGTATGGCTGCATCCGCATGTTCAATCGAGACATTGTCGAACTCTATCGTCTGGTCGACATCGGCACGCCGGTAATCGTCGAGCAATAGCGCATGACGATCTCTCGCCGTCTTCTCGCATTCGCGGTCGCACTCGCGACTCTTATTTCAATAGATTCGAGTTTCGCGCGCGAGATCGTGCCGTTCGGCGGCGGCTATCGGCCGGGCAGCATCGTCATCGTGACGCATCGGCGCGAGCTCTATCACGTGCTGGATCGCGGCCGGGCGGTGCGCTACCCGGTCGGCGTCGGCCGCGCCGGCATGGCGTGGCATGGCCGCGCCTACATAGCCGCCAAGCATCTGAGGCCGGCCTGGACCCCCAATCCGAATTCCAGCGTCACAATTCCCGGGGGCTCATCGCGCAATCCAATGGGCGCCGCCGCACTCGGCCTCGACCGCGGCAATTACGCGATCCACGGCACCAACGATCCGTCCTCGGTCGGCGGCTTCGTCTCGCATGGCTGCATCCGCATGCACAACGCGGACGTGATGGAGCTGTATCAGAGCGTCTCGGTCGGCACTGAGGTCAATGTGCTGCGCTGACTACTTGCCGCCCGGCGCACGCAGGTTGCCCCAGGGATCGGCCTTCTCCTGTTTGTCGGGCATGTTCTTGAGCGTCGCCTTGTAGGCGTCGTCGATTTCCTTCGCCCGCGCGCGTTTTTCGGCGGCGGCGGCCTTCTCCTTCTCGGATGGCTGTGGCGTCGACTGCCCTCCGCGCTGCGCCGAGGCCGGCAGCGCCAGCAGCGCCAAGGCGGCGACCGCCGCGATCATCCGCATCACTGGCCGCATCGCGCGAGACCTCCGGCTATCTCGGCTGACATTTTCTGCCGAATCGGCCCGAACGGCAACTTTGGAACTCGGTCGGCGGCAAGACCGCACGGAATTTCGGCTTTTTGACAGCCTTTCGCGCCTGCGCCACATTTGGTTGCCAATGGTGCTGCCATGGCGCGACCGCGCACCTCCTCTCAGCCGGAAGTTCCCGGCCTCGCCGCCCGCAGAATTGCCGCCGACATCGTCGACGGCGTCTTGCGGCGGCGCATTGCATTAGACGAACAACTTTCCGGCAAAGCCGCGCATTCCGGCCTGGCGACGCTGGCCGATCGCGACCGCGCGCTGATGCGCCGGCTCACCGCGACCGTGTTGCGCCGCCTCGGCACGCTGCGCCATCTCGTCGGCCGTTTCCTGGAGAAAGGCTTCCCGCCGGACGCGCCGCGCGCCGAGACCATCCTGTTGATTGGCGCTGCGCAAATCCTTTGGCTCGACGTTCCCGACCACGCCGCCGTCGATCTGTCGGTGCGCTTGGCGCAGGCCGACCGCCGTGGCGGCCGTTATGCCGGGCTGGTCAATGCCGTGCTGCGCCGGGTTGCGCAGAACCGTGATGCACTGATCGCAGAAACCGCCGCCCGCGACACGCCGGACTGGCTGTTGCAGCGCTGGACCAAGACCTACGGCAAGGATAGCGCGAAAGCGATCGCGCAGGCCAACGGCCATGAACCCGCGCTCGATCTCACCGTGAAGGGCGACGCCGAATCATGGGCGGAACGATTGCGCGGACGTGTGCTGCCGACTGGCACCGTGCGCACCGTGGCCCAGGGCGCCATCTCGCTGCTGCCGGGATATAGCGAAGGCGCGTGGTGGGTGCAGGACGCGGCCGCCTCGCTGCCGGCGCGTTTGCTCGGCAATGTCGAAGGATTAACCGTCGTCGATCTCTGCGCGGCGCCTGGCGGCAAGACCGCGCAGCTTGCCCATGCCGGTGCGCAGGTCACCGCGGTCGACCGCTCTGTGAACCGGCTTGCGCGGCTGCGCGAGAACCTTACGCGCTTGTCGCTACAGGCGACCACCGTCGCTGCCGACGCGCTCGAATGGCAGCCCGAAAATCCATTCGCCGCCGTACTACTCGATGCACCGTGCTCCTCGACCGGTACCATCCGCCGGCATCCCGACGTGCCGTGGCTCAAAAGCGCGGCCGACCTGACCGTGCTCACGTCGCTGCAGCAACGGCTGCTCGACCGCGCCGCCGGCCTGCTCAAGCCGGGCGGCACGCTCGTCTACTGCGTCTGCTCGCTGGAGCCGGAAGAAGGCGAGCAGCAGATCGAAGCCCTGCTCGCGCGCAATCCCGATCTCGTTCGCCGTCCCGTCACGCCAGCCGAGGTGTTCGGCCATGCCGAGTTTCTCGCCGACGACGGCGACCTGCGCACCCTGCCGCACTACCTGCCCGATGCCGATCCGCAGTGGGGCGGGCTGGACGGTTTCTTTGCCGCCCGGCTTACCCGCAAATCGGGTTAAATCCCGCCTGCTGCTCGTATATTGGCCTTTGCGCCGCCCCTTGGGTATCGTGCGAATCGTGCGCAGATCAGCGCCGGGTTGCCGGGGGCGAGCCACTGCATGATGCGGGTTTCGGTCGCGGAACGAGCCAAGCTCGCCGTGCTCATCGGCCGCCGCGCAGTCACCAGCCTCAGCGGCGCCGTGCGCACGCATCGGCTGATGCGCTGGCGCATGGCCGCGGCCAAGACCGACCGGCTGGTGATTGCGCCGCAGGATTTGCGCACCGCCGACGCCACCCGCGCCAGCGAAATCTATGCCGGCCGCTTCGCCTTCGCCGGCAAAGTGGTCATCTGCGACCGCCGCTCGCCGTTCGAGATGACGCCGCCCTCCGACGAGTGGGGCGTGATGCTGCTGAGCTTTTCCTGGTTGCGTCACCTGCGCGCGGCCGATTCGGCGATCACCCGCGCCAACGCGCGCTCGTTGATCGACGACTGGATCAACATCCAGGGTGCCTGGCATCCGCTCGGCTGGCGCACCGACATCCTGGCGCGCCGCGTGATCTGCTGGCTGAGCCAGGCGCCGTTCGTGCTGCAGGACGCCGATGCCAAGTTCTATCGCCGCTTCATTCGCAGCCTGTCGCGCCAGGTGCGCTATTTGCGCCGAGCGCTCCGGCAGACGCGCGAAGGCTTGCCGCGCCTGCAGGCGCTGATCGCGCTCAATTACGCCAGCCTCTGCATGGAGGGGCAGTCGGCGCAGTTGCGCGCGACCGTGCGCAAGCTGACCGACGAGTTGCGCACGCAGATTCTCCCCGACGGCGGGCATGTCAGCCGCAATCCCGGCGCGCTGGTCGAATTGCTCGCCGACCTACTGCCGCTGCGCCAGCTATTCGCCGGCCGCAGCCTGCAGTCGCCGCAGGGCATCAACAATGCCATCGACCGCATGATGCCGATGCTGCGCTTCTTCCGGCATGGCGACGGCAACTTCGGTCTGTTCAACGGCATGGGGCCGACGCCGGTCGATCTGCTCGCCACCGTGCTCGCCTATGACGATGCGCGCGGCACGCCGGTGTCGAATGCGCCACACTCCGGCTACCAGCGCATTCAGGCCGGGCAGACCGCATTGCTGATGGATACCGGTCGCCCGCCGCGACCGGCACTGTCGACGGAGGCGCACGCCGGCTGCCTGTCGCTTGAGCTGTCGTGGAAGCAGCACCGGCTGGTGATCAACTGCGGACTGCCGGCGGTGAACAAGGAAACGTGGCGGCAGGTCGCGCGCGCCACCGCCGCGCATTCGACCGTGACGATGAATGACACATCGTCGTGTCAATTCCTCGAGACCGGCCCGTTGCGCCGTCTTCTCGGCGGCGTGGCGATCTCAGCCGGCCCGCATGATGTGCCGGTTGTGCGCGATGCGAACGCCGAAGGCGCGACGCTGCGCGCCTCGCACGACGGCTATGCCGCAGCCTTCGGCGCGATCCACACGCGCGCGCTGCGGCTCAGCCCCGACGGTATGCTGCTCGACGGCGAAGACAGCTTTGTGGCGCAAAAGGGCGGCGAGCTTCCCCCCAAGGGACCGGACGAGTTCGCTATCCGCTTTCACCTGCATCCGTCTATCAAAGCGAGCCGCCTGTCGGACGGGCGCGGCGTGATCCTGCTGCTGCCGGACCGCGACGTGTGGACTTTCACCACGCTGGCCGAGAAGGTCGAACTCGAAGAAAGCGTCTACCTCTCAGGACCGGACGGCCCGCGCCGGGCGCTACAGATCGTAATCTATGGGCATGCCCGTAAGACGCCGCGGATTCGCTGGAGCTTCAGCCACACTCCGCCACCGCCCGCCGGGACGCGGCCGACCCGGCCGGACGAGCCGGAACTGCCACTTTAAAGCGCGCCTGTGGACGCGCGGGGCTGCCTTGCGCTGACCGGTACACTTCCGCCCGCGTCCTGTGCTAGCCCCGCGACAAATCAGGGGACCGCTCATGGCCAGCCATCCGCGCCGCATCACCCGCGCTCTGTTGTCGGTGTCCGACAAGACCGGACTGATCGACTTCGCCAAGGCCCTTGCCGGCTACAACATAGAGCTGGTCTCGACCGGCGGCACGTCGAAGGCACTGAAAGATGCCGGGCTGGCGGTGAAAGACGTGTCCGAGATCACTGGCTTTCCCGAGATGATGGACGGCCGCGTCAAGACACTGCATCCGAAAGTGCACGGCGGGCTGCTGGCGATCCGCGGCAATGCCGAGCACACAGGCGCCATGCAGAAGTACGGCATTGCACCGATCGATCTGCTGGTGGTGAACCTCTATCCGTTCGAGGCGACGGTCGCGAAGGGCGCGGCCTACGACGACTGCATCGAGAACATCGACATCGGCGGACCGGCCATGATCCGTGCGGCGTCGAAGAACCATGCCGACGTGACCGTGGTGGTCGAACCGGCGGATTACAAGAAAGTGCTCGGCGAGCTCGCCCAGCATGGCGGCCAGACGTCGCTCGAACTGCGCCAACGTCTCGCAGCGAAAGCCTACGCGCGCACGGCCGCCTATGACGCGGCGATCTCCAACTGGTTCGCGGAAACACTGAAAGATGAAGCACCGGACTACCGCGCTTTCGGCGGCAGACTGATCCAGGCGCTGCGCTACGGGGAGAACCCGCACCAGAGCGCCGCCTTCTACCGTGGCGGCGACGCGCGCGTGGGCGTATCGTCCGCGCGCCAGTTGCAGGGCAAGGAACTGTCCTACAACAACATCAATGACACCGACGCGGCTTACGAATGCGTTGCCGAGTTCGACCCCAAGCGCACGGCCGCCTGCGTCATCGTCAAGCACGCCAATCCCTGCGGTGTGGCGGAAGGCGCCGACCTGCTCGATGCCTATAAGAAGGCGCTGGCCTGCGACTCGACCTCGGCCTTCGGCGGCATCGTCGCGCTCAATCGTCCGCTCGATGCAGAAGCGGCGAAAGCCATCGTCGAGATCTTCACCGAGGTGATCATCGCACCCGACGCCAGCGAAGAGGCAATCAAGATCGTCGCCACGAAGAAAAATCTCCGTCTGCTATTAGCCGGCGGCCTGCCCGATCCCCGTGCGCGCGGGCTGACCGCGAAGACCGTCGCTGGCGGACTATTGGTGCAGTCGCGCGACAACGCCGTGGTCGACGAAATGCAGATCAAGACCGTCACCAAGCGCGCACCGAGCGAAGCCGAGCTTGCCGATCTGCGCTTTGCCTTCCGCATCGCCAAGCACGTGAAGTCGAACACGATTATCTACGCCAAGAACCGCGCCACCGTCGGCATCGGCGCCGGGCAAATGAGCCGCGTCGACGCCGCGCGCATTGCCGCGCGCAAGGCGGAAGATGCCGCCAAGGAATTGAAATTGCCGGCGCCGCTGACCAAAGGCTCGGTGGTGGCGTCCGACGCCTTCTTCCCGTTCCCCGATGGGCTGTTAGTGGCGATCGAAGCCGGCGCCACCGCGGTGATACAGCCCGGCGGCTCCATGCGCGACGCCGACGTGATCAAAGCGGCCGACGAGCACAACGTGGCGATGGTGTTCACCGGCACGCGGCATTTCAGGCACTAATCCCGCGCCAAATCTCCCAGCAAACTCGCTGTCACGCTGAGCTTCGACAGCGTCAGCCCGGAATTGACGATTTCGTGCAGCGCCGCGCGCAGGCGCTCGACTTCCGATCTGCGCGGCGCGACCCAGGCCTCGACCGCGGCGGCGCCGGCGGCGCCTTGGCTGACCATTGCCCTCGCGATTCGCCGTTCGGCGTCACCGATGGAATCGAGCGTGCGGTCGAGTGCCAGCCGGTCGAAATAATCCGACACGACGATGGTGTTGAGCGCACCGGCAAAGCGGTCGAGCCGGAAGTAGGCCTCGGCGGCAAAATAAGTCGCCGTTACATCGGCAATCGGTTTCTGCGCACGGTCGGCGACCAGCACGATGTCGGGCGCGGCTTTCAGCGCCTGCAGGCTGGCGATGCGCAGCGCCAGCGCCTCCGGCACACCGGCCTTGGCAAATGCAGCAGCCGCGCCGTCGCGCGCGGCACGCGCTTCCTCCGATAGCGCGCGGTCGAGCGCCTGTGCCACCTTCTCAATGCCGTCTTTGTAATGCGCCACGATCTTGTCGAGCCCCTGCTTGAGATCGACGTTGCGCAGGAACCAGACGATGCGGTCGAGCAGCAAATCCTGCACCGCAGCGTAGAGCGAAAGTTGCGTCTTGCCCGACACCTTGTTGTCGAGCGTGTCGATCTCGCCGTTGAGCGCGATCAGGTCATAGCTCTGCCGCACGGCGGCGAACGCCGCCGCGATGGAGGCCGCCGTCGCGCCGGTCTGGTCGGAGATGCGCACGGTGAGCGTGGCGCCGCCACGGTTGATCATCGAGTTGGTGAGCTGCGTCGCGATGATCTCCCGCCGCAGCCGGTGCGCGTGCAGAGCGTCGGGGAACAGACTTCCCATCTCGTGCGGGAAATAGCGCTCCAGCTCGCGGCCGAGATAGGGGTCGTCCGGCACGTCGGAGGCGAGCAGTTCGGAATAGAGCGACAGCTTGGCGTAGGCGAGCAGCACCGCCAGCTCCGGCCGCGTCAGTGCCTGGTTGCGCTTGCGCCGCTCGGCAAGCGCCATGTCGTCGGGAAGGAATTCGACTGCGCGATCAAGCTGCCCGCGCTGCTCGAGAATTTGCATCAACCGTTGCTGAAAGCCCAAGTCCTCCAGACCGCTCCGCTGCACGAGCGAGAGCGCCAGCGTCTGCTGGTAGTTGTTGCGCAGCACGAGACGCGCAACCTCGTCGGTCATCTCGGCCAGCAGATGATTGCGTGAGTCGAGAGTGAGTTCGCCGGAGCGCATGGGCGGCCCGAGCGCGATCTTGATGTTGACCTCGACGTCGGAGGTGTTGACGCCGGCGGAATTATCGATGGCGTCGGTGTTGAGACGGATGTCGCGCATGGCCGCCTCGATGCGGCCGCGCTGGGTCATGCCAAGATTGGCGCCCTCGCCGATCACCTTGCAGGCGAGGTCGGCGCCGGTGACGCGGACCGCGTCGTTGGCGCGGTCGCCGGCGGCTTCGTCGCCTTCCGCAGAAGCGCGGACATAGGTGCCGATGCCGCCGAAGAACAGCAGATCGACTTTGGCCTTGAGAATCGCCTTCATCAGATCCTGCGGCGTGACGCTCTCGCCCACGCCGAACAGTTGCCGCGCCTCAGCACTCAGCCGGATGTCCTTCGATGACCGCGGATAAACGCCGCCGCCCCTGGAAATCAGCGCTTTGTCGTAGTCCTGCCAGCTCGAGCGCGGCAGGCCGAACAGCCGCTTGCGTTCGGCGAACGAGCGCTGCGGATCTGGATCCGGGTCGATGAAAATGTCGCGATGATCGAACGCCGCCAGGAGCCTAGTCGTCTCCTCACGCAGCATGCCGTTGCCGAACACGTCGCCCGACATGTCGCCGACGCCGACGCAGGTGAACGGCGTCTTGCTGATGTCGACGTCCATCTCGCGGAAGTGCCGCTTCACCGACTCCCAAGCGCCACGCGCGGTGATGCCCATCGCCTTGTGGTCGTACCCGGCGGAGCCGCCGGACGCGAAGGCGTCGCCCAGCCAGTAGCCGTGCTTGAGCGAAATCTCGTTGGCGATATCGGAGAACGTCGCGGTGCCTTTGTCAGCCGCGACCACAAGATAAGGATCGTCGCCCTCATGCCGCACCACGCATTCCGGCGGCACGATCTTGCCGTCCGGCGCAATGTTGTCGGTGATGTCGAGCAATGTCGACATGAACAGTGTGTAGGTAGCGACGCCCTCCGCCTGTACCTGTTCGCGCGTCGCGCCTTTCGGCATCAGCTTGGGTACGAAGCCGCCTTTGGCGCCGACCGGCACGATAACCGCGTTCTTCACCTGCTGAGCCTTCACCAGGCCGAGGATCTCGGTGCGGAAATCCTGCGGCCGGTCGGACCAGCGAATGCCGCCGCGCGCCACCTTGCCGAAGCGCATGTGCACGCCTTCCACGCGCGGCGAATAGACGAAGACCTCGTAGAGCGGGCGCGGCAGCGGCAAGTCGGTGAGCTTGCGGCTGTCGAACTTGATGGCGATCAGCGGCTTCGGACCGCCGTTCGCATCGATCTGATAGAAATTGGTGCGGATCGCCGACTGCACCGCATTGACGAAACGCCGCAGGATGCGATCCTCGTCCAAGCTGTCGACCTTCTCGAGCGCGGATTCGATGCGCGCCGCGATCTCTTTCTGCTTTGCCTCACGTTCCTCGTCGTGGCGTGGATCGAAGCGGGCGTGGAATAGCTCGACCACGTCGGCGGCGATGCCGGCGTGCTTGACCAGCGTCGTCCACATGTAGTCTTGCGAATAAGGCACGCGGATTTGCCGCAGGAAGCGCGACAACATGCGGATCAACGCCACGTCTCGCCAGGCGAGCCCGCCGGCCAGCGTCAGCGCGTTGTAGCCGTCGTTTTCAGCGGCGCCGCGCATGGCCATGAGGAAGGCAGTTTCCAGCCGCGCTTTCCCATGGCTGAGATCGATTGTGCCATCGTCGTGCCGTGTCAGCAGCATGTCGTGGAACCAGACCCGCGGAGACTCCTGCGGCACGATGCGGTAGGTGCGCTCGTCCACCACCGTGAAGCCCATGTTTTCCAGCACAGGCACGCGTTCGGACAGGGGCAGCGGCCGCTCGAGACTCCAGACACGCAGGCTGACACTGCGCTGGTCTTCTTCATTACGGTGGCGGAAGTCGACCGCCAGCGGACGCTGCACGCTCAACCCCTCGACGATCCTAATGTCGCTCGCCGCAATCGCCGGCGAATAGGCATCCTGGAAGCCGTGCGAAAACGCGCTGCAATACCGTGCGTATAGCGCGCACGTCTGCTCCGGCGCGTGAACCAGCGCCAGCGCCTGGGCCAGACCGTCCTCCCAACTCCGCACAATGCCGGCGATTTCGCGTTCCAGGGTTTCGCGCGGAATGTCCGGGGTCGGGCCGCCGGCGCGGCCGATGATGAAATGCACGCGCACCAGCGGCCCTTCCGGAAAGAACGGATAGAAGGCCGACACACGCCCGATAAAGGCGCGCGCGAGGTGGTCGCCGATCTTGGCGCGGATGTCGCTGTCGTAGCGCTCGCGCGGCACGAACACGAGCACGGACACAAACCGGTCGAAGCGGTCGCGCCGGGCCAGCACGCGCACGCGCGGCCGCTCGTCGAGCTGCAGAATGGCGAGCGCGAAACCGTAGAGCGTGGTCTCGTCGATCTGAAACAGTTCGTCGCGCGGGTAATGCTCCAGCACATTTGCTAAAGCTTTTCCGGAATGGCTCTTCGGCTCGAAGCCGGCGCGTTCCTCGACATGCGCGATCTTGCGCCGCAGATATGGGATGCCGTGCGCCGAGCGCGTATAGGCGCTCGAGGTGAACAGACCGATGAGCCGGTGCTCTCCGACGAGATTTCCGCCCGCATCGAACCGTTTCACGCCGATGTAGTCGAGATAGACGCGCCGGTGCACGCGCGCCTGGATGTTGGCTTTGGCGATGATGAGCGGGCGCGGCTCCTGCAGGAACGCCATGATCTCCGGCGTAAATTCCATGCGCTGATCGCCGCGCCGCAGAACGCGCAGTTCGCGCGCGCGCATGATGCCGAGCGAGTCCTCGTGCTCGGGCACAAGCGACTGGCCGTCGAACACGTAGTCGCGCAATCCGAGGAAAGTGAAATTATCGGCCAGCAGCCACTGCAGGAACTGGATCGCCTCGGCGATCTCGTCGACGGGCAAAGGCGGCGGATTGCCTTTCAACTCTGCGACAACGCTTTCCACCCGCGCGCGCATGGCGCGCCAGTCGGTCACCGCCAGCCGCACCTCGCCGAGCACGATGGACAGTTGGGCAACGATCTTGTCGCGCGCCGCGCCGTCTTCGATCAGCTCGCAATGGATATGAATGAAGCTCTCGCGCGCGTCGTTCACCTGCTCAGGCGCACCAACCGCCGCGAGTCTGTCGCCGGCGCGGCGCACGCCGAACACCGGGTGCGCCACCAGCCGCATGTCGAGGCGGTGATCGGCGAGTTCGCCCATCACCGAGTCGAGCAGGAAAGGCATGTCGTCGTTGATGATCTCAATGACGGTGACCGCCTTGCGGGACCCCGAGTCGGCGAGCGCCACCGTCTCACAGCGAATCTTGGGCGCGCCCGGCGCGCGCTCGGCCATGAAATCGAAGGCCCGCTCAGCGAGGCGGACGAGATCGCCGACGCCATAACGCAGCAGATCCTCAGCCACCGCGTGCGCGTACAGTTCTCCGAGGAAGGTCGCAGAAATCTCCGGGCGCCTGGCCACCAGCGCGCCGCCCGCTTCTTCGATCAAGCGGCGGGCGGTGTCTTCGTCAGGTGAGGCAATTTCGGCCATGCGGACCACGTTTGCTCGACGCCCCGGAGAATCGACTGCGCCGCAGTCCTTAGCTTGTCCCGGCCGCCGCCGGGAGCAAACCCACAAATTGGCGACGTGGCCGTGACGCAAATGCGTCGGCGGTCCCATGCGATGGGACTAAGCACTTGGATTAGCAGGCGAAATCTTGGGTCGGCAGGCGAAATGATGTGCGGCCTGTCGTATCGCGCGACAGCGGAACGATGTAATCTTGATGGCCGCGGGTTCAAGAAAACACATGGGGCGGGGAAATGCCGAAGGCCAACAAGTCAGCAAAACCGGTGGCTAAACCGGCCAAATCGGCGAAAGGCCCGGTCAAGGCTAAGCCGGTGCTGCACGCCATCAAGGGCGGCAAAGCGGCGCCGCCGAAGGCCATTCCCGCCAAGCCTGTCGCGAAAGCCGTGTCCAAGCCTGTCGCCGCCCCGCCGGCTGTCGCAGACGACGTGCCTGTGATTGCGCTCAACCTCGATCAGGCCAAGCTGTCGCCGGCCATGCTCGCCTACTTCAAGAAGTGCCAGGACAAGCTCGGCTTCGTGCCGAACGTGCTCGTCGCTTATGCCTTTGACATGACGAAGCTCGAAACCTTCGTCGCGCTCTACAACGACCTGATGCTTGGCGATTCCGGTCTGTCCAAGCTCGAGCGCGAGATGATCGCAGTCGCGGTGTCGTCGCAGAATCGCTGTTACTATTGCCTCACCGCCCACGGCGCCGCCGTGCGGCAGTATTCCGGCAATCCGCTGCTCGGCGAGCAGATCGTAATGAACTACCGCGTCGCGCGGCTGTCGAAGCGCCAGCGCGCCATGCTCGACTTTGCCGTGAAGCTGACCTCCTCGCCATGGAGCGTGGAAGAAGCCGACCGAGAGCGGCTGCGCCGCGTTGCCTTCACCGACCGCGACATCTGGGACATCTCGTCCGTCGCCGGCTTCTTCAACATGTCGAACCGCATCGCGTCCGCCACCGACATGCGGCCGAACCAAGTTTATCACGGGCAGGCGCGCTGAAATTTGCCCTGCCCTATTCGATGAAGCGTCTTGCATTCACGATTGCTGCCGGACTCCTTTTTGGCAGCGTCTTTGCCCATGCGCAGGTGGCGCCGAGCACGCGCCCGCTCACCGTGCCACCAGCGCAGGCGATCCACGCGCGCAATGGCATGGTGGTGGCGCAAGAGAGCCGCGCTGCGCGCATCGGCGTCACCATCCTCGATCGCGGCGGCAACGCGGTCGACGCCGCGGTGGCGGTCGGCTTTGCCATGGCTGTCACCTACCCGCGCGCCGGCAATATCGGCGGCGGCGGCTTCATGGTGATCCACCTCGCCAAGGACAATAAAGACCTGGCTATCGACTACCGCGAGACCGCGCCAGCTGCGGCGACACCCACGATGTTCCTCGACGCGCAAGGCAATCCAGACCCGGCGAAATCGCGCGACAGTGCGCTGTCGATCGGCGTGCCGGGCACCGTCGCCGGCCTTGCGCTGGCGCATCGCAAATACGGCTCGGGCAAGCTCTCGCTCGCCGATCTCATGCAGCCTGCGATCGATCTCGCCGAGAAGGGCTTCCCGGTGCAGGACGACCTCGCCGACTCGCTGCCCAACGTCATCAAGCGTCTGGCGCGCTGGCCTTCGTCGGCGACGATCTTTCTCAATGGCGACCGGCCACTGCGCGAAGGCGACCGCCTGTTGCAGTTCGATCTGGCCGACACGCTGAAGACAGTCGCGCGCAAGGGTCCGGATGGTTTCTATCAAGGCGACGTCGCAGCGCGCATCGCCGCCGCCGTGCAGAAGGCCGGCGGCATCATGACGAAGGATGACCTCGCGGCTTACCGGCCGGTCGAGCGTGCGGTCGTGCGCGGCAGCTATCGCGGCTATGACATCGTTTCGATGCCGCCGCCGTCGTCCGGCGGTGTGCATCTGATCGAGATGCTCAACATCCTTGAAGGCTACGATCTCGCCAAGCTGCCGCGCGAACAGGCGTTGCACTACGAGATCGAGGCGATGAAGCGCGCCTATGCCGACCGCGCCGAATTTATGGGCGATCCGGACGCGATCAGCATGCCGGTCGCCGGTCTCGTCTCGAAATCATATGCCGCGAATTTGCGCGCCGCTATCTCCGAGCGCGCGACGCCGTCGGCCGAGATCCGCGCCGGCAAGCCGGCCGATTTCGAAGGCCGCAACACCACGCACTATTCCGTCATCGACCGCGACGGCAACGCGGTGTCGAACACCTACACGCTGAACTTCTCATACGGCTCGGGTCTGGTCGCCGACGGCACCGGCGTGCTGCTCAACAACGAGCTCGACGACTTCACTGCCAAGCCGGGTGCAAGCAATGCCTATGGTCTCGTCGGGTTCAACGCCAACCTGCCCGGGCCGGGCAAGCGGCCGCTGTCTTCAATGACCCCGACGATCGTGCTGAAGGACGGCAAGCCCGTGCTGGTCACCGGCTCGCCTGGCGGCAGCCGCATCATCTCGGCAGTGCTGCAGGTGATCGTGAACGTGCTCGACTTCCACATGGACGTCGCGGCCGCGGTGAGCGCGCCGCGCCTGCATCATCAGTGGCAGCCGGACCAGGTATTTGCCGAGCGGGATGTTCTGCCGGCTCTGCTCGACGCGCTGGCCGCGCGCGGCCACACGATCGTGCCGACCGACCCGCACACCTCGGCCAATTCCATCGCGGTGATCCCGAAGGCGGAGTTCACGCCGCAGACCTATATCGGCGCGGCCGATACAAGGACGCGGGGGGCGCTGGCGGCGGGGTATTGAGAATAAAAAAGCTCGCCTTCGCTAAAGCTTCGGCGGGCTACCTTCGCGTTCATCTCTGGCTTGCCAACCGAAGCGCCGAAGGCGCGAAGGTTGGAGCGGGCGAAGGGATTCGAACCCTCGACCCCGACCTTGGCAAGGTCGTGCTCTACCCCTGAGCTACACCCGCATCCGAGACATATCTGGCCGGTCAGAGACCGGCCGCCAAGGGCGTTCGTATGGCAAATGCGGCGGGCTTTGGCAACCCGCTGCGCCATCGGGCCAAATGGCTGCCCGATAAGGGTTAATCGGCCACATGGCGGCGGTGGCGCCGCTTGCCCTCGCGGACGGGCTCGCCGTACCAGCCCTCCCAGCGCGGGTTCCTGTTGCAGAAGCCGCGGTTGCCCGCGAGCACGTTCGGCACGCAGTCCTCGATCGTGCGGTAGTGGCAGTCCCAGTAGACGGAGCCGGTGCCCATGTTCATCACGGCGCACCAAGGAGCGGTGCCGCTTTGCGCCTGCGCCGGGGCGGCGCCGAAGGTGACGGCCGCCATCAGCGCGGCGAATCCCAGCAGAATACGCATCGTCTTTGTCTCCCGGCGAACGCACCCGCGCCTTGCGGTCCTCATGCGTCGCGCCTGCAATGATGATAACACCAGCGCAATGATAACGATCCCGCCGATGCCGACCAGCCCCGAACAGCTTTTCGCCGCCCTTGACGCCCTCGGCATCAAGCATTCGACCATCAAGCACCCGCCGCTGTTCACCGTCGAACAGAGCCGCGAACTGCGCGGACAAATCCCCGGCGGGCATACCAAAAACCTGTTCCTGCGTGACAAGAAGAGCGAGCTTTATCTTGTCGTCGCGGAGGAGGACGCCGAGATCGACCTCAAAGGCCTGCACCGTCTGCTGGGCGCCAATGGCCGCTTTTCCTTCGGCTCGGCCGACCTGCTGCGCGAGGTCTGGGGCGTCATCCCGGGCGCGGTGACCCCGTTCGGCGCCATCAACGACACCGAGGGCCGCGTCACGGTGATCCTCGATGCCCCCATGATGGAACACGCGGTGCTGAACTATCACCCGCTGGTCAACACCATGACCACGTCGATCGCCAGCGAGGACCTGGTGAAATTCCTTGAATCGACCGGCCACGTGCCGCGCATCGAGCGGGTGTCCGGGCAAGCCCTGTAGCGAGGCCCGCGACAGCGATCGATTGCATTCGGCCCGCGGATGACCCATTTAATGCCCGAACGGGCGGTTTTCTGAACAGGCGGAACATATGTTGCAGGACGGCGGGGGAATGACGGCTGCGGCCGATAGCTCGGTCAAGGACACGACCACGCAAGGCTTCGTCAAGGACGTGATCGAGGAATCCAAGCGCCAGCCGGTACTGGTGGATTTCTGGGCGCCCTGGTGCGGCCCGTGCAAGCAGCTCACGCCGATCCTGGAAAAGGCGGTGAAAGCGGCCAAGGGCAAGGTCAAGCTGGTCAAGATGAACATCGACGACCATCCGGCAATTCCCGGTCAGATGGGCATCCAGTCGATTCCTGCTGTGATCGCCTTCTCCAACGGCCAACCGGTCGACGGCTTCATGGGCGCGCTGCCGGAAAGCCAAGTGGTGCAGTTCCTCGAGCGGCTGACCAAGGGCAAGATTTCCAACGACGATCAGGACCTGCTCAAGACCGCAGACGCGGCGCTCGCCGCAGGCGATCCGACCGGCGCGGCGGAGATCTATGCCGGCCTGCTGGCGCAGGAGTCAGGCAACGTGCAGGCGCTTGCCGGCCTCACGCGCTGTTACGTCGAGACCGGCGCGCTCGAGCAGGCCAAGCAGACGCTGGCGCTGGTGCCGGAAGCCAAGCGCAGCGATGCCGCGGTTGCCGCCGCGCGCGCGGCGCTCGAAGTCGCCGAGCAGGCCAAGGATCTTGGACCGATTGCCGAACTCGAGGGCAAGGTGCTCGCCAACCCGCTCGACCATCAGGCGCGCTTCGATCTCGCCGTCGCGCTCAACGCCAACGGCAAGCGCGCCGAGGCGGTCGAGCACCTCATCGCGATCATCAAGCGCGACCGCAAGTGGAACGACGACGGCGCGCGCAAGCAGCTTGTGCAGTTCTTCGAAGCCTGGGGCTTCGCCGACCCGGCCGCCGTCGACGGCCGCAAGCGGTTGTCGTCGATCCTGTTTGCGTAGTCTTATCCGTCATCCCGCAGGGATGACGGCGCGAGGTGGCAGCGAATGCCCATGAACGCCGAATACCGTGGCCCGATCGATCTGCCCGGCACCATCCCGGTGTTTCCGCTGCCGGGCGCGCTATTGCTGCCGCGCGGGCAGATGCCGCTCAACATATTTGAGCCGCGCTATCTCGCCATGGTCGACGACAGCCTGCGCGACGGCCATCGGCTCATCGGCATGATCCAGCCCGACTCCTCCAACATCGGTCCCGCCGATAATCCGCCTCTGTACAAAATCGGTTGCGTCGGCCGCATCACCCAGCTCGCCGAAAGCGGCGATGGCCGCTACCTGTTAGAGCTCACCGGTGTGTCGCGCTTCCGTATCGAGGAGGAGCTCAAAGTCGCGACCGCCTACCGTCAATGCCGCGTCACCTACGCGCCGTTTGCCGACGACTTCGTCGCACGCAAGGGCGAGAGCGAGGTCGACCGCACCGCTCTGCTGCGCGCGCTCGCCGATTTCGTCAAGGCTAACAATCTCGAGGCGGACTGGGGCGACATCGACAAGGCGCCCAACGAGGCGCTGGTCAATGCGCTGTCGATGATGTCGCCTTATGGCGCGGCGGAGAAGCAGGCACTGCTCGAAGCACCCGACCTCAAGACGCGGGCCGAAATCCTCGTCGCCATCACCGAAATCGAACTGGCCAAGAAGAACACCGAAGGCGAAGCCAAGCTGCAGTAAAGAAACCGTCATGGCCGGGCTTGTCCCGGCCATCCACGTCTTTACTCTAGGGCAAAACAAGACGTGGATGCCCGGCACAAGGCCGGGCATGACGAATGAGAGGCTTGCATGTCCACCGTCCCGCCCATCGAACGGACCGCCGGCAGCGTCGATCCGAAGCTGCTGGAGATCCTCGTCTGTCCGCTCACCAAGAGCACGTTGGAATACGACGCGGAGCGGCAGGAGTTGATCTCGCGCGCGGCCAAGCTCGCCTATCCGATCCGCGACGGCATCCCGATCATGCTGCCGGAAGAAGCGCGGCGGCTGGAGTAGAGGCTTGTGTCCCGGACGCGGTGCGGCACGAAGTGATGCACCGCCGATCCGGGACCCATCTTCATAACAACCTGGGTCCCGGTTCTGCGGCGCACCGCTCAAGCGCTGCGCCGCGCCCGGGATACGAAACAACGACTTGGGAGAGAAATGCATGCTGAAAATCTGGGGCCGTAACACGTCGTCCAACGTGCAGAAGGCGATGTGGGCGGTGGGCGAGCTGGGGCTGGAGCACACGCGCATCGATGTCGGCGGCGCCTTCGGCAAGAACAAGGACGCCCCCTATCTCGCCATGAACCCGAACGGCCTGGTGCCGACTTTGGAGGAAGACGACGGCTTCATCCTGTGGGAGTCGAATTCGATCGTGCGCTACCTCGCCGGCAAATTCGACAAGACCGGCGTGCTGGAGCCGCGCGATGCACATCAGCGCGCGCGCGCCAGCCAATGGATGGACTGGCAGCTCTCGGTCGCCGGCCCGGCGATCACGCCGGCGTTCTGGGGCCTTATCCGCACGCCGCCGGAGAAGCGCGATGCCGCCGCCATCAAGGCGTCGCAGGAAAAGACCACGGTCGCGATGCAGATGCTCGACGCGCAACTGGGAAAGACTGAATACGTCGCCGGTCCGGCGTTCTCCTACGGCGACATTCCGGTCGGCGTGATGTGCTACCGCTACCGCGAGCTGGTGCCGGGACGCCCGTCGACGCCCAATCTCGATCGCTGGTTCGCGGCCATCGCCAAGCGCAAGGCGTTCCACGACCACGTCGGCAGCATTCCGCTGAGCTGACTAAACCATCTCGCCTTTGAGCAGCTTCGGCACGTCGCCGGTGAAGCCCGCCGCTTCGCGGATGAACACCTGCTTGAGCTGCGGGATGCGTTCGACGACGCCGAGGCCGACGTCGCGGGCCAGCCGCAGCACGTCGGAATGGTTGGAGAACAATCGGTTTAGCCCGTCGGTAGCGAGGCCCATGGTCATGGTGTCGAAGCGGCGCCAGCGCTGGTAGCGCTCCAGCACGTCCGCGGCGCCGATATCGAGTCCGAGCCGCGCCGCGTCGGCGACCGCTTCCGCCAGTGCCGCCACATCGCGCAGGCCCATGTTGAGCCCCTGACCCGCGATGGGATGAATGATGTGCGCGGCGTCACCGATCAGCGCCAGCCGTTCGCCGATGAACGAGCGCGCCGTGAACAGTCCGAGCGGAAACGCCCGCCGCGGCCCGACGACTTCGAGATCGCCGAGATGCAGGCCGAAGCGCTGCTCCAACTCGGCGTGGAAATCCTCGTCGGGCAAAGCGACGATGCGATCAGCCTCGCGCGTCTCTTCCGTCCACACGATCGACGAGCGCTTCCCGGTCAGCGGCAGGATGGCGAACGGACCTGCCGGGAGGAAATGCTCCTCGGCACGCCCCTGATGGTCGCGCTCGTGCGCGACGGTACAGACGATGCCCGACTGATTGTAATTCCAACCGTGCGAGGCGATGCCCGCCTGCTCGCGAATGCGCGACTTGGCTCCGTCGGCGCCAACCAGCAGACGCGCGGCAATGCTCTCGCCGTCGGCGAGTTTGACCTCGATCGCGTTCGTGCAAGTCTCGAAGCTGCTCACCGCACCGGCACGTAAGCCCACGCCGATCTCTTTCGCCTTCTTCACCAGCGCGTCGACCAGATAGCGGTTCTCCACCATGTGGGCGAAAGGCTCGCCCGGCTCCACCTCACCGCCGAAGCTGAGGAAGGTCGGCCGCACGGCGTCGTTCAGCTTGGAATCGGTGATCACCATGTCGAGCATCGGCTGCGCGTTATCGGCGACCGCGTCCCAGACACCGATCGCCTCGAACAGCCGTCGCGCCGCCGCCGCAATGGCCGAGGCGCGCGGGTCCTTGGAGTGCTCGCCCTTGAGCGCCGGATCGACGACGGTTACGGAAAAGGCCTCGCCGAGCGCCTCGCGCAGCGCGATCGCCAGCGCCAGACCGGCAAATCCGCCGCCGCCGATCACCATGTCGGTGCGCGTCCGCTGCTTTTCCGGCTTTACCATCGGTGTTCCTTGTCAAACCTGCGCCAGCATAGCAGGTTGAGCCCTCATTCGACCAACCCGCGCCAGCGTCAAGGTTTCCATATGTCTTCTGCCGTTCAGGATCTGCTGAATCTACTCGATCTCGAGCCGCTGGAGGTCAACCTGTTCCGCGGCCTCTCGCCGCAAACCGGGTGGCAGCGGGTGTTCGGCGGGCAGGTGATCGGACAGGCACTGGTCGCCGCCGTGCGCACGGTGGAAGGCCGGCCGCCGCATTCGATGCACGCCTATTTCCTGCTGCCGGGCGATCCCAAGGTACCCATCATCTACGATGTCGACCGCATCAGGGACGGCAAGAGCTTCACCACCCGCCGCGTCACCGCCCGCCAGCACGGGCATCCGATCTTCTCCATGCTTGTTTCGTTTCATTCGGAAGAACCGGGCCTGACGCATCAGGCCCCGATGCCGGACGTGCCGCCGCCGGAAAGCCTGCCGAGCGAAACGGACATCCGCCAAAAGATTCTGCCGTCGATGCCCGATCCGGTGCGGCGCTATTATGAGCGCGAGCGGCCGATCGAACTGCGACCAGTCGAGTTCGACCGCTACATCGGCAAGAAATATCCCGACGGCCGCTTCAATCTTTGGATGCGCACGACGGGCAAGCTGCCCGACGATCTCGCCATCCACCAGTGCGTGCTCGCCTACGCCTCCGACATGGGCCTGCTCGACACCGCCCTGGTGCCGCACGGGCGCACGCTGTTCGAAAAGGAGTTCATGGCGGCGAGCCTCGACCATGCGCTGTGGCTGCACCGTCCGTTCCGCGCCGACGAATGGCTGCTCTACGCGATGGATTCGCCCAACCTGCATGGCTCGCGCGGGCTGGGGCGCGGGCTTATATTCACGCGTGACGGCACCCTTGTCGCCTCGGTGGCGCAAGAAGGTTTGGTACGCTTGCGGCGTACGTAGCTGGGTGTGTGATGAACGGTCGAGCGCTCGGTCGCTTTCTCACTGCTGCGCTTCTCACCGCGGCAACATTTTCGTGTGAACTCGCCTTCGCAGCCTCCAACAAGCAGCCGGCGCCGGCGGGCGCGTATCCGGGCGCCCCGGCTCAGTACACGCAATTCACTACCAGTGAGCTCGAGCGCGGCTTCTTTGCGCTCGCCTTCGGCTCCGATCTGCGCATCGGGGCCAAGCCGCTCGGCATCCGCCGCTTCGATCACCCGATCCGCGTCACCGTAGTCTCCAGCGGCAGCGTCGACCGCAGCGCGGCGATGGCGCGCGTCATTGACGACTATGCCGCGCAAGTGCCTGCCCTGCGCCTCAGCCGCGTCGCGGAGGGCACGCCGCCCGACATCGAGATCCGGCTGATCGACGAGCGGCATTTCAAGTCGGCGCTGCAGGACGCCTTCGGCGCGCAGATCACCGCCGCTTTTATTGCGCGCACCAACCCGCAGTGCATGACCAGCGTGAAGTCGACGGCCGAAGGCGAGATCGTGCGCTCGGTGTCCTTCATCATCGTCGACAAAGGCGACCCGGTGTTCCTCGACTGCGCCTATCACGAGCTGCTGCACGCCTTCGGGCTGTCCAACCACGACCAGCGCAACCCGTGGACCACCCTCAACCAGAAGCGTGTCGTGGGTTATCTCACCGCCTATGACAGGGCGTTGCTGACCATCCTCTATGATCCGCGTCTGAAACCGGGCATGAGCGCGGATCGGGCCGATCGGCTGTTGCCCGGGGTCATTCGCGAACTTGGCCTTGCCCCTACCGGGCGCGCGCGATGAGACAGTGCTCCTGACCTATACTGCCTAAGCCCGCGCCGAATGCCTGGGAAGACGGCAACAATAGCGCTTAAGTTTTAGCCCATCTGTCGCTAGGCTATGCAAATCGCCCGTGCCGGCGTCCGCCGGGGCGGGTTTTCGCTGTGAGAAGCGGCGCGAAGCATTCGCGCCTGCCACACGCCGCCGGGGGAAGAGGTCAATGAAACTTGTCGTAGCGGTCATCAAACCGTTCAAGCTCGATGAGGTGCGCGATGCCCTCACACGCATCGGTATTCACGGCATGACCGTGACCGAGGTCAAAGGTTATGGCCGCCAGAAGGGGCACATGGAGATTTATCGCGGCGCCGAATACGCCGTGAACTTCCTGCCCAAGGTGCGCCTCGAGGTCGCCGTATCCACCGAAAGCCTCGATCAGGTGATGGACGCGCTGCAGTCCTCGGCCAAGACCGGACAGATCGGCGACGGTAAGATTTTCGTCGTGCCGCTGGAGCAGGCCGTGCGCATCCGCACCGGCGAAACCGACGTCGACGCGCTTTAATTCAACCGAGCCGGGGGAAACGACAATGACACGGGCGTCATACCGCCTCGCTGTGGCCGTGTGGGCGGCCATGCTGGGCTTTTCTGCCTCACCCGCCTTCGCGCAAGGCACACCGCAAGCCGCCAAGATCGACGGCGCCGACACCGCGTGGATGATCTGCGCCACCGGCTTCGTGCTGATGATGACGATCCCGGGGCTGGCGCTGTTCTACGCCGGCATGGTGCGCAAGAAGAACGTGCTCGCCACCATGGCGCAGAGCCTAGCCGCCACGTTCCTGATCTCGCTGCTGTGGGTGATCCTCGGCTACAGCCTTACCTTCTCCGGCGACGGCGCCTTCATCGGCAATCTCGACCGCCTGTTCCTGCGCGGCATGACGATGGACTCGATCTCCTCGCTGGCGAAGACCATCCCCGAGAGCCTGTTCATGATCTACCAGATGACCTTCGCGGTCATTACGGTGGCGCTGGTGGCGGGATCGGTCGCCGACCGTTTGCGCTTCTCGGCGTTCTTGCTGTTCTCGATTCTGTGGCTGTTCTTGGTCTACGTCCCGATCGCGCACTGGGTCTGGGGCGGCGGCTTCCTCGGCACCTATGGCACCATCGACTTCGCCGGCGGCCTCGTCGTGCATCTTAACGCCGGCGTCGCCGGTCTCGTGTCGGCGCTGGTGATCGGCAAGCGGCGCGGCTACGGCAGCGAGAACCTCGCGCCCTACGACCTGACGCTCGCGGTCGTCGGCACCGGCCTGCTGTGGGTCGGCTGGTTCGGCTTTAACGGCGGCTCCGCGCTCGGCGCCAACGGCCGCGCGGTGCTGGCCATCGTCTCGACGCATCTCGCGGCCAGCGCCGGCGCCTTCACCTGGATGGCGCTGGAGTGGTGGACGCGCGGCAAGCCTTCGGTGCTCGGCATGATCTCCGGCGCGGTCGCCGGCCTCGGCACCATCACGCCCGCCTCCGGCTTCGTGATGCCGATGCACGGCGTACTGATCGGCATCATTGCCGGTGGAGTCTGCTTCTGGGCCTGTACGTGGCTGAAGATGAAAATGGGCTATGACGATTCGCTCGACGTGTTCGGTGTGCACGGCATCGGCGGCTTCACCGGCACTTTGCTCGCCGGTGTCTTCGCGGTCGCCGCGCTGTCGGTCGGTCCCGATACGCCGCAGGGCACCGCCGGTCTGCTGGAGGGCAATCCGCAGCAGATGGTGGCGCAGCTTTACGGGATCGCGGTCACACTGGTCTGGTCCGGCGTGCTCACTTACGTGATCCTGAAAGTCGTCGAGGCCATAGTGCCGCTGCGCGTGCGCCAGGAGGACGAAGTCATGGGCCTCGACGTCAGCCAGCACGGCGAAGCGATTCAGTAGGCGCAGCCGAACGCAACTGCGCCGGCCCCCGGGCCGGCGTAGTTTTTTGCGCGTTCGTTACGGTGCTTAGCCGAGCTTCATCAGCTTCAGCGCGGCGAGGCCGTTTGGCCCATACGGATTGCCGAGGCTTTCGCACATCTCGAAGTGATTGAAGCTTGGCGCTTCGAGCAATTCGGCCGGCTTGCCCGCCGCCTTCACGGCTGCCGCAAAGTCGCGCGACTGGCGCTGGAACTCCGGCGATTCGAATCCGCCGTAGGTGACGGTGATCGGCGCGCGCAGTTTGTCGATGTGCCGCATCGAGCTCAGAGACTGCTCCATATCGTCATCGAACTTGATGTAGGCGCTGCGCGTGCCGGACATCCGCGGTGCTTTCAGATCGTAGATGCCGCTCATCACTAAGCCGCCCGTAATCATGTCGGCGGGCAGGCCGAAATCCTTCTGCCAGTCGGTCACCAGCGCGACGCCACACAAATGACCGCCAGACGAATGACCGCCGACGTAGAAGCGCTTGGTGTCGCCGCCAAAGCTTGCGGCATTCTTGTAGACCCAGGCGATAGCGCGGCGCACCTGATCCGCCATCGGCCGCAGATCCCCTTTGGCGGCATCGACCGCGATAAAGTCGAGCGCGATGTAGTTCACGCCGGCATTGACGAAGAGATCGGCCGGGAAGGCGTAGTCCTTCGACTTGCCGAACAGCCAGCGGCCGCCGTGGATGAAGATGAAGATCGGTGCGTTCGGCGTCTTCGCCGGATAGAGATCGAGCCCCTCGACCGGCGTCGGTCCGTAAGCAAAGCGCTTCGGCGCGCCGAGCCGCGCCCGCGTCGTTTCGCTGCTGGTGGCGAATCGCTTCTGGATCTGCGCGATCATCGGCGCATAGGCACTTTGGTCGTAGGCGGCGTCGAGCTCGACTTGGTCCATGTCGAGCCAGACCTTCGGCCCCTTCTCGTGCGGCGGCGGCCCGATCGGACACCCGGCGCCAAGTGCAGGCGTAGCGGCCATCGCAGCCGCAGTTCCGAGCATGGCCCGGCGCGATATCTTTTTGAAATCGAGCTCACTGTTTTTGAGCATCGTCCCCCCTAAAGTTCGGTTCCGCCCAGACTTAGCAGATCGAATTGCGGTGCCTCTGGCGATATTTACAGCACTCTGGTGTAAAATTGCAGCGAAAATCACCCAAATCATACCGTGCGGGATCATCGCCTTAACGAGAGCTTACGCAAGCGATGACCTCGGCTCCGCAATTGCCTGAGTTTGAGTCGCCTCTGATTATTTTTTAATCACCGTGCCCCGCCACCGGCAAAAGTTTAGGCAGCCGCTAGTATCCAGCTACGGGTACGCCGGCCGCTTACGGATTTTCCCGTACCGAATCAGTTGGATAGGCCCCCCGCGGCGAACTGGCACGGCAATTGATTCTCTCTGCGCGGCCATGCCCGCGAAGTGAGCTTTGGGGGTCCGGCTCAGTGTCCCGCCCGCACTGCGTAAATTCAAAACGGGCTCAAGCGGGGATCGAATCCATGAAAATCGTCATGGCCATTATTAAACCCTTCAAGCTCGACGAGGTCCGTGACGCTCTGACCTCCATTGGCGTGCAAGGGCTCACTGTTACCGAAGTCAAAGGCTACGGGCGTCAAAAAGGGCACACGGAAATCTACCGTGGTGCCGAGTATGCGGTGAGCTTCCTCCCGAAGATCAAGGTGGAAGTGGCCGTGCCGACCGCGCAGGTCGACAAGGTTGTCGGTGCCATCACCGGCGCCGCGAAAACCGGTCAGATCGGAGACGGCAAGATCTTCGTCTTCGCAATCGACAACGCCGTGCGCATCCGCACCGGCGAGACCGACGCGGCGGCTCTCTAGTAACCCGCACCGCAATCAATACGGACAGGAGTTAGACCATGACGTTGAAGAAATCCTCCCGTGCGGGACTCTTGGCTCTCGCCTTAGGAGTTCTGCTCGGCCTGTTTCTGAGTGTGGCGTCCTTTAACGCCTCTTACGCTCAGACACCGGCCGCACCTGCGGCGGCGCCTGCCGACGCGGCTGCGCCCGCTACGCCGGCCGCTCCGCCGCCGGCCTGCGCCAACGATCCGGATCCGAAGAAGGCCGTGCTCGAGAAGTGCACGCCGAACTCGGGCGACACCGCTTGGATGCTCACCTCGGTCGCGCTGGTCCTCATGATGACCATCCCCGGCCTCGGCCTGTTCTACGGCGGCATGGTGCGCAAGAAGAACGTGGGCGACACTGTGATGACGAGCTTTGCCATCACCTGTCTGGTCACGATCCTCTTTGCGGTCATCACCTACAGTCTCGCCTTCACGCCCGGCTCGGCGTGGATCGGCGGCACGTCGCGCGCCTTCTTGCAGGGCATCCTGAGCGATATCTCGAATGGTACCGGCACACCGAACGGCTTGGCGGTCACCATCCCGGAGAGCGTCTATCTCTGCTTCCAGATGACATTCGCGATCATCACTCCGGCGCTGATCGCCGGCGCCTTCGCCGAACGCATGAAGTTCTCGGCGATGCTGTGGTTCATCGGCCTGTGGGCGATCCTCGTCTACGCGCCGGTCGCGCACTGGGTCTGGGGCTCGGACGGCTTCATGTCGAACGGCAACTCGGACGCCATGTTCAAGGTGCTCGACTTCGCCGGCGGCACCGTCGTGCACATCAACGCAGGCATCGCCGGCCTGATGTGCGCCATCTGCCTCGGCAAGCGCAAGGAAGCGGGCCCCCCACATAACATGGTGCTCACCTTCATCGGCGCCTCGATGCTGTGGGTCGGCTGGTTCGGCTTCAACGCCGGCTCTGCCGTCACCGCGGGCATGCAGGCGGGCATGGCGATGACCGTGACTCAGATTGCCACCGCGGTCGCCGGTTTCACCTGGATGATCGTTGAGTGGATCGCACGCGGCAAGCCGACCGTCATCGGCATCGCCTCGGGCGCGGTTGCGGGTCTCGTTGCTATCACCCCGGCCTCGGGCTTCGTCGGCCCGGTCGGTTCGATGGTGATTGGCGCCGCCGCAGGCGTGTTCTGCTACTGGGGCGTTACCGGCCTCAAGCGGATGCTCGGTGCGGACGACGCGCTCGATTGCTTCGGCGTGCATGGTGTCGGCGGCATCGTCGGCGCCATCCTGACCGGCGTGTTCGCGATCAACGAATACGGCGGCACCTCGGGCCTGATCGAAGGCAACGCCGCTGCGCTGATCAATCAGTTCAAGGGCATCGCCGTCGTCATCGTCTACGACGCGGTGGTCTCGCTGATCCTGCTGAAGGTCATCGACGCGATCATCGGCCTGCGTGTCACCGACGAAGTGGAACGCGAAGGTCTCGACCTCGCGCTGCATGGGGAGACCGTGCAGTAAGCGGTCACTCCAACTCGCTAGCGGTAGGGGCGGAAACCCGGCACTGTCCCTTCCGTCGGGGCCCTCGGTTCGCAAGAGCCGGGGGCCTCTCTTTTTTGAGGCTTCCGATTTTGCGATTGGGCTTAGCGCTTGCGGCGCGCTGTCAAAAAACTCTGACCTGCCGGAGTCAAAGCCACGACCGCGGGCGCACCGAAAGCACGGTCGCGCACGACCAGCCCGCGATCGACCGCCTCCTCCCACACCGGCAGACGCGGGCACGACGTGCGCCACGCGTCCATGGTCTGCCGATAAGTGCGCGGCTCTTTCGCGACCCATTCGAGCAGGTCGAGCAAAAGACTATCGACGTCGGATGTGAGTTGACTGGTCATGGCTGCGCCAAAGCTGGGACCATGGCTGGAACGAATAGCAGATAAAGACCCTGCAGGACATAGAAGCCGGAGATCGTGACGATGATGCGCGTCGCCCAGGTGCGGAATTGCGCGTCGCTCATCGCCTCGAGCAGGCGGCGCGCCGCGGTGGTGCCGAACACCGTCGTGGCGATCGCAACCGCCGTCATCGCCGGATCGAGCGTCGCCGCCTGATCGATGACACTGCCGAAGTAGACGAGCTTTACGGTGTGGCCGAAGACTTGGCAGAGCGCCTTGGTAGCGACGATCTCGCGCCGGTCGAGCTTGCCGCCGAGGAAGTACGTGTCGATCAGCGGGCCGACCACGCCGGTGAGCAGGAGCAGGCTCATGCAGATGGCGCCGTAGACGAGCCCATGGCCCTTGCGGCCGGCGTCGGGCTGCAGCCGCTCGGGCAACAGCTTCACGGCGAAAGGGGTCAGCCCCAGGAAAAGCATGGCTACCGGTGCGCTCGGCACGTAGCGCCAGAACGACCAGACGACCATGGCTGCGCTGGCGCCGACCAGATAGCTGGCCGCCGCCGCGGGGCGGATATGCCGCCACCACAGCAACCCACGCCAGGCGTTCGAGGCCATTTGCGTCACCGCGTGCAGTGCCATGGCCTGCGGAAGCGGCAGGACTGCCAGCAGAATTCCGATAAGGATCATGCCGCCGGCCATGCCGAACAGGCCGGACAAGAAGGCCGTCGCGACCATGATCAGGCCCAGCGCCAGCATTAGCACCGGTGTCAGCATGCTTCTCCTCCCGTGCGCCTCATGCACCGCTTGCGCGCGCCGGGCAAACGACGTTATCTGAGGATCAGGCTAACTTTTCCTGATGGTGGATCGTGCGCCGGCTACCTTTCCTCAACGGCATCAAAGCGTTCGAAGCATCGGCGCGGACCGGCAGCTTCGCGCGCGCGGCCGACGAATTGAACGTCACGCCCGCAGCCATCAGCCGCATGGTCCGCCTGCTCGAGCAGCGGCTCGGGCTTCCGCTCTTCCAGCGCAAGGCCAATGGCCTGGTGCTGACGCCCGCCGGCCGCACCTATCAGACCGGCCTTACGCCGATCTTCGACGCGCTGGCGAATCTCACCACGCAGGTCACCTCGCTCGCCAACCGCTACGTGCTGACGGTCGGCGTCGGCCCCACCTTCGCGATCCGCTGGCTTATTCCGCGCCTTGCCTCGTTCCACAGACTGGCGCCGGATGTCGACGTGCGCATCACGACGGGCGGCGCGGCAGCGCCCTTCGCCGACGATTGGACCTGCGGCATCAAGCTTGGCGACGGCCATTGGCCGGGACTCGTCGCCGAACCGTTGTTTGCCGCCGACCTCGTGCCGGTCTGCGCGCCGACGCTCGCCACGCAACTCAAGACTCCGGCCGATCTGCGCGCGGCGACTTTGCTACGTGTCGCGCACGCGCCTGACGACTGGCCGCGCTGGCTCAAGGCCGCGGGATTGCCGAAAATCGCGTCGAAGGGACCGCAATTCGAATTCTACGGCCAGGCGCTGCAGGCCGCCCTCGACGGCATCGGCGTCGCCATGGGCATCCGGCCCTACATCGATGATGACGTTGCCGCCGGACGGCTGGTCACGCCCTTTGCGCGCTCAATTCCCAAACGCCAGCACTGGTATCTTGTCTACCACCCCGGCCGCATCGAAGAGCCCGGCTTTGCCGCCTTCCGTACCTGGCTGATGGAGGCGGCGCGCAGTCCGGCGCCTGATCCGGCTGGCTGATTTCCGATGGTTAATCGGGTCTTAACCTCGCCATATCTAATGTGAGCCATCGGAATCCGTTCGGGGCGCGGTTCGCGCCTCCTGTAGGCGCGTGCCCAAAACGACCGCAATGACGACCACGATGACGACCGCCCAGCGCGAGCCTCTCCCTGCCTCTGCGGCGGCCGAAAGCCGCTCGCCGTTCGTGCGGCTGACCGATCTCATTGCCGGGATCGAGCCGGGCAAGCCGGCGATCAATCTGTCGGTCGGCGAGCCGCAGCATCCGATTCCGCCCTTCGTCGGCGACGTGCTCGCGGCGCATCTCAACGACTTCGGCCGCTACCCGGCGAACAAAGGCATCGAGCCGTTCCGCAAGGCAGTCGCGCAGTGGCTCGGCCGCCGTTACAAGCTGCCGCGTCCGATCGACGCCGAGCACGAAGTGCTGGTGCTCAACGGCACACGCGAAGGCCTTTTCCTCGGCGCCATTGCCGCCAAGCGCTGGGTCGGCCCACGCGCCGGCAAGCCGGCGATGCTGATCCCCAATCCGTTTTATGCCGCCTACAGCGCCGGCGCGCTCGCCGCCGAGTGTGAGCCGGTCTATCTGCCCGCTACGCGCGCCAGCGGTTTCTTGCCCGATCTCGATGCGCTCGACGAGGCGCTGCTCAAGCGCACGGTCGCCTTCTATCTCGCCTCGCCGTCGAACCCGCAGGGCGCTGTCGCCGACCGCGCTTATCTCGAACGCCTCGCGACGTTGGCGCGCCGCTTCGGCTTCCTCGTCTTCGCCGACGAATGCTATTGCGAGATCTACAGCGAGAACCCGCCGGCCGGCATGCTGGAAGCGAGTGGGCCCGACTTCGCCAATGTCGTCGTCTTCCACTCGATGTCGAAGCGTTCGAACCTGCCCGGCTTGCGCGTCGGTTTTGCCGCCGGCGACCGCAAATTCCTCGTGCCGTTCCTCGAGCTGCGCAACGTGGCGGCGCCGCAAGTGCCGACGCCCGCGCAATATGTGGCGATCGCCGCCTATGGCGACGAAACGCATGTCGAGAAGAACCGCGAACTCTACAGTGCGAAGTTCGATCTCGCCGATCAGATCATCGGCGACCGCTACGGCTACGAGCGGCCGGCGGGCGGCTTCTTCTTGTGGCTCGACGTCTCCAAGCAGGGCGGCAGCGAAACGGTGACCAAGCGGCTCTGGCAGGACGCCGGCGTGCGCGTCGTGCCCGGCCGCTACCTCGCCCGCATGCAGGCGGACGGTTCCAATCCCGGCGCGGACTACATCCGCGTCGCCATGGTGCAGGACAAAGCGACCACGGCGGAGGCGCTGCACCGCCTCGTCGCGGTGTTGGGGTGATCGCGCATGATCCCGAAAAGTGGGAACCGGTTTTCGGATAAGATCATGCGCAAGCAGGTGACCTATGCCCGCTAGTGACCGCAGTCTCGACATCGTCGCCTTCGTCAGCGAGCACTTCCGCGACATCTTGCGACGCCGCCTGAGCGAGCTCGCCGGACTGTTGCTGCTCTCGATCGCGCTGCTCGCCGCCATCGCGCTCGCCACCTGGTCGGTGCAGGACCCCTCGCTCAGCCACGCCACCCAGAAGCCGATCCACAATCTGCTCGGCTATCCGGGCGCGATCTTCTCCGATCTGGCGATGCAGTTGCTGGGGTTGGCGAGCATCATGCTGCTGCTGCCGGAGCTGCTGCTGGGGTGGCACCTGCTGGCGCATAAGCCGCTGGTCGAAAAATGGCGCAGCCTCGTCTGGATCGCCGCCACGCTGCTCGCTGCTGCTTTCGCTTCCACACTGCCGCGCATGGGCACTTGGCCGCTGCCGACCGGTTTGGGTGGCGTGCTCGGCGACGCGTTGCTGCGCCTGCCGCGCTGGCTGATCGGCGAACCGAGCTCGCAAATCGCCGCGATCGCGCTTGCCTGTATTTTCGGCATCGCCACCGCGTTCACCATCGCCGTCGCTGCCGGCGTGCGTTGGCCGCAGCCGGGCGCCAAGCCTGCCGCGGTTGAAGACGATCATCGCGACGCCGAGACTGACGAGGAAGGGCAAGACGACCGCGGCTCGGCATGGCTGGGCATGATCGTGCACGCGCTGCTGAGCTGGAAAGCGCGTATCGGCCGCTTGCTGCGTGGCCACCGCGTCGCGGCGCGCGCCATGCCGGCGCCGAACGGCGATCGCCACGAGCCGCGTTTCGACAGTTATGGCCGCAGTACTCTGCCGCCTGTAGCGGTGGACGAAGATCACGATATCGAAGACGAAGAGGAAGAGGCCGAGCCTGCGCCGCGCCGGCGTTCACCCGAACGCGCACCCAAGCGGCGATCCGGCAGCGAATATGCGCTGCCATCGCTCAATTTTCTTTCCGCGCAGCGTGTCTCCGAACGCACGACCTTGTCCAAGGACGTCATCGACGCCAACGCCACGTCGCTGGAGGCCGTGCTGGGCGACTTCGGCGTGCGTGGCCAGATCATCAACGCGCATCCCGGCCCGGTGGTGACTTTGTACGAGCTGGAGCCGGCGCCCGGCATCAAGTCGTCGCGTGTCATCGGGCTTGCCGACGACATCGCCCGCTCGATGAGCGCGGTGTCGGCCCGCGTCGCCGTCGTCTCCGGCCGCAACGCCATCGGCATCGAATTGCCCAACCCGACGCGCGAAAAGGTTTACCTGCGCGAGCTGCTCTCCGGCAAAGACTACAACGAGACGTCCGCCAAGCTGCCGCTCTGTCTCGGCAAGACCATCGGCGGCGACTCGGTCATCGTCGATCTCGCCCGCATGCCGCATCTCTTGATCGCCGGCACCACCGGCTCGGGCAAGTCGGTCGCCATCAACACCATGATCTTGTCGCTGGTCTACCGGCTGACGCCGGAGCAGTGCCGGCTGATCATGGTCGATCCCAAGATGCTCGAACTCTCCGTTTATGACGGCATTCCGCATCTGCTCACGCCGGTCGTGACCGATCCGAAGAAGGCGGTGGTCGCGCTCAAGTGGGCGGTGCGCGAGATGGAGGGACGCTACAAGAAGATGTCGAAGCTCGGCGTGCGCAACATCGACGGCTACAACGCGCGCGTCGCCGAAGCGAAAGCCAAAGGCGAGACGCTCACACGCACGGTGCACACCGGCTACGACAAGGAATCGGGTGAGGCGATCTACGAGAAGGAAGAGCTCGAGCTCGAGGCGCTGCCCTTCGTCGTCGTCATCGTCGACGAAATGGCCGACCTGATGATGGTCGCCGGCAAGGACATCGAAGGCGCCATCCAGCGCCTGGCGCAGATGGCGCGCGCCGCCGGCATCCACGTGATCCTGGCGACGCAGCGGCCGTCGGTCGATGTCATCACCGGCACCATCAAGGCGAACTTTCCGACTCGTATTTCCTTCCAGGTCACCTCCAAGATCGACAGCCGCACGATCTTGGGTGAGCAGGGCGCCGAGCAGCTCCTTGGCCAAGGCGACATGCTCTACATGGCCGGCGGCGGCCGCATCAGCCGCGTGCACGGACCCTTCGTCTCCGACGACGAAGTCGAGAAGGTCGTGCGGCATCTGAAGTCGCAAGGCCAGCCTGAATACCTCGAGGAAGTCACCGCCGGCGACCCGGAGGACGAGGAGGAGGGTGGCGCTGTGTTCGATGCCACCGGCATGGGCCTCGCCGAAGGCGGCGATCTCTACAGCCAAGCCGTCGCCGTGGTGAAACGCGACCGCAAAGCGTCCACCTCCTACATCCAGCGCCGGCTGCAGATCGGCTACAACCGCGCCGCCACAATCATGGAGCGGATGGAGCAGGAAGGCATCGTCGGCCAGCCTAACCACGCCGGCAAACGCGAAATCCTCATCCCGGAAGACGGGCAGGAGCGGTTCTAAAGCGCGGTTCTGACCGCCTCCGCTGCGAAATGACGGAACGCGCGAATCAGCGCATGGTGCGCTGAGCCGTGAAATCGCCACAGGCGCCGCCTAGCTCGATGCGGGGCGCAAGGGAGACGGTGATGGCAGCACAAAGCGCGCGGACGACAGTCTTGGCGATCGGCGCCGTGCTGGCCTGCCTCGTCGCCGGTCCCGCCCTGGCGCAAAACCGGCCGAAGACGACCGTGCCGCCGCCGCCGGCCGCGCAATCGCCCAATCCGGTTTCCAATCCCTTCGCGGCTCTGCTCGGCTCGGGCAGCGCCTCCGGCACGATGACCCCCGAGCAGCGCGCGCTCATCGGCCGCGTCAACGGTTATCTCTCCAGCGTGCAGGCGCTGTCGGGCAAGTTCGTGCAGGTCGGTCCGGACGGCCGCCGTACTCAGGGCGATTTCTACATCCTCAAGCCGGGCAAGGTGCGCTTCGAATACGACGATCCGAGTCCGATCGAGCTGATCGCCGACGGCCAGTCGGTGGTGGTGCGCGATCGCCGCCTCGCCACGCAGGATGTCTACCCGCTGTCGCAGACGCCGCTGCGCTTCCTGCTCGCCAACAATGTCGACCTGATGAAGGACACGCATCTGGTCGCCATCTATGCCGACGAGGTCTTCATCACCGTCGTGGTCGAAGAGAAGAACGGCATCGTCGGCACCAGCCGCCTGATGATGATGTTCGACGCCAAGGACATGCAGCTCAAGCAGTGGACGGTCACCGATCCGCAGGGCTACGACACCACCATTGCTGTCTATAACCTCGACAGCGCGCGGCGGCCCGACCCGAACATGTTCAGGATCGACTACACGCAGTATCGGAATTGATATTCCCCGCCACCGCGGCTGCCGGCGTCATCCTGCCGGCAACGGCTCGCTGAACCTTTTCGCCCGATTCTGTGACTAATGAAAAATGCGTCCTCGGCACCGGGGCTCCCGGGGGCCGCGGACTGCATTAACTTCGGCTATCATCAGGCAACGGAGAATTTTGTTATGGGCGGCGGCAGACGTTTCGGAAGATCGCGTAATTTCATAGTCATTGCGGCCTGTCTGGCGGTGCTGAGCGGGTGCAACGAATCCAGCAAGCCCAGCAGCGATACCGGCACGGTGTTCGACACCAGCCGCCTGCCGCGCGTCAGCGGCGCCAAGGAGGTTTTCGCCAGCCCAGCCACCACCATCTTCACCTCGCCGGATTCGGTCGCGCAGACCGCGGATACGATCGAAAAAGCCCTGGCTGCGGCCGGCTGGCAGAAATACGTCGCGCCGAACACCGCCTACGCGCAAGACCCGGCGATGCGAATGATGTCGCTGAAAAAGGGGACCCAGGCGCTGAGTGTCTTCGTCAGCGTCGCGCCGGCGCAGAACAACGCCACCAGCGTGCAATTCGCCGCGCTGCCGCTGAAAACCGATCTGCCCTTCGCCAAGGATGCGAGTAACATCGAATATTCGCCGGAGCGGCCATTGCTCATCCTCGTTACGGCGGAGCCGCTCGACAAGACGTTGGACTTCTACCGCAAGGAGCTGGGCCAGCGCGGCTGGTCGCTATGGTCTGCAAAAACCAACGGTAAACAAGCGAACGGCGGTCCCGACGGGACCGTGCACGAACGCGGCGCCTATGCGCATTACATCACCGACACCGATCCATCCATTGCGATGGTGCTGACGCTGCAAAAGGCCGACGCCGGCAAGCTCAAGCTCGAGCTCAAACAGTGGCCGGTCGGTATCCTGGCCGATCTGCACAAGGTCCATGTCGACAGCGACAATCACGGCGCGATGCTTGCCGACGTCACCAAGCTGCCGCGGCTCGAGGGCGCCAAGGACGACGCCGGACGGTCTACGGCGGATAAGGTAGTTTATGCCGTCCCCGGCACGCTCGCCGACACGACAGCCGCACTCATCAAGCTGTTGGGCGCCGATGGCTGGAAGCCCTACGTCGCCCCGTTGGAGCAGCGTCACACGACCCTGATGACCTTCAAGAAAGGCGGGCAGGGTCTGTCGGTATCGTTCACCATTCAACCGGGAACGAACGAACGCACCAGCCAAGTCACCACGGTCTATTATTCGCCGGCACGGTTGCGTTTTGCGCCGGCCATTCCCGATGACGCCACCGACATCGTGTTCGACGAAAATCGGCCCTACCTGAATCTCGTGACCGCCGGCAGCGTCGACGCCACGCGCGATTTCTACAACAAACAGCTCATCGCGTCCGGCTGGATGCCGTTGTCGGCGGCCGACGCGGCGGCTAAATGGCCGAACGCGAAACTCGACGGCGACGCCTATTACGACCGGGGCAACAAACGACCGATCATGCTGTCGCTGCAGCGTCGCGGCGACAAGACCGGTGTCGAGATCAAGGTTGCGTCTTTCGCGCTGCCACAGACCCTCGAAGCCGATACAGATGTGTTCGGACTGCCGCGGCCGAAGCCGACCAAAACGTCGGGCGGCACCGGCGGTGCAACCCAGCACGAGGTGCATGCGCATGTGATCGCCGATGTCGCCACGGTTCTGGCGTTCTATCGGCGCGAGTTGAGCGCCCGCAACTGGAAGGAAGAAGCGCAAGGTGCGGTGATCACGCCGGACGAGATCGCGCTCAACTTCACTCCGCCGGAAGGCACCGCGGTGCTCAAGATCGGCCACAAATATGACCTGACCATCGTCAGCCTCGTGCAGCAAATTCCGAAAGCCGTGGCCAAGGCGGCACCTGCCGCCAAAGGCGATTCGATCGACACCATGATGAAGGAAGCGCAGCAGATGATGCGCGACGCCACCGCCGACATAGCGGCCGGCACGAAGTCGCAGAAAATGGCGCCGGCCGGGAACGACGTCGTGGAAACCTTGCGTCCATTTGCCGGCAGTACCGCACCGGTCCCTGTGCCGGAGGACGCACAGGACGTCGAATTCGACAGCGGCAAGCTGGAATTCTCGAGTCCGTCGGGCATCAAGTCGGTGGCGGCCTTCTACCGCTCCGCCATGAAGGCGCAGGGCTGGTCCGAAAGATCTTCGGTCATCAACAACGCCAATATGGTCGTGCTCGACTTCTCCAAAGCCCGCAAGTCGATCTCGTTCACCATCATGAAGATGGGCAACAAGACCAACGTAAGCGCCGACGGCTCGGGTCTTGAAACCGCAGCCGCGCCGTCAAGCGCCAAATCCTCCAGCAAGGCCGATGTCGATAAACCGTCTCAGGCGGCGACCGAGGATGACCTCATCGCCGAGGAGAGCGGTGGATTGCCGATGCCCAAACGCCACACGATGAGCGAAGGCACCAAGACGCCGTTCCGCCGCGCACTCAATACCAACGTGCCGCTCAGTCTGACCGACGTGCTGGGATTTTACCGCCGCGAACTCGGCAAACTGAACTGGAAAGAAGAGTCCAAAGGAACCGTCATCGCGGCCGACAACGCGGTGGTGATCTTTGCCTCGCCCACCGGCCCGGCGCAGCTCAAGCTCGGCCGTAAGGACGGCGAGACCACAGTCTCGCTCGCCGTGAAGGATCCGGGCGCTGCCGAAAAGGTCGGCATCCTGCCGAAGCCGGGTCAGACCAAAATCATCTTCGGCAACATCCTGCCAAACGGTGCGGCGGTCACGTTCAACAAGAAGGTCGTCAATATCGCAGGCGGAGCCGGCACCAAGGCGCCGGACGGCCCCTCACTCGATTTGGCGCCCGGCAAATACAAGTATTCGATCAAGGGGCAGACCGAGGAGATCGAGGTCGGCGCCGACGAAATCTGGGGTCTGATGGTCGGCCCCGGCGGCGTGCTGGCCTTGCAGGTCTACTGAGATGACCTAGCTGCATCTCGGCTGTGTGCATCGGCCCCGGCTTCAGCCGGGGCCGTTTACATGCCGAAATCCCGTGCTAGACAAACCGCGGATGCCGCTCAAGATCACCACCTGGAACATCAATTCGGTGCGCCTGCGCATCAATCTGGTCGCGCGTTTCCTCCGCAAAGCACAACCCGACGTCCTGTGCCTGCAGGAGACCAAGTGTCCGGATGACGCCTTCCCGCTCAAGCGCTTCAAGCAGCTCGGCTACGAGCACGCTGCGATCAACGGACAGAAAGGCTATCACGGCGTCGCCGTGCTCTCACGGCTGCCTTTCGAGAGCTTCAAGTTCGAGAACTTCTGCGGCAAAACCGATTGCCGCCACATGTCGGTGATTTTCGGCGAGCGTGCTGGCTTAAGCGATCCGATCACTGTGCATAATTTCTACGTGCCGACCGGCGGCGACGAACCCGACC
>Ga0134124_10000249_pt1 | contig 48391 bp, 12 predicted proteins | sample KB304_FD_96880 | JGI IMG/M metagenome (GOLD analysis project Ga0134124, IMG submission 96880) | Terrestrial soil microbial communities without Nitrogen fertilizer from Kellogg Biological Station, Michigan, USA - KB3-0-4 | ecosystem: Environmental > Terrestrial > Soil > Unclassified ...
ACAGGCGAGCGTGATTGAAGAAGCGTTGGCGTTGGCCGAAGTAGAAGCGAAGACGATCACTTACATCGAGACACACGGAACCGGCACATCGCTCGGAGATCCGATCGAAGTTGCGGCTCTTACACAGGCTTTCCGCACGCAGACCGAGGCAAAGAACTACTGCGCCATCGGCTCAATTAAAACGAACATCGGACACACGGATGCTGCCGCCGGTGTCGCCGGGCTGATTAAAACCGTGCTCGCACTCGAACATAAGCAACTGCCACCGAGCCTGAATTTCACTGACCCAAATCCGAATATCGATTTTGCCGGCTCTCCTTTCTTCGTCAATACGGAGCTGAACGCATGGCAGACGAATGGTACGCCGCGCCGCGCGGGAGTGAGCTCCTTCGGGATTGGTGGAACGAACGTGCATGTTGTTTTGGAAGAAGCTCCTCGTGTCGAAACACGTCCCTCGCAGGCATTGCAGCTTTTGACTCTCTCGGCGAAGACCGCCACGGCTCTCGAAGCAGCGAGAATGAATCTGGCCGCATACCTGAAGCAAAAGGCGGGAATCAATCTCGCCGACGTAGCCTTCACGCTGCAAACAGGCAGGAGGAGTTTTGCGCATCGTCTCGCGCTCGTTTGCCGTGATGCGGAGGAGGCCGCCGCCGCGCTCGAAGAAGCAAGACAACTACACACCGGCGTGCACAAGTCGTCGCAGAATCCACCGGTCGCCTTCATGTTCACGGGCCAGGGCGCGCAGTACGTGCAAATGGCGCGTGAGCTATACGAAACCGAGCCTTCGTTTCGTAAAGACGTCGACCACTGCTGCGAGATTCTCGAGCCGCAGCTCCAGCTCGATCTGCGTGACGTGCTTTATCCATCGGCTGAGCGCGCAGAGGAAGCGAGTGAACAGTTAAAGCAGACGCAACTGACTCAGCCTGCGCTCTTCGTCATCGAGTATGCGCTGGGGCAATTGTGGATGCGTTGGGGCGTGTGTCCGGCGGCGTTGATTGGTCACAGCATCGGCGAATACGTCGCGGCGTGCATAGCAGGAATCTTTACGCTCGAAGATGCTTTGAAGGTTGTTGTTGAGCGAGGGCGACTCATGCAGCAGGCGCCGCACGGCGCGATGCTCGCCGTTCCACTTTCTGAAAGAGAGATCTTGCCGCTTCTCAATGGCGAGCTCTCGCTTGCGGCTGTCAACGCACCAGCACTCTGCGTCGTGTCAGGAACGATCGAAGCGATCGAACGATTAGAGCAAGGGCTTGCGGAAAAGGATCTAATCTGTCGCCGTCTGCACACATCGCACGCGCTTCACTCGGCAATGATGGATCCGCTGCTCGCAACGTTCGCCGCGAAGCTCAAAGAAGTGAGGACCCACGCGCCGCAAATTCCGATCGTTTCTACTCTGACTGGAACATGGATGACAGCGGAAGAGGCGTCCGATGCGAATTACTGGGCGAGACAACTCCGCCACACGGTACGCTTCGCCGGCGGCCTCGGCGAGATCTTGAAAGAGCCGGCGACTGTTCTCCTCGAAATCGGACCAGGCCAGACTCTAAGCGCACTAGCAAGCCAGCAAGGCGCGCCGGCAAAAGATCGCGTCGTGCTCTCTTCACTGCGTCACCCGCGCGACACTCAACCAGACGTCGCATACATCCTGAATACTCTCGCGCGTCTCTGGACGGCGGGCGTCGAAATTGATTGGGCGGCGTTGCACGCAGACGAAACGGAGCGCCGTCGTGTCCCGCTTCCGACTTACCCATTCGAGCGACGGCGGTACTGGATCGACCCTCCCGATTCGCGTTCGGAGACTAAACGAACAGATGCGCTGAGGCGACGAGATGAGCCCGCTGATTACCTTTACGTTCCTTCGTGGAAACGCACGGCTTCGCCCGTGCTGAAGGGAAAGGAAACAGACAAGTCCTGCTGGGTCGTGTTTGCGGACCCATGTGGAGTGGGCGCTCAGGTTGTTAGCCGCCTGGAGAGTGAAGGGAAGTTTGTCATCAACGTGATGGCGAGCGAGCAGTTCGACAAACTGGGCGAACGCGTCTTCGCGCTTAATCCACATCATCGAGGCAACTACGAATCTTTGATGAAGGAGATTCGTGGCCTCGATCGAGTGCCGGCGAGAATAGTTCATCTGTGGAGCGTCACGCCGGACGTCGCCACGCCGTCAAACTTCGACTGGTACACGGAGACGCAAGGCCGAGGCTTCTACAGTCTGATTTATCTCGCGCAGGTGCTGGGCGAGCATGGTTTGACGGACGAAGTGCAAATTGAAGTGGTTACGAATCATATGCAAGAGGTGATTGGCGATGAGTCGCTGCTGCCGGAGAAAGCGACCGTGCTTGGACCATGCAAAGTTATTCCACAGGAATACGCGAACATCAAATGTCGTGTCGTTGACATTTCTTTGCCGGCGCCGGGAAGTTTGGATGAAGAAAGGCTCGCGCAAAATCTTATTGGCGAATTTGCAGCTTTGCCGTCTGAAGATGTCGTTGCGTATCGCGGGCGGCACCGCTGGCTGCAAGTCTTCGAGCCTTTGCGGGCTGTTGTCGAAGAAAAGCCGCGTTTGCGCGAGCGCGGAGTCTATCTACTGACCGGCTCGAGCGATATTGATCTCGCTCTGGCGCGGTATCTTGCGGAAGCCGCGCACGCGCGCCTGATTCTGCTCGGCGACGAAGCGCTTCCCGAAGTAAAGGCGCTTGAAGAAGCGGGCGCTGAAGTGTTGATACTCAAGGCGGACTTCACGAGTCGAGAAGCTGTCGCAGCCATCATTTCGCAGGCGCAAGCGCGGTTCGGCGAAATCAATGGCGTAGTGCACACAGCGTCGGTCACGTCGGGCGGCATGATTCAACTCAAGACGAGAGAGATGGTGGCTCCGGTCTTTGCGCCGAAAGTTTTGGGTACACGCGCGTTACAGTCTGCGTTCGAGGGCTCTGATCTCGATTTCTTCGTCGTCTTCTCGACGTCACTTGCGCTGACCGGTGTGTTTGGTCAGGTGGATTACTGTGCGGCGAATGCGTTTCTCGATGCCTTCGCACACGCGAACACGCTGCGTGGTAACTTCACGGTGAGTATCGACTGGCACGTGCCACAGTGGGAGACGTGGCAGGAAGAGGCGCTGGCGTCGGTGCCGGAGTTTCAGGCGCAGTTTGCGGAAACGCGTGAAGCGTATGGCGTCAAACTGGGTGAAGGTGTCGAGCTGTTCGGCCATCTCCTTTCGGGCTCGCAGCCGCAGGTCATCGTCTCGACACAGGATTTCCAGGCGCTCATCGACGAGCAGCAACGGGCAGCCGGTATAAGTCTGCTCGACCAGTTGCAAACCAGCGTAACTGTCTCGCGTACGCGCACGGAAGCGGATGGCGATTATGCGGCGCCGCAGAATGAGGTCGAAGCCTCGATGGCTGCGCTCTGGGAAGAGCTGTTCGGGCTGCAACGCTTGGGCGTTAACGATAACTTCTTCGAGCTGGGCGGCAACTCTCTGTTGGGCATTCAGCTTATCTCGCGCGTTCGCAAGGATTTTCAAATTGAATTGCCCTTGAACACTCTGTTTGAATCGCCGACGGCGGCGGGGCTGGCGGCGGCAATTGCGGAAACCCGCCTGCGCGAGAAAGAAGCGGAAGAGATTGAGCGTCTGTTGCGAGAAATCGAATCACTCTCGCCCGCCGAGCTCCAGGCCACGCTGGCCCAGGAATTAAAGAATGAATAAGCCACAGATGAACACGGATTACACAGATAAAACTCTATCCGTGTCATCCGTGTTTATCCGTGGCTGACTTTTAACAGATGGACGACATCGCCAAACGTTTCTCTTCGCTCACGCCGGAACAACTTGCCCTGCTGGAGTTGCGGCTCAAGAAGCAGGGCTTGCGCTCGCCGCTCGAACAGAGCGCGGAGGTCGACGCGCAGCCGCGGGTGGAGCAGAGCGAAGAAGAGTTTGATTGGAAGAGCAAACCGGTCGAGAAGAGTTTGAGCTTCAGCCTCTACTTCTTTTCGGACGATGGCTCGAAAGACTCTCCTGACAAGTATCGCCTCGTCTTGGAGAGCGCGAAGTTTGCCGATCGAAATGACTTCAGCGCTGTTTGGACCCCTGAACGACACTTTCAGGATTTCGGCGGACTTTACCCAAATCCTTCAGTGCTCAGTGCGGCCCTCGCAATGATCACCGAACGCGTGCAGATTCGCGCTGGCAGCGTCGCTCTACCGTTGCATCATCCGGTGCGTGTCGCGGAAGAGTGGTCGGTGGTAGACAATCTTTCGAATGGTCGCGTCGCTGTTTCCTTCGCTTCAGGCTGGCATCCTGACGACTTCATCTTCGCGCCCGCTGTCTATGAAGATCGCAAGGAAGTAATGTTCCGTAACATCGAGCTGATTCAAAGACTGTGGAGTGGCGAGACGTTCATGATGGCGGGCGTCGGTGGTCAGGAAGTGGCGGTCAGATTGCTGCCGAAGCCTTTGCAAACACGCCTGCCTATCTGGATTACAAGCGCGGGGAGCTCAGCGACGTGGATTCGCGCCGGAGAAATCGGCGCAAACGTTCTGGCCGCGCTGATTGGTTACTCGTTTGAAGATCTCGCGGAGCGTGTCAGCAGTTATCGTGAAGCGCGTGCGCGTCACGGCTACGATCCGCAGACTGGCATCGTTTCCATCATGATGCACACGTTTGTCGGACAGAGTAATAGCGCCGTGAAAGAGCAGGTGCGCGCGCCTTTCACTCACTACCTGCGCTCTTACTTCAAACAGTATGACAACGTGCGCGTCGCTGCGGATGACGTCACTGAGGACGACCGCGACGCCATCATGAAAGCCGCCTTCGAGCTCTACTTTGAAAACAATACCTTGATGGGCACCCCAGCGAAATGCTCGCGCGTCATCGAACAACTGCTCGCCGTGGGTGTTGATGAAATTGCGTGCCTCGTCGATTTCGGTGTCGAAGCGGACGCCGTGCTGGGGAACCTGCAATACCTGAACGAGTTAAGAGAACACTATGATAACGGAAATATTTCTCCCGCAAAGACGCAAAGGCGCAAAGAAAACCCTTAGAAGCGCGGCAGCGCTTTGCGCCTTTGCGCCTTTGCGGGAGAAATTTTAAATGAACAACATCTCCGAGCGGATTTCAGCCCTGACGCCTGAACAGCGCGCCCTGTTTGAAGCTCGTTTGAAACAGAAAGGGTTGCGTACCGATGTCACGGCAGTGCAGACCATCCCGCGCAGACAGGACCGCGACTCTTCCACTTGCCCGGCTTCGATAGACCAGGAGCGACTCTGGTTCATAGACCAGTTGCAGCCCGGTAATACGGCTTACAACATCTTCAACGCCAGCCGTATTCGTGGCTCGCTCAACCTGCCCATCATGGAGCGCGTCATCAATGAGTTGATTCAACGACATGAAGTGTTGCGCACAACTCTGAAATCAGTCGATGGCCTGCCGGTGCAAGTCATCGCGCCTGAACTCAGGATCACTCTCGAGCCTCTCAGCCTGGAGCATCTTCCCGAAGCGGAGCGCTACGATGAGGCAGTGCGTTTGACGACCGAAGAGTTTGCGCGTTCCTTCGATCTGGAGAATGGGCCACTGGTGCGCGTCGGCCTGCTGCGTCTGGCCCAGGATGACTTCGTGCTGCAGGTCAACATGCAGCACGCGATTACTGATCGCTGGTCCTTTGCCGTCTTCGAGAAAGAGTTGGCGGTGCTTTACCAGGCCTTTGCTACAGGACACCCGTCGCCTTTGCCCGAGCTTCCGATTCAGTTCGCCGACTATGCCGTCTGGCAACGCGAGCGCATGAACGGCGACGAGTACAAGAAAGACTTGGAATACTGGCGTAAGCAACTTGCGGGCGCGCCGTTCGTTCTTGATTTCCCGACGGATTTTCCGCGCCCTCCGATTCAAAACTTTCGCGGCGCGCGAGTCTATGTCAGCTATCCGAAGAGCTTGCTTGACGGTCTGAAAGAGTTGAGCCGGCGCGAAGGCGTCACGATGTTTATGACGTTGATGGCGGCCTTCAAGACTCTGATATATCGCTACACTAATCAGCACGACGTTCTTATCAGCACTCCGATTGGCACGCGCCTCCGTCCCGAAACGGAAAATCTCGTCGGCTATCTGCTCAACCTGCTCATCGTGCGGACAGATCTTTCAGGTGATCCGACATTCCGCGAGCTGCTCAAACGCGAGCAGGATGCATGTGTCGGTGCGTTTGCGCATCAGGAAGTCCCTTTCGGCAAACTCGTTCAGGAGTTGAAGCCGGTACAGGATCCGAGCCGCAATCCGATCGCGCAAGTGGCGTTTCTTTATCTCGATTTTCCCGAAGCGACGGCGATGCAGTTTTTGGGTTTGACTGCAAACCACATTGATATTGATAACGGCGCGTCCAGGTTCGACATCACGCTCGCGATGACGGAGACACCGGACGGCTTTACGGTTTCGATCGAGTACATCCGAGATATCTTTGAGCATGAGCGAATGGAGCGGATGGCGCAGCACCTGAAAACTTTGCTCGCCAGCATCATCGCGAATCCGGATGCCCATCTCTCCGATCTTTCCATCCTGACTCTCGAGGAGCGGCGGCAGCTCGAACATTGGAACGATACAGCGCACCAGTTCTCCTCGAATCTGCTCGTTCATCAACTATTCGAGCAGCAGGCCGCGCAGAAGCCCCACGCTCCCGCTCTCATTTTTGAAGACCAGGCGCTGACGTTCAGTGAAATCAACAGCCGCGCCAATCAGCTCGCGCGTTATCTGCTTAGTCGCGGACTTGAACCGGAGGCGCGCGTGGGCGTCATGCTGCCACGTACGCCCGACGCACTTGTGGCATTGCTGGCAATCTTCAAAGCGGGCGGTTGCTATCTGCCGTTGGATCCGGAGTATCCGGCAGAACGTCGCGCATTCATGCTCGACGATGCCGGAGCTTCTCTAGTCATCACAGAAGAGTTTTTGCGCGTTCACTTGTCTGAGCAGAGCATCGAGAATGTAGAGCGCGAAGTGCGCCCGGAGCAACTGGCCTACATCATCTACACCTCAGGCTCGACCGGACGTCCGAAAGGCGTCGCTGTCGAACATCGTCAACTGCTGCACACGATGCAGTCCGCACAGGAAGTTCTGGGGCTTACGGAGGCAGATTGTCTACCCTCCATAGCCTCGTTCTCCTTCGACATCTCGTTGTTGGAACTGCTCTGCGCGCCACTCGCGGGAGGACGTTGTCTGCTCGTCTCTACACACGGAGCGATGGATGCGCCCATCGCTGCAAGAGTGTTGCAGGAAGCCACCGTATTGCATGCCGTGCCTGGATTGATGCGCCGCTTCGTGAGCCTAACTCGCGAGCAGTATCCGCAGTTACGACAACTGCTCGTCGGCGGAGAAGCAGTTCCGCCTGAATTGGTCTCGGAGATGCAGGAGGTGTGGAGCGGTGCGGACGTCAGAGTGTTGTATGGACCAACCGAAGCCACCATCATCTGCGCCAGCTACGAAGTGGGCAGACAAGAAGCGATCAATCATCAGATGATAGGCCGGCCACTTCCAAACTGTGTGCTGCGAATTCTTGACGGTAAGGGACAGTTAGTGCCGATCGGTGTTGACGGAGAGATTTGCATCGGTGGAGCGGGATTAGCTCGCGGATACTGGCAGAGTGCGGATTTAACGGCGGAGAAGTTCGTGAGCGCAATGGATGGAACGAGAATCTATCGGACGGGTGATCGGGGCCGCTATCTGTCCGACGGGAACATAGAGTTCACCGGCCGCATTGATGAGCAGGTAAAGGTGCGAGGGTTCCGGATCGAATTGGGAGAGATCGAATCCGTGCTTACGGAGCACGAATCGGTGACAGAGGCGGTTGTCATTGCCCTCGAAGACAGGGGCAGCGAGAAGCGTCTGGTGGCCTATGTGGTTACTGCGCCCGGCGCATCGCGGAACGTCAGCGATTTGCGTGGTTACTTAAAGGAGCGACTGCCGGACTATATGATCCCTTCAGCCTTCGTCTATCTGGATGCCCTGCCGCTAACGAGCCACGGGAAGATAGACCGTCGAGCATTGCCCGCACCGGATTCTGAACGTCCCGCACTCGCGGAAGCCTTCATCGAGCCGCGGACGCCGGCCGAAAAAAAACTCGCCTCGATCTGGTCGAAACTAATTGGCATCAATCGCATCGGCATCAACGACAATTATTTTGAGCTTGGCGGCGACTCGTTGCTGGCGACACAACTCGTCTCCCACGTGCGCAATGTATTTGAAGTCGAGCTCCCGCTCGTCGAGCTATTCCGGCACCCGACGCTCGCAGAGATGGCTACATCAATCGAAGAAGCCATCATCGAACAGATGGAAGAGATCAGCGACGAAGAAGCCGAGCAGTTGTTATCGCCACAAAAAGCCACAGAAGATCTTTAGCCACAAAAAGGCACATAAAGCGCAAAAGAAAAAGCTCTGAACTTTCTTTTTTGTGTTTTTTGTGCCTTTTTGTGGCTAAAGATCAGCTCAGCGCCGATTTCAAGACGCGCGCCAGACGCGGAATGCCTTCTTCTATTTGAGCCGTAGTCGGATGGCTGAAGTTCAGACGGATGCTGCTCGAACGTTTCTTGTTCACGCTGAAGGCGTGGCCGGGAATGAAAGCGACGTGTTCATCTTCGAGCGCCCTTCGAAAAAGCTCATCAACATCGACCCGGGACGGCAACTCGACCCAGACGAAAAAACCGCAGTCCGGCCTGGTCCAGCGTGCAGTGTCGGGAAAATTCTCGGCGAGTGCGCGCAGCATCGTGTCACGCTTGAGCCGGTACTGTGTGCGCAGCATATCTATTTGTCCACGTAGCCCGCCCGTGTCGAGGTAAGCATTGACGATGCGTTGCGAGAGGGGAGCGGCGTCGATGTCCGTCGACTCCTTGATGACCGAGAGCGGCAGGATCAATTCTTCCGGAACAACGAGCCAGCCTACACGTAATGCGGGCGCCAGAATTTTTGAGAACGAGCCTACGTAAAAGACTGAAACGTCGCTCAACGCACGTAAGGGCGGTAGCGGATCCTCATAGCACAAAAATCCGTAAGCGTCGTCTTCGATAATCGGCACACGATATTCTTCGGCGAGCTCGACGAGGCGCGTACGCTTCGACGAACACAGGCGCACGCTCAAAGGATTATGTCCGTCTGTGATTGAGTAGATAAAACTCGGACGCGCGCCCCCGTTCAAATATTTCTCGACAGCGTCGACGTCCATTCCTGTCTCCGCGTCAGTCGAAACCGTCAGAACTTGAGGCTGGAAGGGATCAAGGACTTGCTGGAAACCGGAGTAAATTAACTCTTCCGTGATGACGCTGCTGCCGGGTTCGAGCAGCAGCCGTGACAGCAGGCTCATGCCCTGCTGTGCGCCAGCCGTGAGAAAGATTTGTTCTTCACGACAGTTGACGCCGCGCTGCTTCATCAGTTCCCGCACGTGCTGTTTCAAAGACTGAAGCGGCGGGCTGTATTGCAGCGCACCCGCGTTCACAGACAGCACGCGCTCGGCTGCTTCAGCCAAAGCCTCTCTCGGAAACAACTCGACCGCAGGCATTCCGAGAGCAAAAGAGACGATACCGGGGCGTGCCGTCGCGACCAGCATCTTCTGCAATGCCGATTGCTCCAACCCTCGCGCCCAACCTGCCAATTCCGCTGAGGTCTGCAAACTCGAAGAGACTGTCAAACTGTTCCTCTCGCCCTTCTAGAAGTTTCCGCGTAACACCTGCTCACGCTCAATCGCTTCAAAGAGCGCCTTGATATTTCCGCCGCCGAAGCCGCGCGCGCCCTTGCGCTGGATGATCTCCATGAACGCAGTCGGGCGACCGTGCAGAGGCTTCGAGAATACCTGAAACATCGTGCCCCACTTATCCTGATCGACAAGAATGCCGAGGTCACGAAGTGACTGCCTGTCCACGTCGATCGGGCCGACTCGCTCCTCCAGAGTCTCGTAGTAGGTGTCAGGAGTGTAGAGAAAATCAATGCCGTTGGCGCGCAGCGCGCGGATGGTCTCCACGATGTCGTCGGATTGCAGCGCGATGTGCTGTGCCCCCGGACCGTGATGAAATTCCAGATACTCCTCAATCTGCGAAGAGTGTTTGCTCGGCGCAGGCTCCATGAGGGGAAACTTGACGTGGCCATTACTGTTCTCCACCACGCCTGAATTCATCGCCGTGTTTTCCGTCACGATATCTTCCTGGTGCGAGTGGTGAAAGTCGAAGACGTCGATATAGAAATCGAACCAGTCTTTGAGCGAGTTGGGTTCAACACAGGAGGCGATATGGTCGAAGGTTGTGAGTCCGGTCGGCATAACCTGCACCGGATTCTTGAACGGCTGATAGCCGGGGAAGAAGTGTTTGTCGACTCCCTCTCGATGAATGAACGAATGGACAGTATCGCCGTAGGCTGCGACGGTCGCCTTGGTGAAGCGACCTTCCTCCTGATCGAAGAGCGTCGGCTCCATCACGGGACGCGCGCCGCGCCGTACCGTCTCCGCAAAAGTGTATGGGACATCATCAACATTGAAGGCGATGTCTTTAACGCTGTCGCCGTGAACGCGCACATGCTCGGCCACGGGGCTGTCGGGCGAGAGCGCACTCGTGAAAATCAAAGTGATGTTGTTTTGTTGCAGCACGAACGAGGTGCAATCGCGCTTGCCGGTTTCAAGTGATGAAAAGGCAATCGGCGTGAAGCCGAAAGCCATGCGATAAAAGTGCGCGGCTTGTGAAGCATTACCGACATAAAACTCCACATAGTCGATGTGTCTGATTTCCAACATAGTATTTCCCAGAGACTTACTTATTTTTGCCGGGATAAAGGGAGGAAGGTTCTTACTCAAAAACTGGGCGGTGAATGTAGTGCGTATGATAGCAAGTCTTGCGCGGGAGTGATAGCTCACCGTGAAGTATCAAAGAGGATTTTTCACGCAAAGACGCAAAGAACGCAAAGACGCAAAGACGCAAAGACGCAAAGACGCAAAGACGCGCCCAAAACATTTGACCCGCCTTTGCGTCTTTGCGTTCTTTGCGTCTTTGCGTGAACGGTTTTCCTGTGGGCAGAGGATCCTGAAGAAGAAGCTTAACTCCTCGGCGTTTTTGCACGCGCGAGGTGGACACGGAGCTTTTGCGCGAGCAGAGAAACATGCGGCTCATCGAGCATAGTGAAATGATTGCCCCGCACCACTTCGATCTCTAGCGAACCCTCTGCCAGATGACTCCAACCATATGTCGTATCCGTCAGCTCGTCATCCATCGTCTCGGCCGCACGGAAGAGGACCAGCGGTGCGGAACATGCTCGCGGCCGGTAAGCCAGCACCGCTTCGTTGTTGCTCCGGTAAACCTTGAAGAGATCGTGAAGCTGCTTCAAATCAAACCCGCTGGGAAATATTCCTGACCTCTCCGCCAGTTTGAAGAGGCGCCTCAACTGCAACTCTTCGTCAAGACTCAAAAGCTCCTCTGAGATATTCGCCAGCTCCGCCGGTGGAAGTCCCAGTTGAAACGCGAAATTCGCTACCTGCATCGCCTGCTCATCGTCTTGTTTGAACCTGGCGGTGTAAGGAGTTATCGAATCAAACAAAGCTACGAGTGCGACTTGCTGCCCTTGTCGCTGAAGTTGACACGCCATCTCGAAAGCAATGAGACCACCCATGGACCAACCGCCCAGCACATACGGTCCACTCTCCTGCACTGTGCGGATCGCATATATGTAATCAGTCGCCATCTCTTCGATCCGCGTGTGCGGCTCCTGCGCGCCCAGCAACCCGCGCGCTTGCAACGCGTAGAAGGGTTGAGTCACACCTAAACGACGAGCGAGACTGACATACGAAAAAACGTTCCCACCAACCGCATGAACACAGAAGAAGGGTGGCAACGACCCTTGCGGCTGAATCGAGACGAGTGATTGGCCTGCGTCGGAATGCTGCTCTTCCAGGTACTTCGCAAAAGAAGCAATCGTCGGAGCAGTGAAGATATTAACGACGGGTATGATTTCGCCCAGATGCTCCTGCAAGCGGTTGATAAAAATCACGCCCTTGATTGAATCGCCGCCGAGATCGAAGAAGTCGTCATGTATACCAATATGCTCGACGCCGAGCACGTCGGTCCACAACTCCGACAGCATCGCTTCGACACCGTTGCGCGCAGCTTCGTATCGCTTCTCGAACTCCGGTCTATCGCGTCCGGGCTCCGGCAGACTTTTCTTATCAAGCTTTCCGTGAGTCGTCAGTGGTATCTCTGCCAATTCGACGAACACTGCGGGGAGCATGTGCTCCGGTAGTCTCTCTCTCAAATATGCGCGCAGCTCGTCGATGCGAAGCTCACTGTTTGGTCGCGCGACTACATAAGCGCAGAGGCGTTGAACTCCGTTACCATCAGGGCGGGCCACGACGACAGCCGCTTGAAGAGACGGATGCGTGAGGAGCGCCGTTTCAATCTCGCCGGGTTCGATGCGAAAGCCGCGGATCTTGACCTGCTGGTCGATGCGTCCGAGATACTCGATGTCGCCTCCGGGCAAACGACGCACGAGGTCGCCACTCCGATAAAGACGCGCACCCGCTTCTCGCCCGAATGGATCTGGAATAAAACGCTCGGCCGTCAACTCTGCGCGATTCAGATAGCCGCGCGCCAGCCCGTCGCCGCCGACGTACAATTCGCCCGGCACCAAGTCAGGGACCTGCCGCAAGCGCTGGTCAAGAACGTAAACGCTGAGATCCGGAATCGCGCCGCCGATCCTGCTTCCACGAATGCTATCGAGGTCGCCGGCGGTTAAAGGCCGGTAGGTGACATGGACCGTTGTCTCCGTGACGCCATACATGTTGACGAACTGTGGACGGCGATCGCCATGTCTCTCGAACCACGGCTTGAGACTTTGCAACTCGAGCGCTTCACCTCCGAAGATGACGAAGCGTAACGAGAGCTCGCTTTCACGCGCTTCATCCGCCTTCATGAGTTGACGGAAAGCCGAGGGAGTTTGATTGAGCACCGTGACCTGCTCGCGGCTTAACAGCTCATGGAAAGCTTCCGGCGATCGACTAACGAAATGCGGCACGATGACGAGTCGTCCGCCGTAAAGCAGCGGGCCCCAAAGCTCCCAGACTGAAAAGTCGAAAGCGAAGGAGTGAAACAGCGTCCACACGTCGTTTTCAGTGAAGTCGAACCACTGGCGAGTCGCGTTGAAGAGGCGCACGACATTAGCGTGTGTGACCACCACGCCTTTCGGAGTTCCGGTTGAACCCGAGGTATAAATGACGTAACACGGGTAACGCGGATCAGACGGATCAAAGCCACGGATTAAATCCGGATCTGATCTGTGGTAATCCGTGGCTGATGGTCCTTCCGCGGTTAGAATCACCGCCGGCTTTGCGTCCTCGATCATGAACCGGAGTCGCTCAGGCGGATAACTCGGATCGAGCGGCACGTAAGCTCCACCTGCCTTCAAGATACCGAGTATGCCGATTACCAACTCGAGGCTGCGCTCGATGGATAGCCCGACTAACACTTCGGGGCCGACGCCCATCGCTCGTAACTGATGGGCTAGCTGATCCGCACGCTGGTTCAGCTCCGCGTACGTTAGCTGCTTGTTCTCAAACGATAGGGCAATCGCGCCAGGATTACGTTCCACTTGCGCTTCGAATAAATGATGAAGACTTTCGACAGGTCCCTCAGACTGCGCGGCGACCTGGGGCTGTATTTCCTCTTCCGTTAGCAGCGACAACTCCGAGATACGTGCGTCAGGGTTATTGGCGATGCTCTCCAGAAGAATCTGAAAGTGAGTGAGCATGCGCTTGATTGTGCCCGCGTCGAAGAGGTCAGTGCGATAGGCAAGATAGCCTTTCAACGCCGGGCCTTTATCCCAAACATTCAGCGACAGATCGAACTGTGTCGTCCCACTCTCGATGTTCACCGGTGTAAGAACGAGACCGGACAATTCGATGGCTTCGTCAGGCGTGTTCTGAAGCGCGAACATCGCCTGAATGATAGGCATGTGGCTCAAATCTCTCTGCGGCTGAAGCTCCTCAACCAGCTTATCGAAGGGAAACTCCTGATGTGCATACGCACCGAGCGCCGTCTCTTTAACCTGTGCGAGCAGTTCGCGAAAGCTCAAGTCGTCGCTGAAATCCGCGCGCATGACGAGTGTGTTGATGAAGAAGCCGATTAAGCCCTCGAGCTCCTGGCGATTGCGACCGGCGATCGGCGTTCCGACGACGATCACGTCCTGTCTGGCATAACGGTGCAACAGTGTTTGAAAGGCTGCCAGCAGGACCATGAACATCGTTGCGCCTTCCTGTTGGCCCAGCTCTCGCAATCGTCTCACCACATCGCCAGCAACAAAGAAATGTTCAAGCGACCCGCGCGAGCTTTGTATCGAAGGGCGTGGTCGGTCGGTCGGAACTTCGAGGATAGGTGGCGCGCCGTCAAGTTGCTTCTTCCAGTAATCGAGTTGCGTCTCGAACACTTCTCCCGTCAGCCACGACCGTTGCCATTGCGCGTAGTCGGCGTACTGAATATGAAGATTGGAGAGCGTCGATGGGGCGCCAATAGAGAATGCGTTATAGAGCTGGGCCAACTCATTCACCAGTACACTAATCGACCAACCATCCGAGATGATGTGATGCATCGCCAACAGCAGCAGGTGATCTTCAACATTCAGACGGACCAGCACCGCGCGCATCAGCGGGCCGTTGACGAGGTCGAACGGCTCTTTAAGGTTTTCCACCGCGACACGATGCGCTTCGCTCTCTCGCATGGTCTCCGGCAGATGCGTCAAATCGAGCAACGGCAGCGCCAGGGCAGCGTGCGAAGAGATGACCTGCATCGGCTGTGCGTCAACCATTTGAAAAGTTGTGCGCAGAACTTCGTGTCTTTGGACAATCTCGTTCAATGCCTGTTCCATGGCTTTGACGTTGAGTTTTCCTAAGAGACGTGAGGCGACGGGCACGTTGTAAGCCGGACTCTGCGGGTTCATCTGGTGCAGGAACCAGAGTCGCTGCTGTGCAAATGACAGAGGGAAGAGGAAGACATCCTCAGCACTCTCTAAAGTCTCTTCGTGGTCAGGTATAGAAGAATCGAGATAAGAATTTTGCATCACGGCTGCCGCTGCTTTGAGTCGAAACTACGTTGGAACGAGGACAAAAAGCAAGGAGGGTGAAATCAGAAATGTCTACGCGTAATCTCTGCGTCCGAATTCATCGCGCCAAGTTGCGCCATCAGCATGATGATGTGCGTAAGTTTTATGAACAATTTAGCGGCGAAGTAACAGTGGCTTTTGAAGCCAGTGGTTACAGTGCCTGGTTTGAACAGATGCTGGCGGAGTTGAGACATACGATCTGGACCGACAACCAGATTCTCGAGGCTGCCGCGATTGACATCGAGTCACGTGACTATAGCGTGACAAATTTCTTGGACCACTCAGACGTTTTTTGACGGTTAACGCAAGCGAGATCGCGACTTTTCAGGACTTTGCCTCGCGTGGGAACAAGCTAAGACATTGACATGCTCGCCAATTGTTCGATACCAGATAAGATAGGGGAAGCGGTGAACGATCGCTCCTGACATCTCTATATACAACAGGATAAATGAAAGGCTTTTCTTCGAGAACGGAGAAGGCGTGAGAGATCTCCGCTTGGAGTTGGGCGCCGAGACCGGGTCGCTGGTTTTCATACCAGACTTTGCCTCAGCGATGTCTAGCTCTGCAGCACGTCGAACCTGGAGGTGAAACGTCAAGGAAGTTTTTCAAGACGTTTCTTCACGTCTGCCCATGAGCTCTGATCGTCTGGATTTGATTCCATATCGGCCAGACGCGCGTCCAGTAACTCTCTTTCGGCGCCTGTAAGAGGTAGATCAGTTGCTGATAATGAGTCCCAAACTACGCCAATCAACTCCAGACGATCCGCTGGTTCTAGATTGCGGATTTTTTCTAGCAGGACAGTATCGATCATAATCCAAGGATAGCTCATGCATACTTGAATTTCCAGATCTAGTACCTCATGTCGAGATTTACTCGTGATCCCGAAACATGTCAGCAGTCTTTAACCTTTATTTGAACAAGAGAAGGGGTGGTTAATGACCTCGACAGCAGGGCTTTGAGCATCAATAGTTACGGCCGGCGCGAGTTACTCGATTGGTTTGCGATTCGACTGTGAAGGTTCGGTCTTGCGAAATATACCTCCGCCTTCGCCCTCCCTTTACACAGATTGATTGTAGAATCCGTTGAGAGTATATTCGCATCTCAGCCCATTGAGAATTATTCGCGCGCCAGCCCAGCCGGCATGCCTCCAGTGCCGGGAATACAACCTCCCTAATAAGACAAGCTAAAGAAAAGGAGCACTTCAATGTTTAAGGTTCACCGCATTGTAAAAGGCACAACCGTAACTCTGCTGACCGCATTAGGCTTCATCATGATTGTTTGGGCTCACGGCAGATCAGCACCTCAACCGGCGCGAGGCGAGACGGATTCAGTGAAAGCTGTGCAACTCAGGATCACGCTCGAGGGCGGCCATTGGGCCAACATAACCCAACTCGAAGGGGTCGCGTTCACGATCGAGCGGGATGGGAAGAAGCTTGCGATCACGCCGTACATCCGCGACGGCGGCAAGGTCGAGTTGCGGATCCTCAAAGCGGTTCATTACAACGGCAAAGAAACAATGGAAGCTGCGGGCGCTCTGTCGGTTGGCAAGGGACTCACAGAGCTCAAAGGGAACGGGCTTGCGTTGGGTGTACAGGTGCTGGACGCTAACAAGAAACTCCGGTCTGACCTGCTCGCCGCGTCCGCCTTGACCTGCTGTGCGAAAACGTGTGACGGGACGCTGGTCTGCGGTGGTGTGTGCGTCTGCACGGACTGCGGGCGCTGCGGGCCTAACTGGTGTGACTGCGCGATACCCGGGCCTCCCGACGAATAATGAAGCGCTCGGTTCGGTTGATACTTCGTCACACGAAATGAAGATGGCGACGATGTCTTCATGCCGTTTCACTGGGCATTGGATTTGAATCCGACTTTCGCCGTCGCCACGAAGCTTGGTGGCCTGGACGAAGTCTGAGCTTTTGGAACCTCGAGCTGGCGTCAGGTCCAGCCCCGAACATCCCGCTGTTATGTCTGGAGCTTCGCGCTCGCCGTGTGGCTCCTCCGCTGGCAGTAGCAGTACCCGGCAAATGATAACCACTAAATGCGGATTCATACTTTGCCGCATCGTTCGCCATCTACGCTAATCGACTTACTTGACCGGAGAGCACAATGCGCGCCGGACGAGTTGGCTTACACCTTCCTGGCAGATGGAGAAGGTGCGGAATTAAACCTCAGCTATGGTGAACTAGATCGCCGAGTGAAAGCCGTCGCCGCTTTCCTGCAAGAGATGGAAGCTGTTGGCGAACGTGCGTTGCTCCTGTATCCGCCGGGGCTGGACTACGTCGTCGCCTTTTGGGGTTGTCTCTATGCAGGTGTGATTGCCGTACCCGCGTATCCGCCCCGTCTGAATCGCAACCTGCTCCGTCTGCTCGCCATAGCCGAAGACGCCGGCGCGACTCTTGCGCTTACGACTTCACAAATACTTGGCAAGGTAAATTCTCTACTGGCGCAGGCTCCGAACCTCAAAGCTTTAAACTGGCAGGCGACAGACACGCTCACACCGGAGTTGGCCCATCAATGGCGGCCCGCAGAAGTAGACGGCAACACGCTGGCTTACTTGCAATACACCTCAGGCTCTACGTCAGCGCCCAAAGGGGTGATGGTCAGCCACAATAACGTCTTATCTAACTCCGCCGCCATCGCAAACGGTTTTGAACATTCGTCGCAGAGCATTTCTCTGTCATGGCTGCCGCACTTCCACGATATGGGCCTCGTAGACGGCATCATACAGCCTCTGTACAGCGGCTTTCGCGGCTTCCTGATGTCGCCGGTGTCTTTTCTGCAAAGCCCTTCGCGATGGCTGAAAGCCATCTCGAAATACCAGGTGACACACAGCGGCGGGCCTAACTTTGCTTACGATCTGTGCGTACGCAGAATCGGAGTAGAAGAGCGGGCGACGCTCGATCTCAGCAGTTGGTGTGTGGCTTACAACGGAGCGGAGCCGGTTCGCAGAGAAACGCTCGAACGTTTTATCGCGGCTTTCGGTTCATGCGGATTTCGCCGCAGCGCCTGTTATCCGGCGTACGGGCTTGCTGAAGCGACTCTCAAGGTTTCCGGCGGTCGAAAGCTCCTGCCGCCAATCTACTGTACGGTCCAAGCGGAGGCGCTCGAACGTCATCAGATCACAGAAGCTTCAGAGTCTTCCGACAAGAGCCGGACGCTCGTCGGCTGCGGCTTGGCTGTGCCAGAAACTAAGGTTGTGATTGTCGAGCCGGTATCAAGAATGAGGTGCGCGCCCGGCGACGTAGGCGAAATCTGGGTGGCTGGGCCAGGCGTCGCGAAAGGTTACTGGAATCATCCTGAAGAGACAGAAGAGACTTTTCACGCACACCTTGCAGATACCCTGGAAGGCCCTTTTCTACGTACGGGAGACCTCGGCTTTCTCAAGGACGATCAGCTCTTTGTAACGGGCCGTCTGAAGGACCTCATCATCATCAGGGGGCGCAACCTATACCCGCAGGACATCGAGCGAACGGCTGAACAGGCTCATGCCGCGCTCAAGCAGGGCGCTGGCGCGGCGTTCTCACTTGAGATAGCCGGCGAGGAACGACTGATCCTTGTCTATGAAGTGGACCGTCGCCGCTGCTCAAGCTTCGAGGTGGTGATTGAGAGCGTCCGTCAAGCTGTGGCGGAAGAACACGAGGTGTCGGTTCATGCCATTGCGTTGCTCAAGGCCGGAAGCCTGCCGAAGACTTCAAGCGGCAAAGTTCAACGCCACGCCTGTCTAAAGAAATTCATCAGCGGAGGTCTAAACAAAGTCGCGCGCTGGCAAGCCGGCGACTCACAGGAGCACGTGAACTTACCCTTTGATACCACGCGCGACCCCAAGGCCATCGCGGCCTGGCTGCAATCGCAACTTGCTTCGAGCCTGGGTTTGGACCGCGTTGAGGTTGATGTCGAGCGTCCGCTCTACGTTTTTGGAGTTGATTCTTTACTGGCCGTTGAATTGACGCACCGTATTGAAACGACTCTGGGTGTCACTCTGCCTCAGGTCAGTTTTTTGCAGGGCCGTAGCCTCAGAGAACTGGCCGAACAAGCATCATCTCAAACGCCAACCGCCACCGCCCGACAGACGGCCGCCCCGGCGGTGATCCAATCCACCGAGTATCCTCTGTCCGCCGGTCAGCAGGCGCTTTGGTTTCTCGCTCAATTATCGCCGGAGAGTACGGCTTACAATATTGCGAGGGCCCTGCGCATCAAATCAGCGCTGGACGTTTCGGCATTCGAGCGCGCCCTTCAAACTCTCATCGCGCGCCACGCTTCACTAAGGACGCTTTTTTCTGCGGCGAACGGCAGACCGATCCAGCGCGTGCAAAGTCAGTCGGAACCTGGCTTCGAGGAGGAGGACGCAACAAACTGGGACGAATCATACCTGCAAGAGCGTCTGGTCGAGAAAGCTCACACCCATTTCGATCTCAGACATGGACCACTCCTGCGACTGCATCTCTTCAAACGTTCGGTGAGAGAGTACGTGCTCCTGCTGGTCGCCCACCACATCATCGTGGACTTCTGGTCGCTTGAACTGGTCCTGGATGAATTGTGTGAAGAATATGCGGTGCTGAAAGAAGGACGACCGGCGAGGCTGAATCCTGTCCGGGCCCAATATAGAGAATTTGTATCCTGGCAGGAGGAACTACTTCAGGGACCTGAAGGTGAGCGGTTGCGGCGTTATTGGCGGCGCCAACTGGCAGGCGAGCTGCCCGCGCTCGATTTGACCACAGACCGCCCGCACCCGCCCGTCCAAACCTACAACGGCGCATCCCTCTCTTTCAAAATCAGCGCCGGACTGACCAGTGAGCTCAAAGCCTTGGCCCAGAGTCACGGCGCGACCCTCTACACGATCTTACTGGCGGGCTTCTCCACACTGCTTCATCGCTACACGGGACAGAAGGAGATTCTGATCGCCTCGCCGACGGCTGGCCGCGCGAAGGCCGAATTCGCCGGAGTCGTCGGTTACTTCGTCAATCCGGTTCTTATCCGCACACACGTCTCTTGCGAATTATCATTTGCCGCACTCCTGGACCAGGTGCGACAGACCGCCCTCGACGCTTTAGAGCATCAGCACTATCCGTTCGCCAGGTTGGTCGAAGACTTGCAGCCATCGCGGGACCAGAGCCGCCCACCGCTCTTTCAGGCAATGTTCATTTTGCAGAAGTCTCATCTGCTTGATGGCCAGGGTTTGTCAGCCTTCGCTCTGGGCGAAGCGGGCGCTCCAGTGCAACTCAACGGTCTTACTTTGCACTCAATGCCGCTTGAACGCCGCATCGCTCAATTCGATCTCACACTGGCTATGGCTGAGGCCGGTGTTGAGATGGCGGCGTCGCTGGAATACAACTCAGACCTGTTCGACCGAGCGACCATCGAACGCTTCGCTGAACACCTGCAAACCTTGCTCGGAAGTATCGTCGCCGCGCCCTCCACACGCGTTTCCGAACTGCCGTTGCTTGACGAGCAAGAGCGGCGGTTATTGTCGGAGTGGAATCGAACCCGCGTGGAGTTTCCGAGCGAGCACTGTTTGCACGAGCTGATCGAAGAACAGGTCAAGCGTTCGCCGGAAGCTGTCGCCGTCGTTTTCGAACAGGAGCGACTGACCTACGCCGAGCTGAACGCGAGAGCAAATCAGTTGGCCCATCACCTGCGAAAGCTGGGAGTCGGGCCGGAGGTAAGGGTTGGGATTTGCCTCGAACGCTCTCTTGAGATGGTGATCGGCTTGTTGGGCATCCTCAAAGCCGGCGGGGCATACGTTCCGCTCGATCCTGAGTATCCGAGGGAGCGTCTGGTCTTCATGGCGGACGATGCACGACTGCCAGTGTTGTTGACGGTGCGTGATCTCGCTGGCTCGCTCGCAACCAAGGAGACGGTAGTAGTCCGACTAGATGCCGACTGGCCCGTCATTGCCTTGGAGAGCAAGGCCGACTTACGGATCCGGGCGACGGCTGAGAACGTCGCATACGTGATTTACACCTCTGGCTCGACTGGCCGGCCCAAAGGCGTGATGATCACCCATCGCGCCTTCTGCAATCGCCTGCACTGGATGCAAACGACCTACAACTTGACCAACTCGGATACCGTTCTACAGAAAACTCCGTTCAGCTTTGACGTTTCCGCATGGGAATTCTTTTGGCCTTTGATGACGGGCGCGCGGCTCGTTTTGGCTCCGCCAGGCACTCACCGCGACGGCGGTGCACTCGTCCAATTAATAAAGGAGCAGCAGATCACCGTCATGCACTTCGTGCCGGCGATGCTACGAGTATGGCTGGACCAACCGGGGCTTGAAAAGTGCGGCTCTTTACGAATGGTCGTGTGCAGCGGCGAGGTCCTCCCCTTTGAACTGCAAGAACGTTTCTTCGCTCGTCTGCCGGCAGAACTGCATAACCTCTACGGCCCGACCGAAGCGGCGATTGACGTGACCTTCTGGAAATGCTTGCGCGAAAGCAAACGACAAGTAGTTCCCATCGGTCATCCGATCGCCAACACGCAGATTCATATTCTTGATCGGGAACTTCAAACTGTTCCTGTCAACGTACCCGGCGAGTTGCACATCGGCGGAGTGGGACAGGCTCGCGGCTATCTACTTCGGCCGGATTTGACAGCAGAGAAGTTCATCCCGAACCCGTTTGCCGACGAGGCGGGAGAGCGGCTCTATCGCACGGGCGATCTCGCACGCTACCTGGCCGACGGTAGCATAGAGTTTCTCGGACGTCTGGACCATCAGGTGAAACTCCGCGGTTTCCGCGTCGAGCTTGGCGAAATCGAAACCCTTCTCTCCAGTAATGAGGCCGTCCGAGAGGCAGTCGTAATTGCCAGGGAGACCTCCGTCGGTGAGAGGCGGTTGGTCGCTTACGTAGTGGGCGCGCGGCCGGGACCGGCGCCGTCCGCGAGCGTGCTACGTGCTTTCCTGAAAGAGAAGCTGCCGGATTACATGATCCCTGCTTCGTTCGTGGTCCTGGACGCTTTGCCGCTGACAGCCAATGGCAAAGTTGATCGGCGAGCGCTACCCGCGCCGGACGGTGCGCGTGCGGAGTCAGAGCAGGCTTTCGTCGAGGCTCGCACGAAGACCGAGGAAGTGCTGGCCGAAATCTGGTCGCGCCTGCTTGGCGTAGAGCAGGTCTCAATCCATGACAATTTCTTTGAGTTGGGCGGGCATTCGCTGCTCGGCATGCAACTCATCTCTCGCGTGCGTGAAGCACTGGACGTGGAATTAAACGTGCGCGCATTGTTCGATGCCCCGACCATCTGCACATTCGCCGCGAAGGTCGAGGCGGCGATGCAGGATTCGGAACGCGGTGTCTCGCAGGCGCTCGCGCGGGTCTCGCGCGCCTCTGAGTGGCCGCTTTCTTTTGCACAACAGCGCCTCTGGTTCCTGGATCAGTTGGAGCCCGGCAGCGCCTTCTATAACGTCTCTCTCTCGCTCAGATTGATCGGCGAACTTAATGTCTCCGCTTTGGAATCATCGCTCAACGAAGTGATCAGGCGTCACGAGATTTTGCGCACGGAGTTTGTCGCGGTGGCCGGACGCCCCGCGCAGGTCATCGTGCCTGTGCGCACGTTGAGATTAGGAGTTGAGGAGTTGAGCCAATCGGCTGAGGCTTCGAGATGGATGGAAGCGCACCTACGAATAAAAGAGGAAGCGCAGCACCCGTTCGATTTAGCTCGAGGTCCTTTAATGCGATGCCGTCTATTGCGGCTGGACCAGCGAGAGCACCTCTTCCTTTTGACGATGCACCACATCATCACAGACGGCTGGTCGCTGGATATTCTCTTCCGCGAGTTGGCTGCTCACTACAGGGCCTTCTCCGAGCAAGCACGTCCGCACCTGGCGGAGCCGCCGGTTCAATATGCGGACTTCGCGTTGTGGCAACAGGACTGGTTCAGCGGGGAAGTGCTGCAAGCGCAGCTTGCTTACTGGAAAGAGCAACTGGCCGGCGCTCCTCTCTTTTTGCCTCTGCCGACAGACCGGCCACGCCCGCCCGTGCAGAGCTATCGTGGGGCAACCCGATCACTGACGCTCGGCGAAAGCATGGTCGCAAGACTGAGGGCCTTAAGTCGTGCTGAGGGCGTCACCTTATTCATGTTCCTGCTCGCGGCCTTTCAAACTCTGCTTCACAGATATACGGGACAGGATGATTTTATCGTCGGCACTCCGATTGCCAATCGCAACCGGAGTGAATTGGAAGAGATGGTCGGCCTCTTTGCCAACACGCTCGCGCTGCGCGCTGACCTATCGGGCAACCCGACATTTCGCGCCTTACTGCAACGCGTGCGCGAGACGACCCTGAACGCCTTTGCTCATCAGGACCTGCCCTTTGAAAAGCTGGTCGAGGAATTGCGCCCCGCGCGAGACCTGAGCCGGACGCCGCTCTTTCAGGTGATGTTCGCAATGCAACGTGCGCCATTGGAGAAAGTGAAATTTCCTGGTTTGGAGCTCTGTCTGCTGGAGCCTGAAAGCACGGTTGCAAAATTCGACCTGACGCTCGCAATTGACGAAACAGAAGACGAACTAAAACTCAATCTGGAATACAACACAGACCTTTTCGATGAGCAGACCATCGTGCGCATGTTGGGCCATCTGGAGACGCTGCTCAGACACGCCGCGGATGCGCCCGAACAACGCCTTTCACACTTGCCGCTCCTAACGGCCGCGGAGCGTCATCAACTACTGCGGGAATGGAACGACACGCGCATTGCATACCCGCACCGCGCATCATGCCTGCACCATCTTTTTGAGTTACAAGTAGAGCGCACGCCATCAGCCGTGGCCGTCGTCATGGACGAACAGGAACTGACTTATGACGAGCTGAACCGCCGTGCGAATCAGTTAGCCGATTACTTACGGGAACTCGGCGTCGGGCCTGAAGTTCGAGTCGCCCTCTTCGTCGAGCATTCGATAGAGATGCTTGTGTCTCTACTCGGCGTACTCAAGGCCGGCGGCGCATACGTGCCGCTCGATTCCAATTATCCGCAAGAGCGGCTACGCCTGATAATCGAAGATGCGCAGGTGAAACTGTTGTTGACTACGCGCCGCCTTGCACCACCATCGGAGACGAAGCTGTATTCGCGCGTCATCTATGTGGACGAGAAATGGAAGGAGATTAGCGCGCGCGACGAGAGAAACAGGAAGAGCGATGTAACGGCAGCTAACCTGGCTTATGTGATTTACACCTCAGGCTCGACGGGAAATCCGAAGGGGGTTCTCGTCACGCATCGTTCCGTCGTCAACCATTGCCAGGCGATGGCAAGGCTCTTTGACTTACAACCATCCGACAAGGTCTTACAATTTGCGCCACTCAATTTCGATGTTGCGGTGGAAGAACTGTTCACGTCTTTAGCGAGTGGCGCCGCGATCATTTTACTACCTGCACAGCTCCGCCTGTCTGCGGTCGACTTCACCAAATTTTTGTCCGGCGCTGCCGTGACGATCCTCAATCTACCTGCTTCCTACTGGTATCAGTGGATCTCCGAACTAGCTCGCCTGAAGACTGGTCCACCTGCCGCGCTGCGCCTGATGGTGGTAGGCAGTGAGAAGGTCCCGGTGGAGTGGTATGCCGGTTGGCGAGAGATTGCCGGAGAGCATGTGCGCTGGATGAATGCGTACGGGCTGACTGAAACCACCATCACTTCAATAGTCTATGAAGCCCGAGGCGACTCGGAACTTCTGACGAGCGAGTCAATGCCTATCGGCAGGCCCATCGCGAACACAGAGGCATACATTCTGGACAGGGAATTGGAGCCGGTTCCGATCGGCGTGCATGGTGAACTTTACCTGGGTGGTGAGTGTTTGGCCCGCGGCTATCTTGGTGAACCTGCCTTGACTGCGGAACGCTTCGTTCCTCACCCGTTCAGTCAAACGGCGGGCGCTCGTTTGTACCGAACCGGCGACGTTGTGCGCTATTTGCCGGACGGGAACCTTGAGTACATCGGGCGCACAGATTTGCAGTTGAAGATCAGAGGTTTTCGTGTTGAACCGCGAGAGATTGAGGCGGCGCTGGCGACACATGCGTCCGTTTGTGAGGTGTTGGTTGACGCGCGAGAGGATCCAGCGGGGATGACGCGACTGGCTGCTTACGTCGTGACCAGCGGGGAGCATGCGCCGGCGACGGCCGAGCTTCATCGTCACCTCAAAGAACGGCTGCCGGAATACATGATCCCTTCGGCTTTCGTGCTGTTGAATGAAATGCCGTTGACGCTCGCAGGAAAAGTAGACCGCGAAGCCTTACGCGCATTGGAGTGGTCACGGCCGGCGGTTGAGTCTGGTTTCGTCGCACCTGATACAGAGGTAGAGAAGAAGCTTGCGAAGATTTGGGCCGGCGTGCTCGGTGTGGAGCGGGTTGGTCTCCACGATAACTTCTTCGAATTGGGCGGCGACTCGATCCTCAGTATTCAAATCATCGCCAGGGCAAATCAATCCGGACTCTACCTGACGCCGAAAGATCTGTTCCAGCATCAGACCATAGCGGGCCTCGCGGCTGTCGCCGGGGTGGGCCGGAGGACGCCTGAAGTGGAGCAGGGATGCGTCCATGGACCAGTGCCTTTAACGCCGATTCAATGTTGGTTCTTTGAACAGTACCTGTCAGACGTTCACCATTACAATCAAGCGTTGCGTCTTGAGACTAAGCCAGGGCTTGACTCTTCTCAACTCGAGCGTGCAGTTCAAAGTTTAATCGAGCACCACGACGCTTTGCGGTTGCGTTTCTTCTTGAGTGAAAAAGGATGGCAACAGGTCAACGGCGCCGTGGAGAGCAATCCGGTCTTCACCTGTTTGGATGTCTCCGGGCTGAGCGGCGAGGAGACGGAGTGGCTTATCAAAACGGCGACCGCCGATTTGCAGGCCAGCCTGAATATAGAGCGCGGGCCGCTCGTGCGCGTCACGTTTTTTGACGCAGGTTCTAACGAGCCGGGATGTTTGTTGATAGCGATCCATCACCTCGCAGTTGACGGTATGTCCTGGCGAGTTTTACTCGAAGACTTAGTGACAACGTGCCAACAGTTGCAACGTGGCCAGGAAATAAAACTCCCCGCGAAGACCACCTCGTTCAAAACCTGGGCGACACTCCTGCAGGAGCGTGCGCGCTCATCTGAATGGCGACAGGACTCGAACTACTGGCTCACATCTTGTCAGGGCGAGTTTGCCTCTTTACCGGTTGATTATCCTCATGGCCTTAACACGGAGGCTTCTGCGAGAAGCGTGACTCTGACTCTCCATGTATCGGAGACCAGAGAGTTGGTCCAGGAAGCGCCGGCGGCCTACCAGACGCGCGTTAGCGAACTACTGCTCGCCGCAGTCTCCCAAGCCTTCGCACGCCACACTAATCTACCGGCTCTACTCATCGATCTGGAAGGACACGGACGCGAGCCGCTGGACGAGCGGGTAGATTTGTCGCGCAGCGTCGGCTGGTTCACCACGCTGTATCCGGTGCGGCTGGAGCTGAGAGTAGAAGAAGAGGCGAGGGTCGTGAAGCGAGTGAAGGAGCAGGTGCGGGCGATAACAGAAAAAGGGATGGGGTATGGAGTGCTGCGGTATTTGAGTGGAACGGAGCTGGGAGCGAAGTTGAGAGTGACGGGAGCGGAAGTCAGTTTCAACTACCTGGGCCAGTTCAATCAGGCGTTGGGAAATTCCGAGTGGTTCAGCTCGGTTAAAGAAGTGAAAGAGATGAACAGCAGCGGTCGCAATTTTCGCAGCTATCTCATAGACATCAAAGCGTACATTTCCGATGGGCAACTGCAAGTGGAGTGGATTTATAGTGAAGCGATATATAAGCGCAAAAGAATAGAAGACCTGGCTGACGAATTTATGACAGCCTTGCGAAAGCTGGTGGCACACTGCCTCTCCGACGAAGCTGGTGGTTTTACTCCTTCCGACTTCCCCGACGTCGAATTGAGCCAGGAGGATTTAGACGACTTGATGGCCGAACTGGGCTAAGCCTCGGGTCTGATGAACAAGAAAAATATCGAAGACATCTATCCGCTTTCGCCGGTGCAGCAGGGGATTCTCTTTCACAGCCTCTCTGCGCCGGAAACGGGTGTCTACGTCGACCAGTTGGTCTGCAAACTGGACGGCGATCTGGATGTCGCTGTCTTCGAACGAGCCTGGGCTGCGGTTTTGGCGCGGCATACCGTTTTGCGCACGCTCTTTGTTTGGAACCGCGGCGAGAAGCCGCTTCAGGTAGTGCGTAGGCGCGTCACCGTGCCTTTCGAGCAATACGACTGGCGCGGCCTTCCTCATGCTGAGCAGGAACGACGATTGGATGCACTGCTCGAAAAAGATCGCCAGCGCGGATTCAACCTCTCAGAAGCGCCATTGATGCGCCTGCTGCTCGTGCGCACTGCGGCAGAGCGTTTCCAATTAATTTGGAGCAGTCATCACCTGATTCTGGATGGATGGTCGTCGCCGCTCGTCCTGAAAGAGATGTTCGACTTTTATGAGGCGTTTCGTGAAGGGCGGGAACTACGGCTGAAGCCCTGCAAACCCTTTCGTGATTACATCGCCTGGCTGAAAGGTCAGGACCTCTCTCAGGCAGAAAAGTACTGGCGCGAGACGCTCAGAGGATTCACTGAACCTACGCCTCTGATGCCGGATCAGTCAATTGATGAATCGAGGTCCGCAAGAACAGCTTTTGCCGAGCAGCAGGAGCACCTACCACGTGACCTGACTGATGCTTTACAGAGCCTCGCGCGACAACATCATTTGTCATTGAGCACCCTCGCGCAAGGGGCTTGGGCTTTACTGTTGAGCCGTTACAGCGGGGAGTCGGACGTCGTCTTCGGCGTCACGGTCTCAGGTCGCGCGGAGAACCTTGAAGGCGTTGAATCAATGGTCGGTATGTTCATCAACACCCTGCCAATGCGCGTGCGTGTGATGGGTGAAGAGCCGCTGCTGTTATGGCTGAAGGAAGTTCAGAAGAGGCAGAGGGAACTGATCGAATACGAGTACAGTCCTCTGGTCCAGGTACAGAATTGGAGCGATGTGCCCCGCGGTACTAACCTCTTTCAAAGCATTCTTGTCTTTGAAAATTACCCGCTCGATACTGCCGTTTTCGGACCACACGGTGGAATCAGAATCGCGGACGTTCGTGCTCTGGAGCAGAATAATTATCCCCTCACGATAGCCGTGATGCCCGGCGCCGAGCTGTCGTTACACATCGCTTACGACACGCGTCGCTTTCGTGCAGCCACGATCGCGCGCATGCTCGAGCACATGCGCTCTCTGCTCGAAAACATTGCGTCAAATCCCGATTGCCGCATCCGAGAGTTGCCATGGCTCACAGAGGCCGAACGAAGTTTCCTGCTGAAGGATTGCAACAGCACTCGTTCGATGAGCACGGAAGAGCGCTGCGTTCACGAACTGTTTGAGACACAAGCGTCGCGCACGCCTGACGCCTTGGCCCTCATCTCCGAGCAAGAGCGTTTGACATACGGCGAACTTAACCAACGTGCTAACCAACTAGCGCACTACCTGCGCAGCCTGGGCGTCAGGTCGCAGGTTTGCGTGGGCCTGTTTCTGGCGAGATCAATAGATCTAGTCGTGAGCCTGCTTGCGGTCTGGAAGGCGGGCGGGATCTATGTGCCGCTTGATCCATCTTATCCGGCCGCGCGGCTCGCGCATGTCATCGCGGATGCGCAACCGCAGGTGCTGCTCACAGCGCGAAGCTTACTGACGACACTGCCTGAAACCTGCGCGCAAGTCGTCTGCCTGGACGCGCAGCGCGAAATGATCTCTCAACAGTGCGTTGAGCCGTTATGCGATACATCAGAGATGGAAGGGCTCGCCTACGTAATCTATACATCCGGCTCCACCGGCAAACCGAAGGGAGTGATGGTCGGTCACCGCGCGCTCAGCAATCACTTGCAATGGATGACGGACGAGTTTCCGCTCTCGGAATCCGATCGCGTCCTGCAAAAGTACTCAATTGGCTTCGACACCTCTGTGCTGGAGATGTGCTACCCGCTTTTGTGCGGAGCCGCGCTGGTCTTCGCCAGACCCGGTGGAGAGTACGACGCGCAATATCTGCTTGCCGTGATGGAAAGCCAGGAGGTGACGGCGATCGACGTTGTGCCTTCAACGCTAAAGGCATTGGTGGCAGGCGCGGGAATCAAGAGATGCCATCGTTTGAGACAGATCACGTGCGGCGGCGAAGCGCTTGATCCGCAGTTGGTCCAATGCGTCCGCGGGTTATTGAGTGAAGTTACTCTCGCCAACATGTATGGCCCGACTGAGGCCACCATCGGCGCGACCTTCCACCGGTGTGACAATGGAGCATTGCTCAAACGCGTGCCGATCGGCCGTCCTATTTCCAATACTGAGATCTATCTGCTGAGTCATGAATTGACTCTCGTGCCGATCGGCGTCGCCGGGGAGATATACATCGGCGGGTCCGGAGTGGCATGGGGTTATCTGAATAATGCTGACCTGACAGCGGAAAGATTTCTCCCGAACCCTTTCAGCGAAGAGCCAGGAAGACGTCTCTATAAGACAGGAGACGTCGGCCAGTACAGGACCGACGGGAGTCTGGAATTTCTGGGCCGTTGTGATGAGCAGTTGAAAGTGCGCGGCTATCGCATCGAGCCGGGAGAGATCGAGACATTGCTGAAAAAGCATCCGGCGATCCGGGATGCTTTGGTCACCGCACATGAAGACGACGTGGGCCATCATCGGCTGATTGGTTATGTGCTTTGTCAGGACCGCTCGGAAGCGAGTGTGAGCGAGTTGCGGAAGTTTTTGCAGGAAGAGTTGCCAGAGCAACTGATTCCCGCCGTCTTCATCAAGCTCAGGGAGTGGCTGCTGACGGCGAACGGAAAGATAGACCGGCGGGCGCTTCCGCCGCTTGACGGAATGCGTCCGCAACTCGAGCCGGACTATCTACCGCCCCGCAACGAAACGGAAAGAACCATGGCGGAGATATGGTCACGCGCGCTCGGGCTGGAGCGGGTCGGCATTAACGATAACTTCTTCGAGCTGGGTGGGGATTCGATTATCAGCCTGCAAATTGTCGCCAGGGCCGGTCAGGCCGGACTGGTCATCACGCCAGGACAGTTGTTCCGGCATCCGACAATAGCCGCGTTGGCCCAACTGGCAGATACCACGCCGGCAGTCCGAGCCGAACAGGGTACGGTGACCGGGCACATACCGTTGACTCCCATCCAGCGCTGGTTCTTCGAGCAGAATTTCCCTGAGCCGCATCACTACAACCAGGCAGTCATGCTTGAAGTCAGAGAGGACGTTGACCTCGCCGTTTTGGAGGACTGCTTTGAACAGTTGACGACTCATCACGACGCCTTGCGGATGCGCTTTGTCAAAGGCGAGTCAGGCTGGCAGCAGTTCAACGCGCCGAGCGAGAATCGCAGGATTCTGACGCAGATTGAAATCTCGACCGCCAGCAGGGAAGAGCAAGCGACGGCCCTTGAAGCGGCGGCGAAACTGGCCCACACCAGTCTCAACCTGAGCGAAGGCCCGCTCGTGCGTGCGCTTCATTTCAAACTCGGAAGCGGCAAACCCGGACGACTCCTCATACTCGCACATCATCTTGTCGTTGATGCGGTGTCCTGGCGAATCTTACTGGAAGACCTGGACCAGACTTACACGCGACTGGTTCATCACCTGAAAGCCGAGCTGCCCCTCAAGACGACCTCATTTAAGGAATGGGCAGAGAAGCTCTGTGAGTATGCGCAAGGCGACGCCGTCAAAGGGGAGTTGGGATATTGGACGGCAGATACGCGCCGAGGCATCGGCGTCCTGCCGGCGGACCGGGATGATGGGCAGGCGAAAGTCACTTCTGCCGATAGCGTTTTTGTTTCGCTGAGTGCAAATGAGACTCACGATTTGCTGCATGAGATGGCCGCGGTCTATCGCGCGAGGGTCGACGAGATATTGCTGTGTGCGCTGGCGCTCACGCTTGGGCGATGGACGGGAAATCAACGCGTGCTGGTAGATCTCGAAGGCCACGGACGGGAGGAGTTGGGCGGCGGGTTCGACCTGTCACGCACCGTCGGGTGGTTCACAACGGTCTTTCCAGTTCTCCTGGATCTGGGCACGGTCGCTGATGAACTCGAAGCATTAAAGATTGTCAAAGATCAACTGCGGGCGATACCCGCGCGCGGGATAGGTTACGGCCTGCTGAGATATTTGAGTCGGGATGAGAGCATCGGAGAGCGTTTACGAACGATGCCGCAGGCAGAGGTAAGCTTTAATTACCTGGGCCACTTAGACCATACATTCGATTCGTCTTCTACCTTCTTACTGGTGAATGAGCCTGTTGGGCCGGCGCGCAGCGAACATGCGGCGCGAAGCCACGCGATAGAGGTTGAGGCTTGCATCTGGGAGGGCCGGTTGCGAGTGGAGTGGTCCTACTGTGAGCGAACGCACTCACGGTCCACATTGGAGCGGCTGGCAACTGTTTTCCTCGCTCACCTCCGAACGTTAGCGATCCGTCACACTGCAGAACGTGCGCGCTTTTATACGCCGTCCGATTTCCCGCTGGCGAAACTGGACCAGGCGAGACTGGAACAGATAGCTATTGCGGGTGACGTTCAGGATATTTATCCGCTGACCACGCTTCAACAGGGCATGCTCTTTCATGACCTCTACGGACCTCACTCCGGCATTTATCACACACAACTGGTTTGTGACCTCAATTCTCATTTAGACCGGGAAAATTTTCGGCGTGCCTGGCAAGCCGTCGTCAAAGGTCATGCCGTGTTGCGGACAGGCTTTGAATGGGAGGCGCTTGAAGAGCCGTTACAGGTCGTTCGGCAACACGCGAGCCTCCGTCTGGATGAGGAAGACTGGCGCGGCGTTCGTGAGTCTGAACAGCCAGCAAGGCTTGAAGCATTTTTACAAACGGATCGGGCGAGCGAATACAAGCTCAGCGAAGCGCCTTTGATGAGGCTGAAGCTGTTCAGGATCGGCGACGACAATTATCGGTTGGTATGGAGTTGTCACCACTTGCTTGTTGACGGATGGTCGCTGGCGATTCTCTTGAAGGAGTTTTTGGATCACTACGAGACTCTCTGCCGGGGTGAGGCGATTGAGTTCACAGCGGAACAGCCATACCGCGTCTACATCGAATGGTTGAAGCGGCGAGACGAGCAGGCGGCAGAGGCTTACTGGCGGGCCGCGTTGCGTGGCATGCGACAGCCGACGCGGCTCGGAGTGGAACGGGGCGGCGAAAGGCCGGACGAAATGGCAACCACTGCGCACGGCGAGCAGGCCCTTCGTTTGAGCCGAGACTTGACCGAAGAACTACGGCGCTTCGCCCGCACGTCGGGATTAACTTTGAATTCCCTGATGAGAGGGGCGTGGGCCATCCTGCTGAGCCGTTATAGCGGGGAGACAGACGTGTTGTTTGGGGCCGTGGTCTCAGGCAGGCCGGGCGAACTGCCGGGCGTGGAAGAGATGGTCGGGATGTTCATCAACACGGTTCCGTTGCGTGTGAAGGTCGAACGCACCGCGAGGTTGGTTGACTGGCTGGCCGGACTGCAAGCCATGCAGGCGGCGATGCAGCCATTCGAGTACAGCTCTTTAGCGCAGGTGCGGGGCTGGAGTGAAATCAGCGGAGGCGTGCCGTTATTCGAGAGCCTGCTGGTGTTTGAGAATTATCCGGTGGATGCGTTTGTTGAAGCCTGGCTGGACGGGCGCGCGGGGAGTTTAGAGATCAGTAACCTGCGCGCGATTGAGACGACGAACTACCCGCTGGTCCTAGTCGTCGCGCCGGGTGAAGAGTTGAAGATAAGCGCCGCGTATGAGCGCAGCAGGTTCGACGATGAGACGATCACACGCCTGCTCGGACACTTCAAGAGTCTGTTGGAAGGAATCGCTTCGAACTCGAGCCGGCGCGTAGCAGAGCTTACTCTGCTGACCGAGCGAGAACGGCAGCAACTGCTGTTTGAGTGGGCCGGCGAAGACGCGGACTATCCGTTAGATCGTGGGATCCACACTCTCTTCGAGGCGCAAGTGAAACAGACGCCCGATGCGATTGCCGTGCGCTTCGGCAACAGGCAGCTTACGTATCTGGAATTAAACCGCTGGGCCAACCGGCTGGCCCACCACCTCTGCAAACACGGGGTCGGGCCGGAAACGCGCGTCGGCATCTGTCTTGAACGTGATGTCGAAATGGTCCTGGGCCTGCTCGGCATCCTCAAAGCTGGTGGGTCGTACGTACCGCTTGACCCTGAATACCCGCGCGAGCGGATCGGCTTCATGTTGCAGGACTCCCAAGCCGCAGTCTTATTGACCCAGCGAAAGTTTGTTGAGTCCCTGCCTGAACATGAGGCACGCGTCATCTATCTGGATGCCGATCTGGAAGTATTTGCAAATGAGAGTGACCAGAATCTCTCGATCGAAGTGTCGGGTGACAACCTGGCCTACGTCATGTACACCTCTGGCTCTACCGGCAGCCCGAAGGGGGTATGCGTGCCACACCGCGCGGTCAGTCCCTTGGTCTGCAATACCAACTATACGGTTCTGGATTCTCAAAGCCGGGTGGCCCAAGTCTCCAACTCGTCATTCGACGCCGCCACCTTCGAGATTTGGGGAGCCTTGCTCAACGGTGCGGAATTGATCGGAGTGGCTGCGGAGGACGTCCTCTCGCCGCAAGATTTCGTCACCCAACTCTCGGCGCGCAGTATCAATCAACTGTTCATGACTACAGCCCTCTTCAATCAGACGGCCAGCGAGCTTCCTGCGGCCTTTCGATCGTTGGACACTCTACTTTTTGGCGGTGAGGCCGTGGATCCGCGCCGGGTCAGAGACGTGCTGGCAGCCGGCCCTCCGCAAAGGTTATTGCACGTCTATGGACCAACAGAGACGACGACTTTTGCCACCTGGTACGAAGTGAAGGAAGTCTCGCAGGGGGCGACGACTGTTTCTATCGGGCGTCCGATCTCGAATACCACAGTCTACATTCTCGACGAAGAGTTTGAGCCTGTACCCGTCGGTGTGCCGGGCCATCTGCACATCGGCGGCGAGGGAGTGGCTCGTGGCTATCACGGGCAGCCCGCGTTGACGGCGGACAAATTTCGACCTGACCCGTTTAGCCGGAAGCCCGGCCAGCGGCTCTACAGGACTGGCGATATAGCGCGTTATCACTCGGACGGCAACATAGAGTTCCTGGGCCGCCTCGATCAGCAGGTGAAGATTCGCGGCTTCCGCATTGAGCCAGGGGAGATCGAATCTGAGTTGCGCCGTCACCCGGCAGTGCAGGAGGCGCTGGTCCTGTTGCGTGAAGAGGCTGACAGCGACAAGCGTCTGGTGGCCTATGTCGTGCCCAGGCAGTCCGCGCCCGCCGCTGCGGAGTTGCTCGCTTTCCTCAGGATGAGACTGCCTGCGTATATGCTGCCGTCGTCGTTCGTCACTTTGGAAGCGTTGCCGCTGACGCCCAACGGTAAAGTAGATCGCAGTCAACTACCGGCGCCGAATCACGAACGTCCTCTCCTGGAAGAAGCTTTCGCGGTAGCCGGCACGCCGCTGCAGGATGTGCTCTGCGGCATCTGGGCCGAGGTACTTTGTCTTGAACGCGTGGGCATCCATGACAACTTCTTCGACCTCGGCGGCCATAGCTTGTTGGCGACACGACTCGTCTCGAAGATTCGCCACGTCTTCCAGATCGAGATGCCGCTGCGAACTCTGTTCGACTGGCCCACGGTGGCCGGCTTGTCGAGCCATTTGGAACAGGCTTTACGGGCGCAGTCAGGATTGCAGACGCGGCCACCTCTGCCGGCGCCGCGCGAGGAGGAAGTGCCGCTCTCGTTTGCACAGCAGAGGCTCTGGTTCTTACACCAGTTGGAGCCATCCAGCTCCGCATACAATGTTCCCGCCGCCCTGCATATCAAGGGTGCGCTGAAGATCGGAATATTGATCCGTTGCCTCGATGAAATCATCAGGCGTCACGAATCCTTGCGAACGACGTTTCCGATAGTCGATGGGAATCCTATCCAGAACATTGCTCCCGCGCTCGAACTTGAGATGCCGCGCGTCAACCTGTCCGACCTCTCCGGGACGGAGCAGCAGGCGCGGGTTCAGAGCTTGATAGCGGAAGAATCCGCGCGTCCGTTCGATCTGACACGTGGTCCATTGTTACGCGCGCTGCTCTTGCGCCTCGCCGAAGACGAGCACGTCCTCTTGTTGACAGCGCATCACATTACCGCAGACGGCTGGTCAGTGAAGGTGTTCATACGCGAATTGGCGACGCTATACGAAGCCTACTCACATGAATGCCTCTCGCCGTTGTCTGAGTTACCCGTTCAATATGCAGATTTCTCAATCTGGCAGCGGCAGTATTTGACAGGCGACATGCTGGCGGCACAGCTTGCTTACTGGAAGCGCCAGCTAGGTGGCGGCGATCTGCCCGTCTTGAACCTGCCTGCGGATCGCTTGCGTCCGCACACCAGAACTTTTCGCGGGGCGACAGAATCGCTCCGGCTTTCAGCGGAGTTGTCGGAAGCTGTAAGGACACTCGGCAGTCGCCAACACGCCACACTGTTTATGACGCTGCTGGCGGCCTTCAAAGTATTGCTCTCTCGCTATACGGGCCAGCAAGATATTGTTGTCGGCACTCCCATCGCCAATCGAAATTACCAGGAGCTTGAAGACCTCATCGGATTCTTCGTCAACACGTTGGTGTTGCGTACAGAAGTGTCAGGAGATCAGAGTTTTCAAGAGTTATTAGACCGTGTCAGAAAAGTTGCTCTGGACGCATACGCCCATCAGGACGTGCCCTTCGAGAGATTGATTGAAGAGTTGCATCCCTTGCGGAGCTTGAGTCACACGCCTCTCTTTCAGGTTATGTTCGTTCTACAGAATAACCGCTCACCTTCGATTGACTTACCGGGCCTCAAACTGACTTCTTTGGAAGTGGAAAGTCCGACGGCCAAGTTTGATCTGACATTGATGGTGGAAGAGACAGGGCCGGAGTTGGTCGTCTCTTTGGAATACAGCACAGACCTTTTCCATGCGACGACGATTCGCCGCATGCTCGGCCACTTCAGTACGTTGCTGGAGGGAATCGTGGCGGACCCGCGAAAGCGCGTGGATGAGTTGCCATTGCTCGCCGCAACCGAACGCGTGGAGGTCTTGGCTCACTGCCGCGCGCGTTCTGTGCGCTCGGCGCCTGACGTCTGCCTGCATCATCTATTCGAGCATCAAGCAGAACGATCTCCTCAGGCCGTCGCTCTCTCCTCCGATGGTCTATCTATCTCCTATGCCGACCTGAACCGGCGTGCTAATCAACTGGCCCACTATTTACAAGCGCTCGGCATCGGTCCGGAAATACCCGTAGCACTTTACCTGGAACGTTCCTCTGAGATGGTTATCGCCATTCTGGCGGTCCTTAAAGCCGGCGGAGCGTACGTGCCGCTTGATCCTGCATGGCCGCGCCAGCGTTTGGCCTTCATCATCGAAGATACACGGGCCGCACTCGTCCTGACGGAAAGCAGTCTCGCGGAGAGCTTACCTGTTACAGAGGCACAGATTGTATGTCTTGATCGTCAACAGCCGGACATCAGCAGACACTCGGCACTGAATTGGGAAAACACGGTCGACGCGGGAAATACTGCTTACGTCATCCACACGTCAGGCTCGACCGGAGAGCCTAAAGGCGTGATGGTGACGCACACCAATGTCGCGCGGCTGTTCGCCTCGACGGAAGACTACTTCCGTTTCAGCGCAGATGACTGCTGGACGCTATTTCATTCCTACACTTTCGATTTTTCAGTTTGGGAAATCTGGGGCGCACTTCTTTACGGTGGCCGGCTCGTTGTCGTGCCGTATCTGACAAGCCGCTCGCCGGAAGATTTCTACCGGCTGTTGAGTCGAGAAAGAGTGACGGTGCTCAGTCAAACGCCATCTGCCTTTCGTCAGTTGAGCAGTGTGGACGAGCGTGCCGTAGAACCGGAGCAGTTGTCGTTGCGCGTCATTGTCTTCGGAGGCGAAGCCCTGGACGTGACGGACTTGAGCGCGTGGATGAAGCGGCATGGAGATGAGCGTCCGCAGTTGGTGAACATGTACGGCATCACGGAAACAACGGTGCACGTGACATTGCGCCGAATCACTGTGGCGGATGTGCGACAGACAGACGCCGGCGAGTTGGGTAGTGTGATCGGGGAAGGCATCGATGATCTGGAGGTCTATGTGCTGGATGAGCGCATGGAAGTATTGCCCGCCGGAGTGACCGGGGAGATATGGGTTGGCGGAGCAGGGGTGGCGCGCGGCTACCTTGGACTCGCAGATTTGACAGCCGAGCGATTCGTGCCCCATCCGTATGCGCTTTATGCCGGAGAGCGTCTTTACCGGACGGGTGATCTTGGGAGAAGGCTAAGCAACGGGGAACTGGAATACTTGGGACGTGCAGACGAGCAGTTGAAAATGCGTGGCTTCCGTATCGAACCGGGCGAGATCGAGGCGGCGCTGCGCCAGCATGAATCGGTGGACCAAGCGAGGGTTCTTGTGCGGGATGGCGGCGGAGCTGAGAAACGGCTGGTGGGCTATGTGAAGCGAAAGCCAGGAGCAGAGATCAGCAGCGCAGAGTTGAGGGAGCATTTAAGAGCACGGCTGCCGGAATACATGCTTCCCGCCGCCTTCGTGGTTCTGGATGATTTCCCGCTCACAGCCAATGGGAAGCTGGACCTGCGTGCGCTTGTCGAAACAGACGGCCCATCTCAAGAGACGGGCGCTGAATATGTCGAGCCGCAGACCGATATTGAGAAAACTATTGCTGCTGTTTGGCGCGCGGTTCTTCAACTTGAGAGGGTTGGCGTTCAGGATAACTTCTTCGACCTCGGCGGCACTTCGATAAGTATGGCCGTTGTCTGTAACCGGCTGCGAGAAGTTTTACAGGAAGACATTTCGATGATCGAGATGTTCACCTACACAACCGTCAATTCACTCGCCAGGCATTTAGCGCACGCAGAGTCTGAGGGCGACACTCAGTTGCTCGATTCCCAAGCGGTAGAAACTCGCCGGGAGACTATGCACTGGCGAAAGAAGTTCAGAAAAGAACAGAGGATGAGATTGGACCAATAAAGATGAGTCCCTTACAGTCAGGACCTCTCTCTTACGGTCAAAGAGCGTTGTGGTTCTTACAGCAGCTCGATCCTCAGAGCGGAGCTTATAACGTCAAGCTGGCGGCGCGCGTCAGTACTGGCGTGGACGCGGCGGCCCTGCGAGATGCGTTTCAACTGCTCGTCAACCGCCACCCGTCTTTAAGAACTGTCTTTCCCTCCTCCAGGAGCGGGCCCGTGCAGCTGGTCGAGGAACACCAAGTCGTCGACTTCAAAGAGGTGGATGCTTCAACCATGAGCTGGGAGGAGTTGAGGCGGCGCCTGGCCAAAGAATCCCATCAGCCATTCGATCTGGAGAGAGGCCCTCTCCTGCGCATACACTTATTCAACAGATCGTCACAAGAGCACGTTCTGTTACTCACGGCCCATCACATCGTAGTAGATTTTTTGTCCGTCGCCATCATCCTGAGTGAGTTGTCTACGGTCTATGACGCCGGGCAACACGAGATCTTACCGGCCCTGGAGTGCCAGTATTTAGATTACGCCAACTGGCAGTCGGAAATGCTGGCAGGCCCGGAGGGGAAACGGCTCTGGACGTACTGGCGTCAACAACTGGCCGGCGACTTGATTCCTTTAACTCTTCCGACCGACCGGCCTCGCCGGCAAGTGCAAACATTTCGCGGCGCGGCACACGCTTTCACACTCGACTCAACGTTGACCTCACAACTCAAGGCCCTTACCGCACCCGAAGCCGCAGACATGTTCACGCTGCTGCTGGCAGCCTTCCAGTCACTGCTCTACCTTTACACGAAGCAGACGGATATTTTGGTGGGATCTCCTCCCGTCGGTCAGCGCCGGCCGGGGTTTGAGAAAGTCGTCGGCTTCTTTCACAACCCTGTCGTGCTGCGCGCAGACTTCTCCGGCAATCCGACGTTCAAAGAGCTATTGAGTCAGGTGAGCCGGACGGTGCAAGAGGCCCTGCGTCATCAGGAGTATCCCTTTTCTCTTCTGGTCGAACGCTTGCAGCCCGCACGCGATCCTGCCTCGTCGCCGATCTTCCAGGTCATGTTCGTCCTTTATAAAGAGGAGCAACGGGCATTGCCGTTCCTGATCGGCGAAGCCGGAAGCCGGCTCAATCTGGGCGGGTTTGAGCTTGAGCTGCTGGACATCGAAGAGCAGGTCTCGATGCTTGACCTGACGCTGACGATGATCGAAGAGGGCGAATCGCTCTCCGCCAGCTTGCAGTACAACACAGACTTGTTCGACAGCGAGTCGATTAGACGCATGACGGAAGACTTTCGGCGCTTGCTGGAACGGATAGCCCGCAATCCGCATGAACGAATCCTGGAACTGTTTGAAATATTCAGAACTAAGGGAACAAGCAGCGGCGTCGCACCCAGACAAATTGACTTCAGTCTTTTCTATTTCGCAAGCGCCGAGCAGGCCGCGGCGGAGGATAGCTACAGGCTACTAATCGAAGGTGCAAAATTTGCCGACCAACATGGGTTCAAGGCGGTCTGGACTCCGGAGCGCCACTTTCATCCGTTCGGCGGTCTCTTTCCTAATCCTTCTCTAACCAGCGCTGTCATCGCGGCGATTACCGAACGAGTCCAGATCAGAGCAGGCAGCGTCGTGCTGCCTCTTCATCATCCGGTGCGCGTCGCCGAAGAATGGGCCGTCGTCGATAATCTCTCGAAGGGCAGGGTCGGAATTTCTTTTGCTTCGGGCTGGAATACGGACGACTTCCTGTTTGCGCCGGAGAATTATGCTCGTCGCAAAGAGACGACGATGCGCGGTGTTGAAACGGTGCGTCGTCTCTGGCGCGGGGAGACAGTGACTTTCGCCGGTGTTGATGGTCAAGAGCTGCGAATCAAAACGTTGCCACGGCCCATCCAACGCGAGCTGCCAGTCTGGCTGACGGCGGCTGGCCCCGCTGAGACCTTTCGCCTTGCCGGTGAAATGGGCACTTACGTACTGACTCACTTGTTGGGCCAGAGCATCGAGATGCTGGCTGAAAAGATAGCTCTTTATCGCCGTTCATGGCGCGAACACGATCACGGCTCGGACTTGGGCCACGTCACCCTGATGCTTCATACCTTTGTCGGGGAGGACGATGAAGCCATTCGCAAAAAGGTCGGTGGCCCTTTGAGCAATTACTTGAAGAGTTCTCTGGATCAAGTGGTCGGCTTGATGAACGGAGCGGGCGACAAGGTTGATCCGAGAGATCTCACGGAAGAGAACTTAGACGCCCTGGTCTCTTACGCATGCAATCGTCTTTACGAGACCAGCGCACTCTGCGGAACAACGGCAAGTTGTCTCAGGATGATTGACCGTCTCCGCCACGCAGGCGTGGACGAAGTCGCGTGCTTGATAGATTTCGGTGTTGATTTCGATTCAGTGATGGCCAGCCTGCGCTGTCTCGAACAGGTCATGCTGGCGAGCAATGAGGCCGGCGAGACGGTGGCCACTCTTCCGCCCGAAGACATACGCGCCGACGTCTCTTTTGAGGAAGTGTTTGAGCGAGTCGCAACGCGCAGGGCGTTAATGAGCCGGCAGAGGGCACGTTAGGCTTTTTATCCACAGATTACACAGATGCCATAAAAATCTGCGTAATCTGTGGATAAGCATTTGAAATTAATTGGGAGACGCGCATGAGAGGATTTGGTGAAGTCAATAACGAACCAGACTCGGACATCGCCATCGTGGGCCTGGCATGTCGTTTCCCCGGCGCGCGAAACGCAGATCAGTTCTGGGAGAACTTAGAGAACGGCCTGGAGTCAGTAAGTTTCTTTTCTGACGAGGAGCTTAAGTCTTCAGGCGTGGCCGCGCACTTACTCGACGATCCGAGATACGTCAGGGCCAAGGCGGTCCTGGATGAGATCGAGTTTTTTGATGCGGCCTTCTTCGGCTTCAGCCCGCGGGAGGCGCAAATACTGGACCCGCAGCACCGCTTCTTTCTCGAATGTGCCTGGGAGGCACTGGAAAATTCCGGCTACTGCGCGCAGAGCTATGATGGCCGGATCGGCGTCTATGCCGGCGCGGGCATGAATACTTATCTCTTCAACCTCTACTCGAATCGTAGCTTCATCGAGTCCATCGATCCTTTTCAACTCCTGATCTCGAGCGACAAGGACTACTTGACGACGCGCGTCTCTTACAAACTTGGTTTGAGTGGTCCGAGCATCGCGGTCCAAACCGCTTGCTCCACGTCGTTGGTTGCGGTTCACCTGGCCTGCCAGAGTTTGCTCAGCGGCGAGTGCGATATGGCTTTGGCCGGAGGCGTCTCTGTCACGGTGCCGCAAAAAGCAGGCTACATCTATCAAGAGGGAAGCTTCCTGTCGCCGGACGGGCACTGCCGCGCTTTCGATGCGGAAGCGCGGGGAACTGTCGCGGGCGACGGCGTCGGCATCGTGGTTTTGAAGAGGCTGGAAGATGCCCTCGTTGACGGAGATACCATTCATGCGATCGTTAAAGGCTCCGCGGTCAACAATGACGCCGCCATGAAGGCAGGCTACACCGCGCCGAGCGTCAGCGCGCAAGCTCGTGTCATCGCCGAAGCGCAAGCGATGGCGCGTGTCAGCGCGGACACTATCAGCTACGTGGAGACGCACGGTACCGGAACGGCTTTGGGCGACCCCGTCGAGTTCGCAGCACTCACCAAAGCGTTCAGGGCGAGCACGAAGAGAAACGGCTACTGCGCCATCGGCTCGGTCAAGACGAACATAGGCCATCTGGATACGGCGGCCGGAGTCGCCGGTCTCATCAAAGTCGTGAAGGCTCTGGCGGCGAAGAAGCTTCCGCCGAGTCTCCACTTCAAGCGTCCCAACCCGCAAATAGATCTCGAACACAGTCCTTTCTACGTCAACACCAGGCTCGCGGACTGGGAAGGATGCAGCCTGCCGCGTCGCGCTGGCGTCAGTTCCTTCGGCGTCGGCGGAACAAACGTCCATCTCGTCCTCGAAGAGGCGCCCGCTCCTGGCGGCGCGAAAGCTGCGGCGATGCCCTGGCAGTTGTTGACGCTTTCGGCCAGGACGCAGACAGCGCTCGACCATGCGACATTCAATCTGGGCACGTACCTGCGTCAACATCCTGAGCTTGATCTGGCCGACGTCGCTTACACCTTACAGGTGGGCCGTAGTGCTTTCGAGTATAGACGCGTGCTCGTCTGCGCGGACGCAGACGACGCTGCGAACGCACTCTGTGCAGTTGATGCACGGCGCGTCTTTGAGAGTCGTAAAGAGATCGAGCGGCCTGTTGCATTCATGTTTTCGGGACAGGGCGCGCAGTACGCGGGCATGGGGCGCGAGCTATATCTGGCCGAACCTGCATTTCGCAAAACGGTCGATCACTGCTCGGAGTTTCTCAAGCCCCACTTGGGTCTTGACCTGCGCGAAGTGCTTTATCCCGAAGAGGGACGACTTGAAGAGGCCGCGCGATTGCTGGACGAGACGGCGATCACCCAGCCGGCACTGTTCGTTACCGAATACGCTCTCGCACGATTGTGGATTGATTGGGGAGTGCGCCCACAGGCGATGATTGGTCACAGCATCGGCGAATACGTGGCGGCTTGCCTGGCCGATGTCTTGACGCTCGAGGATGCGTTAACGCTGGTGGCGGCGCGCGGGCGTTTGATGAGTAGTTTGCCGGCCGGGGCGATGCTCTCGATCTCTTTACCCGCGAGCCGAGTCGAAGCCATGTTGAGCGAGACGCTCTCGGTGGCCGCGATCAATGGTCCATCTTTGACCGTTGTCTCCGGTCCCATCGACGAAATTGACAAACTGGAAGTGAGACTAGTTTCGGAAGACGTGCGTTGCCGGCGACTTCGCACCTCGCACGCGTTTCATTCCGCGATGATGGAGCCGGCGCTCGAACCTTTTATAGAGCAGTTGAGAAGAGTCAAACTCAGTCCGCCCGAAGTCCCTTACATGTCTAACCTCACGGGTCGCTGGATTACTTCTGCTGAAGCCACAGACTCCGGCTATTGGGTCAGCCATCTGCGCCAGACCGTGCAGTTTTCGCAAGGGTTGCAGGAACTCTTGAGAGGATTCGAGGGGGCGCTCGTCGAAGTCGGGCCGGGCGAAACTCTGACAACTCTGGCAAGACAAAATCTCCCGCGCGACACCACCACGCCCGTGTTTGCTTCGTTACGCCGTTCGGAGACGCGCGGTTCAGATGTGGCTTTCCTCTTGAACACGGTGGGCCGGCTTTGGCTGGCCGGCGTCTCTTTGGACTGGCGCGGCTTTCATGCAGGGTGGCGGCGCCGTCGCCTTCCGCTCCCAACATACCCCTTTGAGCGCCGGCGCTATTGGATCGAAGCGCAGCAGGAAAGACGAGAAGCGGATCAACTGGAAGAGAACGACCTTTCTATTCCGTCACTCTCTCGCCCTCAACTGGACAATGAGTATGTCGCCCCAACGAATGACGTCGAACAGGTCATCGCCGGCATCTGGCGCGAGCTTCTCGGAATAGATCGTATCGGAATCCATGACGACTTTTTCAGCCTGGGCGGCCACAGCCTGATGGCAACTCAACTTGTTTCGGAGGTGCGTGAGGTCTTCGAGATAGACCTGCCGCTGCATAAGTTTTTTGAGGCGGCCACCGTCTCGGGCCTGGCTGTGACCGTAGAAGAAATACTAATCGAAAAGGTGAAGGGCCTCACGGATAAAGAGGTGCAGAGTCTCTTAAGTTAAGAAGATTTCTCGCGCAAAGGCGCAAAGGCGCAAAGGCGCAAAGAAAGCCCTTTAGAAACGCGGTAGCGCTTTGCGTCTTTGCGTCTTTGCGGGAGAAATATTCTCTGTAAGGAGCAGCGATGTCGAGGGAAGATCTGCCGAACACACGCGCCCAACTTTCGGGTCAGAGGCGAGAGCTGCTCGAAAGATGGTTGAAGGGTAAAGCTGCGCGCGCCCTCGATGCAACGCGTATTGGACGACGCCCGGAACGGGGCCGCGCGCCGCTCTCCTTCTCGCAGCTCAGGTTATGGTTTCTGGACCAGCTTGTGCCCGGCAACGCCTCCTATCTGATTCCGATGGCAATGCGCCTGACGGGTGTGCTCGACGCACGCGCGCTGGAAGCCAGCCTGAAAGAACTCACGCAGCGCCACGAAATCTTGCGTACGAGTTTTGTGACGGTCGAAGGGCAGCCTTCACAGGTCATCGCGCCAGAGCTTGCCGTGGCGATGCCGCTGGTAAATTTGCAAGCTGTGGCCGAACAAGAGCGTGAAGCGCTGGCCCACAAGTTTATTTTTGAAGAATCACAGGCGCCATTCGATCTCTCACAAGCGCCCTTATGGCGCGCCAAACTTCTGAGTCTGGGTACGGATGACCATGTGTTGTTGCTGATGATGCATCACATCATCGCCGATGAATGGTCGCTCGGTGTACTCCTGCGCGACGTGGCGGCGCTGTACGAAGCTTTATCTACGGGCGCTCGCTCCGCGCTGCCGGACTTGCCAATTCAGTACGCGGATTTCGCCGCCTGGCAGCAGCAGTGGTTGCAAGGTGAAGAATGTCGAAAACAACTCTCTTACTGGAAGGAACAACTCGCGGGACCTCTCACGGTGCTGGAACTCCCGACAGATAGTCCGCGCCCGCCGGCGCCCAGCTTTCGCGGCGACAAGGAATGGCTCTCTTTCCCGCCCGAGCTGACAAGTAGATTGAAAGAGTTAAGCCGGCAGCAAGGCGCGACTCTCTTCATGACCTTGCTCGCGGCCTTCAGCACTCTGCTTCACAGATACACGGGACAGAAGGATGTGGTCGTTGGAACACCCGTCGCCAACCGCAATCGCAAAGAGACCGAAGGACTGATCGGATGTTTTGTTAACACGCTGGTTCTACGCACAGATTTTTCCGGCGACCCGAGCTTTGAAGAGTTGTTGCTGCGCGTCCGCCGCGCCGCCCTCTCCGCTTACACCAGCCAGGATCTCCCTTTTGAGAAGCTGGTGGAAGAACTGCAACCTGAGCGCGATCTAAGCCGCAACCCGCTCTGCGATGTGTTCTTCGTTTTTCAAAACACCCCGATGCCCTCATTGGAGCTTGCCGGTCTGGGTCTCACTCCAATGCAGATTGATAACGCTACCGCCAAGTTGGATCTCACACTCTCTTTGAGCGAAGAGCCGGACGGCCTGAGCGGTTACCTTGAATACAGCACAGATCTTTTCCGCGCGGCGACTATCAAAAGAATGGCGGGGCATCTCAGCACTCTACTGGAAGGCTTGACCGCGAATCCGCAACAGCCGGTTTCCACGCTACCGCTTTTGACAGCAACGGAGCGCCGTCAACTCATCCGTTGGAACGAGACCGAGCGGAGTTACCCGCAGGAGCTTTGCCTTCATCAACTTTTCGAGTCTCAGGTGGAACTCTCGCCGCTTGCTCCCGCGTTGGTTTTTGACGAGCAGCAGATCACTTACCGGGCACTTAATAGCAAAGCCAACCAGTTGGCCCATCACCTGCGCGGTTTGGGCGTCGGGCCGGAAACGATTGTCGCCGTCTGCATGGAAAGATCGATCGAGATGGTGGTGGGACTGCTTGGAATACTTAAGGCAGGAGCGGCTTTTCTTCCGCTCGACCCAACTTATCCGAAAGAACGCCTGGCCTTCATGTTGAGCGATGCCAAAGCGGCGGTGGTGCTGACGCAGGCAAGTCTCAAGGGAGCTCTACCGGCGTTCGAGGGCGCTTTGGTTTTTCTGGACACAGATTGGCCCCGCATCGCCCAGCACAACGAGCAGAACCCGACTATCTCGGTTAATTCGCAGAAACTTGCATACGTCATCTATACGTCAGGCTCTACGGGTGAGCCGAAAGGTGTGCAGGTACAACACGCGAGCGTAGTCAATCTATCGCAGTGGCACCAGAGCGCGTATGGTATTGGACCAAATGATCGAGCGACGCAAGTAGCGCGGTTGGTCTTCGATGCTTCGGTCTGGGAAATCTGGCCTTACCTGACGGCGGGTGCGAGCATATACCTTGTCGATGAACAGACGCTCGCCTCGCCCACCATGCTTGTGCAATGGCTGGCGAAGAATCAAATCACCATCAGCTTTCTACCAACGCCGCTGGCCCATGCAGTCTTGCAGGAATCCTGGCCGCCATCGGCGGTTTTGAGAGCCATGCTGACGGGAGGTGACGTGCTTCGGCGCACAACCGAAGCACCGCTCCCCTTCAAGCTGGTGAATAATTATGGTCCAACAGAGAGCACCGTGGTGGCGACCTGGGGCGAAGTAGAGACCGGTCGAGAGCCTGCCATTGGCCGGCCCATCTATAACACACAGGTTCATATACTGGATCGGAAATTGGGTGCTGTACCTGTCGGCGTCACCGGAGAGATTTATCTCGGCGGCATAGGTCTGGCGCGGGGCTATCTCAACCGTGCTGATTTAACTGCCGAGCGATTCATTCCGGATCCTTTCAGCAGCAGGCCCGGTGCGCGGCTCTACAAGACGGGCGATCTTGCTAGCTACCTTGCCGGCGGTTCCATTGAGTTTCGCGGACGCGCCGATGAACAGGTCAAGATACGCGGTTATCGCATCGAGCCGGCGGAGGTCGAAACAGCGCTGGCCCGGCATGCCGCTGTGAAACAAGCCGTCGTCATCGCCAGGCAAGACGATTCCGCTGAAAAGCGTCTGATCGCATACGTCGTTTTTAATGAGAGCCGGAGCGAGACGGCCAGCGCGTTGAGAAGCTTTCTCAAAGAGACGCTACCGGATTACATGATTCCCGCGCTGTTTGTCTCGCTGGAGGATTTGCCGCTCACGCCCAGCGGCAAGATCGATCGCCGGGCGCTACCGTCGCCTGATCATGAAAGACCGAGCCTGAAAACGGAATTTGTCGCCGCACGTACTCCGGCGGAAAAAGCGCTGGCGGAAATCTGGTGTCAGATTTTAAGTCTCCCGCAGGTCGGCGTTCACGACAATTTTTTTGAGCTTGGCGGCGATTCAATTCTCAGTATCCAAATCATCGCCCGAGCACGTAAGGCAGGCTTCCGGTTTACCCCGCAGCAAATTTTTCAACATCAGACAATCGCGCAGTTGGTTGCGGCCGCTGACGCAGGCGAGTCTGTCCAGTCAGATCAGGGTGTAGTAACAGGGCCGGTTCCCCTCAGTCCCATTCAGCGCTGGTTCTTCGAGCAGGAGGTTGTAGACGCACATCACTACAACCAGGCGTTAATGCTTGAGGTCGGGCAACCGCTCGATGTGGCGGTCTTGAAAGATGCGATAGAAGTTCTGCTCGAGCACCATGACGGTTTACGTCTTCGCTTCGAGCGCACCGCGGAAGGATGGCGACAGTTCAACGCCGAGCCCGCAGTGAGTGAAGTGCTGTCACAGGTCGACTTGTCATCTCTGCCGGAAGAGAAACACATCTCCGCCGTCGAAGCAACGGCCGCCACCCTTCAGTCGAGCTTGAATTTGTCGGTGGCGCCGCTCTTGCGAGTCGTCTACTTCACTCCTGGTAGCGAACGACCCGCGCATCTGCTGCTACTCGCGCATCACCTGATCGTCGATGCGGTGTCGTGGCGAATCCTGCTGGAAGATTTTGAGACTGTCTACAGGCAGATGAGCGCCGGCGAAGCGGTGGCGCTCCCCGCCAAGACTACATCATTCAAACAGTGGGCGTTACGACTCGAAGAGTACGCGCGCTCGACGGAAGTGCAGCACGAAGCGAGCTATTGGTTGGACGTGCATGACACGCAGCCGTTACCTGTGGATTACGCGGACGGCGATAACACGGTCGCTTCCGAGCGCGAGGTGAACGTCTCGATCGGTACTGAACAGACGCGGGCCCTACTCCATGAAGTTCCGGCCGCTTATCTGACGCAAATCAACGATGTCTTGCTCACGGCGCTCTTAATGGCTTACGCGCGATGGAGCAGACAGAGCAGTTTGCTGCTCGACTTCGAAGGACACGGACGCGAGCCAATCTTCGATGATTTGGACGTCACGCGGACAGTCGGTTGGTTCACCACCATCTTCCCCGTGCTGCTGGAAGCCGAAGATGTCTCACGGCCAGGATCGGCTCTGAAAAATGTCAAAGAACAGTTACGGAAAATACCGCGCCGGGGAATCGGCTATGGAGTGCTGAGGTATCTGAGCGACGGAGAGTTTGAACGTCAACTGCGCAAACTCCCACGGCCGGAGGTGGGCTTCAACTACCTGGGCCAACTGGATCAATTTACAAATGAGACGGGGCTGTTCAGATTGAGTCAATGGCCGATCGGGCCGACTCGCAGTCCGCGAGCCAGGCGCGAGCACCAGCTCGAGATCAACGGATGGATAAGCGAGGGCCGGCTGCAACTATCCTTCGGTTACAGCGAAAACATTCATCGCCG